>Ga0172379_10000029_pt1 | contig 360807 bp, 407 predicted proteins | sample GrowelOW334metaG_FD_119756 | JGI IMG/M metagenome (GOLD analysis project Ga0172379, IMG submission 119756) | Groundwater microbial communities from an aquifer near a municipal landfill in Southern Ontario, Canada - Groundwater well OW334 metaG | ecosystem: Environmental > Aquatic > Deep... | reverse complement strand
TCAATGTTATGTACAATGACCATAATGATATGACCAATATCCTTCCCTACAAAAATGCTTGTATAATTACAGGGGAGACGCTCTAGGCGAGAATTTTGAAGATGGAAAATAGAATTTGGAATAAGACAAAAAGACAGTCAATCAAGCAATAAAACAACAATACAAATTTATGAATTTTATTAAATAAACCTAAAATTGAATTATGTTTAAAAAAGTTCTACATTTTATTCAGTACCATAACGCATTTATGTTGATCGTTGTTTTATTTGTCGGTGTTGGTAGCGCCGTCTTTGCAAATGAAGATATTAGGAACACAGTTGTCGGAGAAAGGGTGGTAAAATATGTTGGCATAGATAATAGCAAACTATTATCTATTGATATTGATAGTTATAATTTTGGAATGGAGATTCTTGATATTCAAAGCGATGAAACGAATTATTATGTCAGTTATCAATACAAGACCCTAGAAATTAAGAATGGTGTTTGGCAAGAGGTAAATAAAAACGACAGTATAAATATTCCTAAAAGTGGCTATTATAATGATCTGGGAGTTTATTTGGCAGGAGAATTAAGCGAAGTTGTTCAGGGCCAGATTAAATTTCTTAAAGAATCCCAAAACCAAGAAATAGCATCTGGACTAACCCAAAGAACAGAAGTAACAGAATATACAGGACTTATTGGAGCAGTTCTTGATATCAAGAATAGCGTCTTTCCAGGATACGAACCGATAGTTCGGGTGAGTCCAGTCGAAGAAGGAAATGAAATTAATGATTTATTAGCATCAATAGAAGAAACGAAAAACAAGGCAGATGAAATAATAGGAGATGTTAAAAGTGAAAATTTAACCAGTTATGACACTCAGACAGAAAATCAACAGCAGAATGTAGACAATAACCAACAACTCGTAGAGTCGGAACAAACAAGCAACAATCAAAATTCTTCTAATAACAATCAATTACCGAACTTTTCCGTTATAGTTGGATCTGGAAAAATTACAGAACAGTTTCAGGAGGGGATTGTTTATGAACCAAAACTAACTGAATATTCCAGAATCTTTATTACTTTTAGGACAGATTTAGGCGCGAGATCGTGGCATATTGGAGAAATTCATGTTATTTCTGGAGAAACGCCAGAAAATAATTACTTTGTAATTAAGCTCTCAAGCGTTGCAGACCAGGATTTGTTATTTGATTACTGGGTTATAGAATCTGCGTCCATCAATAATGAACCTGAACAAGAGAGCGTTGATTCGACTCCAGACCAGAATTCTCAAGATTCAACCAATAGCACAATTCAAGCTACTTCAACCGAAACAACAGAAAATATTAGCACAACAACGCCTGAAGAAAATATTGATAACCAAAATTTTATCAATAATGAAAGTGATGCAACAAGCACCTCAACTACTACATCAACTACCACAGAAAATAGCACAATCAGTACAAGTAGCAGTACAACTACTGAAAATGTTGATCAATCAAATCTAATTGACCAGGCAATAGAAGTATTAGAGAAAGGGGAACAAGAACAACAAATTATAGAAAACCTAAAACAAGAACTGCAATGACAGTCAAAAATAATTAATCTTAATAATTCATAAGGAATAATATGAGAAAAATGAGAGACATTATTAGTAAGCCGCCAAACAATACTAACAAGAAAGCATTAGAGAGTTTTTTTAATGATTATCCAAAAAAAGAAAGAGCACAGGGACAAAATCATTTTTTTATTAAAGATAAAGAAAAAGTTATTCCTGTCTTAAATAGAATACAAAGTTTCATTATGTTGTCTTTGATTTCCCTTGCTCCATTATGGTTCTTACCATGGGGCGTAGATAAAGTAGGTTTAGCAAAACAGCTTTTTATAACAGTTTTTGTGGGCTTTGGTTTTTTGGTGTGGTTCTATAAAAGCATCAGTAAGGGAAAAATTGTTTACAAAAGACACAGAATCAATACTGGTATTTTACTTTTATTATTAGCTATTTTACTGAGTACAATTTTTTCTTTTCACCCGGCAACAAGCTTTAATTTATCATCGGCCAACTTTGGAAATTTGTGGAATCTTGCAGTTTTGGCAGGACTATATTTTCTAATAGCAAATTATAAAGAGAAAAAGAAAAAAATAGATCTTGTAACGGTATTTTCGATTTCCTCTGGACTTGCTGTTTTTTATGCACTTTTAAAAATTATAGGGATTAACGTTTTAGGTGGTTTTACTAAAATTGTTGGGTTTAACACTATTGGGACAATGAATTCAGTAGCTATTTTAGCGGGACTGTTAGTAATTGTCTGTCTGAACCGAATAATAATTAATCAGAAAGACTCAATAGATAACAAATACTCTAAAAAAGAAAAAACATTATATATAGTAATTTTATCAATAAGTTCAATATTTTTGCTTTTACTTAACTTTTCCATTGTTTGGTATGGATTGATATTGGTAATGTTGTTTATGATTATTATCCGCATTAGGAGAGAAAAAGACATACAAGCAAAGAGCTTATCTTTGCCAATGGCTATTATAATAATTTCTTTAGTGTTTATACTCTGGGGAACCGTTGGCATGAAATTAGGATTAGAGCAACCACAGACCCATTTGAAAAATCTACCGACAGAAGTATTTCCAAGCCAGAGAATTTCTTTCAGTATTGCTAATCAAACACTAAATCAAGCACATGATTTAAAACAAACATTTTTTGGTGTTGGCTTGGGGAATTTTAATAAAACCTGGCTTTTGTACAAACCAGCTGATCTCAATCGAACCGATTTTTGGCAAGCAAGCTTTAGCCAAGGATCATCTTCTTTTACTACATGGACTACAGAAACAGGGTATTTTGGGGTTTTGATTATGGTAGTGTTTCTAGCGCTGATTTTAAAAGAGGTTATTAAATCTTCTGATACTGGAAAAGAAAAACAATTAGTTTTTATTGTAGCGAACCATAATGACAAAGGATATAATCCAGAGCTTATCGAAAAAACGCTAGTCATTATTTACTTAATAATTACTTGGTTTTTATATCCCCTTAACATTTCTCTCTATTTTGCACTCTTCTTTTTTGTGGCTTTGTTAGTAGCAAAAATAGGACAGAAGAAAGAAATAGACCTAAGTAAGCCTGTTAAGAAAATACTCATATTTAATTTTACTTCTATTGCATGTTGCTTAATTGTTGTTTTTGCAATTTACTTGGAATTTCAACACTACGTAGCTTCAGCTTATACAGCAATTGGAATAGAGCAAGAATATGTTAATACCAACGGCTTAACTCAAGAACAAGTAATTAAAGAAACACAAAGCAAATTAAATGCAAAAATTAATTTATTAGTGAAGGCGTACAATTTAGATAGATATAATGATGTGGCGCTAAGATTTATTTCTCAGTATTACCTTAGTAAGGTTAATTTATCGCTTCAAGAAAATAAAAATTCAGATGTTTCCGGTCTTGTACAGAACGCTCTCTTGTCTGCTAGAAAGGCGATCGAAGTTAATGATAAAGAATATTTAAATTATTTTAATCTAGCTCAAGTGTACGAAAACATTATTGCTCTTTCAGGGGATGCTTATAAATTGGCAATTGATACTTACAAGGAAGCTATGAAGTTTAATCATAATGACCCTTCGATTTATTTTGAAATGGCAAGATCCAATTTTTTTGAGGCAGTTAGAATGGCTAATTCAATAAGCGCAGCGAAAGATAATACTCAGAAAGAAAAACTTATTCAGCAACAAAATCAATTATTAAACGGAGCAATCTCAGGCTTGAATGAGGCGATAGCTATGAAAATTAATTATACTTCTGCTTACCAGCTTTTAGCGCAGATTTATGATATTCAAGGAAAGATAGATGAGACAATTACAAATGTGACAAATCTTGTCATTTTGAATCAGCAAGATGCTGGTATGTGGTTTCAACTAGGGCTTCTTTATTATAAAAAAGGCGATATTGATAAAGCAGAAACAGCATTTGGACAAGCAGTGATTCTCAAAGACGACTATTCGAACGCAAGATATTTTTTGGGATTAGTTTATTCAAAGAAAGATAAAAAAACCGAAGCAATTAATCAGTTTGAAAAAGTAGCCATACTAAATCCAAGTAATCAGGAAGTTCAAAAAATTATAGAAAACCTGAAAGCAGGTAATGATGCATTAATGGGCATTGTTCCGCCAGACGTAGCTCCAGAAGAAAGAACAGAAGTGCCGGTTAAGTAAATTTTTAATTAACCTAATTATTCTAATTAACCTAATCAATGATCAATGACGGAATATCAAAGAAGATATATGATCTTGAAGAGCGTACCGCTAAGCTTGGTGAAAATATTATTGAATTTGCCAAGAAAATTCCTCAAAATCCCATTGCTAATCCGCTAATAAATCAACTAATTAGATCAGGAACTAGTGTTGGTAGTAATTATTGTGAAGCAGATGACGCTGAATCGGGAAAAGATTTTAGACACAAGATAGGGATTTGTAAAAAAGAGGCAAGAGAAACAAAACATTGGTTAAGAATAATTGCAATAGCTTGTCCAGAGCTTCGAAAAGAAACAGTTGGTCTTTGGCAAGAGGCAAAAGAGCTCAATCTGATTTTCAATGCGATTATTAGGTCGAAGAAACAAAAGTAAATTTCTAATTAACCTAATTATTTTAATTGACCTAACTGAATTGGGGCTTGGGATTTGATTAGAATAATTAAAGCAATTAGAATAATTAGGAATTTTTACCAAGGACGCTTGCTTAAATGCAAGTTTTTTCATATATTAAGTATATGATTAAAATCAGAGAAAATGTGCCATTGGCACAATATACATACTATAAAATCGGCGGTAAAGCAGAATATTTTTGTGAAGTCAAAGATGGAAAAGATATTATTGAAGCATTGCAATTTTCAAATGAAAAAAAATTGCCATTTTTTGTTTTGGGTGGAGGAGCAAATGTCTTAATTAGCGATAGTGGTTTTAACGGGTTGGTGATTAGAATAAAAAACACAGGAAATGATATTGAAATAATAAATTCGAAATCCGAAATTCGAAATACGAAACAAATTCAAAATTCTAAATTCGAAATTCAAAATTCTGAACATATAAGGGTAAACGCGGGAACAAAATTATCTGATTTAGTAAATTTTTCTCTTAAGAATGGTCTGTCTGGCTTGGAATGGGCGGCAGGAATACCGGGAACAGTCGGAGGAGCAGTACGTGGCAATGCCGGTGCATTTAATGGCGAGATGGGTAATGTTGTCGAGTCAATTGTTGCCGTGTGTCATTCTGAGGCGAAGCCGAAGAATCTGATTAAAGAAGAGATCCTTCACTGCGTTCAGGATGACAAAGAAGAAAACATGACTCAGGTGAAAAGCGACAATTCAGGATATAAAATTAAAACTTTTAGTAACAAGCAATGTGCTTTTGGTTACAGAACAAGTGTTATTAAGGAGCAGGGAGGGGTAATTTTAAGCGTAACTTTGAAATTCAAGAAGATTACGAATAAAGATTTAATATTTAAGAATCAAGAAGAGGCAAAAAATCATATCAAATATAGAAAAGAGCACCATCCGCTTAAATATCCGAGCTGTGGGTCGGTTTTCAAAAATGTGGACATAGGGAAGATAAGGGAAATAGGGGATATAAGGGGTAAGGGGGACATTATTCCGGCAGGATTATTGATTGCAAAAGCCGGTCTTGCTGGAAAAAGAATAGGCGATGCGCAGATTTCTGAAAAACACTCTAATTTCATTATAAATTTGAGAAATGCAACAGCCGAAGATGTTTATAAATTAATTCAGTTTTGCCAAAAAGAGGTATATAAAAAATTTGGAGTAAAGCTAGGGCCAGAAGTGGAATTTGTTGGATTCAAAAAATTAAAAATGTAAAGTGAAAAGTTAAAAATGATAGTAATTGCCGCAAAAAATGCTTTTCTAAAAAATAGAACAGGGATAGAAGAATATACCTTTCAATTAGTTAATAACCTAAGAAAGATAGAGAAGAAAGAAGAAATTTTTATTTATACAAACAAAATAGAAGAAAAAGTGGATTTTCCGCTAAATTTTCACCTTAAAATTATTCACTTTCCTATTCTATGGACTCAAATTGGATTATCACTACAAATGATTAAATGGCGATTAACGACTTTGTCCGTCCGTAGTCTTTGGCGAAGGAGGATTAACGATTCACGGTTTACGACGAAATTATTTATTCCTGCGCATGTTATTCCGCTAATTCATCCAAAACATACCATAGTTACGATACATGGCCTTGAATATGAATATTTTCCACAGTACTATTCTTGGTTTTCAAGAAAGTATCTAAGGTTGTCAACGCGTTATGCGACGAAACACGCCTTCAAAATTATTACAGTTAGCGAGAACACAAAACAAGATTTAATAAAACTATATAAATGCCCAAGCGAGAAGATTGAAGTAATCTGGCATGGAGTCGTTCAAATTAAAAGTGAAAAATTAAAAGTTAAAAGTCAAAGTGCAAAATTTAAAATTAATAAACCGTATTTCTTATACTTAGGTCGAATAGAGTTAAAGAAGAATGTTGTAGGTATCGTTGGTGCATTTAAGAAATTCAAGATTCAAGAATCGCAAATCGTTAATCGCAAATCGTTAATCGCGAATCGCAATAAGCCACAGAACATAAGCTATAAGCTAATTTTGGCGGGAGGAAGAGGGTACGGTTACCAAAATATCAAATATCAAATATCAAATATCAAAAAGAATGTCCGGAAGGATATTATTTTTACAGACCATGTGAGTGGCGATGAAAAATGGCAATTATTACGAAATGCTGAAGCTTTAGTTTTTCCATCATTTTACGAAGGATTTGGGTTGCCAATATTGGAGGCACAGTCAGTCGGTATACCAGTGATAACAAGTAAAAGATCAAGCATGGAGGAGATAACGACACTAAATCGTGAATCGTTAACCCCTTGCCTACCGGCAGGCATGGTTAATCGTGAATCACAGAAGGCACAAAGTGCGTTATTGGTGGATCCGAATAAGCCAGGAGAGATCGCAGATGCGATGAGAGAAATTGTTAATGATTCTAAATTAAGAGATGAGTTAATTCGGTTAGGATATGAGAATGCGAAGAGATTTAGCTGGAAAAAAACGGCGAGGAAAACGCTAGATGTCTTAAATTTTTAATTTGAAATTTTAAATTTTTATTCTTCCGTCAAAAATCGTAGATTTTTATTCAATTTGTAGTTAATTAATTTTTTAATTAAAAATTATTACAAATGAAGGTAGCTTTGGCTCATGATTTTTTAATAAAATGGGGAGGAGCAGAAAAAGTTCTTTTTGATTTACATGAGATTTTTCCCGAAGCACCGATTTATACACTATTTTATAATAAAAAGTTTACTGATGAATATTTTCCCAATACCAAGATTGAAATTTCGCATCTTCAGAGAAAGTATAGGCTACTAAAAAGAAATTATCGCTGGCTTTTGCCATGGATGCCGATGGCAGTGGAGGCGCTTGATTTTTCTGATTATGATCTGGTAGTTTCTTCAAGTTCAGCTTTTTTGAAAGGAATTATTGTTCCAACAAAAAATAAACATATTTGCTATATGCATACGCCAACTCGTTGGGCTTGGCAGGATTACTTCTCTCAAAAGAGGAATTTTTTTAAGCGTTTATATGCTCATTTTTATAGAATTTGGGATTTTGATGCAGCGCAAAGGCCAGACATAATAATAGCCAACTCAGAATATACAGCACGGAGAATTAAAAAGTATTATAAGGGGGAAGCGGAAGTGGTGTATCCGGGAGTGGAATTGGAAAATATTAAACACCAAGTTACAAATAAATACGAAATACGAAATACGAAATACGAAACAATACCTAAATCTAAATATTCTAAATTCAAAACTGAAAATATATATCAAATACCATACAAAAAATACTTCATTGTAGTCAGTCGGTTAAGTGCTTATAAGAAGATTGATTTAATCATAGAGGCATTTAAAGATCTGTCATTTAATTTAGTGATTGTTGGCGATGGGGCGGAACAACATAAGTTAAAAATTAAAAGTGAAAAATTAAAAATTAATGATAGAGTATTTTTTACAGGCTTTATAAAAGATAAGGCAATAATAGCGAGATTAGTTGAAAATAGCATAGCCCTGATTCATTTGACTGAAGAAGATTTTGGAATCTGTATGGCAGAAGCGCTAGCATTGGGGAAACCAGTGATTGGATTTAAAAAGGGAGGAGCGAGGGAAATTATAAAAAGAGGACATAATGGTGAATTGATAGACGGAAAAAATAATGAGGAAATTATAAATAACCTGAAAAATGCAGTAAAAAAGCTGGCATTAAATAAAAAAAAGTATATTATTAACATAACAAAGCAGAATAAAGGGATGTTTTTGAAGAAAAACTTCATTAAAGAAATTCTTAATCTCGTAAAAGCAACGGTTAATACTTGATTAAATTCTGAAACTCCTTTTTTATTTTATGGAAAAACTATATGATTTTATAAAGAAAAGCATTGACCAGGAAAGACTTTCTCATAGCTATCTTTTTATTTCGCAGGACGTCTTGTTAATTCATAATTCACTAGACAAGATAAGCGCTCTTATGATGGGCGTTGATAATGAAGAATTCTTAAATAGAGCGATTTTTTCAGAAAGAATAATTGTGGGAGATATGATTGACCAAGTGATTGAGCGAAAGGAAATAAAGAAAATTTTAGACTTTTCTAATTTAAAACCCATTTTTAGTAAACGCAGATTAGTTGTTATTAAAAACGTTCATTTATTGACCTTGTCAGCAGCCAATAATTTGCTTAAAATTATTGAAGAACCGCCAGCTCATGTTATTTTTTTTCTAATTACAGATCGTCCAGATCTTTTAATTAAAACGATTATCTCTCGCTGTACAATTATCAAGAACCAAAGGGGATATTTAAGTAATAACAAATTATTGTACAACAACGAAACATTTCACGATCTTCACAGATCTAGTCTTAATAAAAGGTTTTTACTGGCAGAACAACTAAGTAAAGAGGAAGGAAATAAAATAAAAAGTTTTTTAAATGAGTGGCTTTCATATCTCATCAATAGCTTAGTGAATGGAACAAAAAACACTAAACAAAAAAATGACATAAAGTTAATAGAAGAGATTAGAAGGGCAAAAAGAAGAATAGAAACCACTTATATTAACCCACGCTTGATGCTTGAGAGATTATTTATTAAAATTGATAATTCTAGTAATTAATTTGTATTACTATACTTATGGAGAAACATTTTGACACCTTGACCCAGGAATTCAAAAAAACCATAGAGCATCTTAAGATTGAGTTAGCTAAGGTTCACACAGGAAGGGCAAGCGCAGGACTAATAGAAGACCTTAGTGTTGATTATTATGGCGCTCGTATGCCCCTTAAATCTCTAGCGTCAATTACCGTTACAGCTCCCAAAGAAATAAAAGTAGAGGTGTGGGACCAAAATGCCATTAAGTCAGTTTCTGATACTCTCACAAAGGCCTCTTTAGGTTCTTTGCCTCAAGTAGAGGGGCGGGTTATTAGAATCAATTTGCCAGCGATGACTGGAGAAACTAGAGAAAAGATGATTAAGGCTGTTCATGATCTGATGGAAAAATCGAAAGTTTCACTAAGACAAAGCAGGGAAAAAACATGGGATGATATTCAAAAACTAGAAAGAGACGGAGAAATTAGAGAAGATGATAAATTTCGACTCAGAGACAGGATTCAGGAATTAATAGATGATTATGGTAAAAAAATAGAGGAGATTGGAAAGGGGAAAGAAGAAGAACTCAAAACCTAGCGGTAAATAATAAAAATACTATGAATGTAGTTTTAGTTATTGTTTTATTAAGTCTATTGATATTAGTCCATGAAATGGGTCATTTTTTTAGTGCAAAAAAAGTCGGAATCAGAGTTGATGAATTTGGAATTGGTTATCCACCAAGGTTGGTCGGCGTTTATAAAGGGAAAGATAAAAAATGGAGACTAATCGGTTTTTGGCAAAAGAAAAAAGAAATCGAAGGATTATATACGGTTTATTCTATTAACCTTATTCCCTTTGGGGGATTTGTAAAAATTTTTGGAGAGAATAGGGATATTAATAAAAAAACAAAAATTAATAAAAAATCTTTTGAGGCCCAAGGTGCAATAAAAAGATCGTTGGTAGTATTAAGTGGCGTATTTGCCAATCTTTTGTTTGCCATCTTGCTACTGAGTATTATGTTTTCTATCGGAGCTCCAGTGGTGATGGATGAAGGCCAAAAGGTTGTCGCTAGAAATGAAGGGGTTGTTATTTCCGAAGTGTTAAAAGGATCACCAGCCGAGAGTGTTGGTCTTCAAATGGGAGATAAAATATCAAAAATAAAGACTAAAGACGAGAGTATAGAAATAAAAGAAGTTGAGCAAGTACAAAAAACAATAGAAGACCATAGAGGAGAAAATGTTATAATAACTATTATTAGAAATAATAATTATCTTGACATTGTAATTACTCCTCGCACTGAATATCCCGAAGGAGAAGGGCCAACTGGAGTTACTTTATTCAAGACAGGTATTGTTAGTTATCCTTGGTACGAAGCTATTTGGAAGAGCATTGTTTATTCATTTAAATTACTAGGAATGATGGCAATTGGTTTTTTTACGATTATTAAGGACATTATCTTAGAAGGTAGAGTCACAACACAGGTTGTTGGTCCTGTGGGTATTTTCAAACTTACCAGCCAGGCAGCTCATCTTGGCATAGTTTATTTGTTGCATTTCGGGGCTATTATTTCTCTTAACCTTATGATTCTCAATGCGTTTCCTTTTCCCGCCCTAGACGGTGGAAAATTTCTTTTTATTATTATTGAGAAAATTAAAGGTTCTCCAATTAATGCTAAAACCGAAAGAATTGCTAATTCTATTGGTTTTTCACTATTGATTTTACTAATGATAGTGATCACAGCGAAGGATATTGCAAAACTTTTTTAATGTTTTTGTTTTTTTTAATCATGTTACAATCAAAACTTTTCTACAAGACAACAAAAGATTCTAGTAAAACAGAAGATAGCTACGGAACTAGATTGTTGTTGCAAGGCGATTACATTGAACGTTTGGCCTCGGGAATTTACAGTTTTTTGCCACTTGGTTGGCGCGTTATAAAGAAAATAACAGAAATTATCAGAAAAGAAATGGAGGCAATAGATGCACAAGAAGTTCTTTTGCCGTCATTACAACCAAAAAGCATATGGGAAGAATCTGGCAGGTGGAATACAATGGAGCCGCCACTGTTTAAGATAAAAGATCAACATGATAAAGAATTTGCCTTAGGGCCAACTCACGAAGAAGTTATTACGGGACTTGCAAAAGGCCGTATCCGTTCTTATAGAGATCTTCCCGTTGCTTTATTTCAGATTCAAACAAAATTTCGCAATGAAGTCAGGTCAACCGGAGGACTCCTCAGGACAAGGGAATTCAGTATGAAAGATCTCTACAGCTTTCATTCAGAAGAAAAAGACTTAAAAGTTTATTATAAAAAAGTTGCAAATGCTTATAGAAATATTTTTAAGACGCTTGATCTAAATGTGCTAATGATTGATGCAGTATCTGGAAGTATTGGCGGGGAAACGTCTCATGAATTTATGGTTCCATCAACCCAAGGGGAAGATAAAGTCTATTATTGTGAGAAATGCGAAATTGGTTTTAGTGAGGAATATTTGAAAGCAAAAAAACAGACGGGCGAGCCGCTAGAATGTGAAAAATGTCACAGTATTTTAGAAATAAAATCGTGCATAGAGTGTGGTCATATTTTTAATTTAGGAAATAAATATTCAACAAGTATGGGTCTAGAATTTCTTGATAATTCAGGCAAGAAAAATTTTGTTTTAATGGGATGCTATGGTATTGGGATAGGCAGGCTTTTGTCTACCGTAGCAGAGGTTCATTGTAGCGAACATGGAATTGTTTGGCCAAAATCTATTGCGCCGTTTCAAATTCATATAATTAATCTAAATCTTAAGGACGATGAGTCAAAGAAAAAAATAGAACAGCTCTATCAAGACATCAAGAATATAGAGATAAACACTCTTTATGATGAAAGACAAGAGATAAGCGCAGGAGAAAAACTTATTGAAGCAGACTTAATAGGTTCACCAATTAAAATTATATGTAGCGAAAAAACAATTAAAGATCAGAAGGTTGAAATAAGAACAAAAAACGATAAAGTTGAACTAGTAGATATTGGAAAAGCAGAAAATTATATTAAAAACATTCTATGATCTTAGTAAATGGCAATAAAATAGCCGATGAAATTGCACAAGACATAAAAAAGCAAAACATTCATCACTCAGTAAAGTTGGCCGTAATCCAAGTTGGCGACGATAAAATAAGCACTCTTTTTATTAATAAAAAGAAAAAAATTGCCCAGGACTTAGGAATTGATTTCGAACTTTTTTGTTTTAATAGAGACGCTTCTAATAGGAATTTGCGTCGTTCTATTCAAGAAATTGCCAAAAACAGTCATTGTCATGGAATTCTTGTCCAACTTCCCTTGCCCAAGCAATTGAATACACAATATATTCTTGACACAGTTCCTCCCGAGAAAGATGTCGATGTTTTGTCTTCTAGGTTATTAGGGAAATTCTATACAGGGAAAAGCTCTATTTATCCTCCTGTTGTTAGTGCTATATTGAATATTTTTGATCAATATGATATAAAGATTGCAACCAAAATAGTGGTTGTGGTTGGGGGGGGAAGATTGGTGGGAAAACCGTTGACAATAGCGTTAATGAAAGAAAAAGCAACAGTTATTAGTCTTAATTCTTCTACAAAATCTATTAAGGATTTTATTGCGCTAGGAGATATTGTGATATCTGCTGCCGGAAAACCGAATATAATCACTAGTGATATGTTAAAAAAGGGAGCAATTGTTATAGATGCTGGACTCAGCGTAGAAAAGTTGTCGTCAGGGAAACATCTTTTTAAAGGAGACGTAGCTTTCGGTAAAGATCTTAATAAAAAGATTAGCTTGTTTGTGCCTGCTGTAGGCGGAATCGGTCCCATTACCGTTGTTATGGTAATGAAAAATTTGTTTAAATTAGCTAATAGCTAATAGCTAGTTTTTTAATGTATGCAATATTATGATTAAATATTTTACACAAGAAGGACATCACAAACTTAAAGAGGAATTGAAAATATACCTTGAAAGAAGATCCCAAATAGCCAGAAGGATTGAAGAGGCAAAGGCACTTGGAGATCTTTCTGAAAACGCAGATTATATAAAATCAAAAGAGGAGCAAGCTTTTAATGAAGGAAAAATCAGAGAAATTGAAAACATGTTAACATCAGCAGAATTAATAAAAGAAAATGGCGATAATTGTGTAATTGGAATGAATTCTTCTGTGAAATTTAAAGATAAAGAAGGCAAGATTTATGAATATAAAATTGTCGGATCAGGTGAGTCAGATCCATTGTCGGGACGAATTTCTTATGAGACGCCACTTGGAAAACAATTTCTTGGCAAAAAAGTAGGAGATGCAATTGAAGTGAATATTCCTTCTGGAAAAAAGGTTTATAAAATTATGGAGATTAATTAAAAAGGAAAAAGACTTATAAAAATTAAAGAAATTAATTAAACATGCCTATTAACGAAATACGAAAAATTCGCATAAATAAGCTAAATATCTTGAGAAAAAGTAATATTGATCCATATCCCATAAAGAGCGAAAGAGGGTATGTCTTGGATCAAGTTATTAAAGAATCAGAAAATTTTCTAAAAAATAAACAAAATGTTATTGTTGCAGGAAGAATTGTAAATATTAGGGGTCATGGAGGATCAAGCTTCTTGAGCATAGAAGATGAATCGAATAAACTTCAGTTATTTTTCAGAAAGGATGTTCTAGGAGAAAAAGAGTTCGATCTATTCGAAGAAACTCTTGATATTGGCGATTTTATAGAAACAGAAGGATCTCTTTTTCTAACAAAAACGGGCGAAATTACTCTTGAGGCAAAAAAATGGAGAATTTTATCAAAAAGCATAAGACCATTGCCGGATAAATGGCACGGACTAAAAAATGAAGAATTGAAATTGAGGAAGCGTTACTTAGAATTGATAGAAAATAAAGAATTTAAAAAAAGAATTGAGTTTCGCTCTAAATTAATCAGTCTTTTGCGTGATTTTATGAGAAGCGAGGGTTTTACGGAAGTTGAAACACCGATTCTGCAAAATCAGGCCGGAGGAGCTTTAGCGAAACCATTTGAGACAAAATTAAATGCCCTTAATATAAGTCTTTATTTAAGAATTGCGCCGGAATTGCACTTAAAACGTTTAATTATCGGAGGATTTGAAAAAATTTTTGAACTAGGAAAAAGTTTTCGCAATGAAGGAATAGATCATTCTCATAATCCAGAATTTACCAGTATGGAATTTTATTGGGCTTACCGTGATCATGAACAAATCATGGAATTCACTGAAAAAATGTTTAGGAAAATTTTTAATGATCTTCCTGGGTGCAACAAGCTAAATTTTAGCCACTTTTTTGAGAAAAGCCTACCTAGGCTAGAATATAAAAAAATTATTAAAGATTTTACAGGTATTGATAGTGATTTAGTGACGAAAATGGAGGCAGAAAATTATTTAAGAAACAAGGGATTTAAAGATATTAAAGAGGGAGATAAATGGACAACAATAGACGAAGTTTATAAAAAAGTATGTCTTCCGCAGATTGATTATCCATTTTTTCTCGTCAATCACCCTATCGACCTTTCTCCGTTGGCCAAGGAAAATAATAATGACAAAACAAAAAATACAGCAGCTCGTTTTCAATTAATTATTAATAGAATGGAGATAGTCAATGCCTATGCAGAACTTAACGATCCTCTTGATCAAAAAGATCGTTTTACTGCCCAACAAGAAAGAATTAAAGAAGGCGAGCAGGAGGCACATCCATGTGACAATGATTTCATCGAGGCGTTGGAGTATGGCATGCCGCCAACGGCGGGATGGGGGATGGGCATAGATAGATTAATGATGCTTCTTACTAATGTTGACAGCATAAAAGAAGTTATAACTTTTCCACTAATTAGGCCCAAGGTGGTTAAAAAAAATTAAAAACATGCTTGATGTAAATTTTATAAGAGAAAATAAAAAAATAGTAGCTGATAATCTAAAAAAAAGAAAGGCCAGTATTGATCTTGAAAATTTTTTGCTTCTTGATAATGATCGCAGAGAACTTATTTTAGAAATAGAAGAATTGAGAAAACAAAAAAATGAAATTTCTAGTAAAGGATCTAACGCTATTGATATAGAAAAAGCAAAAGAAGTAAAACAAAAATTAAACGATCTCGAGCCCAAGTTAAAAAATATTGAGCAAGAATTACAAAAACAACTTCTTTTATTTCCCAATATTTCTGATCCAGAGGTACCAGAAGGGGAGAGTGAAGCCGAAAATAAAGTAATTCGCGAATGGGGGAGTCCAAGAAAATTCGATTTTCCAATCAAGGACCACGCAGAAATAGGAAGAAAATTAGATATTATCGATATTGAAAGAGGAGTAAAAATTTCTGGATCTGGTTTTTACTATCTCAAGAATGAAGGAGCATTACTAGAAATGGCTCTGGTTAATTTTGCAATTAATAAACTCAGGGATAAAGGATTTACTTTTCTAATTACTCCAGACTTGGTTAAAGAAAGATCGATGATAGGTACTGGTTTTTTTCCTACAGAAGAGAACGAGGTATATAAAATGGACAAGGATGATTTATATCTAGTTGGAACATCTGAAGTCGCTCTAGTATCATATCATAGCGATGAAATTTTAGAAGAGGGGAAATTGCCACTATTTTATACTGGTTTTTCTTCATGTTTTAGGCGAGAAGCAGGTTCTTATGGAAAAGACTCAAAAGGACTGTTTCGCGTTCATCAATTTAATAAGGTTGAAATGGTGGTTTTGTCGAAACCAGAGCAATCAGAAGAAATTCATCAGAAACTAGTTAAAATAAGCGAAGAAATTCTTCAAGAACTAAAATTACCTTATCAAGTAGTAATTAATTGCTTAGGCGATTTGGGGGCGCCAAATAAAAAAAGGTACGACATTAATACATGGATGCCATCATGGAATAACTATCGAGAAACTCATTCCGCTTCAAATGATGGTGATTTTCAATCAAGGCGTTTAAATATTCGCTATCGCAATAACAAAGGAGAGGTTATTTTTTGTCACACATTAAATAATACAGCTGTGGCAAGTCCAAGACTCTTGGTGGCGCTAATAGAAAATTACCAAAATCAAGATGGGTCAATTACTGTTCCAGAAGGACTTTATCCTTATGTAAGCTTTAAAGAAATCAGGAATCATGCCGAAGAAGAAATCAAGAAAATCTCAAGAAAAAAATAACATTGGTGTTTATAGTCTAAAAAAAGACAAAAACAGACCTTGTCGAGATGATTGTTATTTATTTTCGGTTATCATATTAATAATTTTAACTGGGTTTTTGTTGTCTTTGGAAACAAGAATAATATCGGAAAAACTGCTTGAATGGTCTACGATCAAATCATTGGCAAATATCTCTGAAACAATAGAAATTAAGAATTCTATTAATGATCGTATTGACGGGGCGGTATTTCGTGAAAAAAACTTTCTTGGTCAACAGAATTATCACGAAAAGAATTGGGAAATTAATGATTTTTCCTCAAATTCTTCATCTGTACTTGTTTACGACCTATCAAATAATCAGGTTCTATTTGAGAAGAATCCGTCTCAAAAACTACCAATAGCAAGCATAACAAAACTAATGAGTATATTGATCATTGAGGAAAAAAAGAAAGACAAAGATCAGTGGCTAGAATTCATAGATACAGATATCAATATCGAGGGGAAGAAGAATATGTTCTTGGTCGGTGAGGAGTTTAAACTTGACGATCTTGAATCAGCTGCTTTAATTTCTTCTAGTAATGAAGCGATATCTCTTCTTTCAAGATTCTTTGAAAAAGAAATAAATGATAGTTTTGTCGACACTATGAATGAAAAAGCTGAGCAGATAGGTCTTAAAAATACCAATTTTTCTAATCCAGTCGGCTTTGATGGGAATAATCTATCAACAGCCTATGACGTATTTGCGCTTGCTAAATATATTCTTGAATATTATCCGCGCATATTTGACATTTCCAGATTATCAGAAAAGACCGTATCTTCACGAGCAGGAAGAAGCGTCATTCTCAAAAATACTAATTTTATTTTGCTCCAAGAATTTTCTGCTATTTTCGGGAGTAAAACAGGTAATACAGATATGGCTCAGGGCTGTATGATTTTAGGGGATAAAATTAAAAAAGACAATTTGATCTTTATCCTATTGGGCTCGAAAAACAGAACACAGGAAATGAAAAATCTCATTAAATGGACGGAAACTGCTTATAATTTTTAGAATAAATTTTTAAAACAAGAAAATGGATTCATTAACTTTTGATGTTGTAAGGTTAATTATAACCGTAGTATCAAGCTTTCTTCTGGCTTTGTTTTTTACGCCACTTCTCACCAAACTACTAGAGCGTTATGGACTCGTTAAGTACGTGGAGAGAGAGAATGTTCCAATATTTACAAAACTTCACAAGAAGAAAGAAGGAACACCAACTATGGGAGGAATTCTTGTTTGGGGAACGGTTTTATTAACCATTATTTTATTTGAAATTATCGGAAAATTGGGAAAAGGAACTTATTTGGAAAATTTAAGTTTTCTTTCGCGCCAGGAAACATTTCTTCCTCTTGGAGCCATGTTAGTTGCTGCATTACTTGGTTTAGTGGATGATATTTTTGGTATTCTTAGGATAGGCGTTAGAAAATCGGGATTAAGGGTTAGGGAAAAAATAATACTATACACTATCGTGGCTGGATTTTGCGCATGGTGGTTTTATTTTAAACTAGACTGGGATTTGATTAAAATACCATTTGTGGGAAGTTTTTATATTGGATTGTGGTATATCCCAGTTTTTATTTTTATCATTGTAGCAACAGCTTTCTCAACAAATGAAACAGATGGACTGGATGGCTTAGCAGGCGGCGTTCTAATAGTTGCTTTTACAGCGCTTGGAATTATTGCTTTCACTCAAAATAAAATAGACTTAGCTGCTTTTTGCGGAGCCATTACTGGATCTTTATTGGCTTTTCTTTGGTACAATATCTATCCTGCAAAATTTTTTTTAGGAGATACTGGCTCTATGGGATTAGGGGTGACGCTGGGTATTATAGCGATGCTTACTAATACAGCTCTTTTATTACCGTTCATTGGATTTGTTCTCGTATTTGAATCAGTTTCTGTTATATTGCAAACTGGTAGCAAGAAAATCTTCGGGCGGAAAATTTTTATTTCCACTCCAATTCATCATCATTTTGAAGCTCGTGGATGGCATGAATCGAAAGTAACAATGAGATTTTGGATTATTGCTGGAGTTACAGCTTCGATCGGACTCATAATTTATTTGTTGACCTGAAAACAAATAGATTACGCATCTTTAATTTATTTGTTGACCTGAAAACAAATAGATTGCGCATCTTTAGTTTATTTATTAACCTGAAAAGAAATAAATCACAATTATGTTTGGTATTTTTGATTCTGGAGTAGGAGGGTTAAGCGTCTATCGCCTGTTAGAAGAAGTATTTCCCAAAGCAGGCTTTATTTATTTGGGAGACACAGCGCACTTTCCTTATGGAGAAAAAAGCGAAGATGCTATTAAAAATTTCTCTCTTAAAAATGCTGATTTTTTAATTTCGCACGGAGCAAATATTATTATTATAGCATGTCATACAGCATCAGCCTTAGCATCAAAAACGCTTGAAAGACAATTTAATAAAAAAGGAATAAAGATATATAATGTTATCACTCCAACTATTGAAGAAATATCCCATAATCACATTAAGCGACTTGGTGTTATCGGTACTAGGGGCATGATTCAATCAGGAACATACGCAAAAAGACTAGAAGGAAAAGGCATTGAAGTTATTGGTCAAGCCTGTCCCTTATTGGTATCTTTAATAGAAGAGGGTTGGACTGATAGGCCTGAAACATTTTCTATCACAAAACATTATTTAGAACCATTAAAAGAAAAGGAAATAGACGCACTAGTATTATCTTGTACTCACTATAGTCTCATCAGACCAATGATTGAGAAGATCATAGGGTCAGCAGACATAAAAGTTATCGATCCTGCGAAAGTATTAATTAAGTTATTAAAACAAGAAATAATAAATAAGAAGATAATTATTGATAGTAATAATAAAACGAAAGAATTCTGGGTTACCGATTTTCCTACCAAATTTCAGGCGCTTAGTAGGGTTTTTCTCAAGTCTGAGGTTAATGTTAAGATGGTGAATCTAGGATTATGATTAAAAAATTTAAAAATCTCAAAGTTACAGTTATGGGATTAGGTATTCACGGTGGAGGGCTTGGGGCCGTAAAATATCTTCTTCGAGAAGGAGCAAAAGTAACAATTACAGATCTTAAAACATCTACACAGTTAAAATCAGTTTTGCAAAAGATTAAAAATACGAAGAACGTACATTTTGTACTAGGACAGCATCGCCTAGATGATTTTATTGGAGCGGATTTAGTCTTAAAAAACCCAGCCATAGATCCCAATTCTAGATATTTAGAAATTGCGAGGAAAAATAAAATACCAATTGAAACAGACATAGGTATTTTTTTTGAACTCTGTCCTTGCCCAATTATTGGCATTACTGGAACAAAAGGAAAATCTACAACTACGAGTCTTATTTATAGCATTTTGTCTCAAAAATCTACCAAAGTTTTTTTGGGCGGAAATGTTCGTATTTCAGTCTTGGATAATTTAAAAAAACTTACAGAAAAATCTATATCTATTTTAGAGCTTTCAAGCTGGCAATTAGAAGATCTGGACTCTCATAAAAAAAGTCCCCACATAGCTTTGGTGTTAAATCTTCTACCAGACCATTTAAATCGTCACAATAATTTTCAATCTTATGTGGATTCTAAAAAAATAATTTTTAAGTATCAAAATAAAAATGACATATTAATTCTAAATTACGATGATCCGATAACTAGAAGTTTTGAAAAGGAAGCTAAGGGAAAAGTTATCTATTTCGGCAGGGATTTAAACAAAATTAATATACCTGGATATCAAAAAGGCGCTTACTTTAACGACGAGCAGGATAGCGTCTATTATGGAGAAAAAAAAGAACCCATTCTTGATATATCAAAAATAAAGCTTCGCGGAAATCATAATCTTTACAATATTTTGGCAGCTATCACAGTAGCAGAAATTCTTAAAATAAAAGACAATGATACAATAAAAGCAATTCAAGAATTTCGTGGCATAGAAGGAAGGCTTGAAAAAATTGGGGATATTGGAACACTGACATTCTATAATGATACAACCGCAACAATGCCAGATGCGGTGATTGCGGCTATAGAAAGTTTTTCTAACAAAGATAAAATAGTTCTGATAGCAGGAGGTCAGGATAAGGGGCTGGATTATGAGGGTCTTTCGGAAATTATTGTCAAAAAGGTTGGTAAACTAATCTTATTAAAAGGAAATGCGTCAGATAAGATAATAATTGGACTCAAAAAGGTATTAGGATTCAAGAAAAAACTTGAAGAAATTGTTAAATATTCCTCAATTGAGTCAATGGAAGAGGCAGTTGACAGGGCTGTGTCTTGCGCTGAAGATTGGTCTGTTATATTGCTTTCTCCAGGTGCGGCTAGTTTCAATTTATTTGAGAATGAATTTGACAGGGGAAATCAATTTAAAAAGGCAGTAAAAAGACTTGAGAAAAACCAATAATGTCTTTACGCGAACATAAACCTAATAAAATTTTATTATTTTGGGTTTTATTTTTGATCGTTTCTGGTCTTTTAATTTTAACCAGTGCTTCATTAGTAAAATCTCAAGAAACTTTCGGCGAAAATTACTACTATCTTAAACATCAATTTCTTTTTGGTGTTTTATTGGGATCTGTATGTTTTCTTTTGGCATTGAGAATTCATTATGCATTTTGGCAAAAAATAGCGATATTCATATTCTTCATATCACTAGTGCTTTCTTTTCTACTTTTTTTACCTCAATTTGGTCTAAAACTTGGAGGCGCTAGACAGTGGATTGATCTTGGTGGTCAAACTTTTCAGCCATCCGAGTTTGTTAAGATCGGTTTTATTATCTATATTTCTGCTTGGCTTTCCAAAAGATCAAGAGATATTAATTCATTTGGTAAAACAATTTTTCCTTTTATTCTTTTAAATCTACTAATTGGTGTCTTGTTTCTAGCGCAAAGAGATATGGGAGGGCTTTTAATTACCTATATCTGTAGCGGATTGTTACTTTTTTTATCAGGACTAAATTACCGTCGTTTTTTTGCTTTAATCGCCATTGCTCTGATAGTTATTATACCGTTAATTCTTTTTTCGTCTTATAGATTACCTCGAATAATGTCTTTTTTACAGCCGGATCGTGATCCATTGGGATCAAGTTATCAAATTAGACAGTCTTTAATAGGTATAGGATCTGGAGGGATTTTTGGAAAAGGTTACGGTCAAAGTCTTCAAAAAACAGGATACTTACCGGAGGTTCTTGGTGACTCGACATTCGCTGTCTTAGTCGAAGAACTAGGATTGATCGGCGGAAGTATTTTAGTGTTGTCATTTCTCTTTTTTACCTTCCTTGGTCTTCGTATTGCCAAGAGAGCGCCTGATGATTTTGCTAAACTTTGCGCAGCAGGAATAACAATAATGATAACATGGCAAGCATTTATCAATATAGGTGCGATTTCTGGACTAATTCCTTTAACTGGACTAACTTTGCCATTAGTGAGCTATGGTAGCTCATCTTATATTATCACTCTTTTTTCTTTGGGAATTCTAGCGAACATTTCAAAACACACAAAAACTAAAAATATATGAAAAACATCGTTTTTGCTGGAGGTGGCACTGGCGGACATTTTTATCCAATTGTCGCCATTATAAGGGAACTTAAAAAAATATCGGACAATGATCTAAAATTTTATTTTATTACACCAGAAAAAACTAAAGATCTTATATTAGAAAATGAAGGCATTATTTTTAGAAGGGTTTTTAGCGGGAAATTGAGAAGGTATCTAAGTTTAAGGAATTTTGCTTCACCATTTCAAATAATTTATGGGTTCATTCAATCATTGATTTTATTTAAAGAAATCAACCCTAAAATAGTATTTTTAAAGGGTGGCTATGGCGCTTTGCCAGTAGGTCTTGCGGCACTATTTTTTCGCATACCAATCATAATTCACGAATCAGACACTAAGCCAGGTCTGATGAATAAGTTATTTCACAAATTTTCGATTTTAACCCTAATTTCTTTTAAAGAAACCAAGAATTATTTGAGAATATTTCCAGAGAAAATAAGATTAATAGGCAATCCCGTTCGTGATTTAAGTAGTGATTATAGTCAAGAGGAAGCAAAAATTAAATTAGAATTTCCAGAATCAAAACCACTACTTTTGGTATTAGGTGGATCGCAAGGGGCAGAAGAAATAAACGAGTTAATTTTTAACCTATTAGGTAAATTATTAGTTAATTTTTCAATTATTCATGGCGTAGGTAAGTTTGGTTACAAAAATTACCGTGAAAAATTGTGTAAATACTCAGACAAGAAAAAGAATCTTCCCAAAGAATATAAAGTTTATGAATATTTTGATGAAGACATGCTCAGAAAAATTTATAAGGCATGTGACGTAGTAATATCTCGTTCGGGGGCAAGTATAATTTTTGAAATCTCTGAAGCAAAAAAACCAGCAATTCTAATTCCTCTTATGAATTCTGCGGCCAATCACCAACTTGAAAATGCTTATAGCTATATGGGTTCCGGGGCATGTATTGTTATGGAGAAACCGAATTTAAATAGAAATGTTTTTTTTGAAAATATAGTCGATTTAATAAAAGATAAAAAAAGAATTGATGAAATGACAAAGGCAGCTGAACATTTTTCAAAACCAAAAGCAGCTGAAAATATAGCGAAAATAATCAAAGAGAATACATCAAAATCTTGATTTGTATAGTTTTTGTGGTAGACTAGCACCAGTTCTCGTAAAATAGCCGAGGAGGGCGAAATGTCAAGATTCCAAGGAATTAATACCGAAAAGGAAAGAGAGGCGTTGAAACCAAATAGATTAGAAGAAAAAAAGAAAAGACTTTTAATAAGAAAAGAATCACTACTTAGGTATTTAAGAGAAAAAATTTCTGTTATAAAAGTAACTCGACAATATAGAACCAGTAGAAGAAAAATCATAACTAGAGATGCGTGGAAAAGTAAATCTGGAACACAAAGCCCTATGGGTTTTTGTACTAAGGAAAGCCATGATTTAATACTTGAGTTGGCGGAAGACATAAATCAGGTTATAGTTATAGTGAAAAGGGCGAGAATTTACATATCTTGGCCTGGAACAAGAATAGCAGTATCATCTTTTACTAAACTGGGGTGGATTACTTTCAATGTTCCCAAAAATCAAAAAGGCGAAGGTTCCTATGAATTAAGAATTAGTGGGATTGAAAGTGCGTTGATTGATGAATTGTTTAATGTATTAGGTATAGTTCGTTTAGTGGAGGAAGATCTTATTAACGCTACTGCTATTGGATTAGTCGAAGAAGGCGCTGTCATGAAACACGAAATTATTAAACGTGGACAATATAAGCTTTCCTAAACAAACAACTTCTTGAAACGTTGAGTGTTTCAAGAAGTTTTTTTATAGACAAAGAAAAACCACTATGGAAATAAGACTTATCTTATGGTATAATCGAATAATTGTTGTAGTAATATTAAGTAAAATATTAGATGATCTTTTATGAAGCAAAAAACAAATAAAAACAAAACAGAATCTATTATTAAAAGCGAAGTAAGAGTTAGAATTGCCCCTTCACCAACAGGAGCATTTCATATTGGCACTGCGCGCACGGCTTTGTTTAATTTTCTTTTTACAAAAAAGAATAAAGGAAAATTCATCTTACGCATAGAGGATACCGATAAAGTAAGGTCTCAAAAACATTTTGAACAGGATATTATTGATAATCTTGATTGGTTAGGCATAAAAAGAGACGAAGATCCGATTTTGGGTGGAAAATACGGTCCCTATAGACAATCAGAAAGAACAGAGATTTACAAAAAATATCTAAAAAAATTACTAAAAGAAGGAAAAGCTTTCTATTGTTTTGAAGCTAAAAAAGAAGGCCAGGGAAGGTTAGAAAGTTTTACAGAAGCTCACTTTTCAAAAGACAGAGATCTTTCTTTACCTGAAGCAAAGAAAAAAATTAGAGCGGGCGAATCATATATTATCCGCTTTAAATGCCCAAAAAAGCAAAAAATAGCCTTTGAAGATTTAATTAGAAAAAAAGTTGAGTTTAATACTGACGTTATAGGAGATTTCTCAATTGCTAAAAATCTTGAAGAACCGCTGTATAATTTTGCTGCAGTTATTGATGACTATGAAATGAAAATAAGCCATGTCATCAGGGGAGAAGACCATCTTTCTAACACTCCAAAACAAATTTTATTACAACAATCATTAGGATTTCCATCTCCTCAATATGGACACCTGCCATTGATTTTGGGACCAGACAAAACTAAGCTTTCAAAACGCCACAACACCGTTTCTTTAAGTGATTACAGAAAAGACGGTTATTTAAGTGAGGCAATAGTGAATTTTATAGCTCTTCTGGGTTGGAATCCAGGCACAGACCGAGAAATTTTCTCCTTAATTGAACTCATTGATCTTTTCTCTCTTGATAAGGTTCAGTTAGCTGGGGCGGTTTTTGATCTTAATAAATTAGATTGGATTAATGGATATTATATAAGACAAAAACCTATAAAAGAACTTTTAAAGCTTATTAAGGTTTATTTTGAAAAAAACAATACAGACGATGCTTATCTAGAAAAAGTGGTCCAAGTTTCAAGAGATCGTCTAAAGAAATTAGTTAATATAGTAAGGGAAACAGAATTCTTTTTTGAAATACCAAAATACGATAACAGTCTTCTTGTTTGGAAGGATATGCAAGAAGAAGAAATTTTAAAAAGTCTTAAAACATCATTAATTTTCCTTGAGAGAACAGATGATTTTCAATTTAAGAAAGAAGATCTAGATGTATTATTTTTAAGAGAAGCAGAGAGGTTTAATGAAAAAGATCGCGGAAGATTACTTTGGCCACTTAGGGTTGCATTAACTGGCGTAAGTGCTTCGCCTAGCCCTTCAGAGGTCGCATCTATTTTGGGCAAAAAAGAAAGTATAAAAAGAATCAAAATTGCCATCAAAAAAATTGAATCTAAAAATTAAAAAGAATAATAATGTTGTCGCAACTTAGCAAAAAATTTTTTGTTGGCGCACTATTAGCAATATTAATTAGTTGCTTTTTTTTGTTTTTAAAAGTCGAAGCAATAACTCTTGAAGAAATACAGAAACAAATAGCCGAAATGGAAAAACAAGTAAACTCTTTAGAGGGGATTTCTTTGTCATATCAACGAATTGTCAACGAAAAACAAAAAAATATTAACACCTTAAGCAACACAATTGCGATTTTTTCCAATAAGGTTAAAAAGCTAGAAAATGATATATATTTAACAGGTCAGGAAATAAAATTAAAAAATCTTTTAATACAAAGCCTTGAAATAGAGATAGATAAAACGTCATTAGATATAAAAGAAAAAAGATCTGTTTTGGCGGGACTAATTAAAGCAGTTAATGATTACGACAAGAAGGGTGCTATAGAGATCCTTTTCGAAGGAGATAAATTGTCCGATTTTTTTGATCAAGCTCGCTATTTAGAAATTATTAATACGAACCTGAATGGCGCTCTAAATGATGTGAAAAACCTCAAGGATGAACTTGAAAACAAAAAAATAGCATCCGAAAAAGAAAAAAAGAACTTGGAAGAATTAAAAGAAAAAACATCAATTCAAAAATATGCACTTAATCAGGAAAAATCAGATCAACAGAAGATATTAAGCCAAACAAAAGGAGAAGAGGCACAATACCAGTCACTTTTGAGCGAAACTTCTCGAAAAAGAGCAGAACTTCTAAAAGAGATTGCCGTACTTGAAAAAGAAGTAGAGAGACAAAAAAGCTTTTTGTATTATGCAGAAGCAGGCAAAATACCACCTGCGGGCACGGCAATTTTCCGTTGGCCAGAAAACAAAACAATTCTGACGCAGGGTTATGGTATGACTAGTTTTGCAAAAACTGGAGCGTATGGAGGCGCAGGACACAATGGGATTGACATGGCAGCTGGTATCGGCTCTTCTGTTATGGCAGCTGCTGACGGTGAAGTTTTTATATCTGGATATAATAATGGCTGGGGCAACTGGGTTGCCATTAAACACCAGAACGATATGGTGACATTATATGCCCATATGATTAAATCTACTGTGAGAAAAATAGGGGAGAGGGTGTCGGCGGGCGACGTTTTAGGATATGAGGGATCGACAGGTTTTTCTACGGGATCACACTTACATTTTAGTGTTTATAATAAATTCTTTACTTATACCAAGAATGATCAAATATATTTCAATTACTTTGACGGCACGCTTAATCCCTTGAATTATCTTTAATATTTAATGTTATGGAAAGGAGTTCAAAGATTAAAAGATCAAGGCATTATTTTTATAACAACTTATGACAATGTAGATAGGAAATTGGTTTTGCGCGCAGCTAGAGAACTTGGTTTAAAAATTAAGATTGATGAAGAAAATAAATACGCTCTTTCCTTCGATGAGTTTAAACACGATGACGGAGGAGAAAAAAAGAATCTGGTGCGTTTTTTGATAAACATATAAAATTATTCTTCAAAAAAATGATACTAAATAAAATACTCAGGGGGCAATGAGAGTAGGGTATAGGAGGTGTTTTCTGGTCTAATTATTTAGATGAAATTCATAATGTAGAGAGATACAGGTAAAAGAATAAGAAATAAAGAGCAATAAGTTAAAAATATTATGCGACATTTGTATAATAATCGGCAAAACTGCTTCTTTTTTTATTACAAGACACAAAATCCAATTATAATATTATGCGACACAAAACAAGAGATAGGTTAAGGTAATGGTAAAAAGTCATATTCCGTATTTTTAAAAATTAAAGGAAAATTTAAAAAAAAGTAGGGGTAATTTTAAAAAATAATTTTATGCCCTATTTTTATTTAATATTCTTTTTTTATTCTTTTTTATTTTACAGTTTTTTTATAAAAAGTAACATAATTTTTTCAAAAAGAACTATTTAAGGAAATTTAGGGCTTTTTCTTTATAACAGAACAGGAAAGATGCTGCCAGGATTAATAAGAAGAAGGCCAGCGCGAGAGAATAGTACAGATGAGTCATGTATCATTAGAATAAAAAAAATGCACCAAAAGTCATTTTAGTGCGTCATTTTAAGAGGAAATATTTTTTAAAAAGAGAAAGAGGGTAATTAGACAAAGCAAACATCTATTAGTCGTATAACATACATTGCGCGACGTTGACTATCTTTTTTTCTAAATTATTTATCGTCTTCTCTTCTGCTATTCTTTTCTCTCACCCTTTTAGCATAAATTTTTTATTGAAAAATCTTTTTAGTTTGAAAAATTTTACCGGTTTGATATCTAAAGACTCATAACTTAATCTACCAGCTTTTTTTGCCCAATCACTTAATTTGTTTTCATCTTTCAAAACTGACTCTTTTGTAATAAAACGCATAATCCTTCTATTTGGACTTAATGGAGCTCCGCTCTTTCTGAGTCCGTCGGAAAGTAAAAATTCTCCGTTTTTCTTAATATGATTCATGGAATATCCCTCTCTAATGTAAATAAGCTTATCTTTTTGAATTTTGTATACCCCAGGCAATATTTTTTTTGTGGTTTTTGCCCACTGGCCTTCTTTATTATGCAATACTAGTTGGGCGCCACATTTTTTCGCAAGCATTGAATTAACAGAATCCATAAAAATATGTCGCATAACATTATCTTGTTCGGGTTTTAGTTTTAGGAATGACAATATATGAAAAGCCAATATAGGAACTTCATTATTTAGAATCTGTACCATTGTGAGTGTGGGAAAGGATCCTAATAGTCTTGGATTGCATTCGCCAACATAAACCTTTCCAGTTATTCTGTCCTGAATGAAATCAAGACCAAAAATACCTTTATATTTTTTTTCCGACAGGTACTGACCAACTTTTTTAACTGATATATAAATACTCTCCAATGTTTCTTTTTTAAAATTTGAACATGACCAGTCATGTCCACACCAAAGACCATTTCCTTCTTTTGTTTTTAGGTTGTAACACTCTTCTTGGTCCAATATTTGAAGTTGAGGGGATGTGTGTGCTATTCCCCATGGTGTCACGCACCCAGTTATGCTGGGAGATGACCCCGAAATATATTTTAAGACAAGAGTCTCTCCTTCTAGTAATGGCAAAATTTGTTCAAATTCCCGTTTGTTTTTGATGAAAAATGTTCCTCTCCCCCCTCCTCTGGCGGGGTGCTGGATAACTATTGGAAGATCGTATTTTTTTTGAAAATTTTCAAAATTTTTCAGGATAATTTTTGGATTTTCTACTATTTCTCCGGGTGGAACGGGCAAATTAAGACTCTCTAATATTTTTCTAAAAATAATTTTATTTTCAAAAAGTTGTTTACCAAATTTGTAGGGATTAGCGCAAAGAATCCATCCATTTTTCTTAGCAATTTTTTCCATACCGAGAAATGGTTTATAGACTAGGAAAACTAGTTTTTTATTTTTAAATTGTTTGAGAAATCTATTTATCGCCTTACTTTTTATTACAGTATTGGAATTTCGAGGAGCATCTATATGAGAATTGGACTCTTTTTCCAAAGAAAAAACATTGATATCTCTCTTGATAAGTTCGTTTTCTAACGGATTTCTTAGGGATAGTATCTGGTAGTTTGATATAAAGTGTTCAGGGCCGAGCCTATTGAAAGCATTTACGCCCAAACCGAAAAAGGCATAATCTTCTTTTAATTCACCAAAAATCTTTTTAATGATTTCTGTGTTGTTATTTGAAGTAGCAGTCTTCATTTATTTTTTTAAAGCTTCAATTCCTGGCAATACCTCATCTGCCAAAAACATAAGCATTGCTCCGCCTCCAGTAGAAACAAAGTCTATTTTTTTTAAAAGATTATGTTTTGCGGCAAGAGAAATACTTTCTCCTCCGCCAATTATAACTTTAGCCTTTTTATTCTTTATAACAGCTCGCAAAATAGCCTCTGTTCCGCGCGAAAACCTTTTAGTTTCTGTGTACCCCATTGGACCGTTCCAGACAATTGTATTTGCTTTTTCTATTATGGCACTAAAAAGCGAAACGGTATCTGGTCCGATATCTAATATCATGTTATTGCTTGCAATATTGCCTACTGGTCTTATAAAAATTGGTTTTTTACCATCTTTTGCTTGTGAAGTTATAACATCTAAAGGTAAATGAAGTTTAGTATTCGTTATTTCTATATCGTTTAATAATTGAGCGATTTCACTATCTACTATTGATTTACCAACCGCAATCCCTTTAGCGGCAAGAACAGTATTAGCCAAAACACCGCCAACCAATACTTCATCTACTTTGGGTAAAAAGATTTTTATAAGTTCTGCTTTCGTTTTAGCCTTGGCTCCACCCATGATAAAGATTAACGGTTTCTTATTTTTTTTCTTGATTGATCCCAATACCTCAATTTCTTTTTCAAAAAGAAAACCAGCAGCGGATGGTAAAATTTTTGGAAGCAGAGTAATTGATGTATCATTGCGATGGGCTGTTGCAAAGGCTTCATTAATAAAAACATCACCAATGCTTGCCAACTTTTTTGCAAAAACTGGGCTTGTCTCTTGTTCTTCTGGATGAAAACGAACATTTTCCAGCATCAATATATCTCCGTTTTGCATATTCTCTGGACCAGATGCTCCTCTTTTTCTTGGAAGAAAGTAAGAAGGACTGGACGTTCTTTTCTTTCTTGGAAGAAAGTAAAGGGTTTCAGCCAAAGGACCGATTTCTTTTACATACGGATTATTTTTTGACCTATAAACGAAAAGCTCTCTCTTTAGAGCCTTTGATAAGTACTTTGCAATGGGAGTTAGGCGAAATTCCTCTACTACCCTGCCCTCTGGTCTTCCTAGGTGGCAAATAATAACCATTTTTGAATTCTTGCTGACCAAATAATTAATTGTTTCGAATGTTGTATCAATACGCCATGTATTATATTTATCAACTTTTTCTTTATTTAAAGGAACATTGTAGTCTGTTCTTAAAAGAACAGTCTTATTCTCTAAATTAAGTTCTGTGATTTTTTTTATCATGTTATGACTGAACAATTTGGTTAATTATGGAAGAAAATTCTTTAGGATCAAGACTTTTAGCTCCAACTAAAGCTCCATTAAAACCAGCTTCTTGAACAAATTGTTTTATGTTTGATGAATTTACACTTCCTCCATAAATAATCCTTGCATTTGGGCATATCATTTTTTCAATATTTTTCTTCATTCCAATCAATTCTTCTAATAACGGTATTTTCCCACCCTGGGTACTAATTGCTTCTGTCGGTTCATAAACAAATATAATCTTTTGTTTATAATCATCGGAAACATTTTTAAGGTAAATCGCTAATTCTTCAGAAAAATTTTCCATAGAATCTTTTCGAGGACTGAGACATAAAATAGGAATTAATTGTTCCTCAATGGCGATCTTGATCTTTTTTTCAATCATATTAATTGTTTCCCCAAGATAAATTTTTCTCTCAGAATGTCCAATTAAAATGTATTTACAACCTATTTCCTTAATCATTCTAGGGGATATTTCACCGGTAAAAGCCCCGGAATTTTGCCAAAAAATATTTTGTGCTCCTAAATTAAAGGAAAGAGAATATTTATCGAACAAATTGGCAACATCTTGTATTAAAACATAAGGAGGAAGGACGATAACTTCGACTTTCTCGCGATAATTGCTATCAATCTCTTTTGAGATATTTTCTAACAAATCTGTAGCATCTTGTTTGTTTTGAGGATTCATCTTCCAATTAGCGATAATGTAAATTTTGTTTGTCATATTTTCTTAATCACATTAACATTTTTAGCATTTTTACTTAAGTAGGCTTCAAGAATGAAACAAGCAGCTCTTTCATCAGTTGATATTTTTTGTTTTTTTGTATAGGAGGCGTTGATTGCTAGTTTTGAAGTGAAAATTTCACTAATAAATTCAAAAGGCACAGAAACTTTATGTTTCAGCTTGTCACCAAAAGCTTTTGTTATTAAAAAACGTTCATTTTTGTTGTTGTTAAATGGCAAGGGCAAGCCAAAAACGACTACGTCTATATTATTGCTTTTAATGAAATCGTCTATTAAACGAATAGAATCATCTATGGATTTATTACTAATAGTTTTTTCTGGTCTTATCCATGTATCTTCAGCAATAGCAAGCCCTATTCTTTTGTCTCCATAATCTATACCCAAAATTTTCATTTTTATGTTAATAAAGTTAATATCTCTGCCCCTTTTTCTGTGATAGCAACTGTATGTTCAAAATGACAGGCAAGCGAATTATCTTGGGTTATATAAGCGTATCCATCTTTCCCTTTTTTGATTTTATCAGATCCCAAAGAAGCCATGGGTTCAATCGCCAATACCATACCCTTTTTTATGATCGGCCCAGAATCAACATCGCCATAATTAAAAACATGAGGATCTTCATGTAAGGCATTACCTATTCCGTGACCAGTTAGTTCTTTTATAACCGAACAATGATTGTTTTCTATAATTTCTTGAATAGTTATACTTATCTCACCGAGACGAATACCAGGCTTTGCTTTTTTAATTGCCTCTTCAAGGGCCATCTTAGTGGTTTTTAGCAGTCTTTCAGCTTGAGCGTTGTACGGAGGAATAAGAAAAGAAATAGCAGCATCTGTATGAAAGCCGTTTTTATAAAAACCCAGATCAAGACTTACCATATCCCCTTCTTTAATAATTTTATCATCAGATGGTAAGGCGTGAACAATTTCTTCATTTAAAGAAAAGCACAACGCTGCTGGATAATTATCAAATCCCAAAAAAGAAGGCTTACCTTTGTATTTCTTGATAAGATCTTGGGCGAAATTTTCTAAAGTTTTCCCAGAAATACCAATCTGACTTGCCTTTTTTAATTTATCTAAAATCAAAGCAAGTATACAACCATTTTGTCGCATAATATTAATCTCTTTCTCTGTTTTGATGGGGATATAATACATAGAAATTATAGTTTATCATTGATCTTGTTAATTTTCAATAAAAAAAAGAACAGCATTTATAGCTATTCGACAAGAGCAGGTGGAATTAATTAAGATTTTCTATGATATTTGAATAAACATTTTCGATTGGTTGTTCTCCGTTAATTTCTACAACAACACCTAATGATTTCAAATAATCTATAGCAGGCAATGTTTCTTCTTTATAAACTCTAAGTCGATTTTCTATAACCAATTTATTGTCCATATCTCTTTTTCCAAGTTTGCCTCCGCAATAAGGACAGTGAGCGATCTTTCCTATTAAATCTGGCTCTATAGGCTTCTGACATGACTGGCAAATAACGCGCACAAGATTCCTTCTTATGGTTTCTTCCGGGTCAATTTTAATAAAAAAAAGCCTAACATGGTTAAGTCCAAATTTTTCTTTCAGGATATTAGCGGTTATTTTTGCTTCTTTCGGGGTGCGGGCAAAACCTTCAAGAATTAATCCTTTGTCAAAGGTTTTTCTGTTAAATTTCTCTATTTTCTCTGTTAGCCATTTTCCTATCACTTCTCCGTCTGTGAGACGACCTTCAACGTAGGCTTTCTTTGATTCTATAACATCTGGGTCATTTGGCGCAGTTTCGAATTTCTCTCTGACTAATCTATTTGCTTGCAACATTTCCAATCCAAATCTTTCCCCAAGTAACTGAGCCTGAGTCCCCTTTCCTGATCCTGGAGGACCCGCTAAAATGATAATCTTTATATTTTTCAGTTTCATTTAATAGATTAATTTAAAATAAACCTAAAATGATTCGTAATCTCTCATTACTAATTGAGCGTTAATTTGCTTTATAGTTTCGAGAACAACAGAAACTACGATTAAAAGAGCCGTTCCTCCGATTAAAAATTCAAAGGAAACAACACCTGTTAATTTTTGAACAATCATTGGTAATACCGCTATAAAACCGAGAAAAACAGCGCCAATAAGAGTAATGCGATTAATAATATAACTAATATATTGAGATGTGTTTTGCCCTGGCCTGATACCAGGGATAAAACCACCGCTTTTTTGCAAATTCTCTGAAACATTTTTTGGATCGAAAGTAACAGCAGTATAAAAATAAGTAAATGCAACCACTAGTACAAAATAAACAATGATATAAAATATTTGATTTTGAAATATGCTATTAAGTTTAGTGGCAAAAGAAGCTAATACAGGAATTGTTGAGTGAGAAAAAAAAGTTGCAACCAATCCAGGCATAAGCATAATTGAAATAGCAAAAATTATTGGAATAACTCCCGCTTGATTTATTCTTAAAGGAAGAAAAGTACTTGCTCCTCCATACATCTTATGCCCCCTAATCCTTTTAGCATATGATATCGGTATATTCTTTTGTCCTTCAGTAATAAAAACTACAGCACTAATAACCACAAGAGCTGTGGCTATAAAAATAACATAGGAGAGGATCTTAGTTGGATCCCAAGTAGATATAGTTTGTCCGATTTGTGATGGAATACGATCTACTATTCCAGCAAAAATCAAAAGCGAAACGCCATTGCCAATTCCTTTTTGAGTAATCAATTCTCCTAACCACATCAATAATACAGCTCCTGCGGTAATTATAATAATATTTCCAATAGTTTCAATTGGAGAAAGAACAGGAATTATTCCCTGGCCTCTCAGTATTTTTAAAAAACTAAACCCTTGAATCATAGCAAGAGGAATTGTTGCTATTCTTGCATATTGATTAAACCTTTCTCTTCCTTGTTCTCCGGCCTCTTGATATATTTCCTTAAGACGAGGAGAGATCATGGTTAAGAGTTGCAGAATAATTGTTGCTGTAATATATGGACCCAACCCCAACATAGCAATTGACATTCGACTCATTGTGCCACCGGTAAAAACATTCATCATGCCAAAGAGCTGATTAGAAGAAAAAAAAGCCTGAAGCTTACTGAGGTCAATGCCAGGTATTGGTATTGCTGCTATTAATCTTGAAGCAGCTAATATTATTAATACAAAAAGTATTTTACTTCTTAAATCTTTTATGTGAAAAATTCTGGTGATTTTCTGAAACATAATAATACTCTACACATTAAAACTCCAATCCTTCTTTTCTAGCGGCATCTGCCAACGCCTTAACGCGACCATGATATTTATATGGTCCTTTATCAAAAACAACTTTATGAATGTTTTGCTTAATGGCGTTTTGGGCTATAGTTTGCCCAATTTTCTCTGCTATTGCCGTCTTTGTCATTTTTCCTTTTTTAATTTTAAGACTATTAGCTTGAGTAATAATTTCATTATTTTTATTATCAATGATTTGAGCAGAAATCTGTCTTAAGCTACGAAAAACTAAAAGTCTCGGCCTACTAGAAATAGCTCTAATTTTTTTGTGCACACGAATCTTTTTTAATATTTTTTTATAACTTTTTTTGTGTCTCATGTTGAATTAAAAACCAGCACTAACAGATTTCTTTCCCTCTTTTCGGAGAATAATTTCACCCAAATATTTAATACCAGCGCCCTTATATGGTTCAGGCGGTCTCAATTTCTTTATTCGAGCAGCAACTTGTCCTACTAATTCCTTATCAATACCACTTACTATAATAGTATTTTTTTCTGTAGAGAATTCAATTCCATCAGGAGAAGGCATCTTAATGGAATGAGAGAAACCAAGCTCTAAATTAAGATTCTTTCCTTCAACAACTGCCTTATACCCAACTCCTTTGTACTCTAGAACCTTTTTAAAACCATCAGTGACACCAATAACCATATTATTGATTAAAGCTCGCCATGTCCCCCAAAGAGCTTTGCCCTGTTTAGTGTCCAAATTTTTAGAAGTTACAATAATAAAATCATCTTTGATTTCAACGCCAACTCCGCCAGGAATTTGTCTCGCCATAGTTCCCCTTGGTCCTTTGACGTCAATATTTCTATTGTCTAGCTTAACATCAACTCCTGTGGGGATTTTTATAGGTTGTTTACCAATCTTTGACATATATTTATTGAGTTATATCTTGGTTGATTTTTTATCTTACTGAGCAAACGACTTCTCCGCCAAATTTATTCTTTTTAGCATCAGAAGCTTTCATAACTCCCTTTGGCGTTGAAAGAATGACAATGCCAAACTTAGAGGTTTTAATATCGTGATATTTTATATAAACCCTTCTACCTAAATGACTTACTCTTTTAATTTCCGTAATGGCTGGACAACCATCAATATATCTTAATTTCAATTTTAGGCGTCCAATTTTGCTTTTTTCCAGAGTCTCTATTCCAAAATCATCTATAAATTTATTCTCCTTTAAGATGCGACTAATTTCCGCTGTCATTCTGGAAAATGGCACAAAACAACTATCCTTAGACACAGCCAAGGCATTTCTGATACTAGTTAGCATATTGCTTATTGAATCCATATTTTCAAATGCGAAACGCAAGATTAGAACTTAAATAAAATAAATTGTTTTAAATTAATTACCAACTAGACTTTCTAACTCCGGGTAATCCGCCTTTATTAGCTAATTCCCTGAAGCAAATGCGGCACAAGTCGAATTTTCTCAAAAAACCTCTTTTGCGACCACAGCGAAAACAGCGTGTAATTACGCGAGTAGAAAACTTAGGCTTTCTCTTTGCTTTTACAACTAAAGCGGTTCGGGCCATATTATTTGTTCTTTTTAAAAATTAAACCTAACTTTTTATACAAAAACAATGCTTCTTCTCTATTTTTGCATTTAGGCACCATAGTGACTTCAAGTCCAAAGCTATACTCAATCTTTTTTTGTTGGTGGGATGTTTCTGGGAAAGCTTCTACGTTCTTAAAGCCCACGGTAAGAATGCCAGTTTCACTGATAGATTTTTCAGGTATTCCATCAAAATCACGGGTGCGAGGCATAATAACCTTAATCATTCTCTCGAGAAAGTCGTACATTCTTTTGCCACGCAAAGTTGCCTTAAGTCCAACAGGGGCGCCTTCTCTTATCTTAAAGCTTGAAATAGCTTTTTTAGCTTTTGTTATAATTGGTTTTTGACCAGTTATTAAAGATAGCTGCTCATTAACGCTTTCTATAGCCTTGTCTTCCTTAGAAATTCTTCCTATTCCGGAATTAATAACAATCTTTTTCAATATTGGAATAGCAAACCTGTTCTTAATCCCAAGTTCTTTTTGAAGCTCAGGAGCAAGTTCTTTATTAAATGTTTCTTGAAATCTGGACATTTTAAAATATTGGTTAGTTAATCAATAGAAGATTTGCATTTTTTACATATCCTTATTTTCTTTTTTTCACTTACCTGATAAGTAATTTTAGTAGGTTTTTTGCATTTAGCGCAAACTAGTTGAACATTTGAAACTGGTATAGCCGTTGGGACTTTAATTTTTTGTCCTTTTTCTCCACTTCTTTTTGGCTTAACGTGGCGTGTAATCAAATTTAATCCTTCTATTAAAAGACTATTAGTTTTTGGAAAAACTTTCAAGACAGAACCAGTTTTTGACCGATCTCTGCCAGTAATAATTATTATTTTATCACCTTTCTTAACTTTCATAATTCTTTAGATTACATCTTGAGCTAGAGAAATAATTTTTACGAAACCCTTGTCGCGCAATTCTCTTGGTATTGGACCGAATATGCGAGTCCCCTTAGGTTCTTTGCCGTCCAAAACAACAGCTGCATTTTCATCAAAACGAACATAGCTTCCATCTTTGCGACGATATGATTGTTTTTGTCTAACAACAACAGCTTTTATAACTTCACTTTTTTTTACAATTTTTCTAGGTTCGGCAATCTTAACTGTGGCGACTATGATATCTCCAATCCGAGCATATCTTCTCCTAGATCCACCAAGAACTTTAATACACTGAATGACCTTAGCGCCAGTGTTGTCAGCAATATTTAATTTTGATTCGGTCTGGATCATGATTTCTTAAAATATGATTTACTTATGATTCGTTTTAACTTTATTTGTAACTACCCATCGTTTTTTTCCGCTCATTGGCCTTGATTCTTCTATAACCACAGAATCTCCCAATTTATAGCCATTGTCTAGATTATGAGCAAAGTATTTTTTATATGAACGATAGCGTTTTTTATAAACAGGATGGATTTTTGTAGTTGTGACCTTTACAACTATAGTTTTCTCCATCTTCGTAGAAACAACAACTCCCTTAAGCTGTTTACGTTTAGAACTCTTATTGAGTAAGGCGACCGATTCGCTATTTTTATTTAAAGTTTTTACCTTTTTCATTAATATTTTTATTAGTCTTTTATTTTTTACCTTGATCTACTGTTTCAGAAGATTGTTGAATATCGTATTCTCTTATGAGGTAAAGAAATCTTGCTATTTTTTTCTTAGTAACACTTATTTCATGGACTTTTTTTAAAGATCCGGCTTCTCGTTCAAAACGCAAAGCAACAAGTTTTTCGCAACAACTTTGTATATCTTTTCTTAGATCAGTAATATTTCTTTGTCTAGCAACTTTAATTTCTTTCATGGTTACGAATAGGCCTTAACAAATTTTGTTCTAACTGGTAATTTGTATGCCGCTTGGATTAATGCTTCGCGGGCTAATTTTTCGCTGACACCACCAACTTCAAAAATAATTGTTCCTGGTTTTACCATTGCGACAAAATGGGAAACATCTCCCTTACCAGCACCCATAGGAACTTCCGCACCCTTAGATGTTATTGGTTTATCTGGGAAAATTCTAATCCAGATTTTTCCTTCTTTTTTAAACTGTCTTGTTATGGTACGCCTAGATGCTTCAATTTGCCTTGAAGTTATTCTCTTTATTTCTAGTGCCTTAAGCCCGTATTGACCAAAATCAACCGTGTTGCCACGGGTGGCCTTTCCTTTAAAGACGCCTTTTTGCCACTTTCTATGTTGTACTTTTTTTGGTAGAAGCATTGTTTAAAGTTTCTAATGTCAAATTTTAACTATTTTTTTCTTTATAAAGCCAAACCTTAATACCGATAGTTCCATAAGTAGTATAAGCTACTTCTTGGGCGTAATCTATATTAGCGCTAAATGTTTGCAGAGGAATCGTGCCCTTACTTAACCATTCAGTTCTTGCAATTTCCGATCCATTGAGTCTTCCAGAAAGGCGAATCTTTATCCCCATAACTTCTTTTCCGAGAATAATTTTGTCAAGCACTTTTTTCATAGCACGACGATAAGGAAATCTCTTCTCTAATTGTTCTGCAACACTCAGGGCGATAATTCTGGATTGATTTTCAGGTTTTCTTACTTCTTCAATATCTATCTTCACGGCAGTATTCGATCTGGAAAGATTTATAATTTCTTTTTTTATAATATCAATATCTTTTCCACCCTTGCCGATAACGAGACCTGGCCTAGCTGTTTTTATCAAAACACTTACTTGCTGAGGAGATCTTCTGATTTCAACTTCTTTTACAGAAGCATATCTTAATTTTTTATCCAAATAAGCCCTAATCGCACAATCCTCTTTTAGGTTATTTTTATATTTATTTAGTCCGCCCTTATTAATAAAAGCAAACCATCGCGAAGGCCATGTTTCGTTAATTGCTATGCGAACTGATTTTGGGTGTACTTTTTTTCCCATATTATTGAAAATTAAATAGCTTTTCTTTGAAAAAATCGTTTTTTAACGTTTCTATCTTGAATTTTTCGACTTGTTTCTTCTTTCTTATTAAAAAACGGTTGCTTTTCTTTATTTAATTTAATATTTTCTATATTAGTTTTTTCTTGTTCATAAGTATGTTCATCTACTACTTTCTTCTGATTTTTTGCCACACTCCTTGATCCTTCTGCTTCAATTTCAATAATTACATGAGATCTTCTTTTTCTAACAGTGAAGGCTCTGCCAAAGGCGCGTGGTCTCCAGCGCTTTAACATTGGCCCTTGAATAACAAAAATATTCTTAATGTATAAATCGGAAGCTTCGCTAATATTAAAATTATGATGAGCATTAGCAATAGCGCTCAATAGGAGCTTTAAAATTGGCTTACTTGCTCTATTGTGGATATAAGAAAGCTGAGCTATTGCTTTTTTTGCTTCTAGTCCCTTAATTGCTTCCGTTACCAACCTGACCTTTCGCGGAGATATATTTAAATAATTTAAACTTGCTTTGATAATCATGTTTATCTTATATTATTCGCTTTTAGTAACAGCTTTTTTCTCTTCTTCTTTCTGAAGCTTTCCGCCATGTCTAATAAACTTTCTTGTGGCAGCAAACTCGCCCAATTTATGACCAACCATTTCTTCTACTATTTTAACAGGAATATGTTCTTTGCCGTTATGGATGCCAAAAGTATAGCCGATCATCTCTGGAATAACAGAAGATCGCCTAGACCAAGTCTTGATAATCTCTCCTGGCTTGGTCTTGGTTATTTTTTTCATCAAGTTTTCATCTACGAAGTATCCTTTTTTGAGTGATCGTGACATAGTATTAATTTATCAGCTATTTACTGCGACGTTGGATAATAAATCTACTTGAGTATTTTTTCTTATTTCGTGTTCTTTTGCCGAGCGCTGGCTTTCCCCAAGGAGTCTTTGGTCCTTTTAATCCAATTGGAGTTCTTCCTTCACCACCACCATGTGGATGATCGACAGGATTCATAGCAGATCCTCTGACGGTTGGCCTGATTCCACGCCAGCGTGATTGACCAGCTTTTCTTAGTTTTATGGTATTTGCTTGAGGATTAGAAAGTTGACCAATACTTGCATAGCATCTAGATAAAACCAAGCGAACTTCTTTGGATGGAAGGATTATCTGGGCATACTCTTTTTCCTTAGCCGTTAATTGAGCATAATTTCCCGCAGATCTTACTAGTTTACCACCTTGTTCTGGTATCAACTCAATACAATAAACAAATGTACCCGTTGGAATATTCTCTAATCTCATTCGATTTCCTATCTTAATGGGAGCTTTTTCCTGACAAATAACATTGTCTCCAACCTTAATACCATCTGGAGCTAAGATATAATTTCTTTCACCGTTTTGATATAAAATTCTAGCTATCTTACAATTCCGGTTAGGATCATATTCTATCTGTTCAATCTTAGCCTTAATATTGATATTTTTTAAGCAATTAAAATCTATTAATCGATATTTTCTTTTATGTCCTCCTCCTCGATGCCAAACAGTAATTCTGCCGTTTGATCTTCCGGCTTTTTCCTTCTTGGTTTTAGTTAATTTTTTTAGAGGCTTAATTCGTGACATAAATTTATACTATTTTTTTAGCAAAAAGGTCAATTTTCTCTCCTTTTTTAAGTGTGACAATCGCTTTCTTGTAACCAGGGCGATATCCAATCTTTCCACTTTTCTTTTTCAATTTTCTCTTAGCATTAATAATACTCACGTTGACCACTTTTTTGTTATAAAGCTTTTCGATAGTATTCTTGATTAATATTTTATTTGCCGAAGATAAAACTCTAAAAATATACTTAGATTGAGCTTCTTCGCCGGAAGCTTTCTCGGTTACATGAAGAGCAACCAAGATTCCAGCTATATCCTGCCAATTAGTTCTGATCTTATTTTCTACAACTAATTGACTATCTTTTTTTTGAGTTTTCTCTTTCATTGTTTTTCAGTATTTCAAAATTCTTTTTTTGTACTTAAACTTGTTTATTTTTTTAAAATTTTTCCAAAAGCACTTTCTGTAATCAATATTTTCTTTGGCATCAAGATAGATTCAATATTAATATTATTTACTGGCAAAACAGTCAGATGGCTGAGATTTTGACTTGCTAATTTTAAATTTTTATCTAATTTATCAACTATAATAAGACATTTCTTACTGATCTCTTCTTTGCTTAAAAATTTTTCTATTTTATTGATTAAGAATTTTGTTTTTGGTTCTTCTATAGCTAGATTTTCTACAACAACAATTTTTTTATTTTTTAAAGCATCAATGAAAACCGCAATAAAAGTCTTTCTACCTGATTTTTTATTGATCTTTCTTTTTGGGATATCAGTATTTAATGGTCCAAAAGTTACCCCACCGCCACGCCATAAAGGAGAACGACTAGATCCATGACGTGCCCTACCAGTACCTTTTTGTTTCCATGGTTTCTTTCCACCACCACGAACCTCAGAACGATCCTTGGTATGAGCCCATGGTTGACGCTGGTTTTTTTGCAGAGAAATAAGGGTCTCGTGAAGCAGATCATAAACAATCTCTTCTTTAGAAAAACTTTCCGGAATAATTATTTCTTTCGTAGACTCTCCTAATAAGTTGTAAACTTCAATTTTCATTGTGAGTTAGTTGATTTTATTGATTCTCAATAAGGATCCGACTGGTCCAGACACGGCACCTTTGATTATTAATATATTTTCTTTTTCATTGATATCAACTATTGGAAGATTTTTTATTGTAATAGTTTTTCCACCCATTCTTCCTGCCATTTTCATACCCTTAAAAACACGAGCTTTATTGGTTGCTCCAATTGATCCGCCCTGTCTGAGAGCATGTTTGGTTCCGTGAGTGGCAGAGGCGCCACGAAAATTATGCCTCTTTACTACGCCCTGAAACCCCTTTCCCTTGGAAATACTGGTGATTTTAAGCTTATCCCCCTTTTGAAACATTTTGACATCTATAACTTCACCTTCTTTAATACTATCCGGTCGGGTAAGGATAAACTCTCTTAAATATCTAAAACCGCTTATTTTTTCAAAGTTCTTCTTAATGTGTCCAAATAACGCTTTAGTTGTTTTTCTTTTAGGTAGAAACCCCAGCTGTACGGCACTATACCCGTCTTTGGTAAAATTTTTGCTTTGCAAAACATAACAAGGACCAGCTTTAACAAGTGTTACAGGAATAACTTCTCCTTTTTCGCCAAATACTTGAGACATGCCAAGTTTTAGTCCCAGAATAAAGTTTTCAGTTGTAGTCTTTGAGTCTGTCATTATTAGCTTTTGAGCTATTTCACCAAAAAACCTGGATTTAACCAGGTTATTCGGTTAAATCTTAAATTTTGGCAGAATCTTAAAAGTGTCTTTTAAGATCAAATTTCATTTAATAAAAGATTAATATTTTATCTCGATATCAACACCTGCCGGAAGATCTAGTCTCGACAACGAATCAATAATCTTAGCATTAGGATTAACAATGTCAATGATTCTCTTAAAAATTCTCATTTCGTATTGATCTCTAGCGTCTTTATGAACAAAAGTTGATCGATTTATTGTCCATTTGTGGGTTTCCGTAGGAAGAGGAATTGGACCACAAACTTTTGCTCCTTGTCTTAGGGTATCGTCGATAATTTTTTTGGCACTTTCATCAATAAGACGATGATCGTATGCTCTTATCTTTATTCTAATTTTTTGCTCCTCTGTCTCTGTCTTAAGCTTAGCTTTTTGAGCAATAACTTTTTTTGAAGCCTCTTTTTTTGAAGCAACTACAACAGGTTTCTTTACTTTTTTTTCTACTTTATTGGTAGCTAATGCTTTAGGCATACGATTAAATTGAATTATTTGATAATCTTTGAAACATTACCTGCTCCAACTGTGTGACCACCTTCTCTGAGTGCAAACTTTTGTTTTTCTTCTAGAGCAACGGCTTTTTGAAGGGTTACTTTAATACTAATAGTATCGCCCGGCATAACCATCTCTGTGCCTTCTGGAAGAACAATTTCACCGGTTACGTCAGCGGTACGAATATAGAATTGAGGCTTATAGCCAGCAGTGAATGGAGTATGGCGACCACCTTCATCTTTACTTAAAACATATATTTCGCAATCGAATTCTGTATGAGGAGTAATAGAACCGGGAGCGGCCAAGACCTGACCTCTTTCAACATCTTCTTTTTTGAGACCTCTAAGAAGAATGCCTGCATTGTCGCCTGCCCTTCCTTCGTCAAGGCTTTTGTTGAACATTTCAATACCAGTTACCACTGTTTTTTGAGTTGGCCTAAGTCCAACGACTTCTACTTCCTTATTGAGACCAATAACTCCTCTTTCAATACGGCCAGTAACCACCAATCCTCTTCCTTCTATAGAGAAGGTGTCTTCGACTGGCATCAAGAATGGCTTATCAATTTGTCTTTCTGGTTCGGGAATGTAATCGTCAAGAGTTTTCAAGAGTTCAAGAATGGGCTTGGCTGCTTCATCATCGGCACTTGTAACTTCTTCCATAACCTTAAGAGCTGAACCGCGAATGAATGGAATTTTATCACCATCAAACTCGTATTTATTCAAAAGTTCTCGGACTTCAGCTTCAACTAAATCAATAAGCTCTGGATCATCAACTTGGTCAACTTTATTAAGGAAGACAACAATCGAAGGAACACCAACCTGTCTAGCCAAAAGAATATGTTCTCGAGTTTGAGGCATCGGACCATCAGCAGCTGATACTACCAAAACGGCTCCATCCATCTGAGCAGCACCGGTGATCATGTTTTTGATATAATCAGCATGTCCCGGAGCGTCAATGTGCGCATAATGTCTCTTGTCAGTTTCGTACTCAACATGAGCTAGGTTAATCGTAACACCTCTTGCCTTTTCTTCTGGGGCTGAATCGATTTCATCGATACCTTTTTTTGAGGCCTTCATTCCTTTTAGGCCTGCAACTTTTAATATAGCTGCGGTTAAAGTTGTCTTGCCATGATCAACGTGACCAATGGTTCCAACATTAACATGGGGTTTTGTTCGTTCAAATTTTTCGGCCATATTTTTTATATTAAATGTCGTAAGTTTTTGTCTTATAAAAAGACAAAAAACTAACCTCCGACTTAAATACAGATTTTATCTTTAGTTATATAACCTATCTTAAGGTACAAGAACTAAAATGTCAACACCTTATACTCAAAAAATAAACAATAAATTTTAATTTCCTTTTTTCTGAGCAATAACTTTTTGCATTATATTCTCAGGGGTCTGAGCATAATGATCAAATTCCATAGTGTAAATAGCTCTTCCTTCAGTTAAAGATCTTAAGTTTGTTGCATATCCGAACATTTCTGCCAATGGCACCATGGCGTCAATAACTTTCATCATACCGCGATCATCCATATGGGTTATTTTAGCGCGTCTTGAATTAAGATCTCCAGTAACGTCTCCCAAAAACTGAGGAGGTAGGGTTACTTGTGTTCTCATGACGGGCTCAAGCAGAACAAGACCTGCTTTTTTACTTGCTTCTTGAAGAGCTATAGACGCGGCTATTTTAAAAGCAATTTCAGAAGAGTCAACTTCGTGGAACGAACCATCGAAAAGAGTAACTTTTGCGTCTATTAATGGATATCCAGCCAAAACTCCCCTATCCATAGCTTCTTTAGTTCCTTTTTGAATAGCGGGGATATATTCCTGAGGAATAGTGCCTCCCCTGATAGCATTCACGAATTCAAATTGCTTTCCTCTTTCTAGTGGCTCCATTTTAATCCAGACATGACCGTACTGACCGCGACCACCAGTTTGTCTGACGTATTTACCTTCTGCTTCAGAACTACCCTTAATGGTTTCTTTGTATGCTACTTGGGGACGACCGACATTTGCCTCAACTTTAAACTCTCTAAACATTCTGTCTACAATAATTTCAAGATGAAGTTCTCCCATTCCTGACAAGATCGTTTCCGCGGTCTCTTCGTCTGTTTTTACTCTAAAACTTGGATCTTCTTCCATAAGCTTCTTAAGGGCAATACCCATTTTCTCTTGATCGGCTTTAGTTTTTGGTTCGATACGAATATCAATAACCGGATCTGGAAATTCAATTGATTCAAGGATAATAGGATGATCTTGGTCGCACAACGTATCTCCAGTAGTAGTGCTTACTAGACCAACGGCAGCACCAATATCTCCAGAAAATATTTCGTCTATTTCCTCGCGCTTATTAGCATGCATTCTTAATATACGACCAATTCTTTCTCTTTTATTATTTTTAGCATTTAAAAGATAACTTCCTTTTTTCAACGTACCAGAGTAAACTCTGAAATAAGTTAATTGGCCGACATATGGATCTGTTGCCACCTTAAATGCAAGTGCAGCAAATGGCAACTCGTCTGAGCTTTCTCTGGTTTCCTCTTTCCCTGTTTTTGGATTTATACCCTGAACAGCCGGGAGATCAGAGGGACTTGGTAGATAATCGCAAACGGCGTCAAGTACCAACTGAATGCCCTTATTTTTTAGAGCTGAGCCACACAAAACAGGAACAAGTTTATATGAAATAGTAGCGTTTCTTAGGGCAATCTTTAATTCATCAACCGACGGCTCATCGCCTTCCAAATATTTTTCCATCAAAATAACATCTGTTTCTACTATCTTTTCTATTAATGTATGCCTCTTTTCTTCTACTTCCTTTTTGTATTCTTCAGGGATATCTTTCATTATAACCTTTTCTCCATTTTCTCCTTCAAAGTAATAAGCCTTTCTGATTAAAAGATCAATTATGCCTTCATGTTTTTGTTCTAGGCCAATAGGAATTTGCATAGCGACTGCATTGGGTGTTAGACGATCAATAATTGAAGCAAAACTTCTTTCAAAACTAGCACCCAATCGATCAAGTTTATTAATAAAACAAACCCTCGGAACTTTATATTTATCAGCTTGATGCCAGACGGTCTCTGATTGAGCTTCAACACCAGCTACGCCATCAAAAACAACTACGCCTCCATCAAGAACTCTTAATGACCTTTCCACTTCTATTGTAAAATCTACGTGTCCGGGAGTATCAATAATATTAATACGATACTCGTTTTCTTTTTTAGGTTCTAAATAAGAAGGTGTCCAGAAACAAGTGGTAGCAGCAGAAGTAATGGTGATTCCTCTTTCTCTTTCCTGTTCCATCCAGTCCATAATGGCTGCTCCTTCATGAACTTCTCCGATCTTGTGAGATACTCCTGTGTAAAACAAAACTCTTTCACTGAATGTGGTTTTACCAGCATCGATGTGAGCTATAATACCAATGTCGCGAGTTCTTTTGATAGGATATTCTCTGGGCATTTTTCCTGATTAAATAAAAAAAATTACATTAAAAATCACTTAATTTTCTATCGCCACGCAAAATGAGCAAAAGCCCTATTAGCTTCAGCAATCTTTTCAATTTCACGCTTTTTCTTTATTGCCTCACCTTCGTGCTTAGCAGCAGCGGTTAATTCTGTAAAAAGCTTTTCTGACATAGATTTTCCGTGTGATTTTCTGGCAGACCCGATCAGCCAACGCATAGCTAGGGTGGTCTTTCTTTCACCGCTTACTTCTTTTGGAATTTGATAACGTGCTCCACCAATTCGTCTAGAAACTACCTCAACTCTTGGAGCAGCGTTGTTAATTGCATCTTGAAAAATTTCAACAGGATCTTTCTTTGTCCTTTCTTTAATCAAATCAAAACAATCGTAGATAATTTTTCTAGCAATACTCTTTTTTCCAGATACCATAAGATGATTTGTAAATTTTGCTATTAAAACATCTCCGTAAACTGGATCTGAAACTATTTTTCGATCAACTTTTTTCTTTTTTCGCATAATAATATGTCTTTATTGTTTATGAAGTTTCTGATTTTTCTCTTTTAGCTCCGTATTTACTTCTTTGTTGTTTTCTTTTGGTTACCCCCTCAACGTCCAATGTTCCTCTTACAATATGATAACGCACACCTGGAAGATCCTTTACACGACCACCCCTAACTAAAACAATAGAATGTTCCTGAATGTTATGACCTTCTCCTGGAATATAAGCAGTGACTTCGGTATTATTTGTTAGGCGAACACGGGCAATTTTTCGCAATGCTGAGTTTGGTTTTTTGGGAGTTGTCGTGGAAACTTTTGTTACTACTCCTCGCTTGAATGGAGAACAATAATAACTTGGTTTATTTATTAAAACATTAAAACCCTTTTTTAACGAAGGAGTATTAGAAGTATTCTTGATTTTTTTTCTAGATTTTCTAACGAGTTGGTTGATAGTAGGCATAGCTAGCTGATTATAAAATTAACAGAATGTTCATTATAGCACACAGATAAGCGGAGTCAATAGGACGGAACTGGTCTTTTGTGAGTTAAAACTTTTTTATAATTATCGAGATTTTTCAATGATTGACCAATGCCCTTGATCACACACAAAAGAGGGTCTTCAGCGAGATAGCAAGCTATTCCAGTCTCTCTTTGAATTATTTCTGGCAAATCTTTTGTCAACGATCCCCCGCCAGTTAAAGTTATTCCTTCTTCTAGTATGTCAGCTGAAAGTTCGGGAGGAGTTTGCTGAAGAACATTTTTTATTGCTTGAGAGATGTCTATTAAAATATCCTGGAGACATGATGAAATTTCACTTTCCTGAACTTCGATCGTTCCTGGTAATCCTTCGATAACATCTTGGCCTTTCACAAGAACTGTATTTCTTTTATTTTCCGGATTTGTTTTGCTAATTTCTATTTTTATTTTTTCAGCAGTACTTGATCCAATTTCCAAATTATATTTTTTTCTGATGTATTCTTTAATACTTTCATCCATTTTAATTCCTCCAATTTTAAGAGACGCAAACGCGACTATTGATCCAAGGGACAATACTGCCACTTCAGAGGTTCCACCTCCTACTCCAACGACCATATGGCCTGCTGGTTGATTCGTTTTTATTCCAGCGCCAATGGCCGCAAGCAATGGTTCTTTTACCAAATAAACATTCTTTGCTCCAATGCGCAATGTGGCGTCTGTGATAGCTCTTTTTTCACTAGAGCTAATCCCTGCTGGCACAGACATTACTACGTCAGGTTTAAAAAATTGAAGAGGTCCAATTACCTTATTAATAAAATAATTAAGAATTATTTCTGTTGCTTTGTAGTCTGCAATAGCACCATCTCTAAGAGGAGATCTTGTTACTAACTCTGAAGGCATGCGCCCAACCATTTCTTTAGCTATTAATCCTACGGCTATTGGCTTAGTTTCTCCTTTACGAAAAACAGCCAAAGAGGGTTCATTTAAAACAATCCCCTTCTTAGGGATATAGATTAAGGTATTAACTGTACCAAGGTCGATGCCGATTTGTTTAACAAACATTTTCTTAATTATTATATATATGCATGAGTCAATTCACAAAATCTATAGCGCATCATTCCACAGACCGAACCCTTTTAATATTTGCCCCCATTTTCCTTAAGCGTTTTTCAATTTTTTCATATCCTCTATCAACTTGATAAATATTATCAATCACAGTTTTTCCTCTAGCAATTAGTCCTGCAATAAGCAAGGTTGCTCCAGCACGGATATCAAAACTTGTAATGTAATTTCCATACAACGGAGTTGGTCCTACAATAAAAGCTCTGTGAGCATCGGAGAGCATACAATTAGCACCCATTTTATTTAACTCTGATACATAACGCAATCTTCCTTCGTACATAGGATCATGGATTAAGGTTGTGCCTGTGGCCTGAGTGGCTAATATACCAAAAGGAGCTTGAATATCTGTAGGAAGTCCAGGATAAGGAAGGGTTTGTATGGTGCTTGCTTTTAAAGCTCGGCTTGGAAGTATTAATACGTCTGCAAAATTATTTTTTTTATGTTTGATTTTCATTCTTACGCCCATTTCTCTGAGCTTGTAGAGTATTGCTTCGATATGGTCAATTCTGACATTCTTCACAGTTGCTTGTCCTTTAGTAGCTGCAATGGCTATCAATAATGTACCTGCTTCAATATAGTCAGGCGAAAGGCAAAACTCAGCACTTCCGAGATCTTTTTTTCCCTTAATGGTAAGGTAATGAGTGCCAATTCCGTCAATTTGTGACCCCATTTTTACAAGAAAGCGAGCCAGGTCTTGAACGTGAGGTTCGCTTGCGGCTAATCTCACAATAGTTGTTTTTGGCAAAAGACTCGCAAACATTAAAACATTCTCTGTTGTAGTAACGCTAAATTCCTTGAGAATAATATCGTGATTTTTTTCAAGAGTACGATCATTTAATTCAAAAGAGTATTTTTCAGAAACACCCCTAATTTTAACACCAAAATCTTTTAGAGCTATTAAATGGGTATCTAAAGATCTGGCGCCAATAACGCAACCACCAGGGGTTGGTAGGGTTACTTTTTTAAAACGAGCTAGGATGGGTCCAAGTAATAAAACAGACGAGCGCAACTGACAGACAATACTTTCGTCTAATTTTTTAGGATCGATTTTGTCATTATGTATTTTTACTTTTCTCTTACCTAACCACTGAACCTTTGCTCCCATACTTTCAAGAAGCTCTAACATGCGAAAAACATCTTCTATAAGAGGGATATTATCAATGACACAGGGCTTTTTAGTTAAAAGAGTAGCTGCCAGAATAGGTGTGGCAGCATTCTTTGATCCTCTTAATTCTACCTCTCCTTTTAGGGGAATTCCACCGTGAATGATGAATTGTTCTTTCTTCATGGAGATAACAAGAATTATCGTTTCGAAAATTGAGGTGCTCTTCGTGCTTTTTTAAGTCCGTATTTCTTTCTTTCTACAACACGAGCATCTCTTGTGAGGTACCCTGCTTTTTTAAGTTTCTTGCGAAAATTTGGGAAAAATTCAACCAGAACTCTAGAAAGACCATGTCTAATAGCATCGGCCTGACCTCGTATTCCACCGCCACTTACTTTAGCAGATATCAGAAATTTTTCTTCAGATTTAATCTTTTCCAATGGAGATTGAACTGTTTTTATAAGACTAATATCATTATTTAAATATTCATTGCACGGTTTATCGTTTATAAAAAAATGACCGGTTTTGGCAGATTGTTCAGGATTTGCAGTCCATAATCTAACTTGAGCAACCGCTTCTTTTCGACGGCCAACAGCTTGATAAAACTTTTTACTTGTAATTGTTTTAGGTAATGAATTCATAAATTACTTAATCGTTAACAAAGATTAGTCTTTTGATGCGTTGATCCTTAAGCTTATTTTTTGGAAGCATTCCAGTTACGGCTCGAATTAAAACCTCTTCTGGATTTTTTTTAAAAAGAGTTTCTAGGGGAATTTCCTTTAATCCTCCTGGGTGTCCTGTGTGGTGAAAATAAATCTTAGAAGTCAGCTTCTTGCCTGTAAATTTTATTTCTTTAACATTTTTAACTCTAACCAAATTAGTTCCTGATATATTATGAGCAAAACTTGGTTTGTTTTTATCTATTAGTAAAAAAGCAATCTGAGTTGCAATTCTACCCAAACTTTGACCCTTTGCATCTAATTCAATGATTGTTTTATTATCTTTTTGATTACTTTGTTTCTTTACTTGACTCATGTTTGTCAATATTCTTATAAGCAAATTCAATTATCCCAAGAGGGGTACAATCAGTTTTTCTCTTGCCTGCTTTAATTATACGAGTGTAACCACCTGAGACATCTCTAAATTTAGGAGCGATTTCTTTGAAGAGCTTGCGAGCGGCGGTTCTTGGTAAATAGCGTAAAATATGACGAAAATCAGCAATATTTCCGACTCTAGCCTTGGTAATTAAACGCTCTATATATGGTCTTAATTCTTTTGCCTTTGCGAGAGTTGTTTTAATGGTTCCTCGAGTAATCAAGCCAACTGCCAAGCTTTTCTTAAGAGCACGACGCTGATCTCTTTTTCTGGCAAATTTTCTTCCTGTTCCTTTTCTCATGTTTTATTAAGATTTAAATGAAAGATCAATTTTTTTAAGTTTTCTTTTAATAGTCGAAACAGCCTTATCTCCAATTCCCTTGATTTCTTTAATTTGAGACTCTGTTTTTTTTGTCAAAACACTGATAGTTTTTATACCAGCTTCCTCCAATAATTTTACGACCCTTTCTTCTAATCCCAGATCTTCTATCTTTGCTTTAGGCAACTCTTTTTTTGAGTCTTTGCCTTTTTTTTCTAGTACTGTTTCTTTTTTTGTTTTTGAAGCCTTCTTTGTTTTTAATAATGATGCTTCTTTGAATGATGCCAAAAAACCAAATTGATCCCTAAGAATAGCGCTAGCATTTTTTAAAGCTTCGGACGCCTCAATTGATCCGTCAGTTTCAATTTCCATAATAACGCGATTAAAATCTGTTCTTTCTCCAATACGCATATCCTCAATCTTGTAATTAACTCTTGTGATTGGAGAATAAAACGCATCGAGTGCAATTGTCCCAATAGATAACTTTTCTTTTTGTCGATCCTCAACCCTTTCATAGCCAAATCCTCCTGATATGAAAATTTCCATATCTAGTTCTGCTTTTTTATCACTTAAAGTAGCTATAACTAAGTCTTTATTGATTATTTCTATACCCGATGGAGTCTGGATATCCCCTGCCTTAACAACTTTTTCCCCTTTTATCTTGAGCGTTGCTTGGACCTGTTTATCTATAAGATTTTCATTTGATAAAAGACGAACTTTTTTTAAACTGAGTCCTATTTGGATAATATCCTCTATTACGTGAGGAATAGTGGAAAATTCATGATTTATCCCTTTTGTCTTAAAGGCAACAATTGCAGTACCTGGCAAAGATGAATATAAAACTCTTCTTAAGGCATTTGCTAAAGTAATGCCATATCCAGGATGACAACCATCAATTTGGATAGTTGCTAAGTTATCATTTTTTTGCGTGACTCTTTGAGCTTGAGGAAGATTAATTTCGTGGGCCATAAAATTAAATTAGATATTTAAAACAAAAACATAGGGTCGAAAAAAATAACCATCCGCTCCATTATATTACTTTTTAAAATTAATGCAATACCCACGAATAGAACCAAGATAACTTTATGGATTTACTTATTTTTAGAATTATTCGTTTCTTCTTTTAAGGCGATTACGAATAAAAGCCGGAACCTCAAACTCTTCTTCCTCAGAATCTGACTTTACTTGATTTACACTCAGGTCAATCTGTGATTTCATAAATCCTTGATCATGATTTTCTTCATTGAGAAATGAATTATTTTCCTCATTTTCACTTGTGTGAATTAATTCTGGTTGATCAGAAGAACGAAAACCTTCAAAGCCAGTAGCTATGACAGTCACCTTAACTTCTCCTTTCTTTATGTCATCACTTACTACTGCGCCGAAAATCACTTTTGCATTAGGATCAATTGACTCAGTCACGATCTTAGCTGCTTCGCTAACTTCCTGCATAACAAGATCAGGTCCACCCGTTATATTAAAGAGTACCCCCTTAGCTCCATTAATGGAAACTTCGAGTAATGGTGAATTGATTGCAGCCTTAGCTGCTTCGATTGCTCTATTTTCTCCCTCAGCCCTACCAATACCCATCAAAGCAGATCCAGCATTAGCCATAATTGCTCTTACGTCAGCGAAATCCAGATTGATAACACCAGGAAGAGTGATGAGGTCTGAAATTCCCTGAACAGCTTGACGTAAGACATCATCAACAATTCTAAAAGCATCAAGTAATGAGGTCTTTTCATCAATTATTTGAAAGATTTTGTCATTTGGTATTGTTATCAGAGTGTCAACCTTATCCTTAAGAACTGCTAATCCAGCATTGGCAATAGACTCTCTTTTTTTACCTTCAAAACTAAAAGGTTTGGTTACTACTCCAACAGTTAAAGCGCCAGCATCCTTAGCGGCTTCAGCAATAATTGGAGCAGCTCCCGTTCCGGTTCCTCCACCCATACCACAGGTAATAAAGATCATATCAGCTCCCTTAACAATTTCGTAAATTTCTTCTCTATTTTCTTCAGCAGCTTGTCTACCAACTTCTGGACTCATTCCAGCGCCTAATCCTTTCGTCAGGTTTTTGCCGATATGAATCTTTGTTGAAGCTTTCGCATGATGCAATTGTTGGGCATCAGTATTAACTGCGGCAAATTCAACTCCCTTGATGTCAGCCTCCACCATACGGGTAACTGAATTATTACCGCCCCCTCCTACACCAATGACCTTGATACGAGCAAAAGTCTCTATATCAGGTTTAATGTAAGGCATATTTTTAATTTACAACTACAGGTTTATATGAAGACTAATCTTCATTTAGTTTTAGTAAAATTTTAACCGATAAAATTAATTTCTAGTTAAAAAATCACTTCTTATAATGACATTATACTTCTTTTAATAATAAATACAAATCTTAAGAAAAACATATTTATAGGGTATTCTGGATAAGCTGTTGATAACTTATGGATAAACCATGTTTTTTTATAACTTATTTTTTAAAACACCATGTTAAAAATTACCTCTCATCTATTTTTATAACTCAAAACAAAAACACACCAGATTTTATTTAGTTTATTTTTTTATATTTCAAAACAAAAATACCCGATTTTTTCGGGCATTCTTCATTTAAAGCACTTACAAATTTTATAAACGATAGCGTTCAAAAATAACTTATGGCATTAAATTTTTAAACAATTCTCTGCCTTTTTTGAAATACTTTCTGTAAGTATCGTCGTGTTTATTTAACGATCTATCATGATAAAGTTCTCGTGACCACTTAATCAGACCGACGGCAGTAACAAAGTTTGGGCTATTAACCTCATCAATCAACCCCTCAATCTCAACAGGATAGCCGATTTGTGCTGGAAGTCCCAATTCCTCTTTGGCACATTCTACAAGATAGCTTAATTTTGCTCCGCCACCGACAAAAACAGCACCCGCCGGAAGCATTTTTTCGCGATTGATTAGTTTTAATTCTTTATTTATTAGCTCCATAATCTCCTGAACACGAGCTTCAATAACTCTTGCTAGCTCTGTTCTCTCAATTTTTTCTTCTTGAATGCCGAACTTTTTAAAATCAATTTTATCTGTTTTTGAAACCGCGCTCTCAAGGGCTGATCCATACTTAATTTTAAGAGCCTCAGCTAGGTCAACGGGTAATTTAAATGCAATAGCAATGTCATTGGTGATATGACTTGATCCAATCGGCAATACTGCCGCATGACGAATTACATTTTCTTCATAAACAGCAATCTCAGTAGTAGAGCTGCCAAAATCAACGACAACAGCTCCCAATTCTCTCTGGCGTTTCGATAGACATGCCTTTGCTGATGCAAGCGGACTGAAGATTAAATGACTTTTTTTTATACCAGCTCTCTCTAAACATTCCTTTATATTTTTAATATGAGGCTTGAATGCTTCAATAACCAAAGCATTCAATTCTAGCCGCACTCCCGTCATGCCCCTAGGATTTTCAATGCCAGTTTCTTTATCAACAGAGAAATCTTGAGGAACCGTATGAATGATTTGTCGATTTTGCGGTAGAGAAAAGGTCTCGGCAGCCTCAATGACTCGTTTAATATCTTCATCCGAGACTTCTCCATCGGCTCGTGAAATTGCAATCACTCCCTTGCTTGTTTTTGTTTCTATATGAGTTCCAGATAAGCTGACATAAACTTCTGTAACTGAAATATCTGCTTTTTTTTCAATGGTTGCAATAACTTCCCTTAATTGTTCGGTTACTTCTTGGGGATCTACAACTACACCTTTTCTAATGCCACGAGATGGCGCAATTAAACTTGTAATAATTTCAAGACGACCAGTGTCTGAATGAACACCTGCGACAACAGTATGAATATTCATTGAACCTATGTCTAGTCCTACAACAATGTTTTGACGCATCTTTTTTAATATTCCAATAAATTAACTTTTTTTAACTCAAAAACTCTAATAACCATAAGGCACTAGTCGACTAATACTTCTTTTAGTATTTTTTCTTCAATTTTTTCCATTTTTTGGGCGCACTTCTCAGAGTCATGAGAATAACCCAACAAATGTAGTATACCATGCAACAAAAGTCTTGTCATGTGATTTTTAGTGGATATCTCGAGGTCTTTGGCTTCTTTTTGGATGACCAATGGGCATAAAAAGATTTCGCCCAAGTATTGATATTTCGAAGCTGGAAGAACGAAATCGTCTGTTTCACTTGCAACAAAACTTAAAATCGTTGTAACCTTATCTTTGTCGCGGAATTTCTTGTTAAGTGCTTTCATTCTTGCCTGGCAAACTAGATTAATTTCGCATTCGTAATTTTCTTTTGTTTCAAGCAAATTAAAAATTCTGCCGGCAGTATTCTTAAGCCATTTTTCATCGATTTTATAGGGCGTTTTTTTAATAATATTAATTTTCTGATTCATTTTTTAATACCTTTTCACGATTCATTATTTATTTATATCTAAATACAATTTTGCTTTTAAAATTAAAACGCAGCTTTGTGCATGGGTGATTTTGCTTTTTATTACCATATCCACAGCCTTATCAAGCTTAACTTTAACCATTTTTATTAATTCAGTTTCGTCTTGTTGAGAATCCTTAAATGCGAGATCTTTTGCTAAAAATATTTGTGCTGGAGCTTTGACGGTAGTAGTTAATGGATCAACCCTTCCAAGATTAATCCATTCTCTTGCTTCGACACCAAGTTCTTCTTTTAATTCTCTTTTGGCAGCATCGAGATAGGTTTCTGTGTTTTCTACGGCTCCACTTACCGTTTCTAAAGAATTTTTACCTGAAGCATAATGAAATTCTTGAGTTAGATATACAAATCCCTGATCGTCTAGTGGTAATACTGATATACCTTTTTGCAATGTTACCGTTCCAAAAATACCTGATTTACCGCTAGGCTGAACCACTTTATCTTCTCTGACTGTTATCCATGGATTTTTGTATTTTATTTGACTTGTTTTTATTGTCCATGGACCATGTTTTTTATTTAACTTTATCATTGTTTAAAATAATTTTTTATTCTACTAATTTATACAATTCTTCGGCTAAATCTTTCATTCCTTTTCGTGCTTGTTTTTTCTTTTGTCCCAATGTTTTTTCATTGTTTCTAATCTTTTGTTGTCTTTCTTCAAGAGATTCTTCGATTCTTTCTGCGTGGGCAGAGGTAGGACCAAATCCAACATCCTTTGTAACGCCAGTATATTTTGGTTTGTGATAAAAAGGTGCAGCCATTGCTTCGTCTTCATTAACAGAAGAGCCGAAGTATAATTTTTGCAGAACTTTTGGATCATTACATGGATCATGTTCGTATCGTTCATCGTGTTTTTTTGTGTATGCAGTAACAGAGGCAATATCAAAATCAATATTTTCTTCTTCTAAAATATCAACTAGTTTTCTCATACTTTCTCCCGAAAAAATATGATCCGTAACAACCAAAACTTTCTGCCAATTTTCTTCTTTATTTTTTTCTCTGATAAATTCACGGATTTCACCAAAAAGAGGACTATATTGTTTTCCGGCAGCGACAAATTCTAACCTAACAAGATCTTTGCCTTGCTCTTCGTGTTTCTTATCCATAATTTTTTTCAAAAACAATGCCGGTAATCTTCCACTAGTATCGTCGCATAATATTGTGTCGTAATCGCTAATTTTGTCGCGTAATTCAAGTAAAAGCCTTGCTAGCGCTTCTGGTGTCTTAAATGGATAAGGCGCTAATCCTTCCGATGTTTCTGAGCCGAGCATATTCATATAGTCCCAATATTCCTCTTCAGGTATGCCAACTTTTTGGCAAATCAATCTTTTTGCTTCTTCGTCATCTAATCTTTCGGGCAACAAAGCCTCTGGGTCGGTATTAACATCTAGTTGTGGTTCTTTTTCGTGATTCATAAAGATTAGTTTTTATTTAGTTACTCTTTTTATCTCAACATTATGTATCGGAAAAAGCACAATGGACAAGAATTAGCGATTGAAGAGCTTTTTCTTTCTTAGATTGAGACGAATGGTCAAAACTTTGTCAGATGAGAAAATTTTACTTGCGATAACAACAAAAACAATAAAAACAATTAATTGATAAATAATACCTAAAATAATTGGCAGGATATTGCCCAGCATAATATTTTGCGAGGCTAAAAAGGGATGGGAAAAAGGAATGGCATAGATGATATATCTTACGACTGGTGAAAGCGTGTTGATGTCAAAGAAAAGCGTTAAGAAATACGGGATAACAATCAGAATCATTAGAGGTGTTGTTACAACTTGAACTCCTTTAACGTCTTCTGCTAAAATTCCGAGGATAATCGCGATTGCCAAAGCACATAAAATAGCAATAAATAAAGAAATTCCAAGCAATAAATATCCTTCCTGTCCCATTTTAAGTCCTAAAGTATTAAGAGCTTCGGTTAGCGCCGGATTAGCCTGACCAGTTGCGCCACCTGTAATGCCTTGCATATACGATCTAAAACCAATCATATAAAATGCGGCAAACAAAAGCGCGACAATGCCTGATCCGACCAATTTTGCCAAAACGATTGTTTTCCTGCCAATCGGCGAACTTAAAAGCGTTTCGAAAGTTTTATTTTCTTTCTCAGCCGCCACAGTTGATGCGACCATCTGCGCTGCCATGATAATAACCATAAAAAGAATGACAGGAACAAAAGCTGCCTGGGATTGAATCGTTCCCCTTAATTGATCAAGACTGATATTGGCTTTTTTGTCTCCAACTAAGACAAAATCTTGGCTTGTAACCGGATATTTAAGAAATTGCGGGTCGCTATTTTTTGAATTTTTACTGATCAGCTGATTGCTTAAAGTTTCGTTAATCAGGCTGACGATTTTACTTATGCCGCTTGACTTAACGTCTGATAAAATAGAAAAACTTTGAACGCGGCGATAAATTTCAATTTTTTGGGGAGATGAATTATTAATCCCTTTTTCAAAACCTTGCGGGATAACAATTAAAGATAAAGCTTCTTTTCCTTGTTTTTGTTTTGTCGCTGCTTCAATACTTAGATTTTTAAGAAGATTGATCTTAAAATTGCTTGCCTCAAGAATGTTAAAAACTTCTTTGGATGTTGGAGTTTGATCTTGGTCAATTAAATTGATTTCTTGCGGTATTCCGAGTTTTTTTGTCTCTTTACTCATCAGGCTTCCGATAACCGAAAAAATAATCACCATAACAACGATAGGTATTAGCATTTGAGGCGTGATTAATTCGCGAATTTCTTTTTTTAATAATACTAAGAATTTTTTCATGAATTTAATTTAATAAACACCTCTTCTAAATTATTGGCTTGATATTCTTTTTTTAGTTCTTCAGGTGTTCCGATTTCGTGGATTTTTCCTTCATGGATAATGCCAATTCTTTGCGACAAAAACTCAATCTCGAGCATATTGTGGCTTGATAAAAGCACGCTCATTCCTTTTTTCGCCAGATCGCGAATAATACTTCTGATTTCATAAGCATTAATAACATCTAGCCCACTAGTCGGTTCATCTAAGATAATTAATTTTGGCCGAGACATGACGGTGCGGGCGATCAAAAGTTTGCGCGTCATGCCCTTGCTGTAGGTTTTGATTTTATCCTTAAGTCGTACGCCAAGGCCAGTAATTTTAATAGCAAAATCAAGATATTCTTTTTGTTTTTCCCTGTCGTCCGCAAAGATTTCTGCCATAAACTTAAGATATGCTATGCCTGTAAGATTTTTATAGGCGCCGGCTTCTTCGGGAAGATAGCTAATAATTTCTCGAATTTTCTGGGCGTCTTTTTTGATGTCATAACCAAAAATATTCACTTCGCCTGATGTTGGAGAAAGAATCGTAGCAATGATTTTTAAGGCGGTTGACTTCCCTGCTCCGTTTGGTCCAACAAGACCGAAAATTTCGCCTTCGCCCACTTCAAAGCTAATACCTTTAAGCGCCTCAACTTCTTTATATTTTTTTACTAAATTGTTAACGATTAAAGCTTTAGACATATATTTATAAATTATTATTCAGTACATTTTTGATATGTTTTTTCCGAAATTTGAATCAATTCATTTTTTTCACCATATAAAACCTTCTTTTCTCTTCTGAAAAATGCTCAATTGCATACCTGAGCATTGTTCGTGGCATAATTTGACAATATCTTTTAAGAATTTCCTCTTCCATCGCCTGATTCTTTTTTCCAACTTCTCGGAGCATCCAGCCAACAGCCTTATGAATAAGATCGTGCTTATCATATAGCAATATCATTGAGATTTTTAAGGCATCGTCAAATTGACTTTCTTTTATAAAAGCAAAGGTTGAAATAATGGCAATGCGTCTTTCCCATAAATTTTTCGATTTTGCAAGTTCGTATAAAACCTTTTTTTGTTCCGGGCGCTTCAAAAGCCAAGCACCGATGATTTTATGGGCTGAACAATCAACTAAGTCCCAATTATTAATATATTTAGTATTCTTTAAATAGAACTTTACCATCTCCTCCCTTTCAATGTCGGTTGATTTTGGATATCGATATGTCAAGATCATCAATGCTGTCAATCTGTATTCATGGATCGGACTTGATATTAATTTTTGGATTTGGGCAAGAGATAAATCTTTGTAATATTTTTTGGCGATTTTTCTTTGGACTGGCACTACTACTCCAATAAATCTATCTCCTTCTCCATATTCTCCTTTGCTAGTCTTAAAAAAGCGGGCGTAATTTCTCGCCTTTTCTTTGTTGCTGTGCAAATCCAATTCTTTTTTAATTAAAACCAGAGACATTTAATTTTATTAAAAATTACAATCAGTTATTTTCAAACACTCCCTCACATTGATTTTCAAAGCACTTGCATGATGTTGGAGCTTGGCAAAAACACTTTAAATTTGTTTTTTCAGGAAGGTTTTCCTTATGATAACAACCGCAATTACACTCCCCCGTTTTGCCAAAAAGGACACAATCAGTATCGTCAGTGCAAATAAACTGGGAATCTAGAATATTTCCTTGTTCTTCTTGTTCAAGATAAGTATCTTCAATTTTCTCAACAGTCTCTATAAAAAAAACATTCTTATTATCGCCTTCATGTCGTAGTTCTCCTCCAGAAACTATCCATTGACCACTTTTTATTCCCCCTAAAATTGCCCCAAGATTACCGCTAAGTTCAATACTCTCTCCTTCAGACGAGAGTCGTGTGGTTGTTTCTGATAAATCTATTTGTCCATAAATGCTCAGATTTTTACCATAGCTTGGATTAGCAAGTAATTGAGACACGCTAATCGTGTCATCATATTTATTAGAAATATCGCTAGACGAAGAATGGGAAATTATAAAAATAACTACTCCAATAAACGCTAAAAACAAAAACACAAAAATCAGCTTGGGCGATTTCATGTAAAAAGAATATTTCCTTAAAAGACCATCTAATTCGATGGTACTAATTTTCATTATATCATTTGAAAACTGAAAATAAAGCGCACAAAAAAGCTGTTCAGGTCGTGCCGGAACAGCCTTTTTTATTCAAACTCTTTATTTACATGAGCAAGCGCATTTCTTTCCGTGAATCAGTTTAATAACTGCGAAAACAATGAAAACAATTGGCCACCAGCTGATATCCATGTAAAATACACCAAGGTCTGACAAAAGCCACAGAACACCGATAATGAGCAAGATTATTGGGCCTAACCAAGCGTGGCCACCGCAACATTTTTTATCCTCCATATATTTATAAAATAAACACAAATCGTAAAAATAAAACGACCTTTATTTCTATTATAACATAAATTTTCACAAGTTTAAAAGCAAAAAAAGAACCCCATACGCTGATGGGGTTCTTGTGCGCCGCAACGCTAGGCGGCACAGAACTCTACGACTCGCATAACTGCCCAGCCTTCCGACTGAACAAGTCTGTGAGCCGCATTGATCTCGGTGATCGAGAGTCTCGTGAGCGCGTCAATCTCTTCGCGGCTATTATAGCCACAGAAGAGAATCAGCCCGAGCTTGATGTTCTCTTCCGGCGTCTGGGTTCCAGATACCTTGTTGCACCAAGCCACAACTTGGCCGTCAACTTGGGTCGGATTCCACGTACCATGCGGGTGCATACCCTGGACCACGGCTGCTCGTCCCAAGTCTGCCATTTCCTCGGCGCTTCCCTCGATCTCGATCGTCAGTGCCTCGTCTTTTCCGGTTGTTCTGGAGGTAAGAAAGTAGGTAAAGACGATTCCCGTTTCGTTGATCTTGAATCCACGAATCTCCTTCGCTGCCATAAGTGGCAAAAGGAGTTTGCCGATGACCACGAGATCGTAGAAATCGCGAACTCCCACAGCTTCATTGAAACGGCGATTGCCATTCTTATCTTTCGTAGTGACGATCACTTATCCTCCTTTCTTGGATTCGATTCATGAAAACACCGAATTCTTTTCTACTATCCATTATAGCATATTTAATATAGAAAGTCAATATTTCGTGGTAATGTGTACACACATATTGCATTTTTTGCTATTTAAATAAAAAAAACACAGAAATTACTCTATGTTTTTATTAAACAGCGCAGAGGTCTAATTTATAGAGATTTTTTAAAAATTTTCTTTCGACAAATAGCAAAAACAAGCATTGAATTAACAACTACTAGATATATAGGAAAAGCAATAGCATTAAAATTCCACATTTTAATTGCTGCAAAACTAGTGAGTGCGCTAAATATTCCAGCCGTATAAGCACTAGCGCTCTCTGTGCTTGAGTGGCGCCAAGACTTTATTAGAGTTGGTACAGCCGCAAATCCGTCACTAGCAAGAGCGAAAATAATTGCGATGGCGGGCTCCTTAGTAATTCCCCAAAGGATTAAGGCAAGTAACGAACATAGTCCGCAGAGATAATCAAATTTTTCCAATTTCCAGTACGATTTTTTATTTAGGAAAGAAACAATTAACACTAAAAGCGGTCCAAAACCTGCCATAAAAACTGGTAAAACTGACAATCTTATGCCGCTTGAAAGTGCGGCAAAAGTTGCAATCAAAGGCGCAATTGACCACATTAACCAAGTAACCTTATTAGGTTTGGTATTACCGCGCACAGTTTCCCGAATATAGAAGAAAATACCAGATAAATTTACGGCTGCCCCAACAAACACCAAATATTGTAAATATTGCATCATGTGGTTTTATTTGCTGTATATTTCAACTTAAGTGCTATTTGAACAATACTAATAATAAAAGCAATAACATTGCACAAAATTACTGGAATTGCGCCGATTAAAATACCGTAAATTGCCCAAAGAAGACAATTTAGAAAGTAAAGGACCAGCATTGCAAAAGAAACATCGTCGGCTTTTTTTGTTCTTATAAATTTAACGACTTGAGGCAACATTAATGATGTTCCAATAGCTGTGGCCACATATCCGATAATTTGAGTGATGGTATTTGTCATATTTTAGTGATCAGTATTGTAACTAACAAGATAGTTACCACATAAATTATTAACCAGCAGGCGGTGCCAAGAAACAAAGATAGCGCTTCTTGTTTTTTGTTATCAAGATAAAGCATAAATGGCTTTCCAAGAATCAAGGCGCCGACTATAAGCGCTGAAACAACAAAGAGTAGCAAAAATGTAATTGGCCCTAAAATGTTGTCAAACTTTCCAAAAATCGTTTCGCCATTTTGCATCAATAGCGCAACGAATGCAATATATGCTAAAGCCCCCAAAGAACTAAGAAAACTATCTTTATAAATATTTTTCATATTTTTTATCGTTATTTTAATAATTCTTTTACTTTATTATGAATTCTCGAAAATAATCCTTCAAGATATGCCCGATTAGCATTATCGTCTCTCAGCATTTCCCAGGCATAATATCCTTCTTCTTTGTCTTGAGTTTGGAGAAACGGAAATAGCTTTTCTTCATCGCAAACTTGTCTAATAGCAAGATTATATAAGCGGCACAATTCTTCGTTAGGGCACTGGAATTCTATTTCCCATGTATGTAACGATCCCATCGGATCATTGACTTGTAGTTCGACGGGTTCTTTTTCTTTTTCCGGTGAGTTAGGTAATGTTTCTGATGTTTTCATAATTTTTATTATTTGAGTTTTACTCGGTATGTCAGCAAACTCTTTATTCCGCTTTTTCTTGAATTCTTAAATCTTCCTTAGTAACGCCCAATAAGTCGTGGAGATATTGATAAACTTCTTCGGTTTTACCACGTGGAAATTTTGCTACTATTTCATTTTTTGAAATATAATCAGGAACTAAAACCTCGTCTTCTTCCATGCCAAAATGATTTGCGGTATTGCTGTTGATTGCTGAATCTACCGGAATTTTCAAAACATATATTTCGTACTGAAGTTGTTCTGCCGGATCTGGCACATTCCCTGTTCCAGCTTCAGCACATGTAATACTTGTTGTGGTGGAAATAAATGACGATCCACCTCTTGCGCTTTGTAAATAAGCAAGCTGTTCAGTTGTATTATTAGAAGACGGTTTTGCGGTTGTTAGATAGCACTCATCGCCGTATAAAGCATAACCTACTTCATTGGAGCTATGAAGTTGCTCCGCGAGTTGTTGTGTAGTGAGTTTTCCATAACCATAAGTTCTAGTGTAAAATCCTTTTTTATCCAAATTCGGATGGTCGCCGCGGAGTAAATAAACAAAACCGTCTTTGATAAATTTCGGATTTAGGTTTGCTTTCCATTTATCAAGTTTCAGTTCAGAAACTTTTGTTCTCTCTGGATAACCATGCTCACGGAGAATTTCATCTATTTCGCGCTGAAAATCAAATTGTTGTTTTCTATCAAAGAGTGCGATTAACTCTGGGTTATTCCGAATTTTTTCATAGTTTGCCCAAAGATTATCTAGTCGCTCTTTTCTCTGTTCCAAACTTTCATTAGCTGTTTCCGGTTGTATTCCTAATTGCTCTCTTAATTCTGCAATTTTTTTAGCGTCAGCTTCTTGACGAACGGCGATATCAGCTTCATTCGCGTTTGTAGTTTCAGGTGTTGGCACAACAGGAGCTATTTCCGAAACTTGATCGGGCGATTTTGTTTCCTGTAGTTCTGGATTTTCCGTAGGATTAGGTTGTGGCGGTTCTTCAAATTTCATAAGTTTATTTCAAATCTGTCGAGATGCGGTGTGTGTTCGAAAAAATTCGAACAGATTTCGCCCAAAATTTGTAGGACGGGCGGAATTCCCCCCAACCCCCCCCTTCCGCCCGACCGCAGAAGCGACCCTTTCGGATTGGAAGATTTCAAGTTTTTCTTTGGCGGATTAGGAATTATTAGAAAATTGTTTGTAAAATTTGTAAACGAATATGAAGCTTAAACTACCCAAGATATGCCAAACAGCATGACCATTTATTATGTGAGCAGTACTAGAACTGCACCAAATCTTAAGAAAATCAAGCCACCAAATACCCCAGGCAATAAGCAGTATTGTAAAAGCTATAAATAAATTATCGAGCTTATAGTTGCCTTGAGCTTTTTTGTAAAGAAAAAATTCGGTAATTAATACTGTCAAAAGTTGTAAGGCAAAAATGGTAATTCCCACATTGATGCCAAAAAGAGTTTTTTGGTAATAAAAAATACTTAGAATAATTATATTTAATAAAACATAGAGAATTACTAGATTTCTAATTGAAAAGTATTTTATTTTGAAGCGATAAAGATTAAAAACGATTAAAAATAATGCAAAAATAAACATTGCGCTATTGTCAAAAGCTTGCCAAAAATTGGTGAAGGTCGCGTGATATATTCCAGAAAATAACCCGCAAATAATCGCCGCTGGTCCGATAAGTTTAAGTAATAGATTATTCTCTTTACGACTGATAAAGATCAAATAGATCCCGACAAAAATATAAGCAAGGTTAGACCAGGTATTCGCGGGAGCAGTAATATAAGAACAGAGATTGTTCTCGCAAAATTTCATTGTAGGTTCAACTAAATTTTCGTAAGGACAGTTCATATTTTTATTCCATTAAATCATTAATTGATATTCCTAAACCCTTAGCAATTTTTACCACCGTTTGAATTGAGAGTTTGGTGATATTTAGTGTAGATGTCGGACATCTACGGAGTCGGGACATTTTATAATTTTTCCCAATAGCCCGCCAAGGTAATCGGCCGCTAAACTCAGAAAAATTATTAATAATCCACTGCGTATAAGTGTTGCTATTTGGACCGCGCCAATGATATTTATCGCAATAAGGATATGAAATAGGAGATTTTTCTATAAATTCACACATCTGTTGCGCTATTTTTCCTTCAATTTTGCCCAGCAATTTTGGCTTCCAAAAATATTTTTTAGAAGAAGAGATTATTTCAACTCCTTGAAATGGCAAAAAGAAATTTAAGTACAGATGATCCCACTTTGTTTTATGACTGACCTGTCTTGAAAGAATCTCCCATCTTGAAATTTTGCCTTGATTATTGACGACAAACCAAGAATGCAATGCGATATTAAGAGGTATTTGCGTGGGACAAGCGAAAAGAAATACTTGGTATTTTTCTTTATCAATCAATTTGAAAAATTCTCTATTATCATCCATATTTTCTGTATTTTGTTATTCTTAGAATCCTTCTTTTGATTCAAGCTTCTTTTTGCACAATTCAATCAGATCAGGTTTATTGCATATTTCCAACATTCTTATAATTTTTTCTAGCAAAATGGTTCTATTCAAGGTTAATTCATCCATTAAGCGATTTACTTCAATAGCCAATCTGTCTAATTCTTCAATCTGCTGTCTTTCTGTTTCTGTTGCGGTAATTGAAGAATTATAGAATTTCATATCTGGATATCTCTGAGAAAAACCCTTTGGCTTGACTGGTTTTCTGTTTTTTTCACCTTTATCATAAACAAGTAACTGAAATAAAGTTAAATATTCATTAAAATAATCATCCTCTATAATTTTAGAAGCTGAGATCTCAAAGTTTTCAGTTTTTGATCTTTCTGGCGATTTTTCCATAATTTTTCAATTTATTAGTATGTAAATTGAAGACAAAAGTTTAAATCTACTGTTTTCCCAATAACATCTGTTGTTCAGCAATTTGCATTAATGATTCAATATCTTTTTTATTGAACTCACGCCCATTGAATATTTCTTCTTTAAGAAAATTGTAAAATGTATTATAGGCATTCCTAATCTCTGGCGGAAGCTCCTGCATAAAACTTCTTAATTCATCACTATCCAGACAGTATTGTTTAGTAAATTCCGCGACAAATTGTCCGAATTGACCCCTGAGTTCTTCAAGTGGATATATTCTACCTACTGATCCTTGAAAAAACGAATCGGCAGTCTTTATTACTTCGTAACTTCTCAACATTTCGTTTCTTGTTACTTCGTCTGTAGCGTTTATTGAATCTTCAATTGGATGTCCAACAGCCTCGTGAAGGAGTGTCGCAAAAAATCTAGGCATATTAGCAGTATCAAAAGTTATATGCTTAGGTACTTCTGCTACGCCGTCATGGTAAAAACCATCACATCCCATTGATAAATAAGCCTCTTCGGCTTGGACATTAATCTCTGTTAAATGTTTACTAATTTTTGAAAGAGGAACAAACTTTCCCAAAGTTTCCTTAATTGCACCTAATCGTTCTGTACCCAAACGCTTAGATAGTCCAGCGGGGATTAAATAATATTGCGGATCAATCAAAACTCCGCTTTCTTTTCCCATATTCATTATATCGGAAATAAGTTTTTGCTCTCTAAGCCAAACACCTTGTATTTCTTTCCAATCAATACCCGGTTCATCTCCTGATTGGACGTGATCATTTATTATTCGTAGCATCTCTGAAACAAATTCAAGATTTCTTGCAAGAATTTTTTCGATCTCTTGCTGTCTTTTTTCAAGTTCTTCATTTGGTTCTAATTTTTCTGGCGATGGTTCCATGTTTATAATTTATTAATTACCGGAGCTTTATCGTTATCTGAAAAGAATCCGAAAAGAACGGCAAAATAATTGAGAATTGCGTGTGATGCAAATATTAATACCAAGTTTGGCGAGAAATTAATGAACATTAACTCCCGGATATATTAAAGATTCTATCCCGTTTTTTGCTGTTAAGGAAACCGCTTGCTCAAGCTTTGTTTTTTGTGCTGGGTCAGAAAATGGAAAATTTATTTCACCAACATTTAGTTTTACACCAAAATCCGAGGCGATTTTTTTCATTTCTTTCATTTGTCCTTCGTAATCCATTTCACTAATAGTGAAATTACCGTTTTTTACTTCAATCGACCCACCTTCCGGTTTTTCTCTATATGGATGAAAACTAATAGTATCAACTAGTGCTCTATCTATTCCGGCTTCTACTTGAAGTCGTCTAACTTCAGTTAAAACTTCTCTTAGATATGTTGGGTCAAAACAGGCAACTCCAGCAATTGAAAGTTTTATTGCTGGGCTTTTTTCTTTTATTCTCTTAGCTACTTCGGTAAAAAATTTTCCATATTCAACAGCATCTACATGGCTGGCATACTGTAATTTATCTGCGAACATTGTGCCAGTGCTTCTTGAAATATTTGTTTCATTTCCTATTTCTAGCTCAACCCTATTTCCAAAACTTTCAATAATCCTTTCACAAATAGCGATGTATTGTTCTATTTGTTCTTGTGTTTCAGGGACATCAGATGATTTTTCTTTACCGCGGCGGTGATCATAAAATTGAACAACAAGAGTTAAGTCGCTAATTTGCTCTTGGAGTGTTTTTATCTGATCAATAAATTCTGGGGCAATTGCAACATCGAAAGTTCCGTCAGGTTTAATTTCAAGTGCTTGAGACGGAGTAATTGGAGATAACTCTCCGGCAGGATGAACTCTAGCGTGTTGTAATTTCCCTTCAAAACTAGATAGATATTCATTAAAAGATAACTTTTTACCAACCTCCTTCTCTTTTTTATCTAAAAGAATTTTTTGAGCTTGACCAGATTCTACAGCAGGGCGTATTTCATCTGAAATCTGTCCATCTCTTTCTTGTATGTACTGAAGGTATCGTTCTTGCGACCAAAAGTTCCTTGCATCAACAATATAGTCATGATCAAAATTAATTCCTACAAATTCAGGATTTTCAACAACCAGATCGCGTTCATGCTGCCGACACTCTTTTTCTTTTTGTTCATTAGCAATTTCTAAAGATGATCGGGATGCTTTTTTTTCGACCACGGGTGGTTTGATTACTTCTTGTGTATTCTGTTGTTGTGGCATTTCAAAATTTTCCACAATTTTTCCTTAATTAATAATAACTGGTTAAATTATATCAAGTTATTCAGACTCCCGTCTCATAAAGTATAAAACTTGATCAGATTGTTTTCTTAAAGGCGAAATTATGCTTAATTTCAACCCTTGTCTGTATCTTCAATATTAAAACCCATTTTTAAAAGTCCTTCCCTTTCTACTTGCATTGATTCTTGTCGAGACTTTTGAAATTCTTGCCCTTGAGACAATTCTTTGAACCAGTCGGTTTGGTAAAAACTTCCCAATATCTCCCTAGCCTTAGTAATATATTCAATTATTTCATGATCGTCTTTGTGTTCTGGGTAATAACAAAATTCAGGAACTGCCCCTTTGTATTCCGTGGTTTCGGGGGCAGAAGAAAGAATATCGGCGTCTAGTAAATCATCGTCGATTTTTCCTTCTCGACGGCATTTTTCATAATCAAGAATTGCCTGATCTGGATATCCAAAAATGATTCCTTCGGCTAGAATTTCAACATTAACTTCTTTGGGTATTTTTCCTGCTTCTTGAGCTTCTTTTAATGAATTAGTAAGTTTCTTAAGCCATTCCTTCGGCTCATCTCCCAGAATACTTTCATAAGGCGGAACACATGGTATTTTGGTCATTCTTGATTTTCTTTCAATACCTTTAAAATTTACAATGGAAAGGCTTGTAATTTCTGATTCTTCTTCTAGTGTTTCTGGGTAATATATTCTTAGCCCAAGATTCTCGAGCTGTGCGTTTACTTGTTCTAATTTTTCTATTCTTTCTTTGTCTAATTTAACCCAAGGTATGTCGGTATGACCTTTCATGCCGGATATTAGTAGGATTAGGTTGGGTTCGGCTAAACGACAACCCAATTCTGCTCCTAAAATTTCATAAACTTTTGAAGCCAATTCGGCTGTTTCGATCCCTGTTAGTAGATCCAGTCTTTCTCTTTCAAACTCTTCCATTTGTTTTTCCGTGGAGACGCTTTCCGGTGACTTTTCCATGGGTTTTATTAATAATATACTTTTTATTTCTGTAGTGTTACCTAGTAACGAGCATCTGTTAAGAGTGGCGTGACGAAGCTCCACTAGGCGCTCTGTTGAAATACTGGGACGCTTTTTATGAGTTTAGGTTTTGTCATTCTAGTTTCTTGTGGCAATTACATCCATCTCCAAACTTGCTCCCAAGGGGAGAGTACTTACACCAACTGCTGTTCTAGCGGGAAGCGGATGTTTAAAGTAAGTCACATATGCCTTATTGAGTTCAGGAAGCTGGTTTAGATCGGTCAGATATAGATGAACTCGAACAACATCATCTAAAGTAAGACTAGCTTCCTCTAATAATTTCTTTACATTTGAAATAACCGCACCAAGTTTTTCTTCTATACTATTGCCAACCAGCTGGCCTGTAGCATCTATGTGGATTTGTCCGGAAACAAAAACCAAGCCATTTACTTCATAGGCTCCAGAAAGTGGTGCAGTAATTGTTTTCGATGATCGATAAATTTTTTTCATACAAGTTCGAATCCCTTTAGGATTATTACATATTAACACTTTTCCGTTTTGAAATGTAGCGCAAAATAAGGGAATTTTGACGGTCACTTTTCAAAACTACTGGCGGTTTAGTCGGATTAAGTACCCAAGGATCTAAGCTCCATGGGGATGTTCCAATATCTTTTCTTTACTCTAAAATATGTATGTGGGTCGCTAGCTATTATGACGATTAACAAGATTAACGCCTGTTTCTGCGGAAAGTTTTTCAATAACACTTTTTAGTTTTTCTAAACCTTGTTCGGAGTAGTAAGATGGTTCTAGTGCATATCCATTGTCTTTCGCAAATTGGAAAATTTGTCTAAGTAATTCAGATGCATACCCCTTACCTTGATATTCTGGATCAACAGAAACAAACTTTATCCAAAAATTTTGATCATCTTTTGGATCTTGCTCTAGCTCTGATAAACCGACCACCTTGCCTGTTTCACATACAACTGGAAAAAGCTTTTTCGAAGAACTAATACCAGCAACCTCTCCCGGGTAGAAATACTTAAAGACACCACCATCTTCTAAGGGAAGAAATCTTGTATCCTGAGGAAGTGAATCCCCCTTATAGATTATCTCAAGTAACTCATCCGCTGAGAGAATTTTTGTCTCCGCTTTTATCTGTTCTTTGTTTTCAAAAGTGTCTCCAGATTTTGGTGATTCCATATATTCAATATACTCATCTTAACATAAGGCTAGTGGGTCATATACGACATCTTCACATTGTTGCGGAGAGGGCGGGATTCGAACCCGCGAGACCTTGCGGCCTGCGCGCTTTCCAAGCGCGTGCACTCGACCACTATGCGACCTCTCCAAGTTATTTTATTTTATCTCGACCCCTGCCTGCCGGCAGGACTATGCGAACCCACCATGTGTCAACTTTAGACTCTGTAACAAGACAACTTAACAACTAATATCTCCTAATTCCCATGCCAACTCTTTTAGGAATTGTTTAAGAAATTTGGTGCGTTTTTTTGCTAACTTCTTCGCGTATTTTGTATGCATTCTATCTTGTACTACTAAAAGTCGTGAATAGAAAAGATCTAACGCCTGTTTTTTACTGTCTGGTTTTCTTAATCTACAAAACGGATCTGTTGGATGATAAAAAGGACGTTCCATTTGTCCTGTAGATGAAAAAGTTCTCATGATGGAAATTGCCCCCGTTGCTTCTAGTCTATCTGCATCTTGCAATATTTTTGCTTCCAAAGTATTAGGATTGATGCTTTTTGAAAATGAACATTGATTGATAGCTTCGAAAACTGTGCCAATCTTTTTTCTTGGAAATTCATCAATGTTTTCCAATATTTCCTTAGTAGTTTCAGCGCTTTCTTCAGAGGAATCATTAGATTTAGGATGATTTTTCTGATAGCAAACTATATCATGAAACAATGCCGCCGGAACAATTATATCTAAATCTCCTCCTTCGTATTCCACTATTCCTTCAGCATTATTTAAAACCCTTAAAGCATGATAAAAATCATGTGACCTATCATGATTCGTTATCTTGTCTTTAGCAATATTAATTAATTTGTTTCTTAATTTGCTAGTCATAATAATTTAAAACTTTTTCGATGAATTTTACATGGCCCGTATTTTTTTATCATCTTTCTATGTAATTTTGTACCATAACCTTTGTGCTTTTCAAAGCTGTATTTCGGGTATTTCTTAGCTAAGCGTCGCATAATGTCATCCCTGGTCTCTTTTGCAATAATTGACGCTGCGGCTATGATAATTGACTTTCCATCACCACCAATAATCGCTTTTTGATTGATATTTAAATCTTCAATAGTATCTCTGCCATCTATTAAGAGAAATTCGACTTTAGTCGAAAGTTTTTGGTAACATTTTTTCATTGCCAGAAGGGTTGCTTGGCGAATATTTATTTTATCAATTATTTTCTCAGAAACGAGTGAAGTTTTAACCTCTATCGCCTCTTCTTTAATGATTTGCTTGATTTTTATACGCTTAGCGGATGATAGTTTCTTCGAATCTTTGATGTTAAATTTTAACCATCTTTCCAATTTTTGTTTATCAAAGACAACAATTCCTGCCACGACCGGTCCCGCCAAAGGTCCCCTGCCCGCTTCATCAATTCCAGCAATATACTTAAAACCTTTTTTAAAAAGTGCTCTCTCTTCCTTTAAATTCGGCAATCTCATAGGAGTTAGATTTTTGTACGATTCACGATTTACGATTAACGATTCGCGGCGACTAAACTTTCGTTTCTCTTAATCTTCTTACTCTTTCCTCTATCGGCGGGTGCGTCATAAAGAGTTTAGTTAATCCACTAAGCGCTTGTTTGCCGCGAAATGGACTGGCAATATAAAGATGCGCTGTGGCATTGGTCGCAGAAGGCATCGGATTTTCGTCTTTGGCGATTTTTTCAAGCGCGCTGGCAAGTCCTTCGGGGTATCTGGTAATTAAAGCGCCAGTCGAATCGGCCAAAAACTCTCGTTTGCGGGAAACTGCTAAACGAATTAAGGTAGCAGCTAAAGGCGCTAAAATCGAAACAATTATAGCGACAATCATCATAATTCCTTGTATGCCATTGTCATCACTTGACCTTCTGCCGCCAAATAATCTTCCTCGCCTGAATAAGTCAGAAATAATTGCAATAAAACCAGCTAAAACGACAGTGACAGTCATTAGTAACATGTCGCGGTTGCCAATATGCGATAATTCGTGAGAAATTACTCCTTCTATTTCCGAACGATCTAATTTTTCAAGTAAACCAGATGTGACGGCAATAACTGCATGTTTTTGGTCTCTGCCAGTAGCAAAGGCATTGGGCTGAGCCTCGTTAATCAGATAGATTTTTGGCTGCAAGAGTCCGGCAGTAATGCAAAGATTTTCGACAATGTGATAAAGTTCTGGGTTTTCACTGTGCTCTATTGGTTTGGCGTGAGCCATTTTAGTAACAATTTTATCTGACCACCAATAGCTGCCAAATGACATAAAGACGCTAATTAGAACAGCAATATAGAGAATATCTGGAGAATCATACGCCTGACCAAAAATCCAGCCAATAAGAATAACAAAAACCATAAAGAAAAACATCAAAAAGAATGTTTTGCGAATATTAGAGGATTTTTGGGTGTATAAGGTCATGGAATTAAAATAAATAAACTCGAAATTCGAAGCACGAAATTCGAAACAATATCTAAATTTAAAACTCTAAACTTCAAACACAAAACTGTTTATTTATTTTGAATTTAAATATTTGAATTTGTTTAGGATTTCGAATTTTTGATTTCGGATTTACTTTTCAGAAGAAAAGTCAACCTTCGGTGTTTTTCCTTCTTCTTCTGATGCGAGTTCAAAGAGATCTTTTTTGGCGAACTTGAAGGTGCTTGCAATAATATTAGTTGGGAAAGTTTGAATGGCGATATTAAGATCTCTTACGTTGCCATTATAAAATCTGCGTGACGCTTGAATCTTGTCTTCCGTGTCTGATAATTCATTTTGAAGATCAAGGAAATTGGTATTAGCTTTCAGTTCGGGATAATTTTCTGAAACGGCAAACAAAGATTTGAGAGTTTGAGAAAGTTGATTTTCTTTTTTAAGAGAATCTTCTGCTCCTTCGGCTTTCATAGCATCAGCGCGAGCTTTGGTAACATTCTCAAAAAGACTTTTTTCGTGTTTTGCGTATCCCTTAACGGTTTCAATGAGGTTTGGAATAAGATCGTAACGTCTTTTTAGCTGGACCTTAATGTCTGACCATGCTTCTTCCGATCTTGTTCGAAGAGTGATGAGTTTATTGTAGGTAAAGATGACGAAAAGAACAGGGACGAGAATAATAACGAGTATTATCCACAACATTTACTTAAGATCGCGAGTTGCGGGTTTGCGGGTCACGAGGCTTCTATAACTGGAACAGATTTGTGACACGCTACGCGCGACACGTGACAATTTACTTGTAAATTCTCGGAATTAAAGGATTAATTCGAGAGATAATTTCGTAATTAATAGTACCGATTTTTTGAGCTAATTCTTCTACGGCTATATTTTCTTCACCTTGATGTCCTATTAAGACAACTTCGTCTTCGACCTTAACATCTGGAAGGTGATTAATGTCTACCATTAACATATTCATACAAATTCTGCCAATAATTTTACATCTCTTTCCGCCAATCAGCACATTGCCGACACTTGAAAGTTTTCGATCGTAACCATCCCAATAACCCACAGGTACAATAGCGATTTTTGTATCTTGATTTGTCTTTTCCATAAGACCGTAGCCAACAGGTGTGTCGCTCTTAACGTTCTTTATTTGAGCGATGACTGATTTCCACGAAAGAGCGGGCTTTAATAATATGCTTTTTTTATTTTCTTTCGAGGAAACAAGGGTTTGAGGAGATGACCAATAACCATACATACTGATACCAAATCGTACCATATCGAAATGAGTTTCGGGAAAAAGAATCAAGGCAGCGCTACAAGCTGTATGAGCAAGCGGTTTTATTTTCAAATCTTTGGCAATCTGGAGAGCTTGGCTGAATTTTCGAAGCTGTTCTTTGGCAAAGCTATGATCGGTAGTATCTTCGATATTGGCAAAATGAGTATAGATTCCTTCTACGATTATATTTAACGATTTTTTAGCGCATCTGATAAATTCTTCCAAATCTTCAAGCAAAACCCCCTGTCTCATTGTGCCTGTCTCAACCTTTATGTGAATTTTTGCTGGTTTTTTTAATTTCGACAATTCCGCTAGTGTTTCTTTGTTATATACCACGACACTTATATCGTTTTCAACTGCTTTTTTGAGATTTTCTTTTAATATATATCCTAAAACTAAAATAGGCGTCTTAATACCGCTTTCTCGTATTAAAGAAGCCTCTTCTAAAGAATCAACTCCCAGCCAATCAACGCCCTTAGAAACAACAAGTTTTGACATCTCTATAGTGCCGTGACCATAGGCGTTTGACTTCACAACGACCATCAATTTAACCTTGTTATTTACAAGACCTTGAGCTTCTTTTAGATTATGTATTATGTTTGATGAGTCAATCTCAAGCCAACTTCTGTATTTCATAAATTCGAATATCGAAACTTGAAATCCGAAACAATATCTAAATTCAAAATTCTAAATTAAAACCATTTTGTCATTAGACTTTCGAAATTTGAATTCCTGCCTGCCGGCAGGCAGGTGTTTCGAATTTCGTAATTCGAGCTTAGGATTTAATGCTTTAGTTTTTTATAAAGCATTTCTTGGGCTATCTGCGGATTTACTTGTCCTTTCGTTTCTTTCATGATCTGTCCGACAAAAAATTGTAGGGCGTTTTCTTGTCCATTTTTATAATCGGCAACTACTTTAGGATTTTGAGCAATGATTTTTTCAATCACTTCATCAATAACAGAAACATCGCTTACTTGCCTGAGCTTCTTTTGATCAATAATATTTGACGGGTCACCGCCATTAATGAACATTTCTTTTAAGACAACTTGAGCCGCTGAAGAATTGATTTGTCCTAAGTAAGTCATTTTTATAAGTTCAGCAAAGTTTTCTGGTGTTATTTTTTCAAGATTTTCTTTGGATGGAGACTCTTTTGTTAACTTTTGAAGTTCAGTAATTATGTAATTAGCTGCAAGCTTGTAGAGTTTTTTTGCTTCAGGCAAAGGAATGGTATGTTTTTGTTCTTCAGTTAAAACCCAAGCTTTCAATTCCGAGGCAACTTTTTCAAAATACTCGCCTAGACTTTTATTCTTAACCAAGATTTCAACCTGATCTTGGGGAAGAAAATATTCTGCAAGGAAACGATTTTTTCTTTGTTGTGGTAATTCTGGCATAGTTTTTCTTATATCTGCCAAATAAATGCCTCCTTCGTTGATTTTCTTTAAATCGTCAGGATTTTCCTCGTGGTGAATATCAAAATGAGGAAGGTCTGGTTCGGGAAAATATCGATAATCGTGAGCTTCTTCTTTTATTCTCTGAGAAACGGTTGCCTGTTTTCCTTCGTCCCATCCCCTAGTTTCCTGAACAATTTTTTCTCCGCCATCTAAAACGTCAGTTTGTCTTTTAATCTCATAATCAATTGATTTTTCAACCGATCTAAATGAATTTAAGTTTTTTATCTCAACTTTTGTACCTAGTTTTTTATCTTTTGATACGCTGATATTTACCTCGCAACGCATTTGACCTTTTTCCATATCAGCATCAGAAACTTCAAGATAACGAAGAATAAGCTGAAGCTCTTCGCAAAATTTTCTGGCCTCAAGGCCTGTTTTAATATCAGGATCGGTTACTAACTCCATCAAGGGTACTCCAGCGCGATTAAAATCAACAAGACTATAATCAGCGCCCTTTGGATGAGCTAAGCGACCAGTGTCCTCTTCTAGGTGAATCCTGGTAATTCCGATGTGCTTATCATTAATATCTAAGTAACCAGGACCACATAAGGGGTCTTTGTATTGAGAAATTTGATAGCCTTTTGGTAAATCAGGATAAAAATAATTTTTTCTATCAAAATATGAATGTGTGGCAATTTTACAATTGAGCGCAAGGCCTGTTTTAAGAACCTTTTCGATTGCTGATTTGTTCATGACAGGGAGTGTTCCTGGGTGGGCTAAACAAACTGGACAAACATTCTTATTTGGCTGTTTTTCGTCTGGATCGTTCCTACACGAACAAAACATTTTAGAATTTGTTTTTAGCTCAGTATGAATTTCAAGACCGATTGTTGGTTGATATTTCATAATATAAAACACAAACACTGTGTACAAAATCAAGTACACATTCCTATATACCAATCGTATCACAAAAAAATAATCAAAAAAAGAGGGCGTAACTATTTTACGCCCCGATCATCTCGACAACAAAAGATATGTTGTTCTATTAGTTTTCGAGCTTCTTCGCCCCTTAATCTTTCTATGCCACGCTCAGTCAAGGCAAATCGACTGTTTTCTGTTACAAAAGCTAATCTTTCGCTGTTTTCTTTGGTGTGAGCTAGTAGTTTCATTGCGCTAAGCCTAAGAAGAGTTTCTCTTAGCCTGCCGCCACTGATAATCATAAATACATTATTGGAACGAATATCTTTTCTTTGCATTTCTAAGACGAGTCGATCATTGATTTCTTTAAATGATGCCTTTTGCCCTGTTTCAGAAATTTGTCTGATAATACCCAAAATAAACCAATAAACAGCCCACTGTATTCTAACGCCTTCTTCAGCTTTCTTAACTTGGTTTGCCCAGTAAACCACAGCATCGAATTTTTCAACCGAAGCTTTTCTAACCATATTTCCTCCTCGTCTTTTTTTAAGACACTAAGGATAATTGTAAGGTACTAGTGTGATTAGTGTATCAGAAAAATTTCTTTTGTCAATTCTTGGGTTAATAAAAACCATCGAAATTTATTCTCGATAGTTGTTTCTTTGTAAAGTTATAAGGTTAATTATTCGTATCTTAGCGCGTCGACTGGATTTAATTTTGCCGCTTTTCTGGCGGGCAAATATCCAGAAACACAACCAACAGCAATAGCAAAAATAATCGTGAAAATGACCATTCCTGGAGAAATATAAGCTTGGATTGCCATTGATCCCTGGGTTCTAATTACAAAAGCGGCTAATTTGGCGAGGGTTATACCTAGAACCATTCCGCCCATTCCCCCAATTAAACCCATAATCCCAGCTTCAATCAGAAATATTTGAGTAATGGCCGTTGTTTTGGCGCCGACAGCTTTCATAATACCAATTTCCTTGGTGCGTTCTCTGACCGAAGTGTACATCGTATTCATAATGCCAATAGCACCGATTAAAATCGAAAAAGCGGCAATCGCAAAAATTACTGCTTGAATCGTGCCAATAACATTACTGGCGGTTTCCATCGCCTTTTCGCTATTAATAACGCTAAATGACGCAGAATCATTTCCTCTTTGGCGTTTTCCTGTCTTTTCCAGATTGACTTTAATCATATTAGACACATCTTTTTGGTCATAACCTTCTTTGATGATTGCAATAACCATGGGAGCATCTTTTCTTGCTCCCGTGATCTTTCTAAATAAATTAATGTCTAAAGCGACCATGCTGTCGTCTTGCTTGCTTCCTTGGGCACGGGCAATACCGACAACCTTAAATTTATTACCAGCAATATAGGCTTCATCGCCAATAGCGATGCCTGGAAAAATTTCTGTAACGACAACAGAGCCAATCAATAATTCTCTTTTGTTTTCTCCCGGAAACTTGCCTTGAGCGGCCTTGATGCCAAATTTGCTTTCAAGGTAATAGACACTTTCTTTATCCATGGGAAAACCATAAAGAATAACAGTTTTCTTTTTTCCGCCAAATCTCATTGTTTCTCCTCCCCAGTTATATGGAATAACCTTTTCCACGCCATCGGTTTTTTCAATCGTCCTTATGTTTTCTTCGGAAATTTTCATATTTCCCATCATTGTATTTACAAGATTATCTGAATCTCCAGGAGTTATCATCACAGTATCAGAACCCATCATTTTCATTTGGTTCATAACGACTTGTTTCATGCCTTCTGATAAAGAAAGAAGACTGATGATCATAAAAACGCCAATAACAAAACCAAAAATCGTCAGCCAACTTCGAAGGGATCGGCTTTTTAAATTTCTAATTGCAATTCTTAAGTAATCTTTCTTCATTTAAATTTAAACAACTTGACCATCTTTTATTTTGACAATCATTTGACCGTAAGCAGCAACCTCGTGATCGTGAGTTATAATAATGATTGTCTTTTTTTCTTTTTCGTGAAGATGTTGAAAAATACCCATAATCTTTTCGCCTGTCACAGAATCAAGATTTCCCGTAGGTTCATCAGCTAGAATAACATCAGGATCATTAGCGAGAGCTCTTGCAATAGCAACTCTTTGTTGCTCGCCCCCTGACATTTCAGTAGGTCGATGATTAATTCTTTTTTCTAGGCCAACCAAGGTTAGAAGTTCTATTGCCCGTTCATTTCTCTTTTCTACCGACATATGATTAATGAATGCCATCGGAAGTGTTACATTTTCAATAGCAGTAAGGTTTTGTAAAATATTAAATTGTTGAAAAATAAAACCAATTTTCTTTCCCCTAATTTGAGCTAATTCATTTTCTGTCATTTTAGAAATGTCTTGACTATCTAAAAATATGCTTCCGCTTGTTGGAAGATCTAAGCATCCGACTAGATGTAGAAGTGTTGATTTTCCTGATCCGCTTGGACCGACAATAGTTACAAATTTTCCAGGGTAAATACTAAGATTGGCTCCTCTTAGAGCATGCACGGGAATCTTGCCTGGAGCATATGTTTTCCAGACTTCTTGTAGTTCAATAATTGGTCTTTTGTCGGTCATGAAAATTATGGCAAAATTACTTTATCGTTTTCTTGAAGTCCTTCTTTTATTTCTATCATAGCGTCATCTCCTTTATTGCCGACCAATACTTCTTTCTTAATAATCTTCTTGTCATCTAACACCTTAACATAATTCTTACCGGTTTCCTTGATGATTGATGATTCTGGGATAATGAGTAAATCTGTCTGTTTATTCGCAATAATAACTATGTCTGCCGTCATTCCTGGCTTAAGTCCTTCGATTTGTTGATCAAAGTCCATAGATACTTCATAATAAACAACCTCATTAACAGTTTTATCGATAGGGTCAATAGATGAAACTTTGCCGGCAATTTCAGTGTCTGGGAAAGCTACAAGTTTAATATCAACGAGATTTCCTATCTTTATTTTAGCAATGTCTTCTTCATATATATCAACTTTGACCTGAAATGGTTTTTCCGGAAGGATGTACATGACAACCTGATTGATAGAAGCAATTTCTCCGACCCTTACATTAATCTTGACAACCTGACCATCAACCGGGCTTCTTAGCGTAGACTCGTTAACTTTATTCGAGGCTGCCGATCTTTCAGCTTGAGCTCTTGCCAAATTTGCTTTGTAGATATTAATATCTTCTTGAGTTGGTCCTGCTAATAGCTTTTGCAGGGATTTTTCTGTTTCATCAACAGATCTTTTCGCTGATCTGACTAAAGCATCAGCAGCAGAAATGTTAGTGGTATTAGTTATCTTTGTTGACGAAATAGTTTGTTGAGTAGTAGTAATTAATGTTCTATTGGTGTTCGTTGTTGATTTGTCTGTGTCGACAATAGTTTTATTTGCGCTAGATACGGAATTGCGGTAAGCGTCTGTTTCCATAGCATTACGGATAATATCTAATGCACCATAGACGCTATCAAGATTAGTTTTTGTTCTTATGAGCGCGCTATCAATATTTTCATTTGTAATATTTGGAGAAGAAATATTGTCTGCGTCTAATTTAATAGAATCTAAGGCGGTTTTAATTTGATCTTTCGCTTGACTAACATTAATTCCTTCTTGATCATAATTACCAAAATAAGTTCTTTGTATCAGAACGGTGTTGGTATAAACATTATAAGTGTCAAGATAAACATCATTAATATTATTAATGGCATTCTGGTAAACATCGGCAATATCATTGTCCGCATCAAGTTTAGTGTTAGCAAGACTTTCTTCTTTATTTTGAAGACTTACTTTAGCGCTTTCCAACTGTGCTTGTACAATGTTGATGTCTGACAAAGTTGCGCCAGCCAAAAGCTTATCTAACTGAGCTTGAGCTGATTGAACTGATGCGTCAGTTTGTTGATACTGAATAAAAAAATCACTTGAATCAACCTTAACCAAGGACTCGCCTCGTTTCACCTTGTCGCCTATTTCCACATAGATGTTATCGATTTTTCCGCCATATTTAAAACTCAGGCCGATTTCATCGGAAATATTTACAATACCAGCCTCAGAAACAGTAGTCATTAAATCTTGTCTGGTAACTTTGTAAATATTAAGAGTGTCTTCAATATTTGTTGTGAGTTTTTTATAAATACCATTACCGACAACTAAAACAAGAACAAGACCAATGATTATTAAAACAATTTTTTTCTTGGTCCATTTTTTCTTTGTGATATATTTTTTAAGTTGATTAATCATAGTGGTTAAAAAATAGTTAATTTATGAATAATAACATGTTTTTTGTATAAAATAAAGAATAATAAACAAATCCCCGAAGAAACTCTCTTCGGGGGGTGCGGACTATAGGCATGTTTATTTAAGTTCCATTTCTCTTACAATTCTTTCTTTATCTTTTAGCGAAAGAACAAGAATACCAATACCAAGAGAGCGTAATTCGTCTACGGCTGCAAACGAATATTGGTTTTCAAGCGAATCGAACCTAGTAAACCTAACATATCTTGAGCCATGAGAAACCATATGTATGCCAGGGTATCTTTTTTCAAGCGCTTTTCTGATTAGTTCGATTTTAGCTTGTTTTGATTTTGAAAATCTTCCTTTATTTTGGCAACCAATCAGCAAATGACCGTCTACATCAATAAGTCCTTCCAACTCCAAGTTCAGAAGCACTGGCAACCTTTCCATCTGACCTCCCTTAGATCAGCGACCGTTTACCACTTATCCTAATCTTTATAATATTATTTGTCAAGTTTTTATAAGATTTTTAATTTATTGAAGTCGGACTTCAATAAATTCTATGACTCAAATGAAATGAGCCGTAAAAAATATCCAACATTAAGTGTCGGATATTAGCGATGATATTTAAGGTTTGTAGTTTATAGTTTAAAGTAGGAAAAACTATTGTTTTTCTTTAACTTCCCAATCTTTATACATTCTTGGGATCATTGTTTCTGGAGACCAGTCTTTTTTCAATTTTTCAATATCTTTCCCGCCCTGATATTTTCCCGATTTATAATAAGCGTCTTTTTCATCGATTGGTTCTGTTTCAAAAAAGGTAATTTGCCCAATTCTGCGACCGACAACAAGCGGAATATGATAGAAACGACTATTATTGGTTATTTCAACTGTCCAACGGTTCACATAGCCAATATCTCCCCAACCAGCATCCTTGCAAATTTCAATAAAATTTCTTCCCATTGAAGATCTTGCTTTCATCATTGTGTTAACGCAATTCCTTCCACCGATAAATTCTTGAGTATGGGACAAAATAGTTTCTCCGGGCGCTATCCAAATTACCAGATCGTTCATACTGATACCAGACATTTTCTTAAAAGGTGAATTTATTAACCATTCTTTCAATGGTTTTGCTGCGTAGTATTCTGGTCCCCAAACACGATATACATCCTTCTTAGAGTAAGGATTATAGGTGATATATCCACCATCATGAATAGTCTCTCGCCAATAATACTTTCCCAATGTCACATCATACGAAGCAGAAGTTAAATTTCTCTCATCAAAAGGCTCAATAACAATATTCCCCTCTTTCATATGTCTTAAAATTGCGCTGCGGGAAAGTAACATAAACCTATAAACTCGAAATTCGAATATCGAAATTCGAAACACCTGCCTACCGACAGGCGGGAATTCTAATTTTCAAAATCTAAAATATTAAACGGTTTTGAATTTAAGAATTATAATTTAAATATTATTTCGTATTTCTGATTTCGTGCTTCGGATTTTTTTATTATACCTTTAAGTATTTTCTAATGGCAATATAACTTCCCAAAGCTCCTAAGGCGATGCCAATAACAAGTTCAATGCCAATAATGGACCAAAAATTTTGAACAAAGTGATTATACAAGCTAAAATCCAGCAACATTGATGAAATCTTCGGACTGATTACTTTAAAAACCATCCAGCAAGCAAGTGTGCTTACAAAAGTAGCGATAACCCCATAAATAATTCCCTCAATAATAAAAGGTCCTCTTATATAAGCATTGCTTGCGCCAACAAGGCGCATAATGCCAATCTCATCTCTAACAGAATAAATTGTTAATCGAATTGTGTTAAATGTTACCAGGATGACGATAGTAACAAGAATGAGGCTTAAAATAATGCCAGCCTTTTTTGTGCCTGCAGAAAAACTGCTGATTCGTGAAATAATATCCTTATTTTCTTGATAATTTACTTTATCTATCAAATTGCTATAATTTTTATCTAAAAATTGACTTATAAAAGGAAAGTCTGATGTTGGATCATTGGCCTGAACATTAAGCGAAGCGGTTAGTGGATTTGAACCAATTTCTTCTAGGCTCTGTAGAATCAAAGGATCATTTTGGTGGCGCTTTTGAAAACGAGTTAAGGCATCGTTTCTTGATATGTATTCTATATTTTTAACCTGGCTCAAATCATCAAGGTTGTTTTTAATTTTCAAAATCTCACTTTCATCAGTGTCAATTTTAAAATAAACACTAATATCCATGCGCGATTTTAAATCAGCGATCAAGCTTCCCATCACACCATTAAGCATGAAAAATGAAACGATGACGAAAAGAGTGATTATCATTACGCCTAAAGTGGCTTGAGAAACCCATTTATTACGCCAAAAATCAGAAAAACCAGTTTTTAGGATACGAACAAAAGGAATAAACATAAATTTAATTTTTAATTTTCAATTAAGAACTAAGTCATCTGAAAATTGAAAATTGATAATTGAAAGTTTTAATAAATTTTTTATGATTCTACAATTTTCTAGGCAATATTTCGAAACTCTAACTTTATTAATTTAGTTATACAATGAACCTTCCTTCTTCTTCGTCGCGGATGACCCTTCCTTTCTCCAAACTAATAACCCGCTTGCCTAAAGAATTGATGATTTCCTTATCATGAGAAGCTAAGACTACGGTTGTGCCCAATTCGTTAATTTTAACCAAAAGATTAATAATGTCCCAAGTATGAATCGGATCTAAGTTGCCAGTTGGCTCATCAGCAATAAGGATTTCTGGTTTTAGTGCAAGAGCTCTGCCAATAGCAATTCTCTGTTTTTCTCCGCCCGATAATTGAGCCGGAAAATGATCTTTTCTATCTTCTAGACCAATAATACGAAGAATTTTCATTGTATCATCCTTTATTTTCTTATGAGGAAGATTGGCAACTTCCATAGCGAAAGCAATGTTTTCATAAGCAGTCCTGAAATTTAAAAGTTTGAAATCTTGAAAAACAATCCCAATCTTTCTTCGATAGAAAGGCATTAATTTTGACTTAATCTTGGTAACGTCAATTTTATCAACAAAAATATGCCCAGAAGTCGGTTTAAGCTCGGCAATTAAAAGTTTGACTAAAGTTGATTTTCCTGCACCAGATCTTCCAACAATAGAAACAAATTCTTGAGGAGCAATTCTAATATTGATGCCGTCTAAAACGGAACAATTGCTGTATTTTTTGGAAACATTCTCGAAAACAATCATATGATTAATTTTGTTTTTTTAAATTTGCCTCTATGAGATCATCTAAATCACCGTCTAATACTTTTTCCACACCTGAAAGTTCAAGCTTGGTTCGATGATCTCTTACTTGTTTATATGGATGCAAGACATAAGTCCTAATTTGATTTCCCCATTCCGGAGAGATTTTTTCTTTCAGCGATTCTATGGTTTCAAGATTTTTTCTTTCTAGAAGATTGATCAATTTTGCTGTCAAGATAGACATTGCTTTTTCGCGATTTTGCGCCTGAGATCTGGCTTCTTGCGAAGCTACTTGTAGGCCTGTCGGCAAATGAGTAACTCGAATGGCAGTTTCTCTTTTGTTAACATTCTGTCCTCCCGGACCACTCGATTTCATGGCGTCTACCTTAAGATCATTTGGATCGAGTTTGAAATTTTGAACATCCAATTTTTCAAGCTCCGGAAGAACTTCCACTAAAGCAAATGAAGTATGTCTCAACGACTGAGCGGAAAACGGCGAAATGCGTATCAATCTATGCACCCCAGCTTCATTCTTTAAAAGACCATAAGCATAATTTCCTCGAATTTCTAAGGTGGCATTTTTTATGCCCCCTTCTTCTGTTTTGGTTATGTCTAAAAGCTTAGTGGAAAACCCTTTCTTATCGCAATATCGCTGATACATGCGCAACAATATATTTGCCCAATCTTGCGCATCCACTCCTCCGGCACCAGAGTAAATCAAAATAACGGCATTTCTTCTATCATACTTTTTTCCGAGATAAACTTCAAGTTCAAAATTCTTGAAAGATGTGCGTAACTTCTCATGTTCCTTTTCTACTTCTATCAGTAAATCTCTTTCCTCTTGACTGATCTCTTCTCCTTTTTCTGATTCGGGACTTTCTAAATCTCTAACTAATAAAAAAAGCTCGTCTGTCTCTTTTTGAAGACTTGACCATCTCTGTTTTTGATCTTTTATTAGATTCAAGCGAGTTTGGACCTGTTCTGCTTTTTTAGGATCTTCTTGCCAAAGACGCTGGTCTTGAATTTCTTTGTCTAATTCTTTAATTTCCTTTTCTATCTCAGGAAAATTAAGATAATCCATCACTTGATGGATATTGTCTTTGAGCTCTATTAATTTTTCCTTAAGTTCTCTAGCAGAAATCATATTTAACCATTTTACCTCAAGATTTAAAAAATTTCCAGTTAAAAAATGACTGCAAAAAAAAGAGCCTGATTTTCAGGCTCTCAATAGAAATTACTTATATCTACGACTCAAACATTTCTCCGATTTCTTCTAATGATTCTTTAACTTCACTAATTTTATTGTCTACAGCCTCAAGTTGTGCCCTAAGAACGATTTGTGCGAAGATTTGACCATCGGTTTCTGTACTATCCATCAGAATTTCAACGTGAATATCTCTTCCTAAAGCATAAAGACCAGATACTTGATCAGCTGTTGCATCTTTGAGTCCGGGGAAAGCTTCTAAAAGTTCTTGATGTTCGGGATCAGTTTTTCTACTATGCCACCTTTTGCCAATGAAATTCTCAAATTCTTCAATCAACTCTTCTAAGCTACCACTAGACGATCCCTTAAGAGATAGTAAAATACCAATATCTTCTGTGAAAACTAAACCAGTGATTTCCCAGTCGTGTTGCGCGAGAAATCGTCTTAGAGTGGTATCAATAATATATTTTAATGACTCACGATTACTCGATGTAGCTCTGTCTTCGCCCAATCTAATCACCGCGAATTGCATACTGCCTCCCTCTATTTGAAGAACTACATTAAACTTATCATTATTTTTAAAAAAGTCAATCACTTACAATAAAAAAAAGCCGCCTCTCGGGCTTGAACCGAGAACCTCTCGCTTACGAAGCGATTGCTCTACCATTAAAGCTAAGGCGGCAGGTATAATTTCTACCAACTGCTTGTCCGTCCGAACTCCGGCATGCCGGAGGAAGGAGGAAGCTACGCTGGCAAAATGACAAAATATAATTTAAATTAAAAACCAAACAAGATTTTGATTTGTAATACCTAACTTGCTTAAATAGCCTGTAATTGCTAAAATTTAAGTAAAAGCAGGAATAATCAAAAAACCGATCATTGAAATCGTGACGAAGATAACAACGATTTTCCAAATTAGACTTGAAAGTTTCTTTTTTTCCATAAAGATCTATTATAACTGATTTGTCGAAAAATTAAAGATCATGCTGTCTCAGAAACTATTACGCTCAAAAATTGTTTTTTTTATCGCTCTTCTTATTATTGGATATCTTTCTTTTTCCATAGTAAAACAGATAGCTCTTAGAAAAAACTCAATGGCAAGACTTGCAAGCATTCAAAAAGAAATAGAAGAATTAAACAATAAAGAGGCAGAACTTTTAAAACTTCAGGGATATTATTCTAGCGATGAATTTTTAGAAAAAGAAGCGAGGCGCATTCTTAGTTATCAAAAGCCGGGCGAAGAAGTTTATGTGGTAATATCAAAAAAAAGGAATGATCCAGAAATCAACATAAAAAATGGATTTAAAGTTATCGAAGGAAACGGGGATCAAGAGGAAGTGTCAAATCCGACAAAATGGTGGAATTATTTCTTTAATAATGTTAATTAATATAATGCGCGGGATTAGTATAGTGGTAGTACGTAACCTTCCCAAGGTTGAGGTGCGGGTTCGATTCCCGTATCCCGCTCAAAAATTGTTTGCAATTTTTGAGCGAGGCTCGCCTATGACGGCCTGCTTAATAAAAAAAGAAGCCTGCTTAGGCTTCTTGTGATTCAGCTAGATAACCGTCTAAAGAGCTTTCTAAATCTATCCAAAAAGAACTTATTAACACTAGCAGGAACCAATCTAATTACGATAATTAACAGAACTATAGGAATAGACAACTCGAGCAGTGAAATAAAAATGTTTTCTTCCACTTCCTGCCTCCTTTAACTTATTGGCATTTTAATATGTTATTTTAAATTTTGCAAGTAAAATATGAAAAAAAATAAAATTATTCTCTTCATTATTTCTATTCTGATCCCTCAAGTTATTGGATTCATTGGGGGAATTTCAACGGCATCTTCAGTCCAGGGTTGGTATAAAGATCTAGTTAAACCCTCATTTGCTCCTCCTAATTGGCTTTTTATGCCAGCTTGGCTTTTTCTTTATTTTCTTATGGGCGTTGCCTTGTTTTTGATTCTCAAATCTCAATCGGAAAAAAAGAAAATGGCGCTTTCGTTTTTTAGCACACAACTTATCTTGAATATGTTCTGGTCAATTATTTTCTTTGGACTCCATCAGCCATTATTTGCCTTCATTGAAATAATTATTCTTTGGATATTTATCTTACTTACAATTATCAAGTTTTATAAGATAGATCGACAGGCAGCGCTATTGCTTATCCCCTACCAAATATGGGTTACATTCGCAAGTGTTTTAAATTTTGCCCTTTTCTATCTTAATAAATAAACAAAGACTGCTTAAAATTAAAATAGTAAATCCAAAATAAAAAAAAGAACCCGCTTATTTATTCGTAAGCGGGTTTGTCTTTCTCAAAAGAATCTTGACTCGGAAAATAATTCGATTCATTGTATGATACAAGAAAACAAAAGTCGAAATTATTAGAACAACAACAATCACGAAGGCATCAGTTTTATTTTCCGGATTCATTAAATATGAGTGAACATATGGAAACGAAAAATAGAGTACGATGCCAAGAATTGCGACAAAAATGAATTCGCCAATAATCGTTCCTATAATTGCAGTTTTTGTTCTTTGCATTTTTCCTCCTTATCTAAGGATTTCTTGTAAAAGAACCAACAGAAGAACTAATCATTAACTTACCACAAACACGGTTTTTTTTCAACAAAGATATCAACAGTATGAGATATTTATTTTCTTTTCAAGATTTTTAAATAAACTTCTTCCGGGATTCTAACAGAAGCATTTTCTAGAAGTCGTTTCTTTCCTTTTTTTTGTTTTTGAAGAAGCTTCTTTTTGCGGGTGTAATCTCCGCCATAAAGAGGAGCAGTAACATCTTTTCTCATTGCCTTAATGTCTTCCCTGGCAATAATCTTTCCTCCAATTTTAGCCTGAATCGCTTGAGAAAATTGCTGACCTGGCAGATTTTCTTTAAGGCGCAAAAGAAAGTCACGAGCAAAACGATAAGACTTATTTTTTTCAACTAATTTTGACAAAGATGGCTTCACTTCTCCGACAATCGCAAAATCTAATTTTACCAAATCAACAGTTTTGTAATCTAACACTTTATAACTAAAAGAAGCATATCCCTGGGAAACACTTTTCAAATTATCCAAAAAATCTTCAATAATTTCTGATAATGGCGCATCATATCTTAAAATAATATCTTCTCCTGAAAGGACTTCGGTGTCTTTAAAAATACCGCGAGCGTTTTTTAAAATTTCATGAATTTTGCTTGAATATTGAGTGGGAGTAATAATTTCAATCTCGACCCATGGTTCTTTGATCTCTTGAATTTCGTTGGGATCAGGCATTTCTTGGGCAGAATAAATTTCAATCTCTTTGCCATTCCTATTAACAATCTTATAGATTACTGTAGGCGAAGTCAGGATTATTTTTGTGCCATATTCTCTTTTGAGGCGCTCAAAAACGATTTCCAAGTGGAGCATTCCCAAAAAACCAACATTAAAGCCGCGTCCCAAAATAGCATGATTAGTCGGTTCGTAATAAAATGAAGCATCATTTAAGTGAAGCTTAGATAAGCTGTCTGTTAATTGGGGGAAGCTTTTCATTTCGCTAGGAAAAACATTAGCGAAGACAAGGGGCTCCGGTTCGTGATAACCCGCGACTGGATTTTGCGTGCCATTTTCTAAACTAGTAATAGTTTCTCCGACTTTGACTAATCGGCTATCCTTAAGACCAGTCGCAATATAACCAATCTCGCCAGTACGAATTTCTTCTTGGGGACTAAAATCAGGAGAAAAATATCCTAACTCTATTGTCTCTGTGCCTTTTCCCACATTAAAAAGTTTGATTTTTCCTGCCTTTTTTAAACTTCCCTCAAAAATGCGAACATAGGCAATGATGCCCTTATAGGAATCATAAGCTGAATCAAAGACCAATGCTTTTAAAGGTTTATTTTCAAGAATCTCTGGCGGAGGGACATCTCTAATAATTCTCTCAAGAACTGCCCCTACGCCTGTTCCCTGCTTGGCGGAAACTGAAAGGATTTCTTCAGGATCAATATTTAAAAGTTGTTTTATTTCTTGCTTAATTTTAGCTTCATTGATTTGAGCGGCCGGCATGTCCATTTTGTTGAGCACGGGAATGATTGTTAAGTTTTGCGCTCTAGCCAATCTTAAATTTGCCAGAGTTTGCGCTTGGACTCCTTTTGTGGCATCAATTAAAAGAATTGCGCCTTCAACTGCCGCCAATGATCTTTCAACTTCATATCCAAAGTCCATGTGGCCGGGAGTATCGATAAGATTCAAGATGAATCTTGAATCTTCAATTTCTAATTTTAAATTTTTAATTTTTAAACTGTTTCGAATTTCGATATTCGGATTTCGGATTTCCGTATGATATATCATACGGACTGGTTGCATTTTTATGGTAATCCCCCGCTCTCTTTCCAAGTCCATGCGATCTAAAACCTGTTCTTTCATTTTGTTTTTGGGAATAGTATTGGTCAATTCCAAAAGACGGTCAGCCAGAGTGGACTTACCGTGATCGATGTGGGCAATAATGCAAAAATTTCTAATATTGCTTGACATTTGTTATTATTATGCTAGTATCCAAAATGGAGGTGATATAAGATGGAAACATGGGTGATGGTTGTTGATGATAATGGAAGAAGCTTTTACATTTGCCATACAGATTCTTGGATTAAGATTATGTCAGCGGCACATTATCAATCCCTTGGTATTTCTCCAACAATGCCGATATGGAATATGGCTACAGCGATTGGTTTCTTGGAAAGAAAATGCGAAGAAAAAAGAGGATTGTTGAGAATCATTCTTTCCGTTCTTTTAAGTACTTTTGTTTGCCAAGTCCCTGGAGACGAAAATGTTAATCTTGTGAGAGTTTTTGAGCTAAAGTAATCTAGTTCGCAAGATATGTACGAGGTTCGACCTCGTACATTTTTTATTAGCGGTCAATAACGACTCACGATTCATGATTAACGAGATTTCGTTATCTTCTAAACACTTTCACAATACTTTTTATCTCCTTTATTTTCAAAAGATAACTTATCAAGAGATACACAAGAATGCCAATTAGACCAGAGACTACGCCAATAATTAGAAGATTTAATACTTTTTCAGTATCGAGGTATTGATAGAGGAAATTGCGCGACAAGAGAAGAGTTAATCCTAACGCTAATCCTGCAATCAAAAATTTAAAAATTGCTATTGTGATTTCTCGGTATTTTATACGCCCTATCTTTCTACCAAGAAAAACCCAAAGAAGCAAGACATTTAAAATCGCTGCAAGTGAATATGCGAAAGGTAAAGCTAAAATTCTTTTATCACCTTCGACATTGAACATAGGAAAAAGTTGAGGAATTTTAATTAGCCAGAGAGCGATAACAATATTGATCCCTGTAGCAAAGAGGTTAACCATGACAGGAATTATGGTGTTATGGACTGCAAAAAAAGCGCGAGATAAAAGAGGTACCAACGCTTGAAAAGGAATACCGATACAAAAAAGCGCAATTGTTGCAGCAGTAATACCTACTTCTTCCAAACCAAACTTTCCTGTCCGAAGAAGAACACTGGTAATTTCGTATCTCAAGAAGAAAAAAGCAATCGCCATAGGGATTGCCAGATAAAGAGTTTCAAGAACTGCTCTTAAAAATATTTTTCTAAAATTCTCTAACTCTTTTTTAGCAAAAGCCGCCGAAAGCAATGGGAAAGCCGCGGTTGCGAAAGCGATACCAACTGTGCCCAAAGGAACATATTGAATATCATTAGCGTAAGTAAAAATCGCAATACTGCCAACAGCAAGAGTGGAAGCAATAGCGACAGTCACAATTGTGTTTAGTTGAGAGGTAATCAATCCGATGCTTCGAGGAATAGTCAATTTAATGATCTTGCGCATTAAAACATCTTTCCAATTAATATAGAATTTATAGCGATAACCAGTTGATGGCAAACTTGGTAATTGGATTAATAAATGAAGACCTGCGCCCAAAACTACTCCCCAGGCAAGACCAAACACTCCCCACCACCTAGCAAAAAAGAGCGCGCCCGTAATAATACCAACATTATATAAAAGTGGCGAAAGCGCAAAAGCGAAGAAAATGTTAAAACTTTGAAGAATTCCAGAAATAATGCCGGAAATAGCCAATAAAATCGGTTGAATCAACATGATTCTTGTCATCATCGTAGTGGTTGTCTGAGCTTCAGCACTAAATCCTGGAGCAATAATTTTTATAAGATAGGGCGCAACAATCATCAAAACAATTGCGAGCAATAAAACAATAAAAGAAAAAATATGGAGAAAATTATTGGCAAGGAGCCACTGATTTTTTTTATCTTTAGTGAAGCGTGATGAGGTAAAAATTGGAATAAAGGCAGAACTGACAGCTCCCATGATAATAATTGTAAAAATCAAATCAGGAATTCTGAATGCCGCGTTATACATATCAAGTGCTTGACCTGCACCAAAGCGATAGGCAAAAATACGGACGCGTAAAAGTCCCAAGAGCCTACTTAAAAGACTTGCTCCCCCCAAAAGGAGCGCAGCAGAAGTAACAGAACTTGAAGTAAATTTAAATAACCGACGAAAAATCATTTATTTTCAGATGATTTAAAATTAATATTGAATATTTTATCCTGATCGATAATATCTCTGAAACGAATTGGGTTTTGAGAAGTTAGTTTTTCTCTTGGATAAATTTGTCCAATACGCCACGAATCTGGATAACTTATTGTCATCCTCAAAGGATTATCGCTTAATCCCGGTTGTTTTTGTAAGATTAGATTATAATTTACTGCTTGATTAAGCGCACCTTCTATGGGTAATTTTGGTGTGTTGTCTTGAAAATTTTGATAGCTTGATTCAGGAATTTGATAACGTATTTTAAAAACACTTTCTTCTCCGGGACTAGTATAAATCCATCCGCCGACCACTGTCTTTCCTGATTCTTCAAAAAGATCAACTCCAGAAACCGGCTCTTTTGTCATGGTTGATTCGATGGATGCAACTAACGAATCTTGCTTAAATTTCAAGCTCTCATAATCTAATGGCGGAACGGAAAATTCAGGTGTATTACCTGATGCCTCTAAGATTTTTGTTCCTTTGGGAAGATAAATCCTCACATAATCGCTATTAACTTTATTATACCAATCATAAGCTTCATTTCCTCCCTCGTGCTTTCTCTTGATAGTAAGTTCGTTCGTGGCGTGTCCTTCCGCATCAAAACTAATATCAAGCTGAGTATCTTCCTTGATGAAGCGGTCTGTTTTATATCCATTAATATTTGAATGGACAATTGCCAAATAATCTCCGCTTGTCTCAGTGATATTTCCTCCCCAACTTTGTTTTTTCACAAGCTCTTCTTCTTTTGTATCTTTAAGCCATAGAATCAGATCTTTTTTAGTAATTGACTTGCCTAAAACTTCAATAATTTTTGGCCAGACTTCTTTAGAGGCATTTGTTATTTTTTCAATCAAAAGCGTAGTAAAATCAGCCAATACTTTTTTGGGTTCATTTTGGTAAGGATCGTAGTCTTCTTCTACTTTATACTGAATTTCTTCAATAAAATTATCTTTCGTGATTGTAAGACCATAAGTTGGCAGTTCAATTGGACCTAGAATGTTTAAAATATCTTCAACTATTTTAGGCGTCAAGGCTATTATGCCATCTATGCTTGGGCCGCCAGTTTTTTCAAAGAACCAAGCGATTTTTTCGGCCGAAGTTGGAAAATCAAAAAACCAATTAGCATCATGAGTACTCCATCCTGAAGAAATTTTTTGAATCGGTTTTGGAGGAATAACATTAACGATCAATTGACCATCGGCATCAAAAATATTTTTTACTTCAAGATTATCAATTTGTCCCTGAAGAATGCTGATTAAGGCATAGGAACCAATGAAGCCGCCCGTTGCTCTAATCTCTGAATTATTCTGGAAAACAATTAAATAATGCCTCGGGCTGCTTTCGGCTAAGATTGAAAGAAATATATCGAAATAATTATCAAAATTACTTAAAACCTCTTTTATTTGAGGCATCATTGCGGACAAAGAAGCGAATTTTTCTTTATAATTGTCGGGGAGATTTTTGGGCTCTATTCCTTGAATAGTCGCAAATCCTTTTTCTAATTCATTTTTTGCTAAAGAAAATTCTTGGCGGAATTGTTTTATGTAATCAGTCGGTTTGTTCTCTTCAGTAGAGATTTCATCTTTACCTCGAATTATGCTGTCAATTTTTAGATTGTTAATAATTTCAAGACCATTGGCTAAATAATCACCAGCTTTTGATATATTTTCTCCAGCAGACAAAAGTTTCCTTCCGGCAGAGACTTTGTAGCGAAGCGGTAAAATATCAACTACCTCAAGCAGTGATCCGCCCAAGCTATTTATTGTTTTTGATGCTTGATTAAAATTCTCGTAAGCTTCTTTAAAATCTTGCGATGCTTTGACCGGATTAAAACTTAAGAGCGCATTTTTTGCGTCAAGGAGATTTTGATACCCTTTTTCTCCAGAATTAACAACAAAATCTTTAGTTGATGAAAAATTAGAAACTAAACGAACCGAAGGAATAATAATAATCAAAACTAGGACAGAAACAAAAGCATACTTTAGAGAAGGCGTTAGCTTTATCTGAGGCAAGCGTTCCTTTAAATTAATTATTCGCGGGGATATCTTTCTGAGAATCAGAGATAGCGCTTTTTCTTTCTTGGCTTCTTTTTCAATTGAAATTGAGATAGGGAGATTCAGAGGTGGGCCGAAATCATGTTTTAATTTTGCTTCTTTTAGCTCAAGATCATCTAACTCATCTAAAATTGCTTGTCTGATTTGTTCATACTCGTATTCTGGAGTCACTACTTTCTGATTTTTTTTATCCCAGGCAGGCAAGGAAAAACCAGGTCTTTTGGGAATTTCCGTATGATCTTTTTTATTTTTATTTTGTTTATAAGTATTTTCTCGAAGAACCCTTTCTGATTTAGGAATATTTTTTACCTCGACTGTTTTTTCCGATCTTAAAATCCAGCGCAAATTTAACTCTCCTTTTTTAGTGAGAGGTCTAATGTCAAAAAGTTTTTTTAAGACGAAACGCTGCATATATTATTTCAATCCTCTAAAAATGATCGAAACAGCAAAACATACCAGTTTTTACTGGCTACGACTAATTATATTAAACTTTTGGAATGAATGAAAGTGGAAAACAAAAAATAGCATAAAAAATTCCCGCATTTTTTGATGCGGGATTATTCTTAACGAGTACTTACTTCTTTTACTTTTCCTCCTTCTAGTAATTGGGGCGCAATATTACGAGTAGAGACCATTTCATTAAATGCTTTTCTAAAACCTCTAACCTCAAGCCCTAACTTGTTTCCGTTTTTTGGATCTTCTCTTGTTACTCTTGGAATCTCGGTGTTTTCATAATACTGAGCGCCCGCTAAAACTAGCCCAACAAGAGTCGAGAACTCCATACCTTGAAATTGAAAACACATATCTCCGCTACTTTGATCGCGCCATGCTTTCACTGGCACCTCCTTTATAAGCGCATTTTTAATTTTACACTTATTTTCTTATTTGTCAATGTTTCTTAAGATAATTCAATAACAAACAAAAACCCGCACTATTTCTTGGTAGTGCGGGACAACTTTTCTTTTTCAAAGATTATGCATTAGCTGGAAATACCGGCTCGTATTCTCCTTTAACGCAAACTATTCTTGTCATCCAAGAGTCTTCATCGCAATGATCTGCGGCTATATCAGAGTCATTAGCGTACACCCCATCTAATTGTATTTCTCCGTTTGGACCTTTTTTAAGAACTACAATTTTTCCAGCTTTCAATCCTTTTTCTAGCTTCTCAAAATCGCTAGATTTTTCTTCCTTTGTCACCTATCCTCCTTTTAAAGAACCATTCTGATATTAATTCTTATTTTTACTTATGTCAATTACGATAATTATTTGACGATAGTGAATTATTCTATTACACTTGACTTGGTAATTGTGAATCAATAAGGAGGTGTTCTTTATGTGCTTTCAGCGAAAGAGTAGGGCTGAAAAAACCAAAGCGCTTGTGCGTAAAATAGTTATATTTATTCTGGCTAAAGAAACTGGAATAGGACGCAGAGGAATAAACAACGAAACTGTTATAAAAGAAGAAGTTTTGATTAAAATCGTTCGGATATTAGTTTTTTCACTCGAAGTCAGCGTAGCATTAAATCCGGGTTCAGATTGTTCTACGTTGGGGAAATTTATGGAAAGAATAGAAATTGATTCTGATGGAAATATCAGCATATAAAACAAAAGCGGCGAACAAGGTTCTCCGCTTTTTTATTTTACCAAATTTACTTTTAATTATTTCTCTTCAATTGTAATTTCCTTGATCAATACATCTTCTGTTGGTTTTGATTTTTCCCCAAAGCCGTTATCTATTACCGGGGTGCTGGCAATTTTATCCAATGTATCAAGTCCTTCAATAATTTTTCCAAAAATTACATAGTTTGGTTGCAATGAATAATCTTTAGTCATGATGAAAAACTGGCTGCCGTTGGTATTTGGACCGGCATTTGCCATTGCCACAATTCCTCTCGTATATTTTTTCGCGATTGGCAATTCATCCGCAAATTGATAACCAGGTCCGCCTGATCCAGTTCCTGTCGGATCACCGGTTTGAATCATGAAATCTTTCATAATTCTGTGAAACTTAACATTCTCATAAAATCCTTGGTGAGCCAAGAAGACAAAATTATTCACGGTAATTGGATTGTCTTTTGCGTATAATTCAATCTCTAAATCGCCATCAGTTGTTTTTACAAGCGCTTTATAGGTTTTTGTTTTATCGATTTCTATTTTTGGGGCTTCAGCCCAAGAAAGGTTTTTTGTTTCCATATTGGTATTAGTTTTAGGAGAAAGATCTTTGCTCATCCAAGATCCTACTATCCATCCGACAACAATTAAAATAGCAATTATGATAAGAATTTTAGTAATTTCTTTTGACATGATTTTGTGATTACGAATAATATTTGTATTTACATCTTAACCTTTTTTTAAAAAAGAATCAATATTTGGAAGTGAGACTTCCAATATATTTTTGATCAATACACTAATATTAATTTATAACAAAAAAGCCCTTTCGTTTTAACGATCGGGCTTCGAAGATTCTGTATTAAGAACTACACATTGGATAAAGGCCTTTCCAGACACCAAGAATTTTTCCGTTATCAATCTCTCCATTGTCGACTAATACGACATCGTATTCAAGCGCAGTTTTTTCTACTCCTGTTCTGATGGAATTTCCGGTTGTCCTAACAAAGAACGAAGGAAAGTGGTAGCCCTCAGTACGGAATACTACTTTTTTGTATCCAGCATCTTTTAACTCATTTTCGGTGACATTTTCTCCAGCACAAAACACTTTTTCAGTCATTGGACCTCCTTTTGCACTCCTTCTTGAAGAACTATTTATAATCTATTTTTCCGCTATCTGGCGGAATCTGAAGCGCCTTGAGGAATTTTCTATGATTTTGAAACTCTTTTAAGATCATGAAAAATTATTCTAGTTGCAAGCATAGCAATCCGACTGGTTTGAACATTCAGCTCTAGAACAGGAATATAGGTTCTTTTTTCTCCTTTTACGGTTCTTTTCTTAGCTTTACTTGGTTTTTCGAAACTGTCAATTACTCCAAACCCTCCAGCACTTACTCAGCCATGCCTTAAAAGCCAGTCTTTTGATAATTTTTGTCCCGCCATTAATCTTCCTCCAATTTTCATGCTTTACCCTCCCCCTTTCTTCAACAAATCTACTGATATGGGAGTATCTACGATATCTACGCCAACAGATTGGTGAAAGATTCTTTGACTACGTGTGCTATACATAATCATTTCTACTTCAGGTACCATATTTCCAGAATCTTCGTCTTTGATTTTCTTTCCTGTTTTTCTTGTGAAGATTTTAATCATGGAACCTTGTCTTAGTTTAAATCCGGCCTTTTTGATTTCTGCTTCTGTGGTTTTTTGGCCCTTTTCAAAGGACATTATTCCTCCTTGACTTTTGAAGAACTGTCATAATTATAATCTATATTTCTTCTTTGTCAAGATTTTTAAAGTACAAACCTTGTTCTATAAAGAAAGATAATTTTTAAAGAGAGCGATAAGAATTGAAAATAATGAACCAACCACAAGAACAATTATAAGCGTTAAAACCGTTCTTGTTTTTTGAAGAGAAACTAATGGATTGGTTGATTTTATTTCAAATCTTGTATCATCTTCTTTGGGGATATAAGTTTTTTCTAAGTTACTATTCACTATTTCCAGCAAACCGTTTGTGATGTTTTTTGCAAATTCGGGATTTTTCAAATAAAAAATTACACCAATGCTTTGAGCCGATGCCTTATATGGCCTGAAAAATGTTCGCAAATCATAAATCCTAAGTTTTGAATATTTAAACTGGGCTTTTTCAAGGATAGCACTGACGTTTTCCGGAGATTTCAAAAAAGCGACAACATAATCTCCTATTTTATCTTTTGCTTCAAGTGCATAGTAAGTATCATATTTAAATTCACTTGTTTTTTGGGTTTGCGATTGGGAAATTAAAAGAGAAAAATTTACTTCGTATCTTTCTTTTTGTGTTGCCAAAACCAAAACAGCCAAAATTAATAATGCAAAAACAATGCCACAAATTAATTTCCACTCTTTTTGAATAATTTTAAAAATTTCTTTTAGTTCCATGATTACCACTGTTTAATAAATTTTTTCCATTCTTCTTTTACGAATTTTTTCACTTCTTTTTTAAAAACTGATTCGTCAAATCTTTTTACTGATTTTATAATATCTTGCCAGGAAAATGTCATTTTTTCAAATTTTCTTATGGCTCCCACCAAGCTTTCTGAAGTCTGATCTTTAAAAAAGATACCATTGACTCTATCTTTAATCGTTTCAAGAGCGCCACCACCCTTATAAGCAATTACCGGTCTGCCGGAAGCCATAACTTCAACCGGAGCAATACCAAAATCTTCTTCTTGGGGGAAAATAAACGCCTTGCAACTGGAATATATTTTTTTCAAATTATCGCCGTAAATATTCCCCAAAAACATAATATTTTTTTTCGCGCTTTTTTTAAGAGCTCTCAGTTCTGGTCCTCTTCCGATAATAATTAAAGGCAATCCAAGTTCATTAAAAGCTTTAATGGCGATTTCTGTTTTTTTATAAGGCAATAGTCTATTTACTAACAAATAGTAGTTTTTGATTTTTTTTGATGGCGCTAACTTTTCAGTTTCAACGGGTGGGTATATAACCTTAGCATCTCTTCTGTAATATTTCTGAATGCGCTTTCTAACAAATTCAGAGTTGGTTAAAAACAAATCAACTCTCTGGGCTGCCTGCCTATCCCAAATTCTTAAATAATGAACACCCAATCTAACAAACGGTCGCAGGAGAAAAAAATGTCGGTATTCTTTAATGTATCTTTGAGAATCATCCCAAGCATACCTGAGCGGAGTGTGGCAATAACAAACATGAAGCGTCTGCGGTTTTAGAATCAATCCTTTTCCAAAACCGGTCGTATCTGAGATGACTATATCAAACTCTGAAAAATCAAACTGCTCCACCATATAAGGCATAAAAAGCGGATAAAGCCTATGGCGTTTTTTGGAAAAAGGAAATCTTTGAAGCGACGAAGTTATAATCTTTCTTTTTTGAAGTAATTTCTGAAAATCCGGCGCTAAAGAATCAGGATCATATAAAAGAGTATAAATGGGCGCGCTTGGATAAAGCTCCATAAGCTTTTCCAATACACGCTCAGCGCCTCCATATTGGACTAAATAATCATGAAACAAAGCGACTTTCATTTATATAATATGAAAACAAAAAATGAGTTCACTTTATAGCTTACTCATTTTTCTTTTTTTGTCTACTTATTAGGGACTTCGATTAGCACGCTGATCGATCAATAAATATGAAGACAAAAGTTTTTATTAAAATTTTTATATCAAGCCACAAAGACCAATGCTCAATGTAATATAAATCAAGCTTGTTTTCTTCATGAAAAGGAAGGTCTGATGATCCGCTAATCTGAGCTAATCCTGTAATACCAGGCTTGATAACTAAGACTGCTTTATAGGCTTTGCGGTACAAAGCGACTTCTTCAATTTCATGCGCTCTTGGACCGACAAGGCTCATTTCTCCTTTGACAACATTAATTAATTGAGGAAATTCATCAATTCTAAACTTTCTTAAAAATCTCCCTATCCTAGTCACTCTTGGATCATTTTTCATTTTAAATAATGGTCCCTTGCCATTTTCGCGCTCATTGAATTTCATTAGCTCATCCTTAAGTTTATAAGCATTCTTAATCATTGACCTGAATTTATACATGAAAAAAACTTCCTCTCCCCTGCCAACACGATGAGGCATGCGGGCAAAAATTGACCCTTCAGAATCCCACTTAATAAGCATTGACACAACAAGGAATAATGGACTTAATAATATTAAAAGAATGCTTCCAAAAATAAGATCGAAAATTCTCTTAGTAACTCTGCGCCAACCCTCGATTGGCGTTCTTTTTGCTTCAAGCAGTGGTAATCCTCCTAATGTTTCCATTTCAAGCCCTGCAGTCAACGCCTGAAAATTTGTTGGGGCGAAACGAAACGTGATCGATTTTTGAGAACAAAGATTAAAAAGTTCCATGATCTGTTTACGTGAAGGATGAGAATTGGCAAGAATTAAATCATCAACATTATCTTTATTGATTTCTTTTTCTAATTTTTTTAAATCAACCTTTTTAAAAGTTTTGACGATCTGATAGCCTAAAGCAAGATTTTTCTTTATATAATTTTTAATTTCCTGAGTAATATCATTGTCGCCGATAATTACGACTCGGTTAAGGCCGATTTTATATTTTTTTGCCAAATGGTGTCTGGTAAATTTCAATCCGCTTCTGCCAAGAACGACAAATAGCACGCCTAAAATCCAAGTACCAATAAATATAAAACGAGATTCAAAGAAAATCTGGCTCAAATAGGCGGAAAAGTTAATCACCAAAAGAGAGGCTGCGGTAGCAACGGTAATTCTGAAAAATTCTTCAATAACGCGCAATGGCTTTGCTTGATATAGACCGGCAAAAGCAAAAACCAAAAGGGTGAAAACAGTTCCAAAAACAAGATATGGCAAATAGGTTTCAATTGTTAAATTGAAAAGAATCGGCTTGATTTTTGTGAAAATCGGCGCAAAACGCAAAAAGTAAGCAGTAATGCCTGCCAAAAGAATCATTACAAAATCAATCGGAATTTTTAGTGCGCTATATATAAAATTTGAACTTTTCATTTAAAAAATTAATAACTTTTTCCAATACATTCTAAAGATTTTAGCATTTATATAACCATTTTTACACTTCCCTATTTTACCGCATAAAACTGTCTTTGTCAATAGTAATGATGACAAAAAAATCCCGCACTACGCTGAGTGCGGGAAAGATTACTTAACTATCGCTTCCTCCAGTATTTTCAATTTCACGAGAAGTATCTATGTCTGGACGGAAACTTGGAGAACCATCTTCTATGGTCATTTGTCTGTGATGACGATGAGTCTCCTCTTCTGGTGCATTCTTCATTGCCCAGAGTGCAAGCCAAGCACTTGAGGCAGAATCAACTTCGATTTTAATCTTAGAAAGCATACTTGCAAATTCTTTTCTTTTCTCAGGAGGAATGGCCATTATGAAACTTATAGCGTTTTGAGAAAATCCCATCTCTTCTTCTCGGAAAGCCGATTGAAGCAAAGAATCTAGCGCTTCAAAAAGCTTTTTCTCTACAATTAACTCGTAGAGACGGCAATTAACCGTTGCCTTAATCGCTTTTTCTCTGATTTCTGTGGCATTTTTATCGAGCTCAGCAGAAGATATTCTAAGTTCTTGTCGGAGATTGCTATGTTCAAGATCCAAACCAAGAACTTCTCGAAAGAAAGAAGCAATATCTTTCTTGTGTTTCGGTTTTACAGGTCGGTTTCCTGGTCTTGAAAAGAAATCAAGAGTCAAGTGTAGAAGCTCAACAAAATCCTTGTAAATCTCAAGATTTTCTCCTATAAGCGGACTAGGACTAGTACTGTATCTCAACAAATCATTGTGAAGCATAATGCTTGGTGAAGAGACAAGACGATCATAAGCCATGGATCTTAAATAGTATTCTGGAACGAATCCGCCATGGATTGCAGATAATCCTTCTCCTCCGTATTCAGCACAATGGAGATAGAAAGCTAGTCTTCTAAAGGATGCTTCAATATTGGGTCCAAATCGATCAGGCAATATAGGCAAGCGAGCCATTCCATGGAGAATGCCCATAGCTGCTTCCATGCCTATTTTGTTTGGGTCAAAATTCTCTAAAACATCATCCCAAGATGTAAAACTTTCATACCTATCAAGAGGCCAATACTTTTCTCGATCCTCTTGCCACCTTTTTCTTTCCCCTTTTCTCTCGTTGGCTGTCATGCCAACCTCCTTAGTATTCTTGCCCCACCTATTTTTAGCCGGCCGGGCGCTGGGCTAAGTGCTCCTTTTTTAAGGAACTGATTGTATCTTATAGTATTATTTATTTTTTGTCAAATAATATTTTGTCTAATATCAGCATAGATCTTTTCTATGTCATTCTGAGGTCGCCTTAGGCGACCGAAGGATCTCGAGATTCTTCATGGAATTTATAGTGAGTTTATCGAACCATTCAGAATGACATGCAAACATAGAACTCTTTTCTCTTTGATTTTGTCGTGACGCCAGAATGACGATGCAAAAAAATCCCGCAGGTTTTGCGAGATCTTTTTGTTATTTTGCTCAAAAATGATAAGCCGAATTCTGTTTATTGGTCATTTATCTAGAGCCTGTCTTGCGACAGAGCCTCTGATTCACATTACTATGAATCAAGCCCCCGGTTATACCGGGGTTGCACCGGACAGGGTTTGCCGCAACGCATAATCACTTATGTGTCGAGAGATTTATTAAACCTCACTTTTCACCTATCCACCCGAGGGCGGATGTATTGTTTCTGTGGTACTTTCCCTACCCCGGCAAGCCGGGGCGGTGGCCGTTAGCCACTGTCCATTTCCAATTCTGTCTGAAGCGCAGCGAAGATACAGAATCGAGACCTCGCCGAAGTCTGTAAGACAAAGGCGGGTGTCCGCCTACGTTCCGGTGAACCGGAACTATGGCGAGACGCTCAATTTTGTTTCTTTTCGCTATCACTCAAAGACAAAATTGGCGGTGTTCGGACTTTCCTCACCAGCAAAGCCGGAGAAGACCATTCATTTCTAAGCTCTAACATTTTACAGCATAGAGCTATCTTTGTCAATTAAAAAGAGCTGCTCTTGCAGCTTCAATCATTTTTCATTTTTCACTTTAAATTTTTAATTTGCATTACTTATGTATCGGTATCTGTATTTCCACTAAAGGTATTTCTGGTTTTTCAGGGTTGGGATGCAAGACATAGCGATGTGGTTCGAGAATTTGGAAACCTTCATATTGCAATTGTTTTTTAAGAAAATCTTCAGACAACGATAACGGCTTTTCTGTCTCTCTGTGAAAAAAAGAACCCATGCGATGAGCTTCTAATTGCTTGATTTTATATTCTTTTGTTTCTTGAATACGAGCTTCTTTTATGGGAACACCGACTTCAAAACTCCTATCCTTATTGACAACAACAACTGGCAGATCAGAAATCGCCAAGCCTTTTTCGATCAGCCAAACCAAAATCTGATTAACCAGATTCATCGCTTTTGATTCCGAAAAAACTTCACCTTGAACGCAAATCACTCGATCCTTGGAAACATCTTTAATTGTAATTTCTGGATTCATAACTATATTATATAATTTTCTCAAACACTAAATCAAGACACAAACAAAAATCCTGCCTACAGGAGACAGGATTTTTTCAAGTTATTAATAAATAATTTTATTTATTTTTGAAGATAAATTATATCTCCTTCACTAACACCTTCAAGAGCTTCAATATATTCTCCATTAACAATCCCTGTTCTTATTTCTCTTAAAACGATTTCTTTGTCTAATTTTGTTTGAACAAAGGATTTACCTTCTTTTTCAATAATATAATTTTTTGGAACCACAACGGCATTTTTCTTTTCCTTTATTTTTATTTCAAGACTAACAACATCTCCAGAAGACAATTTATTGGAACAAACGGCATCATCATTAATGCAATCAGAAAAACTAATTGTCGCTTTTCCATCAGTAATATTTATCACAATCCCCTTCCATGTGATGCCTTCATACTTTTCAGAACTGATAGAAACTTCATCGGAAAGATTGACATCCTTATCTTGCAAATCGGATTCTATGGTCAATCCGCCTTTTTGGCCTATTTTTATAATTGGAGATTTTGCCTGAATCCATGTTCCTTTAGTAGTCAAAACATCAGACACGATACCGTCAATATTAGCATAAAGTTTAATAGTTGAAGTCTTTTCTGATAAAAGTTGATTATATTTTTCTTGAGCTTGTTTTAAGATTGTTTCAAGAGATGCTGTATTTTTTGGATTATTGATAGTCTTAGTTTTTAACGCTCTAATATAAGAATCCTTGAGATTCGCATCGGCTTTGTTTAGCGCTTCTTGGGCCTGAGATTTAACTTGATTTAAATTATTTGTGGCATCTCTAAGAGAATTTTCCAGAGCTGTTTTTCTTTGAATAAGATCGCTTTTAGAAGAATTATCTAAGGAGACACCATTTCTATTAGTCCATTGTTCTTGTGAATTTGTGATTGACGCTAAACTTTTAGTAATGTCTCTTCGGGCATTATCAATAGTGTCTCTGTCTTCTGCTAACAATCTTGGGGCATAAAAAGCATCATTAAAAGCTTCGTTGGTTGTTTGATAAGCGATAGACAATTTTTCCAAAGCCTGTTTTGTGTATTCTAAACAGTCAGTGATTGCCCAATCTGGAGCTGGAAAATTCTTTGAGATTTGATTGTCCATATACCATTTTGCTACATAATATTTATCAAAAGCATCGGTTTGTTTTTCTCTTACCCTAAGGCCAATTTGATCATTGTTTGGGAAATATATTTTCTGAATTCTATCATGAGCCCACATGGCTTTATCTAAAACGAAATAATTAGCAATCAAGCTTCCTTGAATTGATGATTTCAACGATGTCGAATCGCTCGAATAATTTTGACCAGCACCTGCAATTGTATTATTAACAAGATTTAATTCATCTTGAATTGAATTAACTTGATTTTGAGCTTGAGCAATCTTTGCATCGCCATTGGCGCGAGTTTGATTAAAATAATTTTTGGCTTCGTCAACAACTGATTGATCCCAATACTTAATTTCTTGTGTGCTGGGAGTGGCAATGGCTTTATTAAGATTGGCTTGAGCTTGCTGAACTGCTATTCTTGCCAATTCTCTTTCTTTTTCAAGAAGAGTCGAGTTGGCTGAAATAGTTGCCAAAACATCATTCTTTTTTACAACATCACCTTCTTTAACAAAGATATCTTCAATTTTTCCCGCAATATCAAAAGATTGATCGCTCGCCTGGCTTTCACTTTCTTTGACTTCACCGCTTAGGGTGATTTTTTGGGCGATATCTTTTCTTGTAACCGAATAAGCGCTTTCTTCGTTGATTTGATTTTGAGGAGTAGTAATAGTTCCCCTAATCGCTTCAACTGTCAAAAAGACGCCTGCTAGAATCGCAATTAGACTTAAAAAAGTGATAATTTTCTTCATATAAGTATCAAAAATGTCAAATTAATAATCTAGCAACATTCTATTCCTATTTTACCTGTTTGTCAAGTCACATGAAACTTTAACGAGTTTTTTATTAAAAAAATGAGTTATTAGTTTCATGAGGACCTCGCACCTAATGTGGTGCGGGGTTTTTCCATTTTTGTGTAGATGTCGGACACCTACACAAATATTTATTGTCATCCTGAGTGTGACTTGTGGTGAACTTGCCTGTGGTGAGCCTATCGAATCCATTGAACCAACGAAGGATCCTGTGTATTCTCTGAGATTCTTCCTCTGTACCATACAGTACAGGGTCAGAATGACAATAAAAATTGACAGAAGTCGGACTTCTGTCAATTTATGATTAAAACAAAAAAATCCCCGCACATAACTTATGTACGGGGTAACGTTTAAAGATTATTCTTGATCAACTCTCCAAAGGATCAATTCTTTGTCCTTAAGGAGCTTATCCCAATCCCAACCTGCGCTTAACGCCCAACCGGAAAATTCAGGAATAATTCTCATTGGATCTCCCGGAAGGATTTCGACTCCACAATAGGCTATTCCATCGCTTTTACAATAACTTTTTATTCTTACTCCAAAAGCATTTCCAAGGTCATCTTGCAATTCTTGATCGTTCTGAGCATTAAGATTCCACCGTCTTGAAATTGTGCGATGAGGAGCAGCGCTGTCCTGTATGTAGCTTTTTAAGCAGAGAACATAAGTTACTTTGCGATATGTTTCTTCGATATCTTTGGCGAGGGGCAATCCATTTCTAAGCAATTCCTCGACGCTTAGATTGCGAGGGTTCCAGTCAAGCCAATGATGTGGCCATTTATTTGTTTGAGGAATTTCTTCACAGAAAGTTCTATAACAAGCATCAATAAAAAACCTAAAACTTGTAGATAAATAAAACGTGCCTGTTATGTAATATGACTCTTGTTCGTGTTTTTTGACTTCAAAATTAGAAGTAAGAAGATGGCCAAGCAGGTTTAATCTTGCAGCGACCAGTTTCATAACAATTTCGCTAGGATTTGGTTCTAGGGTAATTGATATACAATGTGTTCCACAAGATTTTTTAATGATAACTTGACCATCCCATTCAATGGGAATTGGATCAGATTGTGTCGGCCTAGTAAGAATTGACACACGAAACCTTACTTTCTGAGTTACCGTTCTTCCTGGATCCCTGCCGACCTTTTTTGCCATTTACTTCTCCTTCGCTGTCACGACAACCCCGGCTTGCTGGGGTGAAGGGTGATGAAGGTTTTTTTACCCTTGCTTTGTTGACAGCGCCATAAAGTCAAAAAATTAATTTCACGGCGCTGTCAACAAAATTTTTAAAGAACGATTCTTTCATTATCCTAATACTAAATTTATTAAAAGTCAAATTATTTGGTGTAGGTGTCCGACATCTACACTAAATAAAAAAAGTCCGCAGAACTACATCTGCGGACTCAGCTTAGAACTAATCTTTCTTAGTTGTTTCAACAAGAACAAGTTCGTCTTGAATCCTAAAACGTGAAATTCCTCTCTGTGCTGCCCATTCATCGAGTCCGATAAGAACTTTGTCTAAGTTTCCAATTGGCACATAAACCAAATAGACATTATTACTAACAAGTCCCTCGATGTTTACTCCTATCCTTTCTGCCGCCTCTTCCGGCGTTAGTCCCATACTGGAAATTTCATGTTTCCATGCATTATGGTCTCCAACTGCAGTCAAATGGCAAAGCCGATAACTTCGGCGACGAAGTTTTTGCCTAAGGGTTTCGTCGATAGTTTTGCCGTCGGCATATTCTTCTCCATAATTGAGGAAAGCTATCTCGTATTCTGGCCCCATCATGCTATCTAGAAGAGAACCAATAACTTCGATCAATCCAGTGAAATCGATTTTAACCCTCAAGTCGCCATACATAACGGATGTTGGCGAATATGGGTATTCCAGAGTGTCTTTTACAAGTTCGGCCGGGAAATTCCGAATGATTCTCTGTAGGACCACATTGCGTTCTTCCATGTAAGTAACATCAAGATGTGGCAGCGGAGGATCATTGATTACAATCAATTCACAACGATTCCCACGGCCTGAATGTATAAACTTAATAATACCTTTCCAAAATATGTTTTTTTCTGCATTGATTCTTTTCACCGAGAACCGTACTACCTGCTTCGTCTTGGACATATTGTCCTCCTGCTGTCACGTTGACCTCGACTTGTTGAGGCGGAAGGCGTTGAGGTTTTTTGTCCTTCTCTTTGTTGACAGCAGACTGGGCCTGAGGACTTTGAAGTCCAGCCTACAGGCCACAGTGTGCTGCCAACAAAAATATTTTAAAGAACTAATTCAACTTTAGTCATCATATCATAGTTATTATTAAAAGTCAATGGTTTTGGTACAATCTGTCATCCTGACCCGCCGTAGGCGAGGGAAGGATCTCGTGTATTTTCTGAGATTCTTCACGGAGTTTATCCTGAAAAAATCGAAGGACTCAGAATGACAATAAAAAATTATTGAAGTCCGACTTCAATAACATTAATTATGTTGATAATTGCCAGCCCAAGGCTGGTCCGCCTAGGGCGGAAAAATTAATTTCCGAGCTTTAGTTCGGAAACAAGATATCCTACTCCAAACGGCGCTTCGTAGGAAAGAATTTTCGCTTTCCAATTGAAAGTTGAGACGATTCCCAAAAGAATAACAATCGAACGCAATCCGCACTCCGCTGCCTCAGAAATTAATTCAGGATCCATATTTAAAAGCTTTTTAATATCTTTTTTTTCAATATATTCAACGAGCAGTTTATCAAATTCTTGAGCCCTAGGACTATATCCTTCAGGAGCAAAACTTGCCAATCTATGTGAAAGATCAGCAGAAGCAACAATAGTCCAAGTATTTTTATCTTGTTTCAAATATTCGCCTAGAAATTGACCAAAACGATAATGATCTTTGAGCGGGAGCGAACAAAATGACATTGGAATAAGTGGCGTTTTATGCTCTCCTTTACTCCAAAGATAATAAAGGGGCACAAGAGTTCCATGATCAAGATAACGAATCGTTGTACCAATAATGGGAAAAATCGGGCCACCAAGAATTTTCAAATCTTCGACGGTTTTTTTATCTCCTTGAAATTCAAAAGAAATATCCGGATCGCCAAAATCACCAAAATTCCCCTTTAATGTTTCTTCATAAGGGTCTTCATAATAAAGAGTAAACGCATCCCAAGTTATTGGCAGATGGGGGGAAATTACAAGAACTTTATCAGTTTTCCTGATACGCTTTAAATTGATTGTCAATTTTCTCATTGCCTCAACCGTGGCTTGAGCTTTTGAGGTTTGAGACTTGCCAATAGTTGGAATGATTATTGGGGGGTGTGGGCAAATTGCTGCAAATTTAATCATAGTTTGTAGTGCAATTGTAAATCATTTCAAAATTAAATCAATTTTTGTCTTGCAATAAGGGCAAATACCATCTCTATCCAATCTGCGAACGATATAACCAAGTCTTTCAATGACGACTTTTTGGCAGTGAGGACAGGGCGTATTTTCAAAAGCAGATCCAGGAAGATTTCCAACATAAACATACTTGAGTCCAATTTCTTTGCCAATTTTAATCGCTTTTTCAATCGTTTTTGATTCAGTTGGTTTTACCTCAAGCATTTTGTAGGCCGGATAAAACCTTGATATGTGCCAAGGAGTTTCTTTGCCAACTTCAGAATAAATAAAATTGGCGATATCTTTTATTTCTTTTTCAGAATCATTTTCATTTGGGATTAAAAGTGTCGTTAATTCAACCCAGACGCCAGCCTTTTTTATTTTCTTAATATTTTCTAAAACAGGAACCAGTTTGGCTCCGCAAAATTTATTATAAAAATTTTCAGAAAATGACTTTAAATCAATATTAATAGCATCAAGATAAGGAAGAATAAATTCCAATGTTTCATAAGACATATAACCGTTTGAAACCCAAATGTTTTTAATGCCTGCATCACGAGCAATTTTCATAGTTTCATAAGCATATTCTAAAAAAACAGTTGGTTCATTGTAAGTATAAGCAATGCTTTGACATTCTTGCTTGATTGCTTCAGAAACAATTTTAGCAGGAAGCGCATTTTTCCCCAGATCAATATCATGCCAAAAAAACTTTTCTTTTGGCGGTTGAGAGAGGGTCCAGTTTTGACAAAATGAACAGGAAAAATTGCAACCAAAAGTTCCAAAAGATAATACCGATGAACCTGGTAAAAAATGAAATAATGGTTTCTTTTCTACGGGATCAATATTGATAGCCGGAGTTCTTCCGTAAACAAGACAAATGAGTTTGCCTTTTTCATTTTTTCTGACACCGCAAACACCGTGATCGCCATCTTTTATAACACAACGATGATTGCAAGTGTTGCATTGAACCTGGTCATTCTTGAGTTTTTTATATAGGATAGCCTCTTTCATAACGGTATAAAATATGAAAGATAAAATACAAAGATTTTTATATTTTATTTTTAACTTTTTATCTTTATATGTATTTTTCTGTTTGAAATCTAAAAATTGCTATTTGCTCTTGCGCGGGGTCAATATTAGCTTTTTGGCAGCAAGCCGATAACTGTTTTTCTATAGTATCAAGACCATCAAGATCGGGCAAAAGCAAGGCTGATTTTCTAGTATTAATGCCTTGAACAATAATGCCAAACTTCTTTGGATCTAATTTTCCAATATCTTCTATTTGTTTAGGTTTTTCCAAAACAGATACTTCATAGGAAAGTTCAGGTAATTCTTCTTTTGTAATTGGGCCAAATCGCCAGTCATTGGTTGCTGCGGAAATGGCGTTGTCAATAATTTCTTTTGCTAGGTTTTGTTTTGTTGGCTGATATGTTCCAATGCATCCTCGTAATTCTTTTCCATTATAAATTGTGACAAAAATGCCCGCTTTCTTATTAAATTCTGCGGGCAGTTTCTGGGGAACATCTAAAATTTCTTGTTTTTTGATATAATTCTCAATCGCTTGCTTAGCAAGCTTGCAATAGATGTTCATAAATTCATGTATTATAAGTTATTCTCCCGTCAAAAATACTTGTAAAGTATTTTTATTCTTCTTCAATCGCGACCACCGGACAATTTTGAATGGCAGATTCTATGCAATCTTTGTTTTTTTCAAAGTCAACCTTTTCTTTTATATTAGCCTTACCATCTTTTATTTCAAAAACATCAGGACAGTTAAATTCGCAACTCCCGCAACCGATACACTTTTCTTTGTCAATATTAATTTTCATAATTTTTTATATTTTATTTTTTATCTTTAACTTTCTTTTGGTAATCTTCAATTGCCAATTTCAATGCTTCTTCTGCTAAATTTGAACAATGCATTTTTATTTCAGGAAGTCCGCCTAACTCATCAGCAATATCTTTCTTTTTTATTTTTAAGGCTTCGTTTAATGTCTTTCCCATAACCATATCAGTAGTCATTGAAGAAACTGCAATCGCGGCGGCGCATCCCAATGTTTCAAATTTAATATCTATGATTTTGTCATTTTTAACTTTTATATAAAGACGCAAAACATCCCCGCAAGAAGGATTGCCAACTTCACCGACACCGTCGGGATTTTTCATACGACCATAGTTATGTGGGTCGTAGAAATGTTCTAATACTTTATTTGTGTACATTAACAAAAGTTTAAAATTTAAAGTTAAAAATTACCTTAGAGGATTGATATCCCTGAGCCTCTTTATCACTTTCTTAAAAACTTTTACTGTATAATCAACTTCTTCTTTTTTATTTTCTAGGCCAAGAGAAACACGAATAGATCCGTGAGCTTCTTCTTTAGGAACACCAAGCGCCAAAAGGACATAGCTTGGTTCAAGCGAGTGTGATGCGCAAGCTGATCCTGTGGAAACAGCGATGCCTTCTTTATCAAGTAAAAGCATTATTGCTTCGCCTTCAGCACCCTTAAAAATAAAATTGGCAATATTAGGAAGAACATTTTCGGCCAGCGGTCCATTCAAGTACGAGTCAGGAATATTTTTCAATACTTCTTTAATTAGGTAAGCTCTTAAAGATTTTACTGCTTCGTAGTTTTTTGGATTAAATAATTCTAATGCTTTAGCAAAGCCGACTGCACTAGTCACATTTTCTGTTCCCGGTCTTAAATTATACTCGTGATGACCGCCATGAGCAATTTTTTCAATCTTTGTTCCCTCTTTCACATAGAGCGCGCCAATCCCTTTGGGGCCATAAATCTTATGAGAAGAAATTGAGAGTAAGTCGAGATTCAAATCATTAACATTGATGTCTATTTTGGTAAATGCCTGAACTGCATCTGAATGAAAAATGATTTTAGAATTGTGTTTTTCGTTCCAATTTTTTATAATCTTGCCAATTTCTTTTATTGGCTGAATTATTCCAATTTCATTATTAGCAAAAATAATTGACACTAAAATAGTTTTCTCGCCAAGCGACCTCTTTAATTCTTCTAAATTAACGAACCCTTCTCGATCAACTGATAAATATGTTATTTTAAAACCTTGGGTTTCAAGAAAACGACAACTCTCCAATACGGCCGGATGTTCTATTTTTGTAGTAATGATATGATTGCCTAAGTGGTTATTTTTATAAGCCACTCCTCGGATTGCCAAATTATCAGCCTCGGTCGCGCCCGATGTAAAAATGATTTCATTATGTCTGGCGTTAATTTTTCGAGCAATCACTTCTCTTGCTTCTTCAAGCGCTTGTTTTGCCGACAAGCCAAAACCATGAAGACTTGAAGCGTTACCGTAAATATCAGAAAAATAGGGCTTCATTGCCTCAAAAACCCTTGAATCAACTTTGGTGGTCGCAGCATTATCAAAATAAACTTTCATTGTAGTAGAATCATTTTAACCCAAAGCGTGACAAAATCAATATGCGTATTTCGTATTTCGCACTTCGTATTTCGCATTCTATATTATATAGTATATAATTTGACATTCGTTCATAATAGATATAAGATAAAGGTACATGAGAAATGTTCTTTAAAGGCAAAAGGAGGAAGAATGAAAATCGCAAAGGGTAGGATTTTTGTAAATTGCGAAGGATATCCTGAAGAGATTGGACTAGTCCAGGAGTTGCTTGAAGTTGAGCCTGATCTTCAATACTATCCAGCGGCGCATTTTGACATTGAAACCCAGCTCAATGAGGTAAAATTTAAGCCATTTTTACTTGGAAGAATAGAAGAACTTGAAGATATGCTTAAGAAAGCAAAAACAGCTGCTAAGCGACTTAGTATTAGGAATCCAGCTAGACGACAGTAGTTTTGTGTTCTTGCCGCCAAGAATAACTTGGCGGTTTTTTTATTGCGGGAATTAATCTAAAATGTTATCCTTAATTCTTAATTCATAAATCTTAATTCTAAATTATATATTTATGTCTCGTAATCAAGCCTTAGATATTCTTAGACAATACATAAAGAATGAAAATTTGTTTCGTCATGCCTTGGCCGTCGAAGCGGTTATGAAAAAATTGTGTCAGCATTTTGGCGAAGAAAAAAATCTGGAAAAATGGATGTTGGCTGGTTTATTACACGATATGGATTGGGAAATTACAAAGGATCATCCCGAACAGCATGCCCAAAAAGCGGCAGAAATTTTAGAGAAAGAAGGATATGATCCAGAAATTATCAGAGCTATTAAAGTTCATAACCATACCTTGGGATTGCCGTTAGAAACTTTAATGGAAAAAACACTTTTTTGTGCAGAAGAATTGACTGGTCTAATTACGGCTTGTGCCCTAGTAAATCCCGAAAAACTTTCAGGCGTAAAAATATCATCTGTGCTTAAGAAATTTAAAGAACCGGCTTTCGCCAAAGGCGTTAATCGAGAAATCATTTCTCGATCGCAAGAACTAATCGGATTATCGGTAGAGGAATTAGTAAAATTAAGTGTTGAGGCGATGATGGAAATAAAGGATCGGTTGGGATTATAAACTTTAGACCATAAACAAAAAACGCTATTAGGCGTTTTTTTATTTCTAAATTACGGAAAATTATTTTTTTATAATCTTTTTTACTTCTCTTGCTAAATAAAGAAAAATAATAATCAAAATTGATTCTACGATAGAGAACAATGCCACATCAATAATATATGGCCAAAAAACAAGCAAACCAATCAATATTGATCCGATAGTCATGATTAAAACTCCACCAGCCAAGATGTCTTTTAAATAACCTATTCTTTCGTGGTAGCGTTTTTCAATCTCATCAAAAAGCTTTTCAAAAGTAGTATTAAGGATCTCTAAGACCCAAATAAGAAAAATAAGAAGAAACAAAATAAGGCGCTTTATTTCCCCAATCGGCCAGTAAAAAATCTGAGTCATCACAATAATGCCAAACCAAAACTGAATTCGAAAACTAAGCTCAGATTTATAAACACGAACAATTCCTTTTATGGCTGTTTTAAGGCTTCGTAAGAATTTTTCTGGTAATTTCGACATGATTTTTTTAATTTAGACAAATCGCAAGATTGTTATTTAACCCCAAATAAACTCTTTAGCTTCTTATCTAATTTTACTCTTTTTTGCCATAGATGTACAAGAAAAACGAAACCTATAAGTGAATAAAATATATTTTTTGCTCTGAAAATCATACTAAATGTTAATCCGGCCGATTTGTTGTGTAAAATAGTTTCGAAAAATCCGGTTTGCGCCCATTCAGAAACTCCAAGCGCTGCTGGCACAGGAATAGTATTAGCAAGATTTAAAATAATTTTGGCAAAAAACGTATTGAATAATCCCAAATTTAATCCCATCAAATAAAGCAAAAACCAAATTTCACCCACGGTTATAACAAAAACGAGAAGCGATGCGCCGATGGTTTTAAAAAATACTTTTTTGTGCTTGGTAAAAAATTCTAGAAAATACTGTTCTGGCTCAATGGTTTTTTTATAAAGTTTTTTCAATTTTAAAAACTTCAATAGCGGCGTAATAATAGGACTACCTTTTCTAAGTCTGAAATAAACAAAAACAACGAAGGCAATAAAAACAATAATAGCTATAACCAACAGCCACAAAGCCTTAGTTGATAATCCGAGGCTTGATAAGAAAATAGCAATAAAGAAGGTTACAACGAATGACTGAGTAAAAACTTCGACGAAATTTTCAAGAATAATCGTTAAAAGACCAGAGTTGAAAGGAATATTTTCACGGGCAAGCAAATATGCTCTGAAAGGCGCTCCGCCAAATTCGTTAAGAGGTGTCATATATGAAAAAGTAAAACCAGCGAGACGATAACGAAAAAGACGCCAAAACGAAATTTTAAAACCATAAGCTTTAACAATCAAAGCCCAACGATAAGTCACGGCAATAAAAGCAAAGATTGATATGGTAAAAAATACTAGAAATTTCCACCAAGAAAAATTAAGAATATCTCTTACCAAATCCCTATAATCAACATACAAAAAAACAGAAACAAAAAGAATTGTTCCTAAAACAGAAGAAAAAAATATAATTAAAATATTTTTTCGATGAAGGCGATAATAATCTTTAATAGATTTCAAGAATTTAACCATATAACTATTCATTTTAAAGCATATTTTTCTTTTTTAAAAGAGGAGGATAAAAAAAATGAGCCCAGCTACTCTTTCAGCTGGGCTCGAGAGACGACTATCCGTCGTCTTCTGCTCCTACATCGGCAGGATGCAACCCCCTCTTGGTTCCCTTGCCTCTTCCAGTGGCGCCGACCGCAGCGAGCTTTCTGCCACTACGATGATGACGGTCTTTCTCTTCGAGGAAAGGAACCTCCTCTCGTGCGTGGTCGCTGGCGCTCTCGCTGCCATCGCTGGTAGCGGGCGCTTCGTGACCGGCATCCGGCGGGAAGGTCGCTTCCACCGTGGGAACTCCGTTGGGGACATCCACAGGAACCTTCCACGTGTATCCATTGGGAGTTGTGAAGGGGATGGTGCGGTCGGTTGTGATCAGAACTGCGATCACATGACCATTCTCTCCGAACCTCCCATGAAGAAGTACGCCCTCGTCCATCGGATCCACGATCTTGTCATCGCTTTCGAAAGTCGTGTAGACCACAATCGACGCGAAGACCTCTGTTCCTGATTCGAGAGGACTGAGAATCAGGAGATTGGGCGTTGCGAGCTTCGCCATTGCTGGCTGCCCGATGATTCCTAGGAATCGTGACTTGAGCTCATTGAACGCTGTTCGTGCTTCCTCTCTCTCGTCACCTGACGAAGTTCTCGCCAGGCTTCGGAGGCGGAACCAGTCGCTTACCATCTGATTGAGTTTGTCGACGGTCTCCCGAGGCTTCTCGACCACGATCTTGAACTGATGATCACGGCCGATTCCTTCCTGGTTGAAGTGACCGAACCCGAAGGTGATCGAGCCGCTTTCTCCCACCCTGAAATAGTTGGGCATATTGAAGCGTTCAAACTCACCCTTCGTGACGACCTCAACTGCAACTGCCTTGTTCGTTCGCGGGTCCCTTACGGGAGAAGCAGGAGCAACGACCTTGATTCCATCGGCATTAATCGGACACATCGTTTCTTTCCTCCTATTTGGTTTTATTGTGACTGGGACAACCCCAGTCACTTGTACTTATTATCAGTATAGCATACCTTAGTAAAAAAGTCAATAGTTTTACTGACTTTTTGGGTCAAAATGTCAAAAACAATTAAAAAAAGTGTCCGCTTTTCTTGGGCGGACACTATCTTAAACTGGCAGTTTTAAGCTGAACTATTTCTAAATTAATTTATATCTTTAACCGTGATATATAAGCAGTCTGGCATGCGTTTGTAAAGAATGCTCCCAGTAATCCGGACGCTGGCACTTCTCTGATTTGGAGTGATTGTGATTGTGCTGTTATCTCCAAGAACAATTTCAAGGGTTTGACCTGAAGGATCGAGATATATTCTTCGAGATCTTTCATTAGTCTTTGTTTTATCAATAATCTGATCAACTAAATCAGCGAGATCGATATACTCAAACGGTTTGTTTCTAAATCTTGCTGCTACCATCGTTGAAATGGAAAAAACTTGAATTTTTTTTCCAACTCCAGCCATGAGCAGTGCGTCAGTAAAATCTTCATCGCCGCTGACCAGAACAATTCTGTCAGCCAAGGCAGCCATTGAATGTATATCTCTTAGAATTGCATCATCAACATTACTTTCTTTCGTTGGGATAATAGTATAGCCGTGCACTCTGAGTGCTGAAAAAAAACCTTGCTTACCGATTGCATCTTGCTCGTAAAAACGTAACCCTTTCTCGATAAACTCTCCGTCACCTCTCAAAACATCTGAGAAAGCCCTAAAGTTAATTGATAATCCTATTTTGTTCTGGGCCGCGCTTAAGTTAGCAGCATCGATAAACACTAGGACTTTTTCTTTCTGACCAGCTGGTTCAGGCATTTTACCTCCTTGTATTTTTTATGAGAACTTTCTTGAGCTTATCACATGGACTATTATTTGTCAAATTTTAGAGAACAAAAAACTGACAATACCGTTTATTATCAGAATATATTAATCCTTATTTATTAATTACCAGAGATGAGGTTGGCGTCCCAATGATTTTTCAGTTGGACGGATATTTCGAACACTATCTGATCTGAGTGAAACAACACCTCTCTGTATAAGCCGGTGAACAAAATAATCTGCGCCTTGAGTTGTTATAGAAAAAGCTTCTCCGATTTCCCGCCTGGTGGGACTTTTTTCGTAGTCGTCTAAAAATTGTTTAATGAAGCTGAAAACAGCATATTCTCTTGGAGTTATTTTTCTCATTATTGAAAATTGATTTCAACTAGGTCAGCCGGAGGAATATCGTCTTTGTTATTACAGATAGGATGATAATGTTCAAACATTGTGAACAAAACATCGTTTTGCTCTTTTTCATTCATTAAGGCAGAAAACTTAAAACAACAAATTTTATCTTTCATCTCCTTTTTAAGGCAAGTGTTGGTTTCAAGATCACCAAGATGGCGCATTAATGTTTTATAGAGATCGTCGGTTTTTCCGATAAAAAATGGCGTTAAACTGCTAAACTCTTGAAGTTCGGCAATTTTATAAACGCCAGGAAGACGAGGTTCCTTTAAAACATACTTTTCAACATTTTCTATGTCGTAATCGTAATAACCCTGCCAAGTGAGAAAGACCGAAGGATTTGTTTTCATGGAAATTTTTAAAACTCTGCTCTATTTCCATGTTATCTCTAATTTATGCTTAATGTCAAGAAAAAAGCCGCCCTTTTTCTTGGGCGGCGCTGGGTAATCAAAGCCTATTATCAGCTTCCTGTCTTTTTCTATTCTCTCTCTCCTCTTTAATGCTTCTTCTGTATTCTTTTAACACTTGCAATTTATCTTCGTTAATGAAATGAATCGTCATAATCGTATTACTATGGCATCCATATAAGCGGTGTTGTCCTGCGCCAGTAGGATCCATATAGAGACGATATGATCGACCCCAGATCCTGTCTAAATCACTCAAACTTAAACCAATTATGACTTCAAGACGCTTGAGTTTTTGACCACCCTCAAATTCTTTTCGTACTCGAGCTACGGCTGTTTGGACAGCGGTCACATTGTCCGGAAGGTGTTCTTGATATATTCTTTGAACACTCGGATAAACTTCCATTGATCTTGACCTAGTGGTCATTTCTTCCTCCTCTTTTAGTAGTAACAAGAACTAAACACATCATATATCATTACAAAATAAATGTCAAGCTATGAATCTAAAAATCATTCAATGTTTGTTTAAAAATGAAGAGTAGTTGCGAAACTACTCTTCTGGTTTTTTAGGAAGATTTCTTCTGCCAAGCCACAGAGCCCATAGAGCTATTAAAATCATAACTACAGCAAGGCCCTTAATAATTCCTCCGAACAAAAAGGGAATTTTGTTATTGAATAAGAGTATTGCAGTTCCGATTCCTATGCCAATAACCAATATTGACCAAGTGAGATTGGTTTTTAAAGAATAGGACTTAAGTGTTTTGCCAACATTAACCAAAATGTCTTGCCACTTTTTTCCCAAGACCATAGCCCGATCTATGTCGTAAAGGAGGTTGAGCGTTGCCCACGCTATTGTGACGGCAATTATCAAAGGATTTAGCGAAAGATAAAAAAGAAATGGCAAGGTTGTACAGGTAATTAGCGACTCTACGAAAAACTTTGTTTGATGACGAGTATTTGGGTAAACGTTAACAAAGAGCAGCAACACGAATGAGACAACGGTTAATAAAACAGACATAAAACCAACATATCCAAGATAGAAAATCACACCAAGGAGCATGATACTGTCAAAAAGAATATCATGTTCACCTATCCAGGTTTTTTTCTTACCAATTTTGCGCGCAATATTGCCATCAAGAATGTCAGTTGTCCAACCGCCGAGTAAAAGCCAATAAGCGATTGTGACGCCGTTTCTTCCGAAAAATATTCCAACAAACGCTATGGCAATGCCAATAGGAATACGAAGAACTGTAAAGAAATCAGGCAAAGCATATAGAATGTTAAAGGACTTTTTTGGTTTTTGCTCATCAACAGATTGCATGGTTGCCCCTCCTTTGTTAGTTTTTTTATAAAACAATCAGGAAATATTATTATTGTTGGCGAACATAACTTCTTTAGCTTTTTTTAAATCTTTTGGATAGCCAATGGGCAACCAAAAAGAAGCTTTGATTATTTTAATCGGATGTTTTTTCGCCATTTTCATAATAGTTTGGGGCAAGCCAAATTCTTTATTATCGATTGCCTGCATTCTGTATTTGAAAATTTTATGACTAAGAACAAAAACACCGCAAACAACTAAATTGCTCGGAGGATTATCTTTGGGTTTTTCAATAATTTCTTCGAGGTGGCGATCTTTATTAAACTTTAATACTCCAAAAGCGCTAGGATTTTCAACTTCAGCTGCCAAAATAGATAATGGATATTGGATACACCTTTTGAGATCTTTTTCTGTATAAATATCATCGCCAAAAACTATCAAAAACTTCTCTTTTTTTCTTAAATAAGGCTTGCAAAGATAGAGAGCATGAGCAGTGCCTTTCTTGTCTTTTTGCGAGATGTAGGTAATTTTTTTTCCCTTATAAGAGTTTCCTAAATACTTTTTAATTCGCCATTTTCTATGCCCAACAACAATAATAATCTCATCTACTTCTTGAGGAAGAATACTTAAGGTATGATCAATAATGCGTTTCCCGTTTATTTTTAAAAGCGGTTTTGGGGTTAAATGAGTATATGGTCTCATTCTTACCCCTCTTCCCGCAGCGAGAATTATGGCTTTCATAGAACTGATTATTGTTTTTTTAGGATGTATTATTTTATTCCAATCTTATTCTATCTAAAACAATCACTTTTTCTAGTAGCTGATCACTTTTTGTCTTTTTCGTTAGCATTGAATCCAGAAAAGGCCTTTAGAATTTCAAGTGGAATAGCAAATATAATTGTATTGGATTGATCTGAGCTCACGTCATTAATTGTTGCCAATGTTCTTAAATGTAGACCGCCAGCTGAGCTAGAAAGAGTATCTGCTGCTATAGCCATATTTTTGGCAGCGACAACTTCTCCCTCTGCTCTAATAATAACAGATCTTTTTTCTCTCTCAGCTTCAGCTTGTTTACCGATAACGCGTTTCATTTCCTCAGGCAAAACAATATCTTTTAATTCAACGGAATCAACTTCTATTCCCCAAGGTTCTGTTGCTTTATCAACGACAGCTCTAATTTTTTCAGCGACTTTTTCCCGTTGCGATAAAAGCTCGTCGAGCTCAACTTCACCGACGGCATTTCTCATAGTTGTCTGAGCTAGTTGCGAAACAGCGTAGCGAAAATCTTGAACTTCCAAAATAACTTTTTCGGCTGAAGAAACACGATAATAAATTACAGCATTGACTTTTGTCGAAATATTGTCTTTAGTAATTGTTTCTTGATCTGGAACATCAACGGCCTTAACTCGAATATCAACTTTTTGATATGACTGAAAAATCGGAATAACCAGGCGCCAACCGGGGTTCATAAGACCGCTGTATTTTCCTAATGTGAACCTAACTCCTCTTTCATATTGGTTAATTTGCTTAATCGAAATAAGAATTCCAAAAACAAGAACGATTATAACGATGTAAATAAAAGGCATGTTAAATTTAGACACAAATGAAAAAAGTATTACTAAAAAAATAATAATACTGACAAACGAATTTTTTATTTTTATGGATTCGTTGATATTTTTAGATTTAGAAGCCCAAAGATCCTGGAGATCATTTTCGCTGTCATCGTTTTCTTTGGGCGGAATAATTATGGGTATCATTTTTATAAATTATACTGAATTTTATCTATTTCTATAATACGATCATATTTTGCCAGTCTTTCCTTTGGCGATGGCGCTCCTGCCTTGAGCCCGTAAGCGCCGATACCATAAGCAAGATCCGCAATGAAACTATCTTCTGTTTCTCCTGATCTGTGAGACACAATGATTTTTAAATTATTTTCCTTGGCAATTTTTATTGCTTCTAATGTTTCTGTTAATGTGCCAATCTGGTTTGGTTTAATAATGATCCCGCTAATTGAGTTCATTAAAACAGCTTTTTCTATATAGACCGTATTTGTTGTAGTCAGATCGTCTCCAACTATGAATATGTTTTTATCATTTAAAACAGTATTTAATGTCGCATAATGTTCAAAGTCATTCTCTTCATATGGATCTTCAATCGAAACAACTGGATATTTATTTACAACATCATTATATATATTTGTCAATGAATTGACGGAAGTCGGACTTCCGTCAATTGTATATTCATTGTTTTTATAGAAACTATCGGCTGCAACATCTAAGGCTAGCATTACCTTACCTTCGAGGTCAAGTTCTTTAATCGATGAATTAATTAATTCAAGTGGAGCCGTGTTATTTTCAAAATTTAAATCATAAGCGCCTTCATCGCTAAAAGATATACTGTCGGATAGCGTTTTTACTTTATTTCCAATATTTTCAAAAACATCTTTTGCTATTTTTAATTGATTTTCCGCAGACGAATCTTTGACAACAATTAAATATTCCTGCCAATCAAGATTATTTTTTGCATGTTTTCCGCCTTCAATTATATTTGCATAAAAAGCTGGCAGACTTGGTTTTGAGTGAGTTATTTCTGCGATATATTCATAAAGTTCCTGATTATTAAATTTTGCCAACAATCTTGCAAATGCCAAAGACAAAACTAGGGTAGCATTTGCTCCCAGTCGTGATTTGTTATTTGTGCCATCTAATTCACACAAAAGATCATCAAACTCGTCTTGTGACTCAAATGATTTTTCCTTGATCTCGGGAACAACAATACCATTGATTTTTTCAATGGCATTTTCTGCTGACAAAGATATCGCTTCTCTTTCTCCAGTACTTGCTCCTTGAGGAACAGAGGCGATAACCGATAATCCTGAATCATTTAATAACTCAACTTCAAGCGCATCTTCATTGCGAGAATTTTTTATAATACTAACTCTTATATCTTTTATTTTCATATTTGAACTAATTTTTCTACAATCACTGATCCAAATTCTTGAGAAGCCTCTGGACCGTTTGCGGTAATAACATTTCCATCTTCGACAATTTCTTCGTCAACAAAAATAGCGCCGCATTTTTCAATGATTTTGACGGCGGATTTATCCATTTCTGACGACCAAACCGTTGCGCGCTTTTCCTTGAGAACCCCTGCTTTTGCCAAAATAACAGGAGCAATACAAATAGCTGCTAAGATATTCCCCAAATCAATAACATCGGTGGCAATTTTATAAGATGTTTCATTGTCGAGGTGTTTTAACGCGCCAGGTCCTCCGATAAAAACAACAGCGTCAAAATTTTTTGCTTCTACTTCACTTAAATCAATATCTATCCTAGCTTCTCCCCCGCTAACTCCAAAAGCTGTATTAGGTGCGTTGCTAGCGGTTTCTACAAAAAGACCTTCGTCTTCCAGAACTTCCTTTGTTTGGAAATATTCTTCGTCCCTAAAATCTTCTTTTGAAACAATAAGTAAAACCTTTTTCATTTTTTGCTAACAATACGATTAAATAGATTTTATATTATCAATTGGTTCGCTAAATTCAATATTAAATTTTTCTCTTAGAAAATTTTCATCAAAAATTTTTTTATTCGGATAAGTAAATCTTCCAACAGCAACAATCAAAAAAAGTACAACTCCCCAAATCAAGAAAAAAGTATACCAATTCTTTCCTTTTTGAGATGGCTTGAACTGATTCTTTGGTTTTATCTTGCTGAATTCATCGTACATCTTTAGAGTAAATCCTATAGAAAAAGGAAATGTCAAAGAAGTAATGATAATAGGCGCGATAGTTCTTATTTCAGGAACACCAAACATTGCGGAAAAGAAATCTGACAGTATAAAGAACGGCAAACTAAATAAGAGCATCCACAAAAAGAACATAAAATATCTGCCAAATATTTCCCACCTGAAGCCTTTTGTCATGTCGCTGCTTCTGAGTAATCCTTCTATCCAATTTTTTCTTTCTAGAATAACAATAAAGGAAAAAAACGAAAAAGCAATTACTAAGATAATACCAGGAATAACTAAAGGAATAAAAGATCCGGCAATAATAAAATTCATGGCAATTTTCATTAAAAACAAAAGCGCTATTAATGAAAAATCTTTCTTTATAATTTTTTCAATACTTTCCTTTTTGCCCGACAAAACCCTAATAAAAACAACTGCGCCAAGAGTCATAAGGAAACTGGAAATAATCCAAAAAATTGCTTGAATAATGTAAGTAGCTACAGGGATGAGATTTTGGACAAAATAAAAATCAAGAAAATTAAAAAGATACCCCAATATAACAACTAAAACTGAAATGGGTACCAATTTTCGCCAGTTTTTTTTGTAATCTTTCCAAGCAGACTTCATCAGGTCAATTGTTACTGGTAGTTTATAAATTTTTACTTCTTCCATATTTTAAATTGGTAAATTATTATTTTGGAAACACTCCACGATCATAAATTGGTGATTTTTTTGAGTCTGTTCCGTTAAAATTTGAATTTGCCGGATTTGTCCCACAATCTGGACTTTGATTCCAATTCCAAATTATATTGGCTGAGTTTTGAGTATTATTATCTGCATCTTGAGTCAGCATATCGCTGTCTTTGTTTTCAAGTCTAGCACCAACGTGATAATATTGTCCCTGATCAAGAGCTAGGTCTTTCCCAACGGCATAGCAATAAGGATTTCTAGTTGTCGGATCTGTTGGAAAACCGCTCATATTAAGAAATCCTTCGGTAGCAAGGGTCGCAAGGCCTGAGGTCGATACTTCTGGATATTGGAGATGGGCGGCATAATAGAGTTCAAGCGCCAATTCAATCTGACGAACATCAGAAACCCTTCGACTATCACGAGCGCGACTTCTTGACCCCGGGCGACTTGCCATGATTATAATTACAACAAAAAACAGCAAACAAACTACTACGGTAAGAATTATATTTTTTATACTTATTTTTCTCATAGGATTCTTCGCAGAATTTATAGTGAGCTTGCTTGTTGTGAGTTTATTGAATCAATCAAGCTACTCAAAATGACATTCGAATTTATTGAAGTCGGACCTCAGTAAATATTACCATTGGTCGAAAATTGATAGTTGATAATTGAATATTGCCTAATAGTATTTCTTTTCCCACTTTGCGACTTTTTCAATCAAAGGCACTACCGTATCGGGATTAAGAGAGATGGATTCAATTTTGTTTTTTACCAGGAATTCAGCAAAGTCTGGAAAATCGCTCGGCGCTTGACCGCAAATACCAGAATATTTCTTTTGTTCTCTGGCAACAGAAATAGCAATGCGAACCAATTCTTTAACTGAATCATTATTCTCATTAGCAATCCCAGAAAGAGTTGCATTATCTCGATCAATACCAAGAGTTAATTGCGCTAAATCGTTTGAACCGATAGAAAATCCATCAAATATTTCAAGAAATTCGTAAGCTTGAATAACATTTGAAGGTATTTCGCACATTACATAAACCTTAAGATTTTTTCTTTCAAGTCCGTATTTCTCAATAAGCTTAACCACTTTATTTCCTTCTTCAGGTGTGCGGCAAAATGGCACCATAACATTGACATTATCTAGTCCAATTTCTTCGCGAACTCTTTTAATCGCTTTTACTTCTAGGCCAAATGCTTCTTCAAAGTTTGGAGAATAGTATCTTGAAGCGCCACGCCAGCCAATCATAGGATTTTCTTCAGCTGGTTCAAAAATTTCTCCGCCAATCAGGGTACGATATTCGTTAGTTTTGAAGTCGGAAAATCTTACAATTACTGGTCTTGGCCAAAAGGCAACTCCGATTTTTGCAACCCCTGATGCAAGTTTATTGATATAATATTCTTTCTTATCGCTGTAATCTTTTGTCAATTCATCAATCTCTTTAATGATTTTTTTGAGGGTTGATTTATTGGTCTTGTATTCCTTATTTATATCCGATTTCGTGCTTTTGGCTTCAGACTTAATTTTTTCATACTGAATTAATGCCATTGGGTGAATTTTTATTTCTGAAGCAATAATAAATTCTTCTCGCGCCAAGCCGACACCTTGAACCGGCAATGAATGATAAATCAAAGCTTGATCTGGCGAGCCAATATTCAGCATAAGCTTAGTTTCTGTTTTTGGGATTTTTTTAAGCTCATATTTTTGTTCGCTGAATTCGTGTTTTCCTTTATAGATTTTTCCGATATCAGGACTCGAACAATCAACGGTAATTGTCGATCCATCTTTGATTAATTCTGTAGCATTTCCTGTGCCGACAACGGCCGGAATACCAAGTTCGCGAGAAACAATCGCTGCATGAGAAGTGCGGCCACCTTTATTAGTAATGATCGCTGCCGCCTCTTTCATAATTGGTTCCCAATCTGGATCGGTCATTTCGGTAACTAAAATTTCTCCTTTTCGGAACTGATTGATTCCCTCAATGCCTTTAATAATACGAGGACTGCCGCTGGTAATTTTACTACCAATAGCATCTCCCGTAACAATCAAATCTTTCTTTGGTGGTTGTATCGGGAAATAATAATTTGAAAAACTATTTATACTTTTTTGTGATTGAACAGTTTCGGGACGAGCCTGAACAATAAAAATTTCTCCAGTAATACCATCTTTTGCCCATTCAATATCCATCGGTCGTTCTTCTTTGGCGTGCTTGGTAAAGTGCTCCTCAATCATTAATGACCATTTTGCGAGTTGGATAATTTCGTCATCTGAAAGCGTAAATTTTTCTCGATCTGATTTTTCTACCGAAACTTCTTTTGTATGCTTTCCTCCTCCTTCATCATAAACTAATTTTCTTTCCTTTGACCCCATTTTTTTAGAAACAATAGCGCGGAACCCTTTCTTTAGGCCGTCTTTGAAAACATAAAACTGATCTCCTTCAACTCGTCCTTGAACAATTGTCTCTCCAAGACCCCAAGTGCTTGTTATGTAAATTATATTTTTGAGTCCCGTTTCAGGATCAATAGTGAAATTAACGCCCGATGCGCCCTTGTCTGAACGAATCATTTTTTGAACACCAACGCTCAAAGCCACTGAGGTTTGAGAAAATCCTTGATCAGCCCTATAAGAAATTGCTCGATTAGTGAATAAAGAAGCAATGCATCTCTTAGTGGCGTAGACTACTGCTTCAACCCCTCTAATATTTAAAAATGTTTCTTGCTGACCAGCAAATGAAGCCGTGGGAAGATCCTCGGCTGTTGCTGATGATCTAACGGCAACATCTTTTCCGCCACTACTTGATAATTCAAGATAAGCTTCTTTAATAATATCCTTAAGATCTTGTGGAAGTTCTGCATCCAAAATAATCTGTCTGATTTTCTCTCCCCTTCTTTGAAGATCAGGAATGTCGTTATGATCTAATCCCGTCAAAACATTTTCAATCTCAGTTTTAATGCCGCTTGAATTAAGAAAATGCCAATAAGCTTTTGAAGTTAAGGCAAAACCATTAGGGATATTAATTCCTAACTTAGTTAAGCTTCCATACATTTCTCCCAAGGCAGCGTTCTTTCCACCAACCAAAGGCGTATCTTCAATCGAAAGATCTTTGAACCAGATAAGAAACTTGTCTTTTTTTTCCTCCATGTTTATAAAATTAAAAGTTTAAAGTGAAAGTGAAAATTTTAGACAAACTCGAAATTCGAAGCACGAAATTCGAAACACCTGCCTGTCGGCAGACAGGAATTCAAAATTCTAATATTAATGATCTAAACTATTTTGAATTTATAATTTTGGACTTAAATATTGTTTCGAATTTCGTACTTTGGATTTCGGATTTATGCTAATTTGTATTTACTTTTTGTATATCACGATTAAATCGGACACATTTGTTCCTGTTGGACCAGTAATAATTAAATCATCCAGTTTTTTAAAGAAGTGAAACGAATCATTATTGTCTATATATTCCCGCCAATTTAAATTTTTTACCTGAGATTTTTTCAAAGAATCTTCATCGCCGATTGCTCCTGCCGCTTCACTATTATCCAAACCATCAGAGGCCAATGAGATAAAAACAGTTTTTTCTAAATAAGGCAAAGCGCCCAAAACCAATTCTTCATTTCTTCCTCCCTTTCCTTTCCCTTCAACCTTAACCGTTGTTTCTCCTGAGGCGACCATAATTCCTGATTTTGGCAATCTTTGTAAAAGCTTGCGACCAACAATTTTTGCCTCACCTCTTAAAGCATAGGAATAAACTGTGCAAGGTACTTTCAGTTCTTGACATCTCTTTTGCATTGCTTCAATAGCGTATCTTCCAGAAAGCAATAATATATTAGTAACATTTTCAAAGTATTTTTTATCTTTTGGAGTCTCAAAGAGCTTAGAATTAGTTCTAATATCGTATTTTTTTATAATTCTTTGAGCATCAATTTTTGTAGTTTCATCTTTGACAGTCGGACCAGAAGCAATAAATGAAAGATCGTCGCCGGGAACATCAGAAAAAATTAAACTTACTACTTTTGCTGGATAAGCGAATTTTGCTAATCCCCCTCCCTTAACTTGGGATAAATGTTTTCTGACAGTATTAACTTCATAAATATCGGCCCCAGATCGCAAAAGGCGATTTGTTAGCGATGCCATGCGTTGAACAGAAGCTTTTTGAGGCAGGCAAAACAACGCAGAAGCTCCTCCAGAAATTAAGGCAATTATCAAATCATCCTTTGTTGCTTTTTCAACCAGCTTAACAATTTTTTTTGAAACCCTGATATTTTCTTCTGACGGTAAGGGGTGGGTACCAACGAAAGATTCAAGATGCTTGAGTTTTCCTTTATTGATATCAAGTAAAATGCCTTCAGTGATTTTATCGCCTAAAACTTTTTCAAGGGCTGATCCAGTTTCAAACGCTGCTTTTCCAACGCCAATTACATAAATATTTTTTATTTCCTTTAAATCAAAACTTTTATTTTTTATAGTTAGAACGCTTTTGTCCAAGCGAATATTTTCTTTTATAACCTTATCAGGGGTAATAGCCTCAATGCCGGCATTGGCAACATCGAGAGCGATTTTTCTCTCTGGCGTTGAAGCAAGTTTTGTAAAATTTTTAATAATCATTGCTATATTTCGTTTGAAAAACGAAAACTATGATGGCTTATGCCTCCTATAACTATTATACCAGATATTGGTTTTAATGGTACTCGAGTTTTCAACAGCAGGTAAATAAAAAAAGAGGATGCTTTCTGACATCCTCTAGATTAGTATCATACCTCATGACACAATCTACAACGAGCTTCGTATGAACCCAATCCTCCAACCTTAATCACTTCACCGTTTGACGGTGCAGGTTTTCCATCTACAAGTCTTTGTGATCTTGTAGCTTCACCGCCACATTTCACGCAAACAGCAACAAGCTTGTCTACTTTTTCGGCAAGAGCCATTAATGTTGGCATGGGACCGAATGGTTCTGCGGCGAAAGTTAAATCAAGGCCACTTACAATTACTCTTTTTCCAAGATCAACAAGTTCTTGGCAAAGTTGAGGAAGGAGCTCAGAGAAGAAATTTCCTTCATCAAAAGCAATAACAGCAGCTTTTTCGATTGCATCATGACCAACAATTCGTTCCAAATTTTCCATTGTCTCTTCCCCAGGAGCAAGGAGATGAGCAGGAAATTCTCGGCCATAGTGAGTCATTACCGAAGTAGTACTATAACGATCATCGATAGTTGGTTTAAAAAGAAGAATTTCTCCGTGAGCGATTCGGACTCGTTCAAGTCTACGAATTAACTCTTCAGTTTTACCAGAAAACATGCAGCCAGTAATAACTTCTAACTGAGGATCTGTTGCGGACATTTTTCCTCCTTTAGCTCGTTTTTTTAGGTACTATTCTCAGCCTAGCGAAATTTTTACAAGAGTCAATTGTGGATAATTCGAATTTTGCCTTCGAGCTTGCGAGGAGAAACAAAATTCAGAATCCTGTAGCGAACTTGTTTTGCTACAGGACGCCCCGGTGCGGGGTAATTTGAATTTATTACTTTTTATTATTGTTTCGTTGCTTGCCCTTCCGAAGCTCCGGTAAGCCCTGCCTACCGGCAGGCAGGCGGGCGAAGGAGGGTGTAATTGCTGAGTTGTTTTATTGACAGAGAGGGATGAATATAATAGGATATTTATAGTTCTTAAAACAAAAGGAGAAAAATGAAAATCGATCTACTCGAAGGAAGGAAAAACAAGGAGTTTAGAGAAAATGGGCGAAGACTAATATTAGCCGAAATTTGTAAACTTGAAGTTAATATTCTTAACTTAAGCGATGCAATTATCCGTATTAGCGCTTCTATAAAAGATAATAGCTCGACTGTCGAAGTTAAGATAGTTTACATTACGCTTCCTCCTGGGCCAATTGAGTCGGATGAGCGTGTTTTCTTAAGCGTCAGCATGACAATTGATGAGTTTAAAGCTCTTTTAAGAACAATGGAATAAACGAAGGTCCGTCCAGCGTGGCGGACTTTTTTAATTAATTATTGACAAATAAGTTTAAAATAGTATGATAAAATTATTGTCAAGCCAAAGGAGGCAGAAATGTTCTTTAACTATCTAAGGGCGATAGGTTGTATAATCTTAGTTACTGTTCTTGGGGGAGCTGCAATTTCTTGGCTTATCTATCGGCTCGTGGAAGCTTTCGTACATTATGATGGGTTTCCTTTTGAAACCATACCAGTAGCTATAGCTGTTGGGGGTATTGCCATAACAATCGTTCTTGGATCTAAAAGTGCATGGGAACATTTTACGAAATAAATAAAAGTCTGCTTAAAAAAAACAAGCAGACTTTTTTCTTTCTATTAAAAAAAGCAAAGAAAAGAAATATGTGGGAGGCTCAGCCTCCCACATATCTCGGATAAATTGTTGACAAATACAGATGAATGTAATAGGATTTTAGTAGTTCTCAAAAGTTCCAAAGGAGGAACAAAATGAGAGAGTCTACTGACGGTAGTGCAACCGTAGCTACCAAGAAAAGGCGAGTTTTAAGGTATGGCAGTTTTGCCGAAGGTGTTCTTGAAAAAATCGCAGAAGAAGCCAAGTGTTCAAAAGCGATTGTTTTTAAGGCTGTTAAGTTAGCGTATGCGTTGCTTAGACACTATGATCTTATTGATAATATTGATCATGGTGAGTTAATTGAGCGCTTTGATGGATGGGGAAAAATTTTGGTGATCAATATCTGTCAGAAACTGAAGGACAACATACCCGAAGAATTTGTTTTGCAAGTGGCCGTAGCAGAAGTTCTTGACGATATTTACAAGACGCATGTTCATCGAAATCTCTATGATGAAGCAATAAACAGGCTGAATGGAGTTTATCTGGATCTTGAAAGAAGCGGGGAAAAGATCGATGAAATCAAAAGAGAAAATTCTGAACTAAGAAGAAATCTAGAAGTTACACAAAACAGAGCAGAACAGGCAGAGCGATTGATTAAAGGATTGAAAGGTCTTATTTCTGTCATGACTTATACTCAGACAAGAGAACGCGAAGCGTTGCTGAAGGAATTTATCGGAGGACAAGTAGGGCAGATTGTTGATCCTTCTGTGTTTAGCAAGAATCCATAGATTTGAACGAAAGTCCGTCCAGTGTGGCGGACTTTTTTAATTTGTATCAAAAATCGGAGACTGAGCCTCCGATTTAATTCTTCGTTTAAATATTTTCTCGGATCTCTTTCATTAATTTCATCATAAAATGCAAATTGTGAATAGTCGCAAGCCGTGGCCCCAGCATTTCTTTCGCCCAAAAGAGATGCCTTAAATAAGCGCGAGAATGGTTTTGGCAAGTATAGCATTGGCAACCCTTTTCAATGGGATTTTTATCGGTACGATAACGGGCATTTAGAATATTTAATCGCCCTTTTTTTGTTAAAAGATTTCCATTTCTGGCGATTCTTGTTGGCTCGACACAATCAAATGTATCCACTCCCCTTTTTACTCCTTCTAAAATATCTTCAATTCCGCCAATCCCCAAAAGGTGTCGAGGTTTTTTTTCAGGAAGCAAAGGCACGGTCCAATCAAGGATGTTATGCATATCTTTTTTTGATTTTCCCAACGATCCGCCAATGGCTATTCCAAAAAAATCCATCTTACCAATGAATTTGGCCGATTCTTCTCTTAAATCTCTATATGCTCCACCCTGAACAATGCCATATATTCTTTGCTGAATTTTGAATTTAGAATTTGGAATTTTGAATGCATTCAAAGATCGAGTCGCCCAGCGATGAGTACGCTCCATTGAGCTCTTGGTGTATTCATAGTCAGCGAGCGGCGAGGTACATTCATCAAAAGCTAAAATGAAATCAGCGCCCAAGTCTCTTTGAATCTGAATTGATTTCTCGGGGGTTAAAAGAATTTTTTGGCCATCAATATGCGATCTGAATTCAACGCCATCTTCAGTAATCTTTATTCTATTCTTATTATTGGAATTTTGAATTTTGAATTTAGAATTTAGAATCTGAGATTTATTTGAAATTTGAAATTTGTAATTTGATATTTTGTTTAACTTTTCTTCTGGAAAAATTGAGGCAATTTTTCCCACTCCTTCTTCAAGTCCAGCTCCTAAGGAGAAAACCTGAAATCCGCCCGAGTCGGTAATAATCGGACCGTTCCAATTCATAAACTTATGCAACCCACCCATTTTTTTAACAATACTTTCGCCGGGTCTTAAAAAAAGATGATAAGTATTGGCAAAAATAATTTGAACTTCTAATGATTTTAATTCGTCAGGACTCAATCCCTTAAGAGCAGCTTGAGTGGCAACAGGCACAAAAGCTGGTGTTTCAATTTCACCATGCGGAGTTACAATAACGCCTCTTCTGGCAAGAGATTTCCTCGATGTTTTTAAAATTTTAAAATCGAAATTTGACATATATATTAATTTATAACACAAGTTCAGAATTTATTCAAATATATAATTAATTACCCTCCTGCGCCATTCTTTGCTACCCATTTCGTTGAAGTAATTTTAATTATAAAGGCCTAAAGAAATTATGAATTAGCGGCAGGGCTCCGGACGGGTTATTGATTGCGTATTTTCTTATGGAATTTATCCTGAGCTTGTCGAAGGATTCGAAAACGCAATCAATAAAAAAAGACCCGATTTGCTATCGGGTCTGTCTAGTTAGTTTTAGTCTTTGTTCTTCATAATTAATCTCTTTCAATTCATTTTCCAACTGTCTCATTAGAGACTCTGACTGAGGTAGACATTCTTCGGCTTCCTCAATTGTAAAAACTTTTCTTGCTTTTGCTTGTTGATAATGCTTACATGCTCCTGAATACGCGCAGTAGCGACAAGATCCATGATACATTCCAAGTGGCGGGAAGTTCTCTTTTTCTCCTGAAATCAAGATTGAACGAATAATCTCAAAGAAGTTATCAATCTGTCCGGCAGTACACTCAACGAAATAATATTGGCCACTTTGGAGGTAATAGAATCCAACTCTATGAGGCGGTGTACCGTATTTTTTCTCGTAAAGTATCCAATATGCGATTATCTGAGGGTCAGTTTCAAGCTGGGTTAGTACTATTGTTTTTCTTGTTGCTTCATCTGTAGCTTTAGAAAGTTGCCATTCAAATCCATCAAATCCGAATTTAAGATCAATAATATAGACTCTATCAAAACTGTTTTTTCTAGCTTGATCAATTCTTCCTGAAAGTACTACTCCAGAACCGACTTCTTGACGAATACTTGCTCTCAATGGTTGTTCGCGAAGGAATGGTGCTGGTTTTTCTTGGTTGGCAATGTAATAATCTCTTGCCATTGCAAGCCCTGTAAGCAAGAGTCTTTCTTTGAGTTCTTCAATTTGTTTTGGACTTGCATCTTCTGGCCAACGAATTGGTCTTTTATTTCTCACAAGATGAGAAGTAGAAGACTCTCCTTCTAGTGAAGCAATAATCAATCCAGCGCAGAATTTAAGGAATCCAGAAGAAGTAAGATAAAAGTACCTATCATTTTTTCCTTCAGCCAGTCGTTTCTGCCTAAGCTTTTTCATCCGGGGATTGTCGTTGAGAATTTGGTAAAGAAAACGGTTAACAGCATCATGGAGCGCTTCTCCTAGAACAGCTTTTGGAGAAGTCGGCACTAAGATTCTTGGCCTTTCTTCTCTTGAAAGTTTGTACAAATAAGGACACATCAAAAAATTTCTTACTTGCGACGGTGTGATTGTAAACACTTTTCACCTCCATTAGAGATTCTCACTGAACGAAGTGAGGATTAGAAGCTCTTATGTCCTTCCGTAGCCCTGACTGCCGTCAGGCAGGCTTGGCGAAGGAGGACAGCATTGAGCAAAGCAAGTTTCTGTGTTTTATTGAATTCTAGAGTGCAGAACAGATAACTATATAATATTTTAAAGTACTACTTCTATTGAATCATAAAAATATTAAAAGTCAATATTTGTGTTATATATTGCGTATTTTGTATCTTGTAAATTAAAAATGCCTCGGGAACAATTCTCGAGGCATGTTTTATCTTAGAAAACTAATGCTTTCTGTTGTAGGTTGTTAAAGTTTTTGATTGGCAATTTCCGCTTCGACAACTTCCGCAAGTCTTCCAATGCCTTCATGTATTTCTTCTAAAGTGTTAACTGAGAAAGAAAGTCTTGCGGTGTTTCTTCCGCTTCCGTCAGGATAAAAGAAATATCCTGGAACATAGGCAACTTTTCTGGCAACTGCTCTTTCAAGCATTGCTTCGGCGTCAATTCTTTCCGGCAGTGTCAGGAAAAGGAAGAGTCCGCCTTCAGGCTCAGTCCATTTTATGTCTCTGCTTTTGGGCATATGTGCCTTAAGGGCAGCAACCATCGCTTCGCATTTTTCACCATAACATCTGCGAATTAACGAAAGATGACCATCCATTTCACCGCTATTAAGATAGCCTGCTGCTAAGTGTTGGATGTATCTTGAAGTGCAAAGATCTGTCGGTTGTTTTACGCGAACTAGCGTTTCCATTAGTTCGCCATCGGCAATAAGGATACCTAATCTTAGACCAGCAGCCAAAATTTTTGAGAAAGAAAGAAGCATTATGACTCGGCCATCAACATCAAAAGAACGAATTGAAGGAATTGATTCACCCGTGAAGCGAAGCTCTCCATAAGGATTATCTTCAAAGACGAGCAAGTCGTGGGTTCTAGCAATTTCAAGCAGTTGAGTTCTCTTTTCTAAACTCATCGTAATGCCACTTGGATTTTGGAAATCAGGTACGACATAAATTCCCTTAGTGCGCTTTCCAGATCTTTTTGCTTCTACAATTCTGGATTCTAGAATTGTTAGATTCATGCCATCTTTTTCCATAGGAATTCCAACTATATGAGCTTGAAAAAGACCAAATGCCTGAAGTGCGCCTATATATGTCGGCAAATCAACAAAAACAACATCATCCGGATCCAAAAAAGCCTTAGACAAAAGATCTAGTCCTTGCTGAGACGATGCGGTTATGAGGATTTGATCTCTGGTAATATGGATACCCTGAGACGCTAGCCATAAAACGCAGGCATTGCGCAAGGTATTACTGCCTTCGGTAGTTCCGTATTGAAGGACTCTCGAAGATTTTTCTCTAAGCAGGCGAAATGCTATATCAGCAAGTTTCTCGTTAGGAAAAGTCTCTGGATCAGGCAATCCTCCTGCAAAAGAGATAATGCCCGGTTCCTCTGTTAGTTTGAGTAATTCTCGAATTGCTGATCTTTTTAGGTACTTTGCCCTTTGCGATACGAATCTGTTCATCTTTGCCTCCGTTAGAATTTGTTGGTGAGCGTAGCGAAACTTACAAAATCTTACGCCCCGCCATAGCTCTAAGTTTACGAAGAGCGTAGGCGGGCTCTTGTCGAAGGAATTTGTCCTGAGTGAAGTCGAAGGATTTTTTAAAGAACTTTACTCATATCTTTTCATGCATTTTCAGTTTAAAGAAAAATTAATAAATGTCAACAAAAAAAACGGCGGCTAATTTTTAGTTAGCCGCCTCTATAGTCCGATTCTAATCGGACATTCAATTCTGGCCGGCAAGTCTCCACTCTCGCCGGCCACAGAACACTGAGGCTCCGTGGCGTGAGGCTCGCACCCCTCGCCACTATCATTTTAACTCTTCTAAGATTGTTGTCAAATTAGAAAAAATCCCCGACAATTTTATTGTCGGGGGAATTGTTCTTATCCTTCTTCGGGATATTTATCTGTCAGAGGATTGGTTCTTAAAAAATTTATTGTTGCCAATAATGCTTCACATGCTTCATCTACCAAATCAACACCGTCAATCAGGCAAAAGATTCTAAGTTTCTTTTGATCAACTGCGTCAAGTGAAATAATTCCAATGAACTTAGAATGATCAGCTTCAAACTTTTGCTTGATCCCAAAGGCATTAGTTCCTAAAGGAGCTTCAATTGTAACGCTAAACAGTGGAGCAAAACCCTTACCAGCAAATCGCTCAAAAAGAACGGCTACTATCCCTGTTACTTCAGACATTTTCCTCCTTATTCTTTCACTATGGATAAGCCCTTATATACTATCAAACAATTATTTTTTGTCAATGGTTCCTGCCTACCGGCAGGCAGGCGATGGATTCGATAAACTCACCACAGGCAAGCTCACCACAAGTAATAAAAAAAGCCAGGGTTGTCGTACCTGGCTTCGCGGAATCGGGCTTTCTTTACTTTTTCCCTATCCACTAACCTACGCTCGCTGACGACCCAACGAGTGGCTTTCTTCTTGAGAGAGCTAGACAGACAACGGGTCTTTTGGACCATGCAAGAGGCGCGTTACGTACCGCTGCCACCCCGTCATTTTTACTGCGAAAAGCATTGTCTGCCAAGGAAAACGGGACTGAGACCTCTTTTGCCCTCTATACTTCTATCATATCACATTATCAGATATTTATTCCATTATACTCCTTTTTAATTATTTGTCAAGAGTTTTGTCTGATTTTTGCCAAAAGTTCTTGAACATCGTTGGGAATATAAATTTCTTTTCCTTTGGGGCTGACCGCTGGATAACGCCAAGCGCTAATAATACAGCGCTTTTTTTTGTTTTGATGCGTGAAGTTTTGATACATTACCCAAATTTCTTTTGGTTTTTTTGATGAGCCATATGGCTGCATGACAGCAATTGTATCTGGAGCAATCCCCTCTTCGGTCCGCGCTGGGCGCCACAAAACATTTCTAACTTTATTTTCTGATAAACCATAATAGATCATCTTTTCAATTACATGAGTAGTCCAAACAGTCGCATCGTCGTTTTTGGGTTTTTTAAAAAGCAATGTAAGATAAATTTAAAGTTTAAAATTCAAAATTCAAAATTCAAAGCTTTTACCCCGCACCAGAGCAAAGCACGGTGCGGGGTGATAGAAACTCTAAATTCACAAAATTCATTAAGAGTTTCTAATCAAGTTCCTTGTTGCCAATCATTAAGATATTTCTTTTGTTCGGGCGTCAGTTTATCGATTTCAATTCCCATAACATCTAGTTGGAGTTTGGCAATTTTTTGATCTATGTCTTTTGGAAGAACGTAGACTTGGCTTTTGAGTTTGCCTTTATTTTTTACTAAATATTCGGCAGCCAACGCTTGTCCACAAAAAGATAAACTCATTACGGTTGAAGGATGACCTTCAGCGGCGGCGAGATTAACTAATCGTCCCTCAGCAGCAACATAGATTTTTTTGTTATTTTTAAGCGTATATTCTTCCAAAGACGGTCTAATTCTTTTTACACTTTTAGCGATTTTCTGAAGTGACCCCAAATCAATTTCAACATTAAAATGACCAGAATTTGCCAGGACAGCGCCATCTTTCATTAAAGGAAAATGCTCTTTGCGGATAACATGTTTATTACCGGTAACCGTAATAAAGACATCACCGATTTTAGCGGCATCTTCAAAAGCCATAACTTCATAACCATCAAAACGAGCTTGAAGCGCTCGCAAAGGATTAATTTCAGTCACAATGACTTGTGATCCTAATCCTTTTGCTCGAAGCGCCACTCCTCTGCCGCAATCGCCGTAACCCACAACGACAACAATTTTTCCAGCAAATAAAATATTGGATGCACGCAAAATTCCATCAAAGGTTGACTGGCCTGTTCCATAATAATTATCAAACAAATGTTTTGTTAAATTATCATTAACTGCAATTACCGGATATTTAAGCGCCTGATCTTTTTCCATGGCGCGAAGACGGATAACGCCAGTTGTTGTCTCTTCTGTGCCACCGATAATATTTTTGAGCAATGCTTTATGTTCTGAATGAATTATTGACACCAAGTCGCAACCATCATCAATAGTTAAATCAGGCGTAGTTTTTATGACATTTTCAATATAGGTATAATATTCTTTGGTTGTTTCGCCTTTATAACCAAAAACGGCTACGCCTTTTTTTGCTAAATAGGCAGCAATATCATCTTGAGTACTTAATGGATTACAAGATGCAATAGCGACTTTTGCGCCACCAGCGATCAGAGTTTCAACAAGCATAGCGGTTTCCTTGGTAATATGGAGCGCCATTCCAATGCTTATGTTTTTGAAAGGTTTTTCTTTTTCAAAACGTTTTTTAACTGCCATAAGCGCTTGCATTTGACTTTTTGCCCAAAGAGCATTTTTTTCACCCTGACTTGCTAGTTTTATATCTTTGACAATATATTTTTGCATAGGTTTATACTAATAAATTAAATTTTTATAACTGTTAAAATTTTTCTAAGAATTTTATCGAAATTTTCTGTAGTATCTATTCTAAGCACTTTTTCTTTTTTAGTAAAATTTTCAAAAACCTTTTTTTGGTTTTCATAAATATAAGGCCTTCCATCAGACACAAGATCATTTTTTGCGCGAGTTTTTAATCTTTCTGAAATAATATTTTTCGGTACTTGGCAGTGAACAATTAAGTAAGGAATATTAAGGTTTTCTGCCATCATTTCTGCCAAATTGCGCCAACGCCTATAAATAAAACTGGCATCTAAAACAACACCCTGATTTTGTTTGAGATTTTTTTCAGCCAAATTTACCATGCGGAGATAATTTTTATCTCTTGATTTTTGACTGAAAATTCCCTGTTCAAATTTTAGATATTTGCGGGTTTGAGGCTCAAGTCCGACTGATTTTTTTAATACAACATCAGACTGAATCATCTTTAAGCCAAGTCTTTGATTTAATAATTGGGAAAGATGGGTTTTTCCGGATCCGGTGAAGCCGCACATAATTAAAAATATTGGTTTGGGGAAAACTTGAGTTGCGTAGTCGTGCGCCAAGGCAAAATATTTTTTCGCAGTGATTTTAATTTTTTTTCTTTGATTTAAAGAAAGATTTTGGTTTTTAGTCTGAAAACTTAAAATTTTTCCTCTAACATAAGCACGATAGCATTTATAAAAATTGATCAACAAGAGCAATTCTTTGTCTTTTGTTAAGGATAAATATTTGTTCAAAATAATTCTGCTCAAATCCGAATAATTATGGAATTCCAAATCCATTAAAATGAAGGCAAGATCTGAGGTTATATCTTCAAAACGAAACCTTTCATTAAATTCGATAGCATCAAAAATATAGAAATTATTTTTGTAAAAAAAGATATTGCCAGTATGAAGATCTCCGTGCCCTTCGCGGATTTTGTGATTAGCAATTCTTTTTTGAAAGAGGTCTTTTTTGTTTAATATAAAACTTTCAACTCTTTTTCTAATGAAATCAAATTGTTTCTGATTAATTGTTGAATTAATAAATAACTTTGTCTGCTCAAAATTTTCTTGCCAGTTGCGCTTGACATTTTTAAAAGAATTAACTTTAATATTAAAAGGCGCTTCAATATTATTTTTGTGAAATTTTGCAATAATTTGTGCTAACTTTTTAACGCGATTTTCGTTTAAAATATTTAAGGAATTTGCGAGAAGATTTTTTTCTGGAAGCCGTTTCATTTTTACGGCATAATCGATTATTTCGTATTTCGTGCCTTGTATTTCGTATAAAGGAACAATTCCTAAATATAATTCTGGACATAATCTTTTGTTCAACCGGATTTCTTCTTCACAATAAAATTTTCTTTTTTTAAGTGCTCTAAAATTGCAAAAACCAAAATCTACTGGTTTTTTAGTTTTATAAACAAACTTATCCGTCAAATAAACCTTCGAAATATGAGTTTCAATCAATTTAACACGCTTTGATTTATTGGGATGGACTTCGGAATTTAAAAAGACATTACTATATTCCATGTAAAGTTAAAAGTTCAAAATGAAAAGTGAAAAATTACAATGTAAAATTAAAAATTTTAGATATTCTATCGTTTTTTATTTCTGATTTTATTCTTTAAGTTTACATTATGAAAGTTTTAAATCAAGAAAAAAGAGGCGCCTTGCGGGCGCCTTATTAACTTATCTATCTTCAATAGTGATTTCGATTTCTTGAGAGACCTTAATGCCATCAATTTTATCAATAGCCTCAGAAATGCGATCTGAGCACCATATCTCAACGTAAATATTTTTACCAGGAAGTTCATCTTCTAGGGCAGTTTGAATTTGCTCTCGTAATTCTACTAAGCTTTTACCGTCGGATATTTCAGCAAGGTATTGTCTTGTGAACGAATGTCCTTTTTGAGAAGTGAGATCCACAACTTTTACGAGTACTAGTTTCGACATATAGCCCTCCTTAGACTTTTAACCAGAACTAATCACAGACTATCATTTCTTTTTCCTGTGTCAATAGTTCTATAAATAATGATGATCACTTCGATCAAGACCTTGCTCCATTAGAATGACAACCAAGAGTGACTGATCAGTTGTAAGAACTGGATGAAATCCTTTAGGTCCTCCTGCGGTGCCGACATAAGCCTGGCTTCTTCCAGGAACAGTAAGTTTCTGAGGACGGTTTACGCAACAAACTTCGCCTTTGCCAGCAATAAGAAAGTAATGCTCTCCTCCAAGTTTGTGCCAATGATTCGATGTATGGCTGTTGCAACCTAACGATCCTAGCAAGAAACCAGGAACACCATCAACTCTGGCATGATATTCAGCCATTGATTCAGCAGACGGCGAATGTTCTGGTTCGGAATGAATTTCCCACTTAGTATCGAAAGCTAAATGGAAGACATGTCCGTCAACTTCAATTTTTTGATATCGCCATTCTTCAGGAAAAATTCTTGCCAATAAACGAACATAATAAGGAAGAGAACTTGCGATTAATCTTGGAAGATTCCCGTTCTTAAATTTTGGCAAGATTTCAAAGTCATCGGGAAACTTTACAATCCGTCCGAGCATTTTATGTCCTCCTTTAGGGGTTGTTGACGAGTTTACGAGTCTTGCAAACCCTTAAATCCCGCACCGTGCTGTGCTCTGGTGCGGGACTACTTTTTATTTTATCAAAGAACTCTATAATCCTACTATGTTCTGCATTTTTGTCAATGATTACGAAGTCCGACTTCGTAAGGTTTTGTAGGAAAAACTTAGAATAATCTTTACGGTTTAAAAAAAACAAAAATACCCGCCTACGCGTAACCTGCCTGCCGCAGGCAGGGCTTCAGCGGGTTTTAATTTCGTTTCGCTTCACTATATTCAGCGACGAAATTAAAAAAAGAGGGGCTGACTCGACGTCAACCCCCCTGCAGTCATCAGCAGAGGTATGCCCCCTGCAGGACACGCGAACTGGCTCTGTGCCAGTTTCTCTGTTCTCTCGACAGAGAGCACCTAAACTACGCAGTACTGCCAGACTGCAAGGCCTATTATCGTGCAGCCGATACCACAAACTACCCGTAGCCACACTAGCAGTCCAACAAACCGCTGTGTACTCTCACAAGAGAACATCTTTCTTGAAAAGGCAGGGAGGAAGACCGCTGACTCAACGTCTTAAGTCCTTCCTCCAGCCTCCAATATCCACTATAGCATATAATAATTTTTTGTCAATACCTATTATGATTTAACAGTCTTTTGAGATCGTTTTTTTTGAAAAAGAAAAGGCAGCGAGCGCACTCGCTGCCGTTGTTAATCCGACAAAAGCGTCCTTTTGCCAATGATTCTCTCCGCAAAGAGAACCGCGACTAGATAATGCAATAGAAATGAGGATTGTTGGTTTGACGTCTCAAGCCATCCTCAGTCTCTAGTATCTATTATATTATTTTTTTACCTTTTGTCAATAGCTTATATATTTTTTCCAATAATTAATATATTTCTTTTTTGAGATTTGGATTTTTCGATGCTAAGTCCTGCTTTAATAAAAAGTTTTTTTAATTCTTTTTTTGTGAAGGCATGGTGATATCTTTGGTATTGGTTTTGCCATGGGATATATAAATCGCCCCAGTCAAGCTTGCTTTTGTGTAAAACTTTTAATAAACTAGATTTGACAAGTAATTTAAAATATTTTCTTTGCCAGAGATTCCAGACAATCAAAATTATTTTACCGTCTTTTTTTAAAACTCGTTTTACCTCTTTTAAAAATTGAACTCTCAGTGTTTTGGACGGAAGATGATGAAAAACAGCGACTGAATAAACAATATCAAATGAATAATCTCTGAACGGCAATTCTATTCCATCACCAACTAAAAATTCAATTTTTGGATATTTTGCCCTAGCAATATTAATTAGATTTTCTGAAATATCAACACCAGTATATTCAATTTCTTTATTTTTAAGGATTTCATAAAGCCGGCCATTGCCGCAACCTAAGTCCAAAGTTTTCATACCGGATTTTGCATAATCTGCCAAAGGTTCCAAATCCCAAACACGATGGCGGGTCAATTCAAATTTCTCGGCAATATTGTTCCAAGTATTTTTGTTATCGTTTAAAATATTTTTTGCAGTTTCTATATTCATTTCTTGAAAAATTCGAATATCGAAATTCGAAACAATATCTAAATTCTAATTTTAAAAATTTAAAACAATTTTTAATTTAGGATTTTAAACATTTGAATTTGTTTCGTATTTCTAATTTCGTGCTTCGGATTTATTATAGTGCTTTCTTATCTTACCAAACAAATCATAAAATTAAAACCTACGACAACTAGGCAGGTTTTTGAATTAAAGCGCGAGGCGGTTTTAAAATTTAAAAATAACGATTTTCCCAAAAATTCAAGCATTCTTAAATATTACCGAGAAAATTATAAAAAAAGGACAGATTCGCTTGATAAATATTTTGAGAAACTTTTACGCGCTGCCCCCATCAGAAGTTTATCAGGCATTGTTTCGGTGACAGTTTTGACCAAGCCCTACGAATGTCCGGGAAAATGCATTTTTTGTCCGAAAGAAATTGGCATGCCGAAAAGTTATTTAAAAAATGAACCAGCTGCAGCCAGAGCACTTACGCTTAAATTTGATCCGTATTTACAGGTAAAGCGTCGCATTGAAAGCTTGGAGGCACAAGGCCATAATGCCGATAAAATTGAATTAATTATTTTAGGCGGAACATGGTCGTATTATACAAAAAATTACCAAAACTATTTCATTAAAAGGTGCTTTGAGGGAGCGAACGGAACAAATGAAAAGTTTAAAGTGAAAAATGAAAAATTAAAGTTAAAAATTCAAAATTTAAAAACAGTTCAGAAGATTAATGAAACAGCAAAGCACAGAATTGTCGGTTTAACGATTGAGACCAGGCCAGACTATATAAATGAAAAAGAGATTATGAGATTGCGTCGTTTAGGCGTAACGAGAGTTGAACTGGGAGTTGAGTCAGTTTACGATGATGTTTTGAAATATAATAAACGAGGACATGGCATCGAGGAAATTATTGATGCGACTAAGCTTTTAAAAGATTCAGGATTTAAAGTTAACTATCATATAATGCTAGATTTGCCGGGATCAAGCACGAAAAAAGATGAACAGATGTTTAAAATATTATTTTTTAATGAAAGATTTCAACCAGATTGGCTTAAAATCTATCCGACATCGGTTTTAAAAACTGCGCCTTTATATAAATTATGGAAAGCTGGTAAATATAAACCATATACTAGCAAAAAATTAATCGATTTAATTATCAGGATTAAAAAAATTATTCCTCCTTACGTTCGGATTACCAGAGTGATTCGCGATATTCCGCTTCAGGACATTGTCGCTGGATCTGAGGTTTCAAACTTGAGGCAAGATATTGCCAGGGAAATGAAAAGACAATCCATTTCTTGCCAATGTATTCGTTGCCGTGAAATCCGTGAAGAAATTTATGATAAAAATATTGAATTGGTTAGACGAGAATATGATGCTTCTAGCGGTAAAGAGATCTTCTTAAGTTTTGAAGATAAAAAAAGAAAACACCTCTATGCCCTACTTCGCCTACGGATTCCTTCTCAATTCTTACAATCCAAAAAACATTTTATAGAAGAATTAACCGGTGCCACAATTATCAGAGAGCTTCATACCCATGGCAATGTTGTTGCCCTTAATAATAAAACAAAACAAGCCTCTCAGCACAAAGGACTTGGCAAGAAACTTATGATTGAAGCGGAAAGGATTTCAAAAGAAGAATTTGGTGCTAAAAAAATTGCAGTAATTTCGGGAATTGGAGTGAGAGAATATTATAAAAAGTTGGGATATAAACTGGAAGGAACATATATGACTAAAAATTTAAAGTTAAAAGTTTAAAGTACAAAGTGATGGTAGAAAATTATCCGCCTACGCGTAACCTGCCTGCCGCAGACAGGGCTTCGGCGGATTCTTAATTTCATTTCTCTTCGTTTTACTCAGAGATGAAATTAGAAAAAAGAGCCGAGCAGCTTATGCTCGGCTTTGTACTATCCTATATCCGAAGGGTCTCGAACGAAAGAATCGGGTGGTTTTTCTCTTTTGCGCAGGAAAGAACCAGATGAAGCAGCGGGAACAATTAAGAAACCATGATCTTCTAGTTCCTCGATAATCTTTACTGCTATCTTGTCGCGTGCTACATTTGAGGCAATGTTGGCTTGTTCTCCAAATCCAGCGATTGCTGAACTGATAACACCCATTACTTCCTCATCCATTTTTCCTCCTTTTAATCTAATTTTAGCTTTGCGCGATGCGATTCACACGTTCCGCCAAAAACTATAAGAAGACAACCAATTAACATTATAATCGCCGCAAGGAGTGTTATTTTACGGACCAATAAGGCGTAGAATACATCAACAGCCAGCAAGCTAAAGGAGATTCCTATACATGTAATAAACATAAATTCGCTTTCAACAATTCTTTTCACAAACTGTCGACAGATTTTCTTATTCATATTTTCTCCTTTTAATCTAATTTTAGCTTTGCGCGATGCGATTCACATTTTGCATCGAACCACAAAAGGAAACCAGAGATGAACGCCATTAAAAGTATAAACCATGTCAGCCTAAAAAGTAACAAAGTATAATAGATATCAACAGAAAGCAGAATAATGGCGAGAATAAGACACAGCGTAGACACAAGCTTATTCTCAATAACTTTTTTTACAAACCAGCGCTTAATCTTCATAGCACACTCCTTTTGTCTCTCTTTATTCTTTGTGATTCAATAGAATCACAAAACAAATCAAGAATACAGCAAATGGTTAAAGGTATTGATATTGATATTGATATTGACAAAACATCTCTAGTTGTCACAAAATATTCGACTCCGAGAGTGAGAACAAATACACCAAAAACTAAACACGCTGCTGAGGTATTTGGGCTCTGTTTGATTCGTCGGACCAATGTCATCACTCCTCCCTTACCTTGTAAGAGTTTATTTAAAAGAACCAATTCTATTATATTAATATTGACTATCCTTTTTGTCAATTAAAAAAGAGCTCCTACAGAAGCTCCTTTTTTTGATGATTATTTTTTAGCCTTTTTCTTTGATGGTATTAAACTGATAATTCCGTAAGCTATTAAAAACAGAGCAACAAGAGCATTAAGAAAATTGGGGAAAATTAGAACTAAAATACCAATAATAATAGCGATGACAGCGGTAATTTGTTTATTTGTTAATTTCATTTTTTTCACCTCTCTTTCTTTACCGCCATTTTACCATGCATCTTAATTTTTTAAAACATATTAAGTACAAAAAACACTCTACATTAGAAAACTACAAACTAGTGAATAAAAAAAACGGCTTAGCCGTTTTATCAACATATATTGATAATTGAAAATTTGAAGCTTATCTTACAAAAGGATTCTTCGCTCCCCTGACTTCAAAATGAAGATGACATCCTGTTGAATGACCAGTTGTTCCCATGTAACCAATTAAATCGCCCTGCTCAACTTTATCGTCTATAGAAACAACAATCTCGCTAAAATGACCATAGAGAGTTTCGACTCCGTTTGGATGGTGAATTTTTACATAATTTCCATAACCACTGTTCCAGCCAACACTATCGGCGATAATAATTGTTCCGGCAGCAGCAGCATATATCGGAGTTCTGCAACTATTAGCAATATCAACAGCATTAACATTATGAAGGACTCCCCAATTACGACCTGAGGTTGGATAAATGAAATATCCTGCAGATATTTTATTATCAGTTGAAACATAGCTTGCGTAATATGTTTTCTTTGGCGGGGCGACCACGGGAGGCGTTCCTCCGGGAATAACCAATTCGTCGCCAATACTTATAAAAGCATCGGCTGGTAAATCATTAAATTCAATAATGTTTTCCGCAGAGACGTTATATTTTTTAGCAATCAAAGAAATATTTTCTCCACTTTTAACCGTATGCTTTGTCCCTGATATTGGCAAAATCTCTATTGTTTGGCCTGGTTTGATTGATGACTTGGCTGTCAATTTGTTTGTCCAAAGAAGAGTGTTCAAAGAAACTCCGTACTCATCCGCGATCGTTGAGAGGGTATCTCCTGTCTTAACAGTATATTCAACAATTTCTTTTCGATTCATAACCATATCTGGAGCTATAGAAGGAATACTGTATCCTAAGAGGCTATTATCCCAAATAGTTAAAATACCATCTTGCTCTGTCGATGTTGCGTTTTCGTCGTTACCTCCCTGGCCTGTCAGAATTTTTGACACTTTGGCATAATTTAGCCCTTGAGATGCAAGTTTTTGGGTAGAAAATTTGCTCGCCTGACTAACGATAATACCACTAATAAGACAAAAAACGAAAGAAAATAAAACAACCGCTGCCATTCTTGATTTTATTCTTACTGTCAGCAGTTTCTTTAAGCTATTAAGTTGTCGGTTAATACTAATGGTAGTAAGTTACTTTTTAAGAATGAACCTCAACTAAAGAGAACTTCCTTCATTCTTTATAAAAAAACCACTTTTTTCTTAGTGGAACCTAGGTTACCATAGGCCAATAACCAAGTCAAGGGTTTTTGGGGATAATGCCCAATTCGCGGCAGTTTTCTTATTTTAATTGATGACCATAAAAGAACTTTTAATCTTAATAATTTTTATGATATAATATGTTACAATCACACAAAAATTTCGTAATAAATAATATATATGTTAATTAGTAATTTTAAACCTATGTTAGACATTATAAAGAAAAGCAAAATTGCAATGAACTTAATCGCTGTTCTCATTGTTTTTGTCCTAGTATATATAGGTGCATCAGTTGCCTATAAAATTTCTCAAATTCAAAGCAATGGTCGTGTTACTAATCAGCAATTAAGGGACACGATAGTAGTGACTGGCGAAGCCGAAACTGACATCAAACCAGACGTTGCTCTTATAAGTTTAGGCGTCGCTAAAGATTCAAAAAATATTGCCCAAGCCCAAGACGAAAGTTCTAAAGTTATGAATCAAATTATTTCCACTCTTAAAGAAATTGGTATTAAAGAAAAAGATTTTAAAACCACTAATTATTCAATTTATCCGAAATACGATTACAATCCGCAGAGCGGAAAATCAACTTTAACTGGTTATGAAGTTAGCCAGAATCTTCAGGCAAAAATTAGAGATTTTTCCAAAATCAGCACTGCTATTCAAAAAGCCACAGACTTGGGAGCAAACCAAATAGGCGGATTAAGCTTTATTATAGACGATGAAGTTAAGGCTCGTTCTGAGGCAAGAGGTTTAGCAATTAAAAATGCTCAAGAAAAAGCCAAGGTTCTTGCTCGACAGCTGGGCATAAGTCTTGGGGATGTTATTAATTTTTCTGAATCTGGAAATACTCCTCAACCTTACTATGATTATGGAATTGGCGGAGGAATGAAAGAAGAAATGTCTTCCATTGCGCCCACAATACAGCCGGGCACCAATAATGTAAATGTGAGTGTTTATTTGACCTATGAAATTCTACACTAATGAATTTGTGTTTTTTTTAAACTATGATTAACAAATCAAAATTAGAAAAAACATTTTTTCACAAACACACATTTATTAGCGTCATTATTATCTCTCTTGTTGTATCTGTAATTATTGGTTTTGTTTCTGGATTCGCAGCTTTTAAGATATTCGTTAAAATTAACGGAAATAAAATCTCCCAAGGAACAATTTCAGGAAACGAAAATCAATTAGAAAGCAAAAACTCAGACCAAGGTATTGAAAGCAGAGCCGTTGATTATCAAAATCAAATTGTAAAAATTATAAATGACACGAGTCCTTCTGTTGTTAGTATTGTAGTCAGCAAGGATCTTCCTAAATTGGAAGACTATACTAACACTCCTCTTCAAGATTTCTTCAAGGGAACTCCATTCGAAGGATTTTTTGGGCCACTTGATCTCAATCTTTCTCAAGATGAATCTGGTAAAGTTGAAATCGGCGGAGGAACTGGTTTTGTTGTAGGAACTGACGGCTTGATTTTGACAAATCGACATGTTGTCTCAGACAAGAACGCTGATTATACGGCTGTTACCAATGATGGTAAAAAATATGATGCCAAGATTATATTTCTAGACCCTGTTCAGGATTTAGCATTTATTCGCGTAAAAGGACTGAAGCTTAAACCTCTAAAGTTTGGTGATTCTGATAAAATTGAAATTGGTCAAACTGCGATTACGATTGGCAATGCTCTCGGAGAATTTAGTAACTCTGTTAATGTTGGAGTTATCTCTGGACTTAAAAGGAAGCTCGACGCCTCTACGGGAGCTAGTTCTGAAACATTAGATCAAGTTATTCAGACTGATGCTGCTATTAATCGTGGAAATTCTGGCGGACCTTTGCTAAATATTTACGGTGAAGTTATTGGCGTAAATACTGCTATGGCCATCGGAGCAGAAAATATCGGATTTGCTATTCCAATTAATGTGGCCAAAAACAATGTCGAGACGATGATAAAAACAGGAAAGATCGTTTATCCATATTTAGGGGTTAGATATGTTTTGATTGACAAAACTATCCAACAAGAAAACAAACTTTCTGTTGATTATGGCGCATTAATAGTCAGAGGCGATACTCAAACTCAATTGGCGGTGATGCCGGGAAGTCCAGCTGACAAAGCTGGTCTCTTGGAAAACGACATTATTCTTGAATTTAATGGTAAAAAAATAGACGAAACCTATACTCTTTCCAAAGCAGTATTTAATCAAAAAGTTGGCAGCCAAATAACTCTTAAGATTTTATCAAAAGGAAAAACAAAAACCGTCAAAATCAATTTAGAAGAAATGCCAACAGATTTTGGTACTGAATAATTTTGAAAAATCACTTTGTATTAAAGATGAGAAAATATTTCTTGCTGAAAATTATTTTGTTTTGTATTATTTTTGGTGGAAGTATTTTCCTTCTTTTTTTTAATCCGTATTTAAAAATTTCCCACTGGAAAATAGATGGCGCGCAAATGGTTGATACTAAGTCCTTAAATCAACTTATTCAAATTGAATTTCAAAAAAAATGGTTTTTCTTTCGTCAAGACAATTTCTTTATCGCTCTTATAAAATCAAATTATCTGGAAAAGGTTTTCAAAAAACATTTTTTAGAAATTGAAAATATTCAAATTAAACCCAATTGGAAAGAAAACCCATTTGGTAATTTCGTAATGACTATCAAAGAGCGGCAAAAAGCAGGTATCTGGTGCAATAATAATCCTGAAAATAGTTGTTTCTATTTTGATAGCAATGGTTATCTTTTTCGTAAATCCCCAGAAAGCAAAGGCCCTTTCATTATAGAAGTTACTGATACAGCTTCCCTTGGGCTTGGACTTGGAGGAACTGTCGGTGACACAAATCTTGTTTCGGGTTTGCTTTCTTTGCAAGAAGAGCTCAAAAAAATACCTGAACTTGTTATTGAAAATATAACGATCATAAATCAGAACTACGATTTTATTATGCAATTAACCAATGGATGGAAGCTCTATTTTGATCCGAAAGTTGATGTTACTAATCAATTCCGTGTTTTTAATGTATTGATTTTAGAAAAAAAGATTTTGCTAACTGATCGCATTGAATACATTGATCTTCGAATAAAAAATAAGGCCTACATCAAGCGATAATTTCAATTATAAATTATAAAAACAGTAGTTATTTTTCAAATAACTACTGTTTTTCTTGACTTTTGATATAATATATGCTACAATGGAATTGTAATGTGAAAAGCACTTTCTAAACAAATATTAGATCTCTAATGTTGGAGAGGACAAAGTTAAAATTGTACTTTAAAAACCTCCTTTCCTCTCCAGCATTAGCGGTCCAATCATGGACCCAAAACGCAAAGGAGGAAAAGACGTGTCGCGAAGCAAGCATCGAGGAGTTTCTTTCTCTCATCTGAGTGCTCACAGACAGGGGTGCCCGAAACCTGTCGAAAGAAGCGAAGGTCGAGCGAGATTCAGTTCCGAAGATCCCTGCGAAGGAACGCCCTACGAGTGCGCTCAAGTCAAGCGACTCGAAGATCTCCTTCCTGAGGGAGCGGTGGAGCTGGTCGAAGTGACAATATCTACTTGACCCAGGAACGTATGAGATGAAGGTTCGCCAGCAAGCGAACCTTCTTTTTTTATACAAAATAACTTGTGCCAAGGTATAAAGTATTGATTTTTTAATAAGTTTGTGGTATAATAGATAGTGAAGAGGAAGTTAGGTTTCTCACATTCAAACACTCAAAGGAAGGAGGCGGAATGATCTGGGTAATTCTTCTCGTTTTTGGAGTCGGACTTTTTATCGGCTATCTTCTGCGGGGCAGAAGACTACCGAGGAAGACCGAAAAAGTCGACATTCTCAAGGGTAGCAAAGAGGTTATTGACGAGAGAATTGGAAAGATCTTCAAGAAGAAGCCGATGTCGAGAGACGAAAAGTGGTTCACGGTGGCAGCTCTCTCGGCGCTTGAAGCACTGGTCGTGTTTGTCATTCTTCCTGCGCTTTCTGGGTCAATGGTAAGGGCGCAGGGAGCTGGCGACCCTGGAAGCCTGTCATGGTTCTTTCCATGGCTTTGGCAGGGATTCTGGTGGCTAGTGTTCGTGATTGTCGCCATCCTTCTATTTGTAGGAATCCGGAAGATGGTGCGATACAAGGTGCCGTGTTCCGCCGAAGAAGGCGAGGACAAGAAGGGAGGAGTGTAGTCTCCTCCCTCTTTTAATTAAAACAAAAGACTGTCATTACTGACAGTCTTCCTGTATTTTTATTCGAATTTTATACCGATAAGTCCATGATAACCATTGAGAAATTCTTCACCGGTCATTTTATTTTTTCCTTCTACCTGAACTTCTTCCAGTAAAAGAATTCCTTGACTGCAAAGAATTGCTGGTTTTTTTTCTTGAGTTTCTGTAAGTTTTCCTTCTTCAAAGCTTTTTGCTTCAAGGTCAGTGGCTTTTGCTTTTAAAATCTTGAGGCGCTTTATTTCTTCTTTGCGATTAAAGAATGTGTAGGTGCCGGGCCAAGGATTTAAAGCGCGAACAAGTCTTTCAATATAATCAGCGGTGTTTTTCCAATCTATTCTGCCATCTTCTTTTTCAAATTTTTTCGTATAAATGGCATCTTCATCAATTTGAATAAGGGGATTGATTTTTCCAGAAACCCAATCAGGCAAAGTCTTTACCAGCAAGTCTGCGCCTGCTTCTGCTAATTTATTTCTTAATCCTTCAAAAGTTTCTCCTTCAATAACTGATACTTTTTGTTTGGCAACAATCGGACCGTGATCAATGCGTTCATCCATTTTTATAATCGTTACGCCTGTTTCGGTTTTTCCCCAAAAAATAACAGATTGAATTGGAGATGGACCGCGATATTGAGGAAGAAGCGAAGGATGAATGTTTAAGCAGCCGTGCTTGGGAAGATCGAGAACTTCCTTGGGTAAAATGAAATTTGTATCGGCAACAATAATTAGATCTGATTTCAAGGAAACAATCTTTTTTATGTTTTTTTCTTCTTTAACTGTGTCCAATTCAAGAACTTCAATTTTGTTTTCGGTAGCGACTTGTTTGGTTTCGCAAGCGCAAAGCTCTTGAGAGCGGCCGACGGGCTTATCGTAAGCGCAAACGACAATATCGGGCTTGTATTTTGACTTTAAAAGCTTGCTTAAAACGATTGATCCAAATTTTCCGGTACCGATAAAAATAATCTTCATAGATGTGATATAGGAAAATTTAACATTCTCCTTTCAACAAATTTACAATATATTTTTTATACATAATTTGGTCGCTAATAGAATTATAAACTTCCAATGCGACAATATCTCCAAAAACAAAATCAGGCAAGGTTTTTAGATATTCAAATTCGTCAAAAGAAGATATGATGTGCATGTCTCTATTTTTAGAATATGAATAACCGTTGAGATGGTTGCATTTGAAAAGATTTTTTTTATTTTTATTGGCGATAATATATTCAAATTCTTTAGTCCATTTTTCTTCCGCAGTTTTAAAATGAGATAAATCAATGCAAAAACCACCAATTTTATCAACATCGACTTGCTTTGAGACACTATTGTCATAATCCATTTCTAGGTATAAATATTGATGGTATCCACTCCAATCAGGCAACCGATTAAAAAATTTTTCGTGGATTGTGAGACAAGGATAGTTATATTTTTCACAAAGATATTTCAACTCATCTTTTGTCATGTCACTCCTGATGTGAACTAAGGGAATGTTTTTGATGGAGCTCTTTTCAAGCGCTTCATAAATTTTTGTTCGTTCCGATTTTTCATAAACCTCAAGAAAAAGCGCAACCGTATCTAATCCTAAAGCATTAATTTCATTGATTTTGGATTGCCAGTCTTTCGTGGTTTCTCCTGTGAGGCTTAAATATATATTTTTAGAATAATCTTTGTTAGTCATTATTTACAATAAGGAATTTAGAATTTTGAATATAGAATAATTAATTTTTTTCTTTTTCTTTGACAAAGACCCAGACAGCTTCTTGGTCTTGTGGTCCTGGAATTCGATTAGGAATATCAATTAGTTCAACTTCAAGTCTGCCATCACTAGAATGTTTTTCTATGATCTGTTCTCTTGTCTGAGATGGAAAAGCTTTAAATCGACTATCTTTTTCATCTAATCGGGTGATTGTGAGTGATTCAATTCCTGCGTAAAGATAACCTTGCTCATGCATTTCTTGCTCAATTTCTTTAAAAGTTTTTTCTTGTCTTGGTTCTTTTTCGATAGACATATAATTAAAATTTCAGTTGTAGATGTCGGACATCTACGGTCAATCTTTTGGGCAAAATCAGCGCTTTATCTATGTCAGCGACGAGGGATGTTAGATATCTACAGGTTTTTCATTTTATTAATCGTCTTTTTCCGAATCGGGGACTAATAAAGCTTCAGAAGCGCCATAATCAGTTCCTTCTTGATTTCCAAAATAATCACAAGCAGCGGTAATCGCTACATTCCAGATTTTTCTTAAGAGCGGAATTTTTTCATCTTCTGGAGAAATTCCTTGTTCTGTTAAAAAATCCTGAAAGGAAGGAATATCTATTTCTTCCATGAAACTATCCCTGCCTCGTTCATTTTTTTCTGGCATAGTTTTTAAGTTTAAAGTTTAATGTCTATTGTTTATGGTTTAAAGTTATAATCCCATTACCCCTTTAACTTGTTCGATTTTTTTACTGGCAATGGCTTGCGCCTTTACTCTCCCCTCTTCTAAAATTTCTTTTATGTATTCTGGTTGTTTTTCTAATTCTTCTCGCTTCCTCCTAATCGGTTCAAATGTTTTTATAAGACTTTCGGTAAGCGCTTTTTTGAACGATGCGTGGCCATCAAATTGATTTAAGTCAATATTTTTAATTGGTTTATTTTCAGACAAAGCATAAATCATTAAAAGATTGGCAAGCGCCGGTCTTTTTTCCGGATCAAAACTAACAGTTCTTTCGGTGTCAGTAACAGCCGATTTAATTTTTCTTTCAATTTCTTCGGGAGCGTCGGTAATAAAAAGACAACCATCGGGTTCGGACTTACTCATTTTTTTAGATGGATCTTTGAGACTCATGATTCGAGCGCCTTCTTGTGGAATGAGCGGTTTGATGTTTTTGAATGTCTCGCCGAATTTATTATTGAAACGGCGAATGATGTTTTGAGTTAATTCCAAGTGCTGTTTTTGGTCGTCTCCAACTGGAACAGCTTCTGTGTCGTATAAGAGAATGTCTGCAGCCATAAGAACGGGATAATTAAATAATCCTGCGCTAATGATAGCTTCTCGAAGGCTGGTTTTAACTATTGGATGCACATCAGGAAGATGCTTGATAATTTTTTCTGATTCTTCTTTACTGAATGTTTTCATATTAGAGATGGCTTCTTTCTGAGATTTATCTTTAAACTGAGTCATGCGCTGGAGTTCGCCAACGGAAGCAACAGTATCTAAAAGCCAAGCAAGTTCAGAGTGCTCTTTTATTTGCGATTGGATAAATATAATTGATTTTTGAGGATCAATACCGCAAGCCAAAAAATCTAAAATCGTATCGTTGATGCGAGATTGAAAATCTTTGGGATCATAATCAACCGTGATGGCGTGCAAATCAACAATAGAAAAAATTGCCTCATTCTCCTCCTGAAGTTTAACCATGTTTTGAATTGCGCCAAAATAATTGCCGATATGAAGTTTGCCAGTTGGTTGAATGCCGGAAAAAATTTTCATGAAAATTTTTACTTTAAATTTTAGATTTTAAATTATAAACTTGAAGAATAAGACAAGGACTTAATATAGTTTTCCATATACTCAAAATCAGGATTTCCATTTTTTACTGGTAATTTTATTTTTAATTGGCTTATTCTTTCTTTTGTTGCGCCTCTGCCATAATTGAATTTTTTTTCTATTTCTAAATTTAGTAAAGTGCTGATAAATAGAGCTACATATTTATTCAATTTGTAATGTCTAATTATGCTTATCTTATTTCCGTTGATAAAATTTAAAGGCTGAAAAAAAGCTTTAAAACCTTCTGCGCCAACTGTAATACAATTTGCTAAATTGATTTTTTCTTCTATCGAAACATTATTTTCTACAAACAATTCAACTCCGTTGTTTGTTGCTGTTCTAGTAACATAAGATATATTTTTATTACTTTTTTCTGCAACTATTTCTTCAATTTCAAGACTATGAATATGAGAACCTAATGTAACTTTAAATAATTTTCCAATAATAAAACTTTCCCATTTATCAATTTCAAGTTTGATTTTTTTATCTACTAAAGGTTTTTGAGAAATGCTTTTTTCTAATTCTTTATAATAAGCGGTGAGTTTGTTTTTTAATTCTTCAGGGATTTGAGATGGAATTAAGATATTTTTTAGTGTTTTATTTGCTTGTCTTCCATAGTTATATTTATATTTGTTTGCGCTGATACATTTTGCATAAAAAAGCATTTCTATAACGCTCATTTTTCCTTTGGGGATAAGTACATATAAATCACGACCACTGTAATAAGGAAATGCTTGATAAAAAGTTGACAAAACAGATCCTCCACCTGCAACGGATAGTGTATGTGCTGGATTTAGTTCGACGTCTAATTCTATTTCAACGTAGGCAGAAACACCATTATTATTTTCTGTACGAGAAACAAAAGGTACAGCATTTTTATCTGTATTTTTACATTGAGTTAAATTTACCAACTCTAAATTAACGCCATAAATGACATTAAATAAATCCGATACTTGTACTAATTTATTCATTGCCATAGTCCTGATTTTTATCTAAAAGTTTATTGCTATGCAAAAAGGTTACATAGTTTAAAATAGTGTCTTCAAAGTTTTCATCTTTTAAATTTGAATAATCTGTTTCCATGTAGGCTTCCGCTGCCCATTCCATATCGGCAGTAATTATTTGATTAACACTAAATCCAGCTTCATTTTTTCTGTTTTCAAAATTTGCAAGCCATTTCTCTTTTATTTCTTGCCACTTACCATAAGCGTCAATTCTTCCCTTGTTTTTTCTTTTAACAAAACCGTCATCTTTGTAATAACCAAAGTATGTTTCTTTGTGATTTGGGTGCGGTCTGTGTGCTGTAAAAACTATGACACAAGAAACAACACCGACTTTTGAATTAAGAAATAATTCATCTGGCATCGATAAAACCGCTTGTAGAGTGTGTTTTTCAAGAAGTTTCTTTTTTAATTCTAAAACTTTGCCACTTATCGCTAAAACACTTTGCATTGGGACAATCGCAACGCAAGTTCCGCCGTCAACTAAACACTCTAAATTATTCAAAATAAATTCTAATTCGTCGGTATCCGTTTTTTTGTTTGACTTGTAAGGCGGATTTAAAAATCCAACTGTCGGCTTTTTTGCTTTTACCTCTTCAATAACTTCTTCGTCAAAACAACTGCCATTTATGATATTTGTTTTTCCGTCTTGGTGGATATACATATTTGAAACTGCTAAAGCGAAAATATGCGATTGATACTCTGTTCCGATAAGCTGCTTTGCTTTAATTTCTTTAATTTTTGTTTCATCGCCTTTTGCATCTGCAACCATTTTTTTCATCGCACTAATCAAAAACCCACCTGTTCCAGTACAATTATCATAAGCAATAGAGTTTTTATTGACTTGTGCTAAATCAGCAAAAAGTTCTGTAATATGTGGAGGCGTTAAAACAATTCCCAAACCTTTGTCGCTGTTTGCATATCTCAAAAATTCAATATAAAGCTGACCTAAAACATCAAAGTATTTATGAGTTTTAATAAAAGCATTTATGTTTTCATCGATCTCGTCAATAATTTCTTTCAAAACATTTTCTTTTTTTGACAAAGAAGTATCTGTTTTAATAAAACTAAATTGAGTGTTTAGATTTTCAAGTTTTTTTCCTGTAATATTTGCACTTTCTAATTCATCGGAAACTGTTTGAATAAGTGAAACAGCAAGATTTTCTGGTTTTTTATGCGAAGCATAAGACCTTTTGAAGGCGGTATTTTCTAAAGCAATCAAAATTGAGCTAATAAGCAAACTTCTTTGGCTTTCAAGAATTTTATAAGTATGTAGTTTTTCGTTAAGTTGTTTTGTAAAATCTAAAAGCGAATTATAATCTTGTCTAAATTTTTCAGGACTTTTTAAATATCCGTTCAAATAATCATCAACGGATAAAAATTTATCTCCGAAAATTGGAGTTGCTTTTTTCTCATCCTTTAAATGCAAAAAATGAGAAACTCTTAATGATTGTTTTGTTTCTCCACTAACTGCGATTGCTAAAACATCAAAATCTTTAGATAGATAGGAAGCGTAAAGTAAGGCACCATCAACTGCAAACTCTGAATATTTATCACGATCTTTACTTTCGTGTTTTATTACATCTGCCTTACATTCAACAACAATCAATAAATTAGGATTAGTTTTATAGCTAATAATAAACTCAGGATAACCTTTTCCACCGCCTTTTTTTGAGGCTGTTTTTAATAACTTATCAATTTTTGGATTATCTGAGCGTTGTTCTTCAATATAAACAGAATCCAAAAATTTAGAAAAGTGTTCTCTTGTGATTATTTCGGTTTTTCTTTCATTTGTCATAGTGCCTCTTTAAATAGTCAAAGTTATTAGTAGCAATATAAACATTACCACAATGATACCCGAAATTAAGAATTTGTTCAAGAAACCTATTTATGTTTATTTTAATCTTTCTATAATTGTATCAACGGTTTTTTTATGAATTGTTTCGGGTAGCAAAAGAACGCCATTTTCACCTTCGCATTTTATAGTAATCCAATGAGAATATTTTTGCGCTAATTTTCTGTACATTTCAAGGGAATTAGTTAAGTAATCAACATCTGTTTCAACTTTATCAGTCCCCCGCTGCCTTTTGTTAATAAGCATAAGAGCATTCTCAATATTTAAATCAAAAAAAACCACAATATCTTCTTGAGGAATACCTAAATCATCGTGTTCAAGTTTTTCAAGCCAAGCGAGGTATTCTTCTTGTTCTTCTAATGTTTTAAATTTCCAAGTTTGGTGACCTTTGTTTGAGGTCGTATAGCGATTCAGGGCAACAACATAGTTTTGCCTGCTTGCTTTGCGAATTTCATTGGCAACTGTTTTTCTATCAAGGGCATAGAAAAAAGAGAAAAGCTTAATAGGAATATCACTGGGGTTGCAAAATTTTCCATCAAGAACAAAGCGCAAAATTTTTCCGCCAATAGTTTTTTGGTATTGGGGAAAGTCAAAAGTTTTAAAAGGGACGCGAAGTTTTCTTAACAATTCAATGAATAACTTAAATTGAGTTTCCTTGCCAGAGCCATCAATACCTTCAAAAACAATAATTTTACCGCTAATCTTTGATTTTCTTTTTCTCGTTAAGAAAAAATATAATTTATTAAAAAAATTGTTTTTCATATTTATTTCTTAACCTATCCTAACTTAACTTGGATGCTAATCAAAGAGATAAAAGGAACAACTTATCAACAGTTTTTCAAATTGATTTAATTTTTTTTTTGAGTAGATTAAAAATAGAGTTCTTTAAAAAAAGGAGGTGACGGTGAATATGTTCTTTGAAACGCTCTTTATCGTCGTTATCGCAATCATTCTTAAGTATTGGTCAAGAAATGGAAAATCGATTCCAAAAGACACTAACGATGAAGGAATTCATTCTTTCACTATATGCCCAATGCAAGGCGAAGAGGTTCGTCAGTGGATAAGAATGCGTTTGGCGGAAAATGTTAACGATATTACACAGTACAAATCGCTTGACTACTTAGCGAGAACCCAATGGTCTCCAGAGTTTGAATCATTAATGAAGCGTTATTTGTGGTATTTAAATGACAAATCTTCAACTATTGGTGAGTTTTACTGGTCTACAGACTTTGAAAGACTGATGAGAATTTACCTTATTATTGGAGGTTTAAGGTATGGTCTTTTAGGCGCTCCTGGAAAACCTCAGTATAAGAGAATGAAAGAAATTTTCAGGCGCATTGATAGATATAGAGAAACTGGAAATACCGGTCTTTTAGTTGATATTGCAAATTCTGGCTTACTTGAATTTGTTGAGGGCGATCATCAACTTCAACATATAGGTGATTTTTCTGTTGACCTCGAAGACACTGATAGGCTGAACGAAATTTGTAGATTGGTAAGCGAGTATAACATTTCTGGTAATCTAAGCTTGCTTGGTGCTATTGCAGTTTTAGCAATGATTGAATTTTCGAAAGGAGAACATCAAAATCGTCATCTAGAAGCAGATGACGATAAGTACCATTATGATTTGAGATTAACGAGTTGACGCTCCTACGGTCTTTTAGAAAGTAGGGGCGTTTTTTTTGTTGCTTTTGAGTCAAAATTTGGTAGAATAAGGGCAACTACCACAAATATCAAAAATCAAAAATAAAATATAAAAGATAAAAAAATTTTCATTACTTGTGGTAAGTTTACTAAACCCATCGAACCATTCATTTTAAACTTTCAATTTTTTAATGTTAACTTCTCTTGAGGAAATAAAAAATCGTCTGGATATTGTTGATGTTCTCCAAGGTTATTTAAAATTAACAAAAGCAGGAGTAAATTATAAAGCCAGATGTCCTTTTCATAAAGAAAAAACCCCGTCTTTTGTTGTCTCGCCTGAAAAACAAATTTGGCATTGTTTTGGATGTTCAAAGGGTGGAGACATTTTTAAGTTTATTATGGAAATTGAGAATTTGGAGTTTAAAGAGGCACTAAGAATGCTTGCCGAAAAAGCAGGAGTAAAACTTCAGAAAGAAGATCCAAAATTAATATCACAGCGAGAGCAACTATTAAAAATAAACAAAGTTGCGTCTGATTTTTTTGAGGAAGTTTTAGAAACAGAAGCCAAAGAGGCGCGAAATTATTTAAAAGAACGTGGACTTACTCAAAAAACCATCAAAGAATTCAAACTTGGATATGCGCCGAATGATTGGCGACGACTCAAGGACCATCTTTTAAAAATTGGATTTAAAGAGGCAGATATAATTTTGTCGGGTTTGATTATAAAATCGGAATATCAAGATAGTAAAAAACCCAGTTATGATCGTTTCAGGTCGCGAGTAATGTTCCCGATTGAAGACTTAGCAGGACATACCGTTGGTTTTTCTGGACGAATTTTTCCCGAGCCGGAAAAAGGAGATAGGGCGCCGGCAAAATATATTAACTCGCCAAACACGCCGGTCTATAATAAAAGCCGTACCCTTTATGGATTAACTCATGCCAGAGAAGCAATTAGGCAGAATAAATTTGCAATTCTGGTTGAAGGAAACTTAGATGTTCTAATGTCTCATCAAGCTGGCGTGAAAAATACCTTAGCGACTTGCGGAACTGCCTTAAATGAAAATCACCTAGTATTATTGAAGCGATACACAGATAAATTAAAACTTTGCTTTGATCAAGACGAAGCAGGCAGTATCGCAACCTACGGAGCAATTAGAAAAGCATTGTCTCTGGGATTTTCTATAAAAATTCTTACCTTCGAAGGCGGTAAAGATCCTGCCGACATTGTTCTTTCAGATCAGAAAAAATGGAGTGAAATCGTAAAAGGAGGCGAAGAGTTTCTTTCTTATACAATTGATAAAACTATCAAGAAAAATTCATCTGAAACACCCAATGGTAAAAAAGAAATTGCTAAAGAAATACTGCCATTAATAAAAGCAATCGCTAATTCAATTGAGCAATCTCATTGGGTAAATAAATTAGCAGAAATTTTAAAAATAGAAGAAAAATATCTTTACGAAGCTCTATCAAAAACTAAAGATACGATTATTAGAGTCAAAGACAAAGACGATGAAATATTTCTTGATCAGAAAATAAAAACAAGGCGAGATATTCTTGAAGAAAATTTGGTAACAATTTTCCTAAAATATCCCCAAGTTCTGGAAGAGCAATTTAAGGATTTTAATGGTAAAATAATCTTAAACGAGAAACTAAGGAATTCTTTTGAAAAGTTTATAAAAAATCCTGATCCGAAAACGATTGCTGCTGATGAAGTTTTAGGCTACTTATCTTTGAAGGCGGATTATGATAAACTTTTTAGCGAGCTATCTTCAGAAGATGTCGTAAAAGAAGTTGAAAAAATCACAGCCAATATTAAGCAAGGAGAAAACAAGGGTCATCAAATTGAGCTTATTGAAAAAATTAAATCAGCAGAAGCCAGTGGAGATATAAAACTTATTAAAACTTTAATTGGTGAGCTTCAAAAAACTTTTGAAGAATAAAACCATGCTAGAAAAACTCAAGGGTAAACTTAAAAAGAAGCCCGAGAGAAATCGTCCAAACCAGAAAAAAGTAATTGCAAGAAAGATTCAAAAAAAGAAAAGAACAAAGGGCAAAGAAAAACCTCAGTCAAAACTAAGAGTTACTGCGGTTGCACACAAATATAAGACGAAAAAGATTTTTAAAAAAGAGACAATGATAAAACCCAAAAAAATAAAACTATCCAAAGATCAAGAAAAGAAGATTAAAGAAGAATCTATTAAAAAATTAGTTAAGCGAGGAAGAACGCGCGGTTTTGTGACATTTAATGAAATTTTGCGATTCTTCCCAAAAATAGAACAAGATTTAGATGGACTTGAAGAATTAATGGATAATCTTCGCGACGAAAGTATTATAATTCAAGATAGTCAGGAAGCGATTGAATATGAAAAACCCAAAAAAGAATCTAAAAAAGACGAAGAAGAAGATGAAACTGGAAAAGAATTTGAGGCAACGAGAGACGATGTTGATTCGGTGCGGCTTTATCTGAGAGAAATTGGCAAAGTGCCCTTATTAAATAGAGAAGAAGAAATAGATTTAGCAAAACGAATTATTCAGGGTGATGAAAAAGCAAGGCAATCTCTGATTAGAGCTAATCTTAGATTGGTCGTTTCAATTGCCAAAAGATATTCAGGAAGAAGTTCTCATTTAAGTTTTCTTGACCTGATTCAAGAAGGAACGCTTGGTTTAATTAAGGCGGTTGAAAAATTTGATTATCGAAGAGGCTATAAGTTTTCTACCTATGCGACTTGGTGGATTAGGCAGGCTATTACAAGATCATTAGCTGATCATGCCAGAACAATCAGAATTCCAGTTCATATGGTTGAAACAATTTCAAAATATACCCAAATTAGGAGAAAATTACTCCAAGAGCTTGGTCGCGATCCTCTGCCTGAAGAAGTTTCGGCTGAAATGGGTCTTGAACTTAGAAAAATCCGCCATATCATGAAAATTTCTCAAGATACAGTTTCTCTTGAAACTCCAGTTGGCGACGAAGAAGACAATACGACTCTTGAAGAATTTGTTGAAAATAAAAAGGAACTCTCCCCTTCTGAGTTGATGGCGCGAAAAATGCTTAAGGAACATATTTATGAAATCATTGCCGACCTTTCAGATAGAGAGAAAAAAATTCTTGAAATGCGTTTTGGTTTAAGCGACAACATTACTCATACTCTTGAAGAAGTTGGCCAGGTTTTTGGAGTGACCAGAGAGCGTATTCGTCAAATTGAAGCAAAAGCATTAACGAAAATTCGTGATCATGAAAAAGTAGACAAACTAAAGGGATTTTAAAATTAAACACTAGGTCTTGAAAAATATTGAGTTAAGTATTACAATATTGAAACATCCAATTGATGTAAAATATTCCCGGGTAGTTCAGCGGTAGAACGCCTCGCTGTTAACGAGGATGTCGGTGGTTCGAGTCCGCCCCCGGGAGCCATGAAGTAGAGCAAAGCACACTTCATGGTCGTGAAGCGTGCCGAAGGCTCTGCTTAACGACTTTAAGGGTGTGTTTTTGTTTTTAACATGAAAATGTTTTGTGTTTATGTTTTATATAGTCAGAAAGACAGTAAATTGTATATTGGCTTTACGACTAATTTAAAAAGACGACTGACCGAACATTTTCATGGTCATTCAAAAAGCACCGCTTTCAGGAGGCCTTTTTGTTTGGTTTTTTGTGAATATTTTCTTTCTAAAAAAGACGCTATGAGGCGTGAAAAATATTTCAAAACCACAGACGGCAAAAGAACTTTAAAATTGATGTTAAAAGAGAGTTTAAAAGATGCAGAAAATTAAGACTTGGTTTCTGAGGAAGGGTGGTTTTTTTGATGTTTAACCATATTACTATTGACAAACTATTTTTTTAATATAAGATAAAATTATGCCAAGCGAAAATACTAGTTAGAGTAACTTGGCATGGAGATGGCAATGCGCCATGGCGGGACGCTAAAGCAGTTCCATAAGTACGCCACGGGGAGAATATGCCATCTCCCTTTTTTTTATTCTTCAAACGCTTTTTGTCCAAGACAAACAAGGATAATCGTCCGCCTACTTCGACTTCGCTCAGTATAAGTATTTCGACTTCGCTTCCTTCGATATACTCAGGACAAGCAGCACAAGCACTTCGACAAGCTCAGTATAAACAAGCGAGTTTTTTTCAAGAAGCCACGATTGACGTGGCTTTTTGTTATTTATGAGTAATATATTCTTTAAACTTGCATATATATTATTAAATTCTATACTGCAGTTAATGACAAAACTACAACTAATCACAACAATTTTTCTTTCAGGATTATTCTCTTATTTGACCTTAATTATTTTTAAGAAATTCAAGAGAAACATAAAAGAAAGTATTATATTTATATGTCCTATTATGTTCTTTGGGCTAGGGTTTTTGCTGAGATTTTCTGGAAAAGAAGATTTAGTTGATTTAGGATTCTTGCTTACGGAGCTTTCTGTTCTGTTTCTTTCTGTGTTATTTGCAGTATTTTTATTTTTAGGACAGCTTAGGTATTGGAAGAAATAAACCTAACCATTGACATTATAACGTGTATATGATAGGATACGGATAGTTCTAAAAAGGAAGAAAGGAGAAAAACAGATGAAAAAGGGGCTTGATCTACGCTGGAGAGGTATGCTGACTATTTTGAACATTGACGATGTAGCAAATTTACTTCAGCAGTTGCTTACTGGAAAAAGGTATGCTTTTGTCGCTGCGAATGAGGATCGTGGATTCAAACCGGAAGTGCGAACTGGACAAAGACTGGAATCGGATAGAGCTGACAAACCATCGATTACAGTTTATCGAGATGATCCGGGAAACACATTTGCAGGCTTTAATGTATCTGACACTGATGGCGTCTGGGGTTGTTCAACTAGCTTGCGTGAAGATGAATATGATCCTACATTCAAAAATCCATATATTATTTTTGAAAACGACAAAGTGACCATTATTCATTGTGCTCAAGCGGGTAATAAGTTGTATTGGGTTATTGCAGTCGAACCCGAAAAGTAATAGTTGTTTCAGAGCTTCAGCCCTTGGCGAAACATTCGTCCAGGGCTTTTTTTATCCTCCAAACGTTCTCTGCTCAAGGCAGACAGGGATAATCGTCCGCCTACACACTTCTTTCGTTAAAACTTCGGAAGGTCGAAAAAACTTCGGCGAGATAAATCCATCCTCGAGAACCAACAAAAGTCGTCTTTTAATTAAGACGATTTTTTGATAAAGTAAAAGGATAAACATTATTTTATGAATAGCGAAGTTAAAAAAATAAAAATAGAAGATCTTGGCTACGACACATTTTTTGAATCTAATCGTAAAAAATTAAAATTGGATAATTTTTCAGTTGCGCGGGTAGTCGCTGAATATAAAGGCGCTTATAAGGTTAAAAATGTGAATGGCGAATACTTTGCAAAAATAACGGGAAAACAAATGTTTAATGCTACATCAAGAGAAGATTATCCTGCTGTAGGCGACTGGGTGGTAATTAGTGAAACAAATAAAGAACGAGCAGTAATTCATGGAGTATTACCAAGAAGAACAATAATAAAAAGGAAATGCAGTGGCAAAGATGAAGTTCAAATTATAGCAACAAATATTGACGTAGCATTTACCATTGAATCAGTTGACAGGGATTATAATTTGAATCGTTTTGAAAGATATTTTGCTATAGCAAATGCAAGTGCTGGAGTTATAAAACCTGTCATTATACTAAATAAAATAGATTTGATATCCAAAGAAGAATTGGATTTAAAATTAGCTCAGATAGAAAATAGATTTTGTGGAGTTGATTTTATTTTTACAAGCACCATAACTGATGAAGGGTTAGATAAATTAAAAATGTATATTAAAAAAGGAAAGACATATTGTTTTTTAGGTTCGTCTGGAGTTGGAAAATCTTCACTAATTAATAAATTACTTGGGGAAAATATTATAAAAACTGAAAACATAAGTTCCCACACTGGTAAAGGAAAACATATTACAACTAATAGAGAAATGTATTTTTTAGAAAACGGAGGCATTGTGATAGATAATCCTGGACTACGTGAAGTAGGAATGACGGATACGGGCGTTGGTATAGATAATTTATTTGATGAGATAATTATTCTTGCTAAAAAATGTAGATATGCTGACTGCACACATATTCACGAACCTGGATGCGAGGTATTATCTGCATTAAGGTCTGGCAATTTAGATATGGACAAATATTCCAACTACGTTAATCTAAAGAGGGAAGCTGAGCACTACGAGATGACTAAATTAGAAAAAAGAAAAAAAGACCGTCAGTTCGGAAAGTTTATAAAAAATGCCAAAAAAGAGTTAAAGAGATACGGTTGTTAAGTGTTAAACAAGTCCCAATATCGTTCTATAAACTTCGGCGAGATAAATCTACTTATTTTTGATATTAAACACCAAATGTTAGACACAGACACCAAACGTTAGACACTGAGTGTCTAACGTTAGTGATTTTATTTTTATTATTGTATAATGTAGTAGCGTAGAAATAATAATTTTTAACTTAATCCTTCTTCGTTCTTTGACAGGCTCAGAACTACGGACGGATATAACCATTCTTCGTTAAAACTTCGAAATGGTACAACTTTTTCTAAGCTCAATAATTCGCAAAGGAAAAGTAATAAAACTATGTCAATAAAAAAATCATCATTAGAAAATAAGTGGTATTATAGGGTTGCAAAAATACTATTTTTAGCCCTCTTTCCGTTATTGTTTTTAGTATTCTTTTTTAATGGGAAAATAGATATCAATAATTTATCGTCCGAAAATATTCTCAATTTATTAAAAGGAAGTATTATTTATGCTGTCGTAGGACTGGTCTTGTATTATCTAGTTTTAATAGGAATTTGGAGAGGCTTTTTATATATTGCGTTTGGCGGATTAAAAGATGATACAAAGAAAAAAAGCAATGGAACAAACCAATCGCCGACACCAGTAATATCAAAACAATCTAAAGCGGCGCAAATAATTCCCATTGCAATTACTATTTGTATTTTTGTTGTTATTGGACTATCTCAGGCGGGATATATAAAGTTACCAAAAATAGACATTGATAATATTACAGGAAATCATACATATGGTGCAGCTTGTATGGCTAATGGAAAAAGCGGTCTTTATGGTACCAATGGAGATTGTTATACGTGTTCGGAAAGTACTGCGCATACAAGTCGCATAAATAGCAATTGTTCAAATGGCACAGCTGGAGTTTATTGTTGTACTGGCGGCAACGATAATAGCGGATGTATCTCTACGAATTGCGGTCATATGTGGTATTGTTCAGGAAGTTATTATATCGGAGGACAAGAAATCAGAGTGCCCGGATTATGTTTTCCAGTTCATCCCAACCAAGTTTATTCGGGTTGGACGGGAACTTGCAGACGGTGTCCTTGATCTTCACAATTTATATTTAATAAAAAACAAAAAAAATCTTCTCTAGATGAGAAGATTTTTTATTAAATATTTATTATTTTTTCCTATCTTCGCGGACTCGATCGAGTTTGGTTAAAATTTTCTTTCGCAGCCTAACATTCTTTGGCGTGACTTCCATATATTCATCTTCTTTCATTATTTCTAGTCCTCTTTCCAAAGTAAGATCAAATGGCGGAGTAAGAATAATTGCATCATCAGCGCAACTAGCGCGAACATTGGTGAGATGTTTTCCCTTAGTCGGGTTGACGGTCAAAGAATCATTTTTTGAGGTATTACCGATAACCATGCCTTCATAAACTTCGGTGCCGGCTCCAATATATAAAGTTCCTCTATCTTGCAAATTCCACAGAGCAAAAGCTAGGGCTTTGCCAGTTGCCATCGAGATCATTGAACCGACATCTTGTTTTTCAATCTCGCCAACAAATGGTTTAAATCCAATAAATTGGCTACAAAGTATGCCTTCACCCTTGGTGGCAATGACAAATTCGCTCCGATAACCCAACAATCCTCTAGTTGGTATTTCAAAGACTATTCTTGTATGATTTTGTTCTGGTCTCATATCTGTCATTGATCCTTTTCTTTTTGAAAGTCTTTCAATGACTACGCCCGAAGATTCGTTTGGGACATCAATAGTAACTTCTTCAAACGGTTCCATTTTTATTCCATCTACTTCTTTTATAATTGCTTGAGGTTGTGAAACCTGAAGTTCATAGGCTTCGCGTCTCATATTTTCTAATAATATTGCAATATGTAACTCCCCTCTTCCAGAAACTTTAAAATAGTTAGTTTCAGAAAAATCTATTTTTAAACCTACATTGACCTCAAGTTCTCTTTTTAGTCTTTCTCTAACCTGTCTAATGGTGACAAACTTTCCCTCTTGTCCTGCGAACGGGGAATTATTTACTAAAAAATTTAAAGTAATAGTTGGTTCGTCAATATTAATTGACGGCAAAGGTTCTTGATCTTTGTCGGTGCAAACTGTTTCGCCAATATAAACATCAGGAAGACCGGTAATCATGACGATATCTCCAGCGACTGCTTCTTTAACTTCTTCTCTCTTTAATCCAGAAAAAGAAAATATTTTGGTAATTTTACCGGTTCTAATTTCATTTGAAGATTTTTTTATAAAAACATTATCTCCTGCCTTGGCAACGCCCTCATAAATCCTACCAATAGCCAATCGGCCCATAAAATTATCATAACCTAAATTAAATGGCTGAAATCTTAATGGTTGCTTACTTAATTTGTCACTAGAGGATGATGGAATTTTTTCTAGGATAGTTTCTAGGAGCGGAGTCAAGTCACTTGATTGATCTTTTAATTCAAGCTTGGCAATTCCCTCTCGGGCAATTGCATAAAGACAAGTAAAATTAAGCTGTTCTTCGGTAGCTCCGAGATCGTAAAAAAGTTCAAAAACTTTATCATGCACCCAGTGAGGACGGGCTGCTGGTTTATCGATTTTATTAATAACCAGAATTGGCTTCAAACCAAGTTCTAGAGATTTTTTCAAAACGAATTTTGTTTGAGGCATCGGGCCTTCCTGAGCATCAACGACCAAAAGAACCGAATCAATTGAGCGCAAAACTCGTTCTACTTCAGAACCGAAATCAGCGTGGCCGGGAGTGTCCACTATATTAATTTTTGTATTTTTATAATAAATAGAAGCATTTTTCGAATAAATCGTAATCCCCCGCTCCAACTCCAATGCATTGGAATCCATCGTTACTCCCTCCAATACCAAACCAGCCTGGCGCAATAAAGCGTCGGTTAAACTGGTCTTTCCATGATCAACATGGGCAATAATGGCAATATTTCTGATTTCCATAATATAGGTTTTATAAAAAACCTGAAAGGCAAAATAATAAGGTCTGAAAATTATAACATAAATAATTCAAATTGCAACAGAAGAGATGAAAATAGAAAAAATAGCTAAAATAGCTAAACTCTTGACATATAGATATTTAAGTTATAAGATTTTAATAAAAGCGGTTTAGTTAAGATGAATCGCAGAAAAAGGAGGAAGTATGAGGGAGCAAAATGGTGTTATTGGACACAAAGTGACTGTGTGGTCTGAGCCGCGCAAATGTACTGATGGAATTGCTGGTTGGTCAATTCGTTATCATGGCCAGGCTATTGCCTTGGCTTCCGATGGACGGATTATTGTGAGGCTTACTCCAGAGTTGAAGTTCTTAGAAGATCCTAAGTGTGTCACTAGGGGTTGGTTGATACTAGATCTTCTTCGGTACTTTTCATTCCAGATTCAAAAGATTTTTCCGAGAAAAACAGCAAGTGGTTGTCAATTAGTTACTTAAGAGATATTCGCTCGCGACATAGGTCGCGAGTTTTTTGTATTTATAATATTCTGGGTATAGATTTAAAAATTATCGCGTGATAGAATGATAAAGTACAACATGAATTCAAATCAAATTAAAAGATTAACAGCATTTCTATATGAGATTGGCAATCTGAGAAAGATTATCAGAGGCCATCAGCAAACATTGCTTGCCAGCGACCTTACCGATAATATTGCCACTCATTCTTTTAGGGTTGCTTGGGTAGGATATTTTTTGGCAAAAAATTTAAAGGCAAATGCTGACAAAGTTTTAAAAATGTGCTTAATGCACGACATAGAAGAAGTAAGAAGCGGCGATCATAATTGGATCCATAAAAAATATACGAAAATATTTGAAGATGAAATTAGAAGTGAACAATTTTCTGAATTATCGGGAACTGAAGACTTGAGGCAACTTTCTAAGGAATATGACGAGAGAAAGACAATTGAAGCAAAAATAGCCAAAGATGCTGATCTGCTTGATCAGATTTTTTTATTACGAGAGTACGAATGGCAAGGCAATAAAGAAGCGAGCATTTGGCTGGGCGCAAAAAATAAACAAAGCCAGCATGAAAAGATGATGTCAACGGCGTTAGCCAAAAAAATCGCTAAAGAAATAAAAACGCAAAATCCAAGTGATTGGTGGAAAAAAGCCTGGACATCCGCAAGGAGATGATAATTCAACAAATATATTTGTAAATATTTATCAATATGAACAAGTTTAGTAAAAAAAATATATTAGTGGCCATAATAATTATTATTTTTATTGCCTTAGCTTGGATTGGTATAGCGCGTTATCTTGGAATAAAAACACAGCCAGTTATTCAGACACAGACATATAACAATCAAGAATATGGATTCGAAATGACTTTCTCTGACTCATGGAAGGGGTATACTGTTTTAAACAATACATGGACTGGTCAAGATATTTCTGGCACTTCTGAGACCGCTAAGCAATATAGTGGACCGGAAATTGTTTTTAGAAATCCGAATTGGACAGGAGCAAAACATTGGCAAGATATTCCCATAATGGTTTTTACGCCAGATGTTTGGAAATTAGTTACTGAAGAAAAAATTGCGGTTAGCGCTGCACCAATTGGACCAAGCGAGGTCGGACGAAATCAAAAATTTATTTTTGCTACTCCCCCGCGCTGGTACGGATTTACAGATGATTTGGGTATGGATGAAGCCGTCGGAATCGTAAAAACATTTAAAGCTTTATAAACCTGACCCTAGGCATTAGCTATTGACAAAGATAGTCTTTGTGATAATGTTATAGCGTAAGATAAACTCAAAGGAGGGACAATATGGGAAGTGTGATTCTAGGAACTTGTCAGACTGACAAAGGAGAGAGGCTTTGGCGTGTGACTTGTAGAGGGTTTTATCGCGATGTTAGTTCCCGTAGTAGCATCACAGTTCCTGATGTTGTAGTAACGCACGTTCTTGCAAAAGGGCAAGAAGAGGCGCTTGCAAAAGCTGAGCCGAGTTTCGCAAAAGCTCGCATTCGCAGCGAAGCACCGTGTACCATTAGAGCGAATGTGATAGACATTGAATCACTAATTCCAGCGAGAGATGCATCGAATGATAAAGGATTAGGATCTGTTCCTACTTCCAGCAAACAGTTACATTCTATAGAATTGTTTGGCGACGAAGATCGAAAGAGATATCGTCTTGGAGTTTGCCTTATCCCAATTGAGTAAGAAATTGAAGCTCACAGAGAACTTACGGGTTCTCTGTTTTTATTAAATAATTACGGTATTAACAGGGTTTTTTTATTTGGTAAAATGCTATAATAGATGTATATGAAAAAAGAAAAAGAAATTAAAAAAGGAGAAATTATAATTCATGGTAAATTATTGAAGTCGGACTTCAATAATTTTAATTTTATGCTTATCTAATTTAGAATAATTATGTGGGTAGTGTATATTTTAAAATGCGAGAATGGGAGTTTATATACGGGTATTACCAATGATCTTGAAAGAAGATTTAAGGAACACCAATTAGGCAAAGGAGGACATTATACTGGGGCTAATAGACCAACTAAAATAGTTTACACCGAAAAACACAAAACAAAATCAAAAGCCCTCAAGCGTGAAGCGGAGATTAAAAAATGGAAAAGAGATAAAAAATTAACTTTGTTTATTAAAAAAATCGGAGGCTAAGCCTCAAATTTAGCATGACTGGCAATAATTTACGGAAGTCCGACTTCCATAAATTGATTAATCGAATATAAAATACCCCGTATCATTGCGATACGGGGCTTATTGCTACTGCTTATCGATTTCTACGCCAGCCCAGAATGTATTTTTGTCTTGTTTTTCGTTTCGATGACATTCGCCCGGGAGACGAAGAACGCAGATCCATGTCGTTGAAACAGTAATAAACATTTCCCTTCCTTCAGAGATTCTTCTTTCTCCCAGAACAATCAAAGGATTATGGGGATTGAGCTTGTGATCGAGCGATTTCCCACAATGTTCTATTAAATAAAGAATCTCAATGAGCGTAGCTGGTCGAAGCCCGAGCTCCTTGAGGTGCTGTTCGGCCTCTATCATTGATAATTCTATATTCGGACGAACAAGCTTAATTCTTACAACCGTGCCCAATGGAAATTCTATAGCTACCAAGCAAAGATCATCTATTTCGAGCGCCCCATCAATCCTGAGTCCCATTTCAAGAGCAAAATTTCTTGGACTTCTACCTCCTGCACAAGAGACAGAAAAAGTATTTGATTTGTCAAAAATAGATTCTCCAATCGCTCTAAGTTCCAACCCAGGCCTCATGGCGACATTGATAAGGTCAGCTTCTTGTCCTCCAGCATCTTCAACAGCTTCAACAAGCTTTTGAATTATGCTAGCACCGAGATTGACTGGTCCGACGATTTCTCTATGACGCATACTACCTCCTGTACGGCCTAGTTCATGCCCCAATGGCACAAACCCTACCGATTAATTAATATCCTATCATTGATTAATAATTATGTCAATGTACGAGGTTCGGCCTCGTACATATTTTAACTGTCTAGACTGTCTCGAAAAAATATCGGGATAAATCATCGACAGTTTTTCTGTTCTCGACAGTTTTTATTGACAATAAGTGAAATAAAGATTATGATACGGTTAGTTCTTAAAAGACGGATAAAAAAGGAGTCGTCATGAAAAAACCCCAAACATTTGAGGAACAAAGACGAGAAGGTTTTCTTAAAGCAATTAGCAAAGCACGTAGTCGTTCTCATGTTTATATCATGGATGCTCTGTTGCCAAGCGATGTTTTTAGCAACGAAGAAATTATTAGTGCGATAAAATCTGCCTTAGAACGCGGTGTTGAATTTCATGTTCTAACCGGGCCAAGGCATGATAGGATTAATGGTTTCTTCTTAACTGAGCTAGGAGATAAAATTGAGATAAGAATGGCTACGCCCTCACATTATTCTTTTATTGTGGCGAATGATGAAGTTGTCTGTGATATTTACAAACCAAGGGTTCGATTTCTTGAAGAAGGCGGTCTTTCTGCTCATCATTTCATAAGTGTTTTCTTCAAGTATTTGCACCAACCAGAGTAAACGATTTTTAAAGATTACGCATTTAAGGAATTACTTGAGAAGGAAAACTAACAGGAGGATGATCAGATGAGTAAAGGGACAGTTCTTTATTTGTCTTTTGGTGATGCTGGTGTCGCAAATCGTCTTCGCGTAGCTGAGCTTAGAAAATCTGGTTGCAATGTCATGACCGCTGAGCACATTCACCAAGTATTGCCGGTCATCGAAGGAATGATGTATCATGGACAAAGGATTGACCTTGTTATCATAGAGCCGTTAACTGCGATGATTTGTCAGGAAAGCAGGGATATGTATGAACGGCTAAGGCAAACTCGTTTTGGTAGTCTGCCAATGCTTGACGATAACCCAGTAATGGCTCAGATGGATCAAGGATGGGTCGTTGTTGATCTTCTTAATGCCATTATGTCTGATACTCCGATCGTGATTTTTACTTGGTATAGTAAAGAAAGAGTCTCGGAAGAAATCATTCTTAGGAAATTTAGACAGAATCCAAGTATTGTCCGTATCTTAGACAAGAATTCGGTTAATGTTTACATGCTTGTTGAGGAAATTGAAAATGTTTTTGCCGAGATAACAGTACCAACAAGTTAGTACGAATCTATGCCGCTTCAGACGAGGCGGCGTTTTTTTTATTTCAAAAAACAAAAAGACCTTTGCTCCTAGGCGCAAGGGTCTTTATCTTGACCTATTGATTGCAACCGCATTTGCAGCCCGGTTCACATTCACATTTATCTTGGCAACCGCATTTGCAATCAGGCTCGCATTTACATTTACAATTGCATTCGCATGTTTGTTTTTCTTTTGTCATGTTATTGGAGGATTACAATTATTAATTATTTTTCGACCTTTATTTTTTTTATTTAATATCATTAAACAAAAACTTGTTTTTTATTGAATCGTAGCTTTGTAAGTTTTGAATATTTCAAGTGAACTGATTTTTTCTGGTGTTGTCTTGAGCGGATCATATTTTATGTCAAAGGTATTGGGCATTTTAAATCTAACCGCACCGACTCCTTCGTCTTTTTCAATTTCGCTGATTATTAACGAGGCGTGTCCAGAGCAAGGTATTTGAACACTTATAGATAAATCAGCTAGCTGAATTTCATGATTAGTTATTTCGCGCGCATTAAGATTTGCAACAGCCGGGAAGATAACAAAGAATAACAGCAAATTAATAAAAATCGTTGTTACATACAGAATGGTTATATATTTCCATTTATTTTTTATGCCACTTTTGCAAAGACATTGATTTCTTTTAAGATAAATAACAGCCGATAAGGTGGCAAATACAAAAGAAATAAAAACTAAAAGCGGGAAAAAATATGGGATCAAAAGGACTTGTTTAAAAAAAGCAGTTGCGACGGTGGCGCCTATGACAGAAAAAATAACAAAACCGATACAGAAAATATGTGGAATAAGACCATATAAAAGACCACTCACTAATCCCCTCTTTTTTGTATCTTGAGATTGGCAGCAGCTATTTTTTTCCTCCATTTTTTTATTTATTAAACAAATTAGTAACTTTCAAAATTTCCTCGGTCATTTCTTTTTTCTTTTTTTCGCTTCCCGTTGACATTGCTTTTTTAAAACAGGTGTTCAAATGATTTTCCATAAGCATTTCATGAGCAGACCTGAGCAGGCCAATAACGGCGAGATTTTGTTGCATAATGTTTATGCAATATTCTTTTTCCTCTGACATTTTTATGATTTTAAGCATCAAACTCTGCGCTTTTTTGAAATTTATGAGAATTTTGTTTTTTTCGTTTATCATAGTTATTAAATATTAAATAAACATATTATACCCATACCTATGGTATAGGTATGTATCCATTTTAGTCTATAAAAAAATCCTGTCAAGCCCCCCTATTCTTTAAATCTTAAAAAGAAAAAGTTTTCAGCAACTTGATAAACAATTTATAAATGATACGATACGAGTAACAGTTCTTATGAGGAGGGTAAATGGAAAGAGGGGTTGGTATTGCAATTTTTTCAATAGGAATCTTTTTTTCCTTAACAGGATCTTGGGAAGTTGCGCTAATACTTGGAATAATTGGTTTGGTATATATTTTTATACGGTCAAGAGAAGTTAAGTAAAAAGGGCTTATGAGAGCCCTTTTTTGTTTTGTGTTTATTTGGTAAAATAGTATCTATGAAATCAAGCGTATCAAATTTGATCAAAGAACATAATAAAATCTTAGAAAAGGCAGTTTTTGATGAAGATTTTTTGGCGTTTCATTTAAGACAAATAAAGTTTTTACAACACGAAAGAGTGATTCATTTACTCGTAACTTTATTCGTTTCTTTTTGTCTTATTGTTTTTCTTTGTCTATTTTTAGTTTTAAATCTTTGCCTACTCCTGGTCCCCTTTTCTCTGTTTTTAATTATGACAGTATTATATATTTTCCATTATTTCAAACTAGAAAATACAGTTATTAAATGGTATTTTATTTACAATAAAAACAAATTGCATAAATTGTAATTTATATAAAATACATGGAACAAAAAAAATGCAAAAAATGCGATATGCCATTAGATAAACCAGAGGATAAATGTTCATGTGCAGACGATCTTTGTGTGTATTGCTGTGAATGCGAAGAAGAATGTAACTGCGGGTGCAAGAAGAAATAAGTTTAGAAATCTTGTAATTTTTATGACATATGTGGGAGGCTCAGCCTCCCACATATTTCTTTTTTTGTTGACATTTTTGCATCAATATAATAAGATGTTAATGTTCGTTAAAAGTCTTGAGGAGGCAAAATGAGAACAGTTGAGATTCATGAGTGCGAAGTTTGTGGGTATATTTCAAATGATTCTGGCGAAGTTGAAAAATGCGAGAATCAGGGTAATCGTCATAAGTTTAATATTGATGATCGTATAGAACATCCGTTCGCGCTTGGATCAGAAAAAGAAAAAGTAGTTAGGTCAGAAGTTGTCGAAATTAGATTTGAGCGAAGAACGCATAAAGTTTCTTATGGAGTAATTGTTGATCCTAAAGATCTTACTGATTATCATTTTGAAAACGATGTCTTTTATGTTGATGAAGACAAAGTAATTGGTTTTGCAAAATAGCAAGATAAAGCAAGAAAAGTTTTGAGTCTAACGACGAATCGTTAGACTCTTTTTTTTGCGTTTAATAAAACAAGACATGAGATCCTTCGGTCGCTTTAGGCGACCTCAGGATGACAAAGAAGTAAAATGTAAAAAAAGGATATAATAAAAAATCTTAAACCATTGACAAATTATAAGAAAAGAGTATAATAGATAATGATGATTGCGGTGTGGCTTACACACCTGCGCACCAAAGTCCCCGTGCGCTAAAAGTCCCAAGTAGGTTAAGAGCCGAAAAGGCCTCTGTTGATCTTGAGGATAAAACGCGAAAGCCATGCGCTGCCGCGCCTCAAAGGAGGAGCTTACTAGCGTGTTCCCGGCGCATATCAAGGGAACGGGGCGCTTAATGAGAAGTGGGTGTCGGTGAGAACCCGGCCAATCATCAGTGGAGAGGGATCAGGCAAGGCTTGATCCCTTCTTTTTTTTATTGTATTAATTTGGTTAAATGACAAAATTCTTCCATTTTGGTAGTTCGGAAAATTTCAAAAAGTTTAAATATCAGCGCAGAAGCTTGACTTTCAGTTATATGATTTGTAGGATATTAATAGTTCTTAAAAAGGAGAGGTGAAATGAAAAAAAGCGGAATGAGGGTAACCGAGGTATCGAGCGGTTATATTCGCGAACTTAATCTTGAAATTATTTGTTCCAAACATGGGAGAGAAGATCGCATAACCATAGTTTTTGAACGCGGTAAAGCAACTTTAAATCTTGGTCGAGAACAGTTAATGTGGTTCTTGGCGCCAATGGATCAAGGACAAACACGTGATCTTCTTCCGCCGTCAGGGAGTATGATTTCGGTTACAGAGAAGACCAAAGGAATAGTCAGGGGAAAAATCGAGCTTTCATCTAAAGATGCTGAACTTCTGGTGCTTAGACTGCTTTTTGGTAATCGAAAAACTCCATTGTATAAGTTCGCTGTATTGAGAAATGATATAGAAAAAATCAGGCAATATGTTAAGACAGCTTATCTCTATTTGGGAAGAAATTTGTCTGAATTAGGAATTGTTCCAGAAGAAGTGACCAGATTAGCTAAGGATCAGCATTCACATCTTGAGCCATAATCGTTCTTAAAAGAATAACGAAGAAGCGATCTAGAAAGACCGCTTCTTTTTTTAATATTTCATGAGATTCTTCCCCCGTACCATGCGATACGGGGTCAGAATGACAGAAGAATATATTTTTTTCTAACTTCCAACTTCTAACTTCTTGCTTCTTTTAATGTGTCGCCAAACATAAAGAATGATTAAGGCGAGGATTAGAACACCAAGCGCTAGATCAAAGTTGTGAAGTTTTGTTCGAATAAGTTCCCAATTATTCCCCATTTTTACTCCTAACCAAGTAAAAAGAATCGCCCAAGGCAGCGCGCCTAGGAAAGTGTAAAGAGAAAACTTTTTAAAATCCATCTTCGCGATACCAGCAGGAAAAGAAACGTAAGTCCGGACAACAGGCAAAAGCCGGCCAATAAATACCGTCAAGTCCCCTCTTTTAGCGAACCACTTGTCAGCCAAATCTAAATCGTGGCGCGAAATTAAGATATATTTGCCATATTTTTCAATCAAGAGTCGTCCACCCTTAAGCCCAATCCAATAAGCGAGCCATGATCCAACAAGGTTTCCTATGGTTCCTATTAGGACAACTAACCAGAAATTTAATCTGCCGTCTGCTACCAGAAATCCGGAAAACGGCATAATGGCTTCAGATGGCATGGGAATGCCACAACTTTCCAAAAACATCAATAAAAAAATTCCGCCATAACCGACGAATCCAATAATACTGACAACCGTTTTAGCTAAAAAATCAACAATGTTGGTGATCATGATTTATAGTATAAGACAATTCAGCTTAAAGTTCAAAGTGCAAAAGTAAAATCTACAGATCAAAATTCAAAATTATTAAATTAAAATGGTTTATTTTACTCAAAACAATTGACTTTACATTGTTTGTGTGATAATATACAACTAGTTCTAGACAAACAGGGAAAAGACCAAAGAGGTCATGGCATGTTTCGAAATCTTTTCGTTAACGACCAAGTGCGTATTCAGGCGGATTATAGGAAAAACATGTTCAAGATTGAGAGAGTTGCAGACAGAAGAAATAATCCAACCGTGATCGTTGCTTTGGCTCCTGGAGAGATAACCTTGACTTGTGAACGAGGCGCATTTGCCCAAGGAGTAAAAGAGGATCGTCCAGCGGTGTTTGTTCGAGGAAAACGTCGTATGAAAGTCGAAAAGAAGTAAGTATTTATACTCGGATAACAGAGGTTGTCCGAGTATTTTTATCTTAACATTTTATTAAAATCTTGACTTTTATATATATTTTTACTATAATGTTCGTAGTTCTCTAAAAAAAAAGGAATTAAATGTAGTCCGCCTTCACTAAAGTTTCAGCGGGACTTAACCCTACGATAAACTCAGGGCATGGATTTTCTAATCTTCGCTATGCTCAGAAAGAAAACCTAAAGGAGGAACAAATGAAGCGGGAAGATTGGGCAAGGGCGTCAATCGCTGTGGTCTTGGGAGCTTTTTTTGGCGGTTGGATCGGCATTAAGATTGCCGGTTCTATTACCTGGTGGTCGCTGATTGTCGGAGGACTAATCGGCGGCATCACTGGTTTTACCATTTTTGCTTATCGCCAGATTCTGAAAGCCGCAAGAACCGTCAGACACGAGCTTAAAGAATGGTGGAGAAAAGAGAATGTTTTTGCAGAAAGAGTAGGAATTATTTCTGGAATTGCGACAGGTTTGGTCGGTATCGGTTTGTGTATTTATCTAGTCGTATGGGGCATCCAGGATGGTAGTATCTTAGATTCTGCCAATATTAGCTTAACGACGGTGTGTTTTGTAATGAGTTTTGTTTTTGCGATTATGGTCTCTCAAATCATGAAAAACATTGCAGATGATTTTTATCGATCTGCTTACAATAAGGGATTGACTCCAGGTAAATATATGAAGAGAGGACTTCTTAAATGTCTTTCATTTGTTCTGCGCCTTGTTCCTATGGCTATCATTTTCACGCTATGGTTTATTGTTTTCAGGATGCCGGTCGTTGTGGGATCTGTCTTGAGGTTTGTTTGGAAGAGAATCATTTGGCGTTTCCTGGTCTTGTCTCATTCGCAAGTCGGTCTTATGGTTGGAACCGATGCGGCGATTGGATCAGTAACAGGCATTGTTCTGAACAATCCTTATATCGGCGCAGGCATTGGGTTGGGTGCTCTCCTTTGTTCTTACTTTTTCGGCTATCGGAGGCTGGTGGTTTTGCAGCCAAAACGGGTTAATTCATAAAGAAGATCAGCGGAGAACAGTTTTCCGCTGATTTTTTATTGTATTAATATTTACTCCATATTTTTGTTTAAAATTTGACATAAAGAAGATTATTTGATAGGATACAAGTGTTCTTTTAAAAAAAAATATAAGGCTCTAATACAAGCTTATTAGAAACAAGGTGTAGCCTCGGGTACCAGAATTCGCTTCGCTCATTCGGTACAGGGCGTAGGGTTTGTAGGTTTCGTTTCACTCAACAACAAGTTAAAGGTAGTCCCGTACCAGAGCAAAGCACGGTACGGGACCTAAGAGTTTCTAACTTCACCGTAGTTCAGTAAGAAATCAAAAGTAGTCCTTCTTCGCATAAAGTAATTACAGGGGGTATAGAATATGTCCGCCTTCGCCTTCAGCTTCGGCGGGACCTAAGATCTTCTATACTTCACTAGCGTTCAGTAAGAATCTCTAAGGGAGGTGCACAGGATGAAAAAGAAGGTGTGGCAGTGGGTGGCGCTGGCGGTAATGGCACTCGTAGTTTCAATGGTGATTGTTTTTTGGAAAGCAATCCCGCTTCAGGTAAGTATTCCGGCGTTGTCGATTATCTATCTGAATATTGGTTACTGCGTTGGGAAGCTAAACCTCAAGCTCTATTGGAATTACGACAGAGAAAAAAGATGGCATCGTTTCTTATACTGTTTTTTATGGCCAATAAGTAGGTTAGTCGATGGGTTTGATAGTTTTTTGGTGCCATTACCAGTTAACGAATCAAGCAGATACTACAAAGAACAAAAAGAAAAAATTAATCGATATCTCTTCTTCATGGCGATTGGCGGTTGGTGGTTTAAGATTATCTGGAATATTTTTACAACAGTTTGCTGGTGTATCATAATGCTTATCCGCTTATTGGTTCTGGTCATTATTTCTCCTTCTAAAGCTCTTTGTCCGTGTCCTAAGGAAGGGAGATAAAATGAAAAAGAAAATCATCGATGTGCACCATAAGGGAATAGCTTATGTGATTCTTGATGAAGGGATTTGCGTCTTTACCGCAACTGGCAGAGAAAGCTTATCCACTATCAATTGCGCCGAAGATATTGTAAGGGCGATTGCACGAAAAGAAAACAAACCTATCAAGGCTTTTCGTTTCTTTGATTTACAGACTCATACTGGCTATGAATCTAAGAGACCTGGCGAAGTTGAATATGACCAACTTCTTCTTGAAATGATTGATGATGAACTTTTGAGCGTGCAGGAATGGCTTCCGGAAGAATGCCCGGCAAAGGTTCGCGAGATTTTCAGAGAGTACATTGAGTAGAGCATAAGGAGGATGCAAGATGAGCGAATCGACTAAGAAGGTTAGGATTTATGAACCGGTTCGAGTTGGGCAAAGGATTAAATTTTCTGGTGTAAAACCGAAAGACCTACTACAAGAAGAGTTAAGTGAAGTACTAGAATCAATAGCGCAGGAATTAGGAGTCGACAATCTAGAAGGGCAAACATTTGTAGTCAAGGGATTTATCTGGACTGAGGAACATGACGAAATCGAGTTTGTGACTGAAGAATGTGTTGTTTATCAGGTTGTAACATTAAGAGAAAAGACAGAAGACAGAGAGGCATTTGAAGTAAGTTCAGAATATTTTGACATTCCTTATCTAGAACTTGATGCTGAACAAGCAAGAGTTTTCTGGAATATCGCGCGAGCTGCAGCGGAAGATCGCACATGTCAAGATAGTATTGCGAAAGCAATAATGTTGTGTATGCCTAGACCAAAAGTTTCAGGATGACTTAATATTTTCTAGTCTCATCTCGTTAAAGAATTGGACATTTTCTAAAGAGAGAATTTCATGCGGCGCGAAGACAAGCGCCGCTTTTTTTTATTGACATTTTTTATTCTTAATAGTAATATGTAAATAGTTCTTAAAAAATAATATGGATGTAGTCCCGGCAAGCCGGGACTAAGAGCTTTTAAGCTCACAAAAGTTTGCTAAAAATCTCTAAAGGAGGAAAGATGTCAACTGCAACAGTAATTGCGATTACTTTAGCCGGGTGGTTTGTTCTGGGATTCTTCGGCTATGGAATCAACAAGGGTTATTGGAGGAAATATTATTCTTCGGATAATCTTACTTGTGATTATTACTGGACAGATGAATGTTTGACATTACTTGTTTTTGTAGCAGGACTTGTTGGATTGATCTCTTCTATCGTAGTGTCTTTGGCTGAATATAAAAGAGTATATTTTTGCCTGAGAATGCCAAAGGAATTACTTGCACGCAATCGTCAAGTGAGATTTCGTAGAAGTTAGATTAGTTTAGTGACGAACACAAAAGAGGTTCAAGACGAACCTCTTTTTTTCATTTATAACTCTAGAATATATTTACTTTAACGAAAAGATTGTTTTTACAGTAATCATAACTTCTTTTTCAATCTTTGATGTGTCGTAGGCGCCATAGTCGGAGATTGAATCAATCGAATTAACAGAAGTCACTTGAGTGACGCCGACGCTAGCTGAATTCAACGATCTGACTTTTTGTCCCCCACTCTGAGCAATTTTATCGGCTCTGGCCTTAGCATCTTTTACCGCTTCTCCTAAAAGATCGATTCTTGTTTTTGCCAAGTCAGTATAATAATATTCAGGCGCTTGAGTTGAATAAAGCACGCCATCTTTAATTAGCTCCTGAGTGGCGCTGGAAAGCTGGGTGATTTTATTAACATCTTTCAATTGCAACTCAATTGTTTGGCGCAACATATATTCAGTGGGCGCTTGACCGCTAGAATCATATTTATATTGTTGATCCATAAAAACAGGAGAAATAACAAGCGATTTTTCATCAATCCCCTGTTTCTTGAAAAAATCTTTTACAATCACTAAGTCGCTTGCCATTTGTTCATAACCTGATTTAAGGTCGTAGATAGTAACGGTTCGCGAAAACGATCCGATTAATTTTCCCAAATCAGAAGTAACAGTTTTTTTAGCAGAACCAGTAACTGTTAGAGTGTTATCTATCGGTTTTTTATTATAAAAAAATAATCCGAAAATCAGCGCACAAGCGACAAAACTTACTCCTAAAATAATACCCAAATAGATTACTGGTTTTGAATTTTTATCCATAGAATTTAATACGCAAATATGCGCAAATTACAAATCTATGTTAATAATAACATTTTATTTTTATAAAACAAAATTTATTAGTAAATTAAATTAATATAGATATCCACAATTTAGATATCGAGACTCTTCCTAGCGACATTTTTTTCTGATATGATTATGGAATATTAAATGTAGTGATTAAGTTTTTACCAATATGCCTCCAGAGCTAGCAATTTATATAACAAAATACGGTTATTTAGCAGTTTTTTCAATGATATTTTTGCAAGAATTAGGCGTGCCCAATCCTGTTCCTAATGAAATTATCTTGTTATTTGCGGGCTATCTTGCTTCTACGGGCGCTCTTAAATTTTCCCTTATTCTTTTATTTGGCGTAGCGGCAGATTTTATTGGTACGACCATTCTTTACCTGGTTTTCTATTTTTTTGGCGATCGGATTGTACACTTTGCTTCCCGTTGGTTTCCTGCTGAAAAGATTGAAAAATTTAAGGAAAATATTAATCGTCGAGGAACTCTTGGCGTCTTTCTGGGGCGCTTAGTCCCCTACTTGCGAGGCTATGCTTCAGTGGCAGCTGGCTTAATGAGAATTTCGCCTAGAAAATTTTTGCCGGCAGTCATTGCATCAGCAATGCTTTGGAGCGGTGGTTATGTTACTGCGGGTCGTTTATTGGGAAAAAGATGGCAAAGTGTTGCTGAACATCTTACTGTTGGTAAAATTTTAGTTGCTGTAGCTATTATTGCAATTCTATTTCTCTTTGTAATTCCAAGGATAAAAAAATATTTCCGCAATCGCAAACTCAACCGTCAAAATAAAAATCAAGGAAATTCAACTAATAAAAAATTAGAAAAATAAAGAATAAATTATGAAAAACCTCTTTTTAAAGGTTTTTTTATTTACAATACAGTATTTCTTGTTGACATTTAAAATATAATATGCTATAATGGCATTAAGAAACGAAAAAGAGGGAGGCATTATGGAAAAGCAAGAACCGGTTGTTGTTGTGGAAGATGTTGTCGGAATTCGCCAGATCGGAAACACGGGAGCTTCGCAACATGTCGACATTCTTGGTGCCGACGGCGTGAATTGTGCTTGTTGGTCGCCTGTTGCTTCCATTTCCTGGAAGATTGACGAAGGACACAAGACGGTCGGAGCCGAAATTGTCACCACCGACTATGGCGATCACGTCAGTTCGTGTGGAACGATCAAGGGTCCGCGCGCGAAGATCGAGAGACTTCTCGAGAAGCTTGGTTATGCCACGCTTCTCAAGGAAGAAGTCGAAGTGCGGTAAGCTAGCGCTTACGAGTAGAAGGGGTTCGGCAGATGATGTACGCCGGACCCCTCTTTTTTTTATTGCAGAAGAAAACAGAATATTGTTCACTAAATTAAAAGCAGTCTTTTTTTTATATGTTTTTTTTAAAAAAACCGCCTCAACCTTTTGGTATATTGGCGGTAAATTGGGTATGTATCTTCGGTAGCTTAGATTGAAACTTCAGCGGGTCCCTTTTCCCACTTTCCAGTAAAGCGGGCAGAGCGCTGGGTAATGCTGGGCATTGACTCGTCGCCTTCAGGGCGTTCCCAGACACAGCGAATTCCTATGTCATCATAGAGAATCCACTTGACGACTTTAGTAGCACTGGCATCATTGTGAGTATCAATTACCCACTGTTCAGCCACATAATCGTATTCGATATCTTTAACCCTAGCGCAGAGAGTATTGCCTTTTTCGTTATCGTGCAGCTCGAGATACATTTCTGCCTCCTTTTCAATTATATTGTCAGTATAGCATATAAATTATTTTACGTCAAGCACAACGGTCATTTCCATCCCATAATCAGATTATGGAAATTTATTTTTGTATATTTCTTTTTATTGGGATAAAATGAAAATATGGAAAGTTTAGAAAAACAACAATATCCCGAAAAAGATGATATTCCGCCAGATGAAATAAAAAAAGAGCTTTTGGAAATGTTAGATGTTTTGAAGTAAAAAAAGACCGCCTCAAGTTTTTGTCATGCGGCGGTCAATGAACCTTACTTTTTGAGAAGCAATCTACTGCGCATTTTCATTAAGCGCGAACAGAATTCTTCCTGCGTAAGAATGGAAATGTGCGGGTCGGTCTGACCGATGGAATGAGTCAGGGTTTCTTGATTGGTTATCAAGAGAGCTCTTCTGAAATCTTCGTTTTTGAGAAGCGCCTCAAAAGCTCGGTCAAGAAGTTCTTGATATTCAGGACTATGGCGGTCATAGGCTTTGCTTTGCCACCACAATGTCTGAGCTTTTCTCCATTCGGCATTGTGTTCGTCGCCCCAATGTCTGGCATCAGAGCCAACTAGCTGACAAACATCTATTTGAAAGAATGGATCCGTGACTTTAAGCGACTGAAGAAACCCTTCCATCGAAGCGCACTTAACGCCATCTATCTCAAAAGAATGCGGAGCGAAATTGCTTAATGCGCTTGCGGGGTATGCCGATTTTGCCTTGATATCCATTCTCGCCTCCTATTTTTTACATTAGCACATTTTTTTAAAAAATCAATAGCAATATAAACAAATTAAAAAAACTTTTTAATTTTTATGTCTGAACAAAAGAGCAAAATTGAGAATGTTGACAGAGGGGAAATGCTTAATAGAGAAGCATTAGAAGAACATTTTGAGGTGGCTGACGAACACCGTGATTTTACGATTTATAATCAATCGCTTGACGCTGCAACCCTGGCAAAAGTTGATTCAATTGCTCCCTATTTTAATGTTGAGGACGGTGATGTTATCGTTGATGCTGGTTCTGGTACCGGGCAGGTAGCGGAGCTGATTGCACGCACATTTCCTCATACGCGTGTTTATGGTGAAGATCTTTCTCACGAACAATTAGAACAAGCAAGCGACAGGGGTTCTTTAGTGCGTTTACTTCATGCTGATGCCCGGGAAAAAGTTTTTCCCTCAGGTTCAGTCAAGGTTAAATATTATTCCACAAGCCTTCACGAAGCAGAGTCTTTTGGCGGTCAAGGTAGTGCACGCAAGGCTATGGAAAATACTTTTTTAGAACTTGAGGCTGGTGGCAGAGTAATTGTTCGAGACTTCGCAAAGCCGGAAAATCAGGAACCAGTTTATATGAAAATTATTTCAAAAGCCGGTCTGGAAAAAGTGCCTGAAGGAACTGTCAAAGAAGATATTGATTATAACGAACTTTCAACATCGGCTTTGTTTGATCGTTTCCATCAAGAATTTCGCGGCGGTAATGCTTTTGATTATGAAAGAGTAATTATTGATGGAGAAGAATATATAAAATTAAGTCCTGAATGGGCGCACGAATTTTATTTGCGCAAAGATTATACCGGAAATTGGCGAAGCGAGATTGAAGAAAAATATACTTATTGGACACCTGAGGAGGCTAAAAGAGTTTTAGAAGAAATTGGTTACGTAAATGTTCAGATTGTTCCTGATCCGAACGAGTGGATTCTAAAAAATCGACTTCAAGGAAAAATCGGACTTTATAAAATGACCGACGAAGGACTTGAAAAAACAGATTTTCCAATGACACACATGGTCGTTGTTGCCGAAAAACCGGAAGCTGTTTTTGAAGATGCTGAAGAACAAAAAATATTACCCGAAGAAGTAGACTATAAAAAAATCCTTAACTCAATTAGTGTTGACCTAGAAAGAGAAGTCGTTAATATTGGCGGTCAAGAATTTCAAATTGACAGAGAATCAATTAAAATTGGAACTAAAAAAATTATTTTAAGACTTAAAGAATATCCAGATTTGGTTTTGAAGTTTGTCCGCGGTGATACACGCAATGATCATAATGTTTTTAAGTCAATGTATCAGATAATCGAACGTCAGAAGACTTTGGATGAGTTTGGCGTTCCGCATTTAAATATTATCGATAGCGATAAAGAAGGTCCGCCTTTTCGATATGTTATTCAAGAAAGAGCGCCAGAAGGCGCGCCATCAGCCGCAGACTTAATCATGCAGGGTAATTTAACTGAAGAAGATATTAAGCAGATTGCGGAAATTGTCAATAAATTTGAAAAAAGCAAAAAATGGCAAATTGATTCAAATCCATTTAGTTGGTTTAGAATTACTAAAGAAAATGGAAGTACTCAGATGGTTTATATTTCAGGGAAAGTTTATCGTTATGATGAAGCGTGGGAATTTAGAAAGATTGGATTATTGCAATGGATTGATTCTGATTATGTAAAACAAGGAAAAGATTTTTGCGCAGCGATTCCTACAAAAAAAGATTATGAAGAATTTTGGCAAAAATGGCAAAGTGGCGGTGGTACGATTGATATTTGGAAAAAATATTTAGATATCAGGTTACAACCATAAAAATGTAGACAAAGAAAAACTCCCTAGCGCGCTGGCTAGGGAGATTTGTTTTAATGCTGCGTAGCAGGAAATGAAGGAACTTTTGTGGAACCTGTTTTTTCTTCAAAATCTTCAGTGATTTGAGCTAATCCGCATGTTCTACATTTGCGCATCCATCGAGGAAACCTTTGTTCAGGCACGTAACAGGGAAGTCTGCGATCCACTCCTATAGTGCCTGGAGGATCACCATGATCTTGATATCCTGAAATGACTCGATCATCAATACGCTCAGGATTTGTCCAATCATGACGACATGATTTCTCTAGAGCATCTAATTCTCTTCTTGTTCCATCTAGGTCGACTTGAAGTACTGCAATTTCGCCTCTTAATCGTCTTGCCTTCTGAAGCACTGTTTCTTCGGTCATGGTGCCTCCTCCTAGTCTACGTAACCTTCCATCCTAAGAGTAACTCTCGACAATCCAGGCATATTAGGATTAGCTTTATGCCTGGTTGAGCGCTCAATTTTTCGCAGGAACGCAATGAGCTTAATCTGTTTATCTGTGTAGTCAAGGTATGAACTAAGACCAGTGCTTCCCCAATGATTTTTGCTACCGGTTATGACTCCGTGATCAAGATCTTGTTTGAGCGCCCAAGCAAGATTGCCTTCTTTTTCGCAATCGCCATAGGAAATTTGAATATCGTATCCCATGGTTCTTGCCCAAAAAGTCAGTTCGCTCTCGTCATTGTGAACATCTCCACATGCTTTAAGATCGGCTGATGGTAACTTTTCAGCAATAGCTCTGAAAATTTGAGCTTCTTTACCGTCTTTGCCATAAACCTTGGCGTAATAAAGAGCAATCTGTCTGACTTCCATCTTTGTTAGACCACTCAAAATATTATTATCAACCGCTCCGTCTCCATACTTGTCAAAGTAGCGGACAAGTCCGTCTTCTTCGGCATTTCCTGTGCCAAAGATTATACCTTTTCCACCATCCCAAGCCTTAGCAAGAAATCCCATATAGGGAGTAGTGATGCGGGACTTGAGAGAAGCGAATGCGTTGGTGAATCCGCTTTCTTCTGTGCCCGGTTGATTTTCGTTATGCCACTCGTAGCCATGTGTTTGAAACCATTCGCGAGCTTGACCAACAATTGTGTCGTAAATTGGATTAGCATCAACAGCCATAAGATTAAAACCTAATAGTTCTTGTAATTCGTAGACATGTGCTTCATGTAGAGGATTACTTCTAATATTGCGATAGAACGCAAGAACATTTTCAGCTCCAAAAGCACGGCAGAGAATTGTTACCACAACCGTAGAATCAACGCCACCAGAAAATGCAACTGAAACGCGTTTTCGGCCAACAGCTAAACCTTTTGCTTCTTGGATTAATCTTTCATCAACCTCTTCCAGTGGTCTTTTAAACATTCTTCTCCTTTCAAACTGCGATTATTTGTTGGATTGCTTCTACGAAAATCGGCGACACATCAACAACCTCGATTTTCTTAGATTGTTTTACCAACGGATGCTGACTCATAGAATGAGTGTTGGTGCCAATTACATGGACAATCGTTGGATCGTTTTCAATTTCTTGAATAACAGATTCATCATTAAATGCTAAGTGGCCTAAAAGCGGATAAAACTGACTTGCTCCTTTTTCAAGATAAGCATGCATTGCCTTAAAGAAAGTACTTCCGCTTCTAATCATATCGTCATATGGGACGAGAATCTCGCCAAAAACATCTCCAATAACGCAAAGAACTTTAGTAATTTCGTAATCGCGAGCTTTTCTAACAAAAGCCATGTCGCCTGCCTTGAGTTTCTTGGCATATGTTTCCACCCAATCAGATCTGCCAAGATCGGTGGTCGCCATTACGAAATTTCGAAGACCAAGATCTATGGCAGCTGGAACCAGAATAGATTCTGCATAAAGCTCTCTTCTAACACAGTCACCCTCAAAATAATGGACCAACCCAGCTTCGTGCAAATCCATCATTAGAAAAACATTACCAAGCCCAGAATTGGGTATGCTTGAAAGAATACATGCGCAATCTTTTGCCGTGACAACTTCTCCCGGCTTTTTATCTCTTTCCATGGTCGAATAACCAAAGAAAGGAATGACGAAGATGCGCCGTGATGTTCCGCATGAAGCTAAGGTTCTGCCAATCCTTGCAATTTCAAGAAAATCTTCATCAGTATGAGTTGATCCTACAATGATCGCAACCTTATTAACTAAGCTTCCTCTGTCGTCAATATCGAGACGATAGTATCTTTCACCGCCACCAAAAGTTCTTCGATGGGTTTCGGTAATTGGAATTTCCAATCTTTGGGCAATTAGTTCGGCGAAATATCGCGACGCCTCAGTAGTGAAGATTACAACGCGAGATGCCGAGTTTGTTGTCATTTTACTCACCCCTTTCCGTTTTTTGGGCTAATTGAGTTCTTCGTGCCGCAAAGTCGATACTTTTTAAGAATCCTAAGGTTACGGATTTATCTGTTGGCTCAACGATGACTTTTGCGACATTTTCAACTTCTCTAGCACGTCCGTCAGCATTAGCGTAAATAGGATCCTCTCTGGACTCAACCTCAATCGTGATTTTCTGAGGCTGAACAATATCGCAAGGATAAGGTCCGATCGCGAATCCGCCAACAAACCAGGTTTTACTATCAAGTGGCAGAACCGCTCCAGTCCCTCGAGCTTTAAGTGCCAGTCCTGTGGCTCCCTGAGGCGTTGACACAAAAACGCAATTTCCCCAGCAGGTTCTGTTAGGATAATAGCTCAATGATCCCTGAATAGTGAATTTAATCCAGCCGGCGGGTTTGGTACCGCACATGACATCATTAAACACTAAAAATGGTCCAACTTTTGAGCCATCTTTTAGAATAAATGTTACCTGAATAAGATCAAGGTCGACTAGTTGTAATTCATTGAAATCCAAAGGGATATCTTTAATTTTCTGGATAGGATTTAGTAAGAAACCTAAAGTTCCGCGGTTAGCCCCGACAAAAATCTTTCCTTTATTATGTTTTTCACGAATAGCTCTTATGAGACCACCATCACCAGTTGCGACCAGATAGGCATTAGCTTCGTCTTCATAGAGAGTTGCAATGCCAGCTGGGATCAAGAATTCTTCTAGCCATTTTCTGACATCATCTGACCTTTCTTTTCCAAGAGAACCTGGTTCGGGGAAAATAACAGAATAGACGATTTTTCCTTGCATCTTACACCTCCGTTAGTGTTTGTTAGATTTTCTTACCGAGAGAAACGAGATTTAGAAAATATTACATCCTTCCGAAGCCCCGGCAAGCCGGGGCGAAGGAGGATTATTTGTTAAAGAACTTCTTACTTCGATGACTTAGTTTTCTAAGTCATCCAAGAAAGGAGGCGACGACTTAAGTCGCCTCAAGCGCTTATTTCTTTGTGAGCGCAGCGAAAAGCATACCTAATGCGCTCCAATCTACAAGTTCTTGGCTCAAAATATCTCGAAGTTTGACAATTTCCACATATGTTCTTTCAGTATCTTTTTCTACTCCGTGAACGATGCCAATTTGAGATATAAGCCAATCCAATTCGTTTCTAGTGATTTCCGCAGAGAAAAGAAATGCCTTATGTGACAACAAGGTTCCATAGATTTGCCGCGCGCCATTGAAAATGATTCTATCCGGGCTAATCTTAAGTCCGGTTTCCTCAAAAACCTCATCTACTGCTAACTTTCGGGGATCGTACTCTCCTTTAATTGAAGAGCCGCCGGGAGGTTCCCAGACATATCCATCGGCAGTCGCAGCAGGACTGCAAAACTCTTTAATAAGAACAATATCAGAATCCATAATGTCATCAGCTCTTATATACAGAGCGACCGTAGAAATGTCGGGACGGCCGATAACAACTTCATTGGTCTTGTGTCTTTCTTCAGCAGTGATATATATATCAACATGGAGAATCCAAATGAAGAATATTTGTTTCTTTGGTCCAACTCTGAATACCCATTCTGCTTTGGCGCTGTGCAGCCGATTGCCTGCTTGAATCTGGGCTTGATACCACGATTGGAAAGATCCGGTTTTCCAGATGTGTAATGGTATCTGGCATTCTCCTTCAACACGCAGCGCGCCATTGCCAATCATAGCTAGGGCCATATCAATAGTATTTTCAAGAGTTGTAGCCTGCGGAATGTAATATTTCTGTCCGCGTTTCAAAAGATAGCTCATTTTGGGAGCATTCTTTGGAGCGCCCAAAACAATCTTGCCTGATTTAAACCATTCGCCATACTCAACATCCGTTGTGAAAGCCGGCATGGTTTTGAGATCTCGCGGTATCCAGAAAAGAATACAATCGGCCATATTCAGAGCTTGTTCTTCCCAAGAGATAGTATTTTCTTCCATATCGTCAGCGTATTCTTTGTCGCGATTTCTGAATTCCGGAACAAAAACTGTTCCATTAAAACCTTTCTCTTCGAGAATTCTTAAGGCTTCCGGTCGCCACGAATTCGTTTCTTTTGATCGCGGCGTTGGACCGGCAAGAAAAATAGATTTGACAATCTTTTTAGGAAGATTTTCTCCAGTGTAGACTATTTGCATGTTACACCTCCGTTAGAGACTCTTGTTGAGTGAAACGAAATTTAGAAGCTCTTACGCCCTGTACCGAATGAGCGAAGCGAATTCTGGTACCGGGGCTACACTTTGTTTCGCATAAACTTGTATTAGAGCCTTATATTATATTGTTAAAGAACTACTTGTCCTGAGTTTAGCTTGTAGTGAGTAAATCGAATCTATCGGAGGACTTACTTCGATGACTTAGTTTTCTAAGTCATCCAAGAAAGGAGGCGACGACTTAAGTCGCCTCTTGTTTTATGTGCTTTTATACTAAGTACTGTGCTCTCGTATGTAAGCATCATACAAGGCTAGAGCGGCAAGAGATTTGGCATCAGGAGCTTCAAAAGGAAGTTCTCTTAGGCGAAAAACCTCCAAGGTAATTCTTTCGCCTTCATCTCTAAGTCCTGTAAGTTTTCCTCTTAATTGCTCCAACTCACCATCTGTCATAGTGATTTCACAGAGAAAGATTCGAAGGAACTCATCACATGCTCCAGGTGATGTATAAATACCCTTATGGCGTTTTTCATGAAAGTGCGCAGTTAGATCTATTAATTGATTTTCGCGAATCTTAATACCCACTTCTTCCCAAATTTCTCTGACGGCAACTTTGACAGCAGTTTCGCTCGTGTCAATTGTACCGGCAGGAGTTTCCAATAGTCTAAATGATCCTGAGGGTAGACGAGGCTGACGAGTCAAAATTGTGAATTCTTCTTTATCCACATGAATAACAAAGAGAATTGTAACTGCACCGCCACGCATGAAAATGATGTTCGTAAATTTACTTCCATCACAATCAATTAATTCTATTTTAGCTTTGATAAATTTTACCCTTGATGTCCTAGGAGAAATGTCAACTGATTGAAAATGGATTGATTTGATTACGAACAGTCGATTCAATGATGCCAACCAATCCTTAAAAATTATACTATTAATAGCTTGGTCAACGCTTTCTCCTGTTACGGGTACTTCTTTGCCGTTAATCATGATCGTTTTCACTCTTATCATCTCCTTGTCTATTTTTTAAAGAACTGACTTGTCCTGAGTGGTTAGACATGTTAACCACAAATTTATCGAAGGATTTATCCTGAGCCTGTCGAAGGATTTGTCCTGAGCTTACTAACAGACTTCCTTCAATCACCTAATAATAAGTGACTGGAGAAAGGGGGCGAGAAAAGTTTTTCTCTCTCGCCCCAAAGCTTTAGTACTTTGGTTGTTCGTTGAGTATCACATCGTATCCGAAGATACGCTTGTAACGATCAATTTCGTCTTTTGGACCAATTGCCTTTGCGAGGTTATCGCTGAGTTTAACAAGTGGTTTGCCATTTGCACGGGTTGCCTTAATAACCAAGGATAGAGCCTGAAGTCCGAGATCGTTTCCAAGATTGGTTCCCCATCCAAATGTTGCCCTAATCTTCCCTCGACAATAATCTGCGATAGCAAGAATTTTATCAATTTCCAAACCATCACTAAAAACTATAAGCTTTTTTTGTGGATCGATTCCATGACTCTTATAGAAAGCGATTACTTTATCTACAAAAGTAAATGGATTTCCTGAATCTTGTCTCAATCCCTTCCATTTTGCTGCCTGTTCAGCAGTCATCGCCCTAAAAAACGCATCTGTGCCGAACGTATCTGGTAGAGCGACAGAAAGTGCTTCTCCGTATTCTTCCCACCAACTCTCGAGTGTCATTTGGATTGTTCGAAGAATACCTTCGTCAGTATCGCTCATAATTCCTGCTATAATCATATCGCGCTCATGAGCCGCAGTTCCCATTGGCACTGTACCATATTTGTCTGAGAGAAGGACATTTGAGGTTCCACGGAATTGTCCAGGAAGCTCTTCAATAAGAACACTAACAACGTAATCTTGCCATTCTCTAAAAGCTCGGCGTCGAGATGAAAAATCAGTAAGAGTTATATCAGGGAAGCTCTTGAGAATCCTAACTTTTTCCAGAAGTTGAGTATATCCGCGAGCTAAAACAGCATCTTGTTCAAGTCGACTCATTTTGCTCAATTGATACTCAGTGTAAAGTTCCGTAAGAATCGAAAGAGCAAGAGTTTCCCAGTAAGTTACCACAGACCATGGACCAGAAAACTCCAGATGGAATTGACCATCGACCACATCGAGGTCATAAGCTCCTAGTCGCAGAGCCTTCAAATGTTCCAGGTAATCTTCCCTAAACATTCTTTGTCCATATTCGTCCGTGCCGCGCAGGTAATGGATATTGGAAATAGTAAAAGCCAATTTACGAACTTCGTCTAATTCTTCTCTGAGCCTTCCGATATCCACACAATCGGCAAGCCTTACCGATCTTGTTCGATTGGTTAGGCTGAATGTTACCTGTGCGGTTGGGTGGCGATGGAAACTTTCTTGTCCCATTGTGTATTTATAGAAGTCAGAGTCGAGCAGACTTGTAATGATCGGTTTATCTTTCTGACGATTCACTTTCCATCTCCTTTCCATCCATAAAGATGGTTTTCTTTTATGTATTCTGCAACTTTTTTTGGCACAAGTCTTTCAAAGGCGCTATCCTGCTCTTTGATCAGATCGCGCGTTTCCGAACTTGAAACATCTTCAAGATTCGTGTTGACAATTTTAATGTTGCCTGGAAACTTGAGATTGTTTGGAATCGGATATCCTGGTCTGACAAGAATTAAGAAGTTATAATTGCGCAATAACTCCTCTCCCCTGATCCAGCAAGCTTCAATTTCAGATTTTCCGCCGAATTTTTTCTGAGGAATAATCGAATCGGAACCTGTAAACCACCAGATCTCCGCATCAGGAAATTCTCTGGTTAATCTTTCAAGCCATTCAATTGTCGGCGTGTTGTCTCCTCTAACATCATCGTCTCGTACATCAAGCACTTCCATTTCTTTGTGAGTGAAACTTTCCATAAAACGATTTACCATCGCGAGACGATGGGAAGCTTCAACAAGGTCTTTTTTATCGGTTCTTGATCCACAAGGTATCCAGATGATTCTGTCAAATTGCTTAGTATGAATCAAGAATCTCAATACTTGCAAATGTCCGAGATGAGGGGGGTTGGCGGCAGAACCGCCAACAGCGATTCTGACCTTGCCTTCCATGCGCACCTCCGTTAGTGTTTGTTGTTGAGCAAAGCGAAACTTATAAACTCTTACGCCCTGTACCGAATGAGCGAAGCGAATTCTGGTACTGGGGCTACGCTTTGTTTCGCATAAGCCTGTATTAGAGCCTTATATTTATTTTTTAAAGAACTAACTTACTTCGAGCACCTAATATTTACTAAGTAGTCGGAGAAAGGAGGCGAGAAGCTTTTCTCTCGCCTCAAAGCTTTTAGTTAAGCTCAATATTGGGCCACTCCTCCATCGGAGTGGTGGATTTGACGATGTGAAGACCACGAGCAGCGAAACGCGCAAAGGCTTCATTTGTCTGTTTCTCAAAACCAGGAATTGAAGAACTACAATCATCAAGGAAGTAAATATTACCAATTCTTAGTTTTGATCTCGGAGCAAACTCATCAGCAGACTCAGCATTATTCATAATGTCATTTAAAGACTCAGGAGCACAGTGGCTTCTAGATTGACCAGCAATAATCAGAGTATCATACCCCAAGAATCGTCTTATTAGCTCAAAGTTGAAATTGTCTATTACTGATCCATCGTGGGCTTTACTTACTTCCGGACCAACGATCGAATAGTATTCGGTAAACGGATTAGTGCCCTTAAGGATGGTGAATCTTGTTGTCTGGCGGGCCATTTCATGAACAAAGATTGCGTATTCTACAGATGAATCTAATGCATGACCAAAACTTCCCAAGATTCCGTGGTAAGTCCAGATCATTAAAGGTTTTTTTTCTCTTTTTTCAAGTTCGCTGGTATACCAGAGAGCATAATCATCAAGCCATTTCTGAGTTCTACTGAATCTATAGCCAACTTCTGGATTGATTCGCCACATACCTCTTACAACATTTTCGTGAGTAATCTCGGTACCAGGTGCAGGATGATTGCCATCTTTATCCACCCAGAAGATTGGGTGAAAAATCTGCATTGGCGAGTGCGTGTCAAGAGAAACGTCAATAGCTGTGATTCTTGCAATATTATCTAAGATAAAATGCATCAATCTGGTATTATCTTCCCAAGCATGAGGCACCAGAAGTTCTGCAAGTTCTGGGTGGCAGAATGTGTTTTGAGGATCAATAATCAATAAACCAATTCGTATCCGATCTCGAGATGCAGGTTTGACACCTTGCATTTTCTGACAGGTTTTTCCCAGACCAGCAGCTGACAAATAATCAACCTTTTCGATTCTTTCCATTTCTTGGACCTCCTTGTCCTTTATCGCTGTTTTTTTATGAGCTTTGTTTAGGTACTTTAGCCTCGATACCAATCAAGGCTAGAAAATTAGAGCCGAATTTTTCCGCTTCAATTTTCTAAAATTGCTTTATCATTCTGACATACTATTCTATAATAAATTTGCGTTTTGTCAATGATTTTAAACGTTTTTAAGAATAATGACAATAATTTTTTGAAAAAGGGAGGGATTATGCTTTCACAATCCCTCCCTGATTTTGTCAAAGAACAATTAAGGAGCTGTTTTACCGAAACCTCCGAGGCTGGCTTGAGCGAAACCCTGGGCGTTCTGGCTGATTTTGGTAGCTGACTGGGAAACCATCAGGAAAGCCTTGCGGATTTCGTGAGGGTCATTGTCCGGCGTCAGAATCCACTGGGGCAGAATTCCCATATCGCCGAAAACTTTTTTGAAATCGGTTTGATGGTCATCAATGCCCATACCGGCAATAATGTGCTGTTCTGTTTTAAACATATCCTGGACAATGGGTGCCACATCCTGAGGGCGTCGGTATTTGCGAGAATGAAGATCGCAGCTGTCGGTGATAATGATTGTTACTGTTCTTACTGGAACGGCGTTTTTGGAAAACTGTTCCGTTTTAGCAATAACTGTTCCAAGAATTACGACGGTCTCATCGTAAAGCGGAGTGCCGCCAACAGGGAAATAGTTTGAAGCATCAAGCTGAACAGCATTTTCTAACAGACAATAAGGCGTTATAATCGTGCCGTTCAGGGTTCTTGTATGAACGAGAATGTTGTTTTTTTGCTTGGTTTTCATCAGAGCATCGAGAACAAGATTGTGTCCAAGCATGACATTTGCGGTATTTCCCGCTCCTTCAATGGAGCCCGAATCGTCAATCAGGAAGGTAACAAGAACAACTTCGGTTGACTTCACGTCGTCAACATTGACTCCCAAAGCCGCTTCGATTTCCATACCTACGTCGTGAACTGTCAGAGCTTTTGCTGTGGCAGGAGAAATTGTGCCTTCCTGCGCAGCCGACTGAATCAGTTTTTTTGCGCTATCGCTCACAGAAGCCTCCTTTGCTTTTGAGAGAGTGGAGGCAGACAAGCTTTCTTGCCTGCCTCCGTTTTTTTTGGTTCCTAAAGCCTGATTTCAGGCCAGGATTCGATCAGGTCAGTTGATCTGACAACGTGCATTCCGGCGTTTTCAAATTCCTTCAAAGCCTTATTCGCATCGTCGGTAAAATCAGGTCCCGAAGGAATGACAACTGCAGCAGTGCAGTCTTCAAGAATGTAAACTTTCTTTACCAGGGATTCGTCCTGGGCTTTGATTTCTTTCAGGAAATCGGCGATGCTTTCCTTGACGCAGTGGCTGGACGCGAGTCCCGCCATAATAACCACATCTGCTTCAAAGAGAGTTTTGATCAGTCTCTCATTTTTCTGCGCCTGAGGAATAGGTCTTCCGTCCCAAAGAGTTGTCACTTCTGGTGAGAAAATCGAGTAGTGCTCGGTCAAAGGATTGCCACCCTTAATCGCCGGGATGTTGGCTGCGCCTCTCGCAAAACTATGGAAGAGGCGGACTTCATCAACAACACCAGCTAAGCGATGTCCCGGAGAGCCGAGCATGCAGTGATAGGGCCAGAGATAAAGCATGTATTTGCCGGTTTTCTCCAATTGTTCGCAGTAATGGATGAATTGCCGTCTTAGGTCAAGCACACTCAAACCAATCTGAGCAGCCATTGCCGGATTAGGTTCGTACTTTCCGTCGCGATAATCCTTGGCAGAAATGACGGTGTTGGGTTGAGGGTGGCTTCCGTCCGGCAAAAGGTGGGCGCTGGGATAGAAAATCTGATAAGGCAGGTGAGTATCCATTGTGCAGGTAATCCCGGAAATCAAGTCGAGGTATCGGTAAAGGAATTCAACAAGTCTCTGATGGGCATCCATGGCGCCGGTGCCTGAGCGACCGGCCACATAAAGGGACCCTGTCGGGAAGCTGAAATCAACCTGGTCATCAATGATAAGCATCTGAACATTTTTAGCATCATCGTTTACAGGATGAATTTTGTGAGTTTTGCGCCAGGCTTCAGCGCAGGTTTGAAGCAGGGTTATGTCGCGAACGCTATAATCGGCATTCGTGGCATTCTGCGGATCATAGTGCTTGGGAAGAGGGAGTTGGGCGACCTTTGTTTTCTTCGTGCTCATTGCGGATCCTCCTTTGATCCTTTTTGCTGCGGTTCGATTTTCCGGGCGGCCATTTTTGTTTTTTACTTGCCTCCTTTTCTAATCGATTCTTAGGAGCTTGATATCCTGGCGGTTAACAGCATAAATGCCGTTCTGGTCCGTAAAAAGGAGTGAATCTTTATCCACAAAAGGCTCTGTGTCAGGAAAATGATTTATCTTGGCGATTTGTCCCTGTTCAATTTCCGTTCTTACAATACCTTCATCAGTCGGAGCGAAAAGGAACTGTCGGAAAGCGCATTTTCCCTTGAGTGTTCCCAGCCAGGATCCATCATCTTGAGTTGCTTGCGCCACGCATTCTACAGCGCCATTTTTCAAAATAACCACGCAATCGTTAATGATTTTTCCCTTTTGCTGAGTTGAGATCAAAAGCCAGCAGCGCTCCTTATCGAAGAAGCATTCGCAACTAATTAATTGTCCTTTAATGGGTGGAAGTTTTACCTGGTCATTGATGCCCAGTTTTTCTTTGTCGAAGACAAAGGCGATGGTTAGATTTCCTGCGCGATAGAAACCGAATCCGAATTCTGGACCAACCCAGAAAATCGTTTGGTTTTCAAGAATTTTACCGATTGCTTCCTTACCAAATGGGCCATCACGGAACAGTTGATTATTTTCTATCCAGTAAATATGATTTTCATTGGCGTCAAACATTGGCAAGTTTTGGAAAGTTCCGATGTTGGTTTTGACAGGCGCCTGGTTTGTCCTAAATAAATAAAGTTCATCACCTTTGGCGATCAGGGTTGATCCGTCACTGATTCCGAAACGCATTCGCGGATCGAGTTTTTCTCGGGCGACAATCGCGCCATTTTCTCTTTTAAAGCAACCATCTTCGTAATAGAGCCAAAGGAAGTTTTTTCCGTTAAGACCTGCTTTTAAAATAATACCCTTAGTCCTGAAAATATCTCTTGCTGAAACATGGCCTTTGAAATGGACAATTTCTTTGACAATAGCTTTGAAACACTGGGGACAGGAATTGCGCGCATGTTCTGTGCCGCAGACCAGGCATTTTTTCCAGCATAGACTCTGAATCAGGTTTTCTGGGAAAACGCGCCTTTGGTCTTTTTCGAAAGTAAGGCGCAGATATTCAAGCATTTCATCCGGCAAAACATCAAGGCGGATAGCCGGTTTTGGGTACTGGACATCAGGATGAAAAACCGTAATCCTTTTAAGCGGTCTTGAATCCTGCGTTACGATTTTCTGGGGAGCTTTTTTTGGCCTATAAATTCCTCCGTACGGTCCCACATAAAGCAGACATTGCATCAGCATGATAGCGAAAGCGTACCAATCGGAATTTTGGTTATGAGGGAAAGCAAGTACTGGCCTTGTTTCTTTTGGATCGCAAAGCAAGGGATCAACAAAGCGCTCAGTAAAGAGCTTGCAGAGGAACTTCCCAAACTGATAGCTGTCAACATCAACCAGATAGGCTTCATTCCCTGAGACCAGGACATTCAAATCATTGAAATCACCGATGACGACGCCGGTCCGATGGGCTTCCGAAACTGTTTTATAAAGATCAAGGAAAATCTTAGTCACCGTTTCCTGGGAAATTCTTTGTTCGCGGAAACTGCGGTCGCTATACTTTATCAGCACTTCTGTTTGTTTGAGATAGCGCATAACATAACCGGCAATTTGCCTTGTTGTGCTATCAAACGCCAGATCTTCGGGTGCAATGATGCGGTGGGGCAGATTTTTGGGAAATGTCTTGAGTTTTTGTTGGTGTTCCAAAATCCGCTCTCTGGCAATTGCCTGTTCTACAGGATTTCCCTGGAAGTCGGGATGGTCCGGTGTTTTGAAAACCTTAAGCGCCTTGCCATTGCCCAAATCATAGATTTCCGCTTCGCCGCCCTGGCCGATGAGTTTATTTTGACTGAGGCGGACGCGTTGTCCGTTGACATAGATTTCATTCACATCTTGTCGCCTCCTTTTTTTTGCCTCATTACCACAAGAGTTGTGTCGTCTGGCAGAATTCCCGATTCTTTGGCGAGATGTTTTTTTTCATCAATTCTTAAGCTTTGGCGGTTCATCATCGACAAGCGCCGTCTGATCATATCCGGATTGGAAAAACATTTGTCGTTTTCCCAGAACCAATTTATCTGACCAACCTGGTCTTGGCTGCCGGGAATTTGTTTTTCTGACTGTCTGATTAAATCGCAGACGCCGTCAGTGCCGATGAGCAAATTTTTGATTTCAGGTGTTTCGATGATGCGCTTTGTCTTGATGTGAAGCAGTCTTTGATCGATATCAAGAGTCTGGGGGTCCAGTAATTGATAAGCGAGATAAGGAGGAGCATTGTCAGGAAAGGGACCGATTTGTGTTACTTCTCCGTTAATGATGTAGGCGCCGTCACCAAGAGAAAAAATTATGGTTTTATTTTTTGTGGCGATGGCACCGATCATTGTGAAGAGAAAATAATCGGCAATTGCCTGAGCATGAAGATCTCGGTCCATTGAATGAGCCAGAGCGTAGATTTTTTCCAGCACATTTCTTTCTATTAAAGACCAGAGGTTATTTGTGGCGATATCATTTCCAAGCGCATCTAGGAATCCATTCTCATATAGATTGGTAATGATTTCATTAACTATCAATTGGCTGCCGATTTTCGCTCCTACTTCGCTATGTGGCTTAGAGCCGCAGCCATCAGCAACAACGATGACAACCGCATCTTCTGTGATTTGCCATAAAAAAGCGTCCTGATTATTTTTTCCGCATCTTTGATGATTGGTTCCCAGAACAGTTCCGCCGGCGATCTCAAATTGATTTTTCATTACATTCACCGTCCTTGAGGGGTTATTGAGAGCTTTGTGAGTTTTTAAATTGTTAAAGTACTACTTACTTAGGCTAAAGAACTATATGAGTATGTGTATTATTAACACTAATTAAGGGGTAAAAAAATTTGTAAAAATCAGGAAGAACTAAACCCTTTTAAGTGTGTTTTATACACTAACTAATGAGGAAAAAAAATAGGCGTTAATTAAAGCAGATCGATAATCTGGGGGCTGCGCTGTTTGAAGCGATAAATCACTGCTGGCCTGTGAGGCATTCCCCCTTCCTTTTTATTTGTTCTTATCAGGAGTTTTGATAAAAGGATTTTCTTGCGGAAATTTCTTTTGTCGAGTTTTCTATTTAAAATGATTTCGTATGTTTCCTGAAGATCGCTTAAGGAAAATTCCTGAGGTAGAAGACTATAAACAATATTGGTATAGCCAAGTTTTGCTTTCAGTCGCTTAACTGCCAAAGCAATCATTTTTTTATGATCGTATGCTAAATCAGGAAGTTTTTTAATCGGGAACCAATTGATGCCGGCGTATTTTTTGGTGGTTTTCAATTTGATGCCGCTATAAGGTATCAGGGCGAAATAAGCAACCGAAACGACTCTTCCAAAAGGATCGCGGCTGATGTCGCCAAAAGTGCGGAGCTGCTCAAGATAAATATTTTTTACACCGGATTTAGCAAGCAAATTTCTTTTCGCTGCCGTTTCCAATGATTCCTGAGATTTAATCAAACCGCCGGGAAGCGCCCAGTGTTCCTTATATAATTTCTTTTTCATCTTAATAAGCAGGACCTGGAGTTTTTCATCCTTTACGGTAAATAAAACAACATCAGTGGCAATGACTGCAAACTTATATTTTTTTTCCCGAACAGCTTCTTTTTTCATAATTTGATAACTTAGTGTATCTAGTACAATTATACTCCCAAGAAAAATCTTGTCAAGTGGTTTATCCACAATAAGGGGTTTTTTCACAAAAAAGGCCCTTATCTATTGACAAACTTTTTTTTCGCGCTATACTAATTGTAGAGGATACACTAACTAAAAAAGGTTAAAGAAAAATAGGCAATTATCTGTAACCTTACTACTATGAACATCTATGAAATTGTCGGTGTTATCTTCGGAGCTTGGTGTGTTTACCTAGCAGCCAAAGAAAAGATCCTCAATTGGCCCATTGGCATTATTAGCGTAATAGCCCTAGGGGTGATGTTCTTTCAGATTAAACTTTACGCTGATATGGGCGAGCAGGTCTTCTATATAATAACCGGTTTCTATGGCTGGTATCTTTGGAAACATGGAGGAGAGAAAAAAACAGAATTAAAAGTTAGAGTTCTTAATAATACCGAAAGGCTTCAGGCCTTTCTTTTTCTTATCTTCGGATCATTGCTTATGGGTTTCTCTTTGAAGAATTTTACCGATGCTTCAATCCCCTACCTAGATTCATTCACAACCGTTATGAGCTTAATTGCCCAGATATTTCTGATGACGAAAGTTTTCGAAAACTGGGTTCTTTGGATATTGGTAGATGTTTTAGCGATTGGCATTTATGCTTATAAAGGCGTCTATCTGACCGCCGGTTTATATATAATTTATTTAATCCTAGCCAGTACAGGATTTTATAACTGGTATAAATCATGGAAAAAAAATCCAAGAATCTTACAACAGGATTAGTTTTGGGGAAATTTGCGCCTTTTCATAAAGGCCATCAACTTTTGGTTGATACGGCACTAAAAATGACAGATAAAGTTATTGTGCTTATCTATGATTGTCCTGATATTACCGACATTCCTTTGAATATTCGCGCTGGTTGGATAAAGAAAATCTATCCTCAAGTTACGGTTATAAAGGGATATAATGGACCATCGGAGTGCGGACTTGATTCTCGGATTACCAAACAACACGATGAATATATTTTAAAGACGGTGCCATTTAAAATTACTCATTTCTTTTCTAGTGAATGGTATGGAGAGCATGTCAGTAAAGCGCTCGGGGCAGAAAATATTATAGTTGATATTAAACGTAAATTAGTTCCCATATCCGGAACAATGATTCGTCAAAATCCTTATAAATACAGAAAATTTCTTCATCCTGTCGTATATGAAAGTTTTGTAAAAAAAATTGTTTTTTTGGGAGCTGAGTCAACAGGAAAAACCACAATTGCAAGAGAATTAGGGAAAATTTATAAAACCCAATGGATGCCGGAGCTTGGCAGAGAATATTGGGATAAATATCATGATAGCTCAGGAAAACTTTCTATGGATCAATTACTTGATCTAGCAAAAAAGCATCTTTCAAAAGAAGATGCTTTAATTTTAAAAGCGAACAAATATTTCTTTTCTGATACCAACGCAATTACGACCGAAATGTTCAGCCGTTATTATCATGGAAAAGCGCATCCAGAATTGATTAAAATTGCTAAAAAAAATAAACAACGCTACGATCTTTGGTTTGTTTGCGATATAGATATTCCCTATGAAGACGATGGCTCAAGATCAGGCGAAACCCATCGGATTAAATTCCAAGAACAAATTATTAATGATTTAAAAAGAAGAGAGATTTCCTATACTCTCTTAAGTGGAAATCGTGAAGAACGAATTAGACAGGTTCAAAATAAATTGGAAAAAGAGGAATAAAGAGATAAAATATAGAAATTAAATAAAATTTTATGTCTTTAACGCAAATACAAATTCTAAGAGAAAAATATAAACCTCTAAAGATAAAGTATCTAATCATAGCCGAATCTCCTCCTCTATGCGAAGATTCTTCTGTAAGGTTTTTTTATAATCCTTCACAGGAAAAATATGATTTTATGTTTAGGGCTATCATGGAAACTATTTTTTCTGACTTCAAAAACAAGTACAGAAAAGGTGATAAAAATATCTATCTTGAACGATTTAAAAGTGAAGGTTTTTACATGATAGATTCCACAGATGATCCAATTAATAGATTAAATGAAAAGGATAGAAATAAAAAAATCATTCTTGATTCAAAAAAGAAAATTATAGAAATAAAAAAATTAATTTCAAAAGAAACCCCAATATTTCTTATTAAAAAGAATGTTTTTGAAATCTTCAGTAATATATTAAAAAAACAAGGATATAATGTAGTAAATAATGAATTTATTCCTTTTCCTGGTTTTGGCAATCAATTAAAGTTTAAGGAAGTCTTTAAAAAATATTTAACAAAAGTATACAACTATTTATGATTTTCAAATTATGTTTGCAAGACAAGAAATTGCAATAAAAATTCTTGATAGATTAAAACAAAGACAAAACTTATAACCGGCAATTGTCGGCTCTTTTCTTTAATTTAATCAAAATCATTGACAAAGATTGACTTTTAGAATAAATATGTTACAATGATATTAATATTAAGGAGGCAGAGATGAGAATCTTGGCTGTGATCAAACCGGAATCTCGAAATCAAGTGATGGAAGCTCTCGGGATCAACTATGATCCCAGAATGATTGAGCCGAAGGATGAGTTGAGGGTTGAGTGCGATTCTCAACATTATCCTCACTTTCTCTATTCTAAGTCAGGAGGGCGTAATCTGACATCCGATACTGACCGCGTGATCATTGAAGCATAACAAGCGAAACAGGAGCCTGTTTGAAGCAAGCAGGCTCTTTTGATTTTTTCATTTAAATATGATAAAACTTAAGATACATATGAAAAATATTCACGAGAGACAGGATTTCTTTTTTAAAAAAGCCAAAAAAGAAGGCTATCCTGCTAGATCAGTTTATAAATTACAAGAGATTGATAATAAATACCGACTTTTAAGGTCGGGAAATTTTGTTTTAGATTTGGGCTGCGCTCCGGGTTCTTGGCTGATGTACATTGCTGAAAGAATCGGACCAATGGGAAAAGTTTGGGGAGTGGATTTGCAAGGAATAAGAATCGGACTTTCTTCTAATGCAAAGTTTATTGAAAAAGACATCAATGATTTAACGAGCGATGACTTTAACAATGTAAATTTTAATCTTATTGTTTCTGATATGGCGCCAAACACGACAGGAATTAAATCAAGAGACACAGACATGTCATTGCAATTAGTTTTGACCGCATTTGAAATTGTAAAGCAACACTTAAAACCAAAAGGACATTTTCTTTTTAAGATTTTTGAATCAAAAGAAGCTCATGATTTTATGAAAGATCTTAGGAAATATTTTGAAATAGTAAAACGCCACGATGCGAATGCCTCAAGAAATGCAAGTAAGGAATTTTATGTTGTCTGTAAAAATTATCTAGGTACTAAATCGTAAAATCATGAATCAAGAATTAATCAATCGGGAAATTAAATGGCTTATTGACGAAAAGTACCAAGGGAAATTGGGATTGAAGGCAAGTTGTGATATAAAGAAACTTAAAAAAGGCGTACCTCTCGCCTATCTTATCGGTTATCAGCCGTTCTTGGGATGTCAGATTGACTTAAAATATCGCCCGTTAATCCCCCGCGTGGAAACAGAATATTGGACTGAAAAAGCGATCGAAGATATAAAGAAAAACAAAAAAGAAAAAATAAAATGTCTTGATTTATTCGCTGGTTCTGGTTGTATTGGAATTGCGATCTTAAAAAATACAAAAAATACAACAGTTGATTTCGTGGATATAAAAGGAAAATATTTAAAACAGATAAAAAGAAATCTTGAGCTAAATAAGATTTCCCAGTCGCGATACAAAATTATCAGGTCAAACATTTTTCATAATATCGAAGTCGGACTTCAATATGATTATATCTTGGCAAATCCACCCTATGTTTCTTTGAAAGAAATAAAAATGGTTCAAAAATCGGTTTTAAATCATGAACCAAGAAAAGCTCTTTTTGCTGGTAGCGATGGCTTAAAATATATAAAGAAATTCTTAACCAGCGCAAAAAATTATTTGAATCCAGAAGGAAAAATTTATATGGAGTTTGGTTTTGGCCAAAAACCAGCTATTGAAAAAATTGTTAAAGAATGCCATTATGGAAATTACGTTTTTTTCAAAGACCAGTACGATGTTTGGAGATACATCATTGTAAAATCCGAAGCACCTGCCTGACGGTAGGCAGGCGAAATCCGAAATCCAAAACAAATTCTAATATTTAAAAATTAAAATTTTAAACTGTTTTGGATTTAGAACATTCGAATTTAGATATTGTTTCGAGTTTCTGATTTCGATATTCGAATTTAATATCCCAGCTTCTAGCTTCTAACTTCTAACTTCAAATTCAATGAATCTCTCATGTGGAATTGTCGGTCTGCCCAATGTTGGGAAATCTACTTTATTCAACGCTCTTTTGTCGCGCCAAGTTGCTGACGCGCAAAATTATCCTTTCTGCACGATTGAGCCAAATACTGGCGTAGTTGAAGTTCCTGATCCAAGATTAAAAGTTTTGGCGGAATTGTCTCATTCAGAAAAGATTGTGCCCGCGGCTATCAAATTTATTGATATCGCAGGTCTAGTCAAGGGCGCTTCAAAAGGAGAAGGGCTGGGTAATAAATTTTTATCTCATATTAGAGAAACAGACATTATTGTCCATATTGTTCGAGCTTTTGAAGATTCGGATATCGCCAGAGCGGGCAGCGAGAACCCAGAAGCAGATTATGATGTCATCAATACCGAACTTTGTTTAGCCGATCTTCAGACGATTGAAAAACAAAAAGAACCAAAAGGTGTTGTTGATAAAGATGCTCAATTTAAATGGCAATCAATCGTTAAAATAAAAGAAAAACTAGTTCAGGGGATATCAGCAAGAAATAGCGGAATCTCAAAAGAGGAAAAAGCGTCTGTTAATGATTTAAATTTTATTACTCTAAAAAAAGAAATCGTCGTTTTAAATGTTTCTGAAGGTGAACTATCTCGTATCGGAGAAATTAAAGAAAAATATGCCAAATGGGAGCCGATTATTATTTCAGCTAAGGTCGAATCAGATCTAATTGGACTGAGCGATGAAGAAAAAAAAGAATATTTAAAAGATTTGGGCGTTGAATCGTTTGGACTTGAGAAATTAATTAAAAAAGCTCAAGAGACCTTAGGGCTAATAGATTTTTTGACGACCGGTGAAAAAGAAACACGAGCCTGGACAATAAAAAAAGGCGCTTTAGCGCCAGAGGCTGCTGGAACGATCCATACTGATTTTGAAAAAGGTTTCATTCGGGCTGCTGTTGTTAGCTACGATGATTTTGTCCAATATAAGACATGGAAAGAGCTAAAAGAAAAAGGCAAGGTTCGTTTCGAAGGCAAGGACTATGAAATGAAAGATGGCGATGTTGTTGAATTTTTTCATAATTAAAAAAAGGACCCGCAAGCGCTGTCGCCTGCGGGCCGTCGTGCGTACTACCGCGTGAAGGAGGGGTCTTGGGTGGGGCGGGAGACCTGGTGCCGAGAGCGGGACTTGAACCCGCACGAGGGAACCTCGGAGGATTTTAAGTCCTCTGCGTCTGCCGATTCCGCCATCCCGGCAATTCACTCTATATAACCATTATAACATACTCTAGAAAAATGTCAATAGTTTGGGCGTTGTTACGCCTCTTTTTTGTTTTCAAATAGCCTTATTTTATATAAAAAAAGCGAACGATCCCTGTCGTTCGCATGGTAACTAACTGATTGTCAGTTGTACGCTTCCTCCTTATTCCTCGTTGAGGATTTCTTTTTCGAATCGTTCGATGAAGACCGAAGAACCTTGATCTTTTGTTTCTCCAGCCAAGACACCGATTCTTAAAGCATACCTGATCTGATCATCGTAATCAAGAGAGATTTCGTCGCCATGCTCAAGAATCTCACTCAATCCCACATTGGCCACTTTTTTTGGGTTTCCCCAATGAAGTTCGACTTCTCTTCGAAACCCTTCTGTTAGCTGCATGGAACCTCCTATGCGATGATTATATTTATATTATATCATATATTGATAAAAAATCAAGCTTTTTATCTATAAAACATAATTTTACACAAAAAAAGGACTGGAATCTCCAGTCCTCTATTTTTTTCTAGCTTTTGATGTCTTTGACCAAGTTTTTTATTCCATTTCCTATTGCTTCACGCATTGTGGGAATGACGAGAAATATAAGCATCCATCCAGACAATACAGTCAAATACATCATAAACCAACAAAAGAAGAACATTAGGTATGGAAATATGGGTCCCAGTTGCGAGAATCTTGAGATATCAGTTATCGGGTTACCACTATTACCTGTAGGACCGGAAATTGCTGTCAAAATATACGAACCTGCTTTAACCATAAACGGAGCAAGAATAACCATTAGAACCAATACAATAAAGAGAACGCGCCCTGCACTAAAAACAGCTTTGGTTTTCTTGAGAACCCCTTTTTTCGTGATTTTCATTTTTCCTCCTTGATTTTGAAGAACTAGCTATATTCTAATACATTATTACATTTTGTCAACAAAAAGGCGAATGATTTTTGTCATTCGCCAAGTAACTGACTATTTATACACAGATTTTTCTTAGTAGTTCCTCCGTTAATCCAAAATCTTCAGGAATGCATCCTGCGTTGGCAATGCATCTGCGAAGATAACCAACGCTGTCCTTCGGCTTTTTAACAAAACCTTCTTTACGCCAACGACTACTAATTTCGAGTGCCTCATTCTTATAGCCAGCAACCAGAAGAGCCTCTAATTCTTGTTCTCTGGTTCCTATTTGTTCAAGCGAACAGCCAGCCTTATCAGCATTTTCACGGAGTGATTTAATGGTAAGCTCAACATTTTCTGATAGGGCATACCGTGCTATCTTGAGCCCCAAAATGGCCTGCTTCTTTGCTTCTTCTTTTTTCTTCTTATCCTTATTCATCTTTCCTCCTTTGGTTTTTCTTAGTTAGCTTTAGTATCTATGAGACCTGAGTCTTGCCTTGTTACCTAGTTTACCAGCTAGATGAAGAGGCCAATAAATAAGCCAGATAAAACTAGCAAAGAAAGCGCAAAAGGCATAGTCTTCGGCATTAAATCTACCACAAGTCATCCAGTACTTATAAACCCAAACGAATGTTGCTCGCCAGATACAGCCATAAAGTAATGCGCTTACTAGTCCTACTAGAGCACATGCCCAAGCTGTCATTCTTCCTCCTTTGCTTTTTTGAGAACTGGTTAGATTCTAGCACCCTAGTAATTAAAAGTCAATGGTTGAGCAAAAAATTATATGTACTTTCCTGTCCAGCTTTTGGAGTTTTTAGCGATTTGTTCAGGTGTTCCTTCAGCAACAATTTCTCCTCCCTTATCTCCGCCTTCAGGTCCCAAATCAATCACCCAATCAGCTAAACGAATCACTTCGATATTATGTTCAATGACAACAACGCTATTTCCTTTCTTAACTAATTCATCCAATACCAACATCAAATTCTTAATATCATACTGGTGAAGACCTGTTGTCGGTTCGTCTAAAATATATAAAGTTCTTGTTGTTTGAACTTTGGAAAGTTCTTTAGCAAGCTTAATGCGCTGCGCTTCTCCGCCGGAAAGCGTCGTCGCTGCTTGTCCTAAATGAATGTAGCCAAGTCCGACTTTTTCCAAGATTTCCAATTTTCTCTTTATAACCGGAATATTTGAAAAAAATTCTTTTCCTTCGCTGACAGTCATGTCTAAAATGTCAGCAATATTTTTTCCATTATAAGCAATATCAAGAATTTCTTGTTCATATCTTGCGCCGTGACAATTCTCGCATTCAACATAAACATCGGACAAAAATTGCATTTCAACCTTTATCAATCCTTGTCCTTGGCAAGTTTCACACCTGCCACCCTTAACGTTAAAACTAAATCTTCCCGGTCCATATCCTCGAACCTTAGCCTCTTTTGAACAAGTAAAAAGATCTCTAATGGGCGAAAAAAGACCGGTATAGGTCGCAGGATTTGACCTGGGCGTACGGCCGATCGGTGATTGGTCAACAACGATAATTTTATCTAAAAATTCTTTTCCCTTAATGTATTTGTGATCGCCCGGCTTTTCCTGAGAGCGATAAAATTCGCGAAATAATGCTTTGGTTAAAATATCATTAACGAGAGTGCTTTTTCCTGAACCAGATACTCCCGTAACGACAACAAGTTGCTTAAGAGGGATTTTAACATCAATATTTTTAAGGTTATTTTGGGTCGCTCCAATAATCTCAAGATAATCTTTTTTCTTGAGGATAATTTTTTTTCGATTAATTTCAAAAGCGTCTCTTAAAAATTGACCGGTATAGGTATTTTCTTTTTTTACATCTTGGGGCTTTCCTTGAGCAACAACTTTTCCGCCATGTTTTCCTGCATCAGGTCCGATATCGATAAGCCAATCGGACTGTTCCATTGTTTGTCGATCATGCTCAACCACCAAAACAGAATTACCCAAATCTCGCAACTTCTTTAAAATATTGATTAGGCGACCTTGATCTCTCTGGTGAAGGCCGATAGAAGGTTCGTCTAAAATATATAAAACCCCGGAAAGTCCTGTGCCGATTTGCGTGGCTAAACGAATTCTCTGAGCTTCTCCGCCAGCCAAAGTCGATGATTTTCTATCAAGAGTCAAATAATCTAGGCCAACATCAATCATATAGTTTAGTCGGGCATTTATCTCTTTTAAAATCGGTTCAGCGATTTTTCTTTGAGATTCTGATAAATAATCTTTAGATTTAGTCAGCTCAGCAAAGAAATCAATTAATTTTTGTAGAGACATGCCGGAAAGTTCGGTAATATTTTTATTAAAAACAAGAACAGCTAAGGACTCTTTTTTAAGGCGCTTTCCTTGGCACAGCGGACAAATTTCAAAAATGGTATATTTTTCTACTTCTGCTCTAGCTCCATCTGATTGAGTTTCTTTATAACGTCTTTTTAAACTAGGAATTATTCCTTCAAAAGATTCATCTCCATATAAAATAATTTGTTTTTGTTTTTCTGTTAGGGTTTTAAATGGCTGAGACATTGAGAATTTGTGATGTTCTGCGACTTCATTCAATAGATGCCAATACCAGCCTTGGCGGCCAACGCGATGAGATGCTGTTGACCAAGGACGAATTGCGCCTTCATTGATAGATAAATCGGGATTTGGAACGACTAAATTAGGATCGATCTCTAGTTTTTCACCCAATCCATTACATCCAGGACAAGCGCCATAAGGAGAATTAAAAGAAAAACTATGAGGCTCAAGCTTGGCAATACTAATACCACAATCAGGACAAGCAAAAAGAGAAGAGAAAAGATTTTCTTTATCAGCAAATTTAACCACTAAATATCCCTTTCCCATCTTAATCGCTGTTTCCACGGAATCTAGAACGCGCGATCGCTCTTCCTTGAGAAGATCTTTTTCTTTTGGCAAAATAATTCTATCAATTACCACTAGGATTGAATGATGTTTTTGAGGATCTAACTCTGTTGCTAGCGCTTCCTCTGTTCTAATAATTGTTCCGTCAAGTTCAATCCTAACGAAGCCAGCGCGAAGAATTTCTTCAATAACTTTTTTGTGTTCTCCTTTTTTATTTTTAACAAGTGGCGCCAAAATAAAAAGAGTCTCATCTTTTGGATAAGACATAATTTGGTCTGTAATTTGCGAACAAGATTGATGACTAACAAGCTCTCCGCATGATGGACAATGAGGCTCTCCTATTTTTGAAAAAAGGAGTCTTAAATAGTCATAAATTTCTGTCACGGTACCGACAGTTGATCTTGGATTATGAAATCCGCCAACTGATTTTTGACTAATAGCAATCGCTGGCGATAAGCCCTCAATTTTTTCAACGTCAGGGCGATTCATAATTCCCAAAAATTGCCTAGCGTAAGCGGAAAGCGATTCAACGTAACGTCTTTGTCCTTCAGCATAAAGCGTATCAAAAGCTAAAGATGATTTTCCTGAACCGGAAACGCCTGTAATCACTACTAATTTATTTTTAGGAATATCTAAGTCTATGCCCTGCAGATTATGAGTTCTTGCTTTGCGAATTTTAATGAAATCGTTTTCCATAAATTGGGGGTTACCTCAATCTTAATTCTAACTAAGTCGTTGATTATACTCTTAAAAATAAATATTTCAAGGATAAAAAAGAGGCCGACTTTCATCGGCCTAGACTCTGTCTACTATCTCCATTGCTCTTTTGGCAATAGCATCGTAATCTTTTTCTTCTCTTGAAATATCTTCGTAAAAGAATGGATTACCAACTTTTACTGAAGTGTGACGAGCGCCCATTCCTAAGATTCCTAAGGATTTTCTTTCTTTTTTTCTACGGTAACATCCCCAAGGAATTATTCTAACAGGACGAATTTGTAATTTATAGCGTCTTGCCAGAATGACAAATCCAGGATTGAGACATTGATCTTGTGGTAAAGTTGCTCCTTCTGGGAAAATTACTATGAATCTAAGCCAACCACTTTTAATGGCGCTAGTGATTAACTCAGCCTGTTCCTTGGTCGTTTCGTTTCTATCAACGAAAACAATATGTTTTCCTTCGGCGCATCTACGGAAGAATGAGTTATTTTCTAGCCAGCCAAGCATTCTAAGACCCTTCCTAGCAACATATAGGATTCGATTGGTTCGAGGAAGTGCCGCCAAAACTAATGGAATATCATTTCTGCTAATATGGCGAGCAATCACGATCTGTGTTTTATCTGTTAGATTTTCGTATTTTCCGGGAATAAACCAGCTTCCGCAGAAAAATATAATTGTATAAATCTTCAAAATTCCTCTTATTATCCAGAAAATGAACCAGCCGACAAAATTACACAAGATTCCTCTATTCATCATATCCTCCCTTAAAGAACTTGAATAACTCTATTCTGTTACTTATTGATTCGTTTGTCAACAATTAAAAAAGAGATAACTTCTGTTATCTCTTTGAACCCTTCTCGAGGGGTGCCGCTAAGTGGCACAATGAAGGAAGGGGGAACCCACCTTCAAGGACCGCTGTCTTAACGGCAGACCCCGTCGAGAAGCTGGCTCTTACCTATATATTATATGATAATTACAAAAAACCAAATGTCAAGTTTTTTTCTTGATTCTATATTAAAAAAGAGAGGTACTCTCATTACCTCTCTTGACTCAAACACTCTAACTTGTCTGAGGTTGAAGCACTTGCGATTCTGGGTACGGCGTAAACATACCCATATTAGAAAGAGATCTTTCAACGCTCAAGGCTAACTCGAGTATTCCTTGTTGATTACTGGGAGAAAGTCCGAATAGAGCGATGTTACCACAGACCTCTTCCATGAGACGGTCCTCTGTTATCCTTGGATCTAGAGAACCTTCTTCATCGACAATGCCCTTGACTTTCTTAAGGGCATCCATCGCGCAAGTTGTGGAGATTTCTCCACCGCAACATTGAGAAACAAAAACAGCCATCTGTTTTCGTTCTGCCTTTGTGCACATGTGCTCCCCCTATTTGTGTGACCGATCCCGCATCCTAGGGGGTTACGCGTGAAATCGGTCTCATCAGGGCTGGGGTAGTCCATGTTCTTGGTATCTGAAGGTTTGCCTCCTTTCGAAATACCAAAACCAACATTAGTTGTTGTTTTTGGCGTTCTCCCTCCTTGGGCCCAAACCACACTTCCGCCATAACAGTCTACCTTATCCACAGTTAAAAGTCAATAGGATCTGTGGATAATTTGATAGTTGGAGTTAAAAATATTAAGATTAGATTATGATAAAAATTTTAAAAGTCATACCCGGAACAAAAATTCCCTTAAATCAACCTCAACTTCTAACATATTTTTCAAAAGAAAATATTGAGCTCGGAGGTTTAATTTCTGTTAAGTTAAAAAATAGAAAGGTTGCAGGAGTCGTGTTTGAGGCAGAAGATTTAAGGCAAACAAAAATGAATTTAAGAAAGTCTAATTTCAAATTAAAAAACATTGAGAAAATATTAGTTTCTAGTGAGATTATTGACGAAAAATTAAGAGAACTGATTTTGTGGACGAGTCTTTATTATTGGGAACCAGCAGGAATTGTTTTAAAATCAATTCTTACAAATATTCCTCTGAAAGAATTAAATAAAAAAGAAAGTTTTTATAAAAACAATAAAGAAAGCAAAAAAAAGAATGATTTAAGCAAAAAAGAATTTTATAGTGATATTAACAACGAACAGCACTATAAAATATTATTAGGCGCAATAAAGAAAGAAAGGCAAGTATTAGAACTGTATCCAGAAATAATTAAACTAGAACAAGCTTACGAGAAATTACCCGAAAGTCTAAAGAAAAAAACTTTAGTCTTTCACAGCGAGATTAAAAAATCTCAGCTCAAAAAAAATTGGCTTAGGATTTTATCTGGAGAATCAGTCATAATCTTCTCGACCAGACAGGGAGTTTTTCTTCCTTTCAAAAACTTAAAATTAATTATTGTTAATGACGAAAATTCTCTTTCTTATAAATCATGGGATCAGCATCCAAAATACAACGCTAAACATGTGGCGCTAAAGCTATCTGATCTTCACAAAGCAAAAATCATATTTACAGATAAAGTTTTATCATTTGAATCATATTCAAACATTAAGGATGAAAAATATTTTCCAAAAACAAAATTGTTTGAAGAAAAAACCGCAAAAATAGAAATAGTAGATATGATTAAGTTAATGGAGCAAGGAAATAAATTTTCTTACTTCTCCCCTGTTCTTTTAGAAAAAATTAAAAATATTCTTAATAAAAATGGCACTGTTTTACTTTTTCAAAATCGCAGAGGATTAGCTACTTATATATATTGCAAGGATTGTGGCTATTTTTACGAATGTCCTAATTGCAAATCATCTTTAGTCTATTATCGAGATGCCAACAAATTAATTTGTCATCTATGCAATCACCAAGAAAATCCTCCTGGAGGTTGCCGCAAGTGCCATGGTCATCTTGTTAAGTATTCTGGACATGGTACCCAAAGAATTTATAAAGAGATTGCAAATTTTTTTCCTGAAACGCCGATATATCTTTTAGATCTTAATTCTGCGCCAACAAACATTGAAAAACAGAAAATTATTCAGAACTTTATCGGCGAAAAAAAAGGAAAAATTCTTATAGCGACTAGTATTATTTTTGGGGTCCAAGAAATGGAGTTTGATCTTGTTTCTATTTTGAACTTTGATCTTTTGGTCAATTTTCCTGATTTTTCCACAGAAGAAAGAATAATTCGCTTAGTCAGGAAATTAGCGCTTTCTTCAAAAGAACTCATTATTCAGACATATAATCCGGAAGATTCATTACTCAAGATGTTACATTCTGGGCAATACGAAGATATTTATAAAAAAGAGCTGGGTCTTAGAAAAGCGCTTTCCTATCCCCCGTATTGGCAAATAATTAGCCTTAAATATCGCCATAAAGATGAAATCAGAGCAGAAAAAGAAAGCAAGAAATTATTTGATCAATTGATTATAAAAAATAAATTACCAGAAGGAATAAAAATTTTAGGTCCGATGAATTCGCTAAAACCAAAAATCAAGGGTTTTTACTATCGTTCAATTATTCTCAAGGTAAAAAGAAGTCATCTTAAAGAACGCAACCATCTTCTTGTGACAATTCCCGATTCTTGGGATATTGATGTCGACACAATTGAAATTTAAGGATATTATCATTATAATAAAGGCATTATGATCAAAAGCATTTTGCGTGAACCAAGTAAAATATTAAGAACCCGATCTGAAGTTGTTGTTGATTTTGAGTCCAAAGAAACAAAACAAACAATTAAAGATTTAATAGACACTCTTTTAGTAACAAAAGAAGGGTTGGGACTAGCTGCTCCTCAGATTGGTGTTAATCTTCGGGTTTTTGTTTTAAATATGAAAGGTGAAATTAAGATTTTTATCAATCCTGAAATCACCCATTTTTCTAATAAAAAAAACTTATTCAATGAAGGATGTTTAAGCGTTCCCGGAGAATTTGATGAAATGGAAAGATCGAGCAAGGTTGTTATGAAATATTATGATGAAACCGGCAAAAAACACAAAACCACTGTTAAAGGCCTTATTGCTCAAGCCTTTCAGCATGAGATCGATCATTTGAATGGAATATTGTATGTAGATAAATTAATCAAGTAAATAAATAAAAAAATCTTATTATACAGCGATTAGCTGTATTTTTTTTGGAAAAAGCTTGATTTTTTATTAATAATATGCTATAATGATAGTAAGAATGGAGGTGGTTGGGGTTGTCCGGAATCCTGCTTTATCCGAACGATGTGCTTAAGCAAAAGTCATTGCCCGTAGAGGATTTCAAGGCGATGGCTTTCCGAGAGCTAGTCGGAGAGTTAAAGGAAGATCTTCTTGGGTCGGAAACTGGCGTAGGGTTGGCTGCGCCCCAGATTGGTGTCAATCTGAGGGTGTTCGCCGTGAAGGACGCAGAAGGTCGGGTAACCATTTTGACCAATCCTCAGATCGTGAGAAAGTCGCTTCAGGTAAAATGTTCCGAGGAAGGATGTCTAAGCTTCCCCGGACAATACGGACTCGTCAGGAGGTCGGTAGAAGTTCTGCTGGGCTTCTTTGATGAGAATGGCAAGAGACAAGTGGGAAAGTTTAATGGCTGGATGGCGCGAGTTGTCCAGCACGAAGTTGACCATCTCGATGGCATCCTGTTCATCGAGAGAATGGTCGGAGCGTAGTGAGGGCGGTAACGAAACCGCCCTCATTTTTATTGATTGCGTTCCTGAATTTATGAAGGAGTACGCAATCAATATCCTGAGCGAAGTCGAAGGATTACCTTAAGTATTTTCTGAGAAAACGAAGATTACACAGTCAATAACCCCGCACCGTATTTATTCTGGTGCGGGGTATTGTTATATTTATTGACAAAATTTAAAAAGTATGTAATATAGAGTAGTTCTTCAAAATTATATGAATGTAGTCCTTCGACAAGCTCAGGACCTAACCCTTCGATAAACGCAGGGCAAGGAGCTTTTAAGTTCACGAAAGTTTACTAAAAATCTCTAAGGGAGGAAGAATGGTGCAAGAAAAGAGAGAAATTAATATCAAAGAAGTGATTAAAGGAGTTTTAAGCTTCATTAGGTCAGGACATATTTCGGCAAATCAAGGTTTATTACATCGAGCATTTAAGAGATTAAGGACATTTAGTCTGTTAAGGGGACTGGTTTTTGGAGAATCTGGTTTTTCCGAAAAACTTGAAGGGGTTTTTGATTGCTTATTAGTATCAGGTATCGTGTGTTATGAAGGATTAAATGGTCAAAAATTTGCCATAAGAAATGATGTTCTGAAAGAAATAAGACGGGACTTGCCAAAGTATTTCACAGCCGATGAGATTGTTCAGCTATCATTCATCGCTGAAAGATTAGAAGAAATGATAGCGGTTGAGGAGTAAAGGAGGAAAAATGGAACAAGTAAGAGAAAAGAAAAATCTTAACATTAGCTCTTTGGTGTTTCCGATTTTGCCATTATTTTCAACAATAATTATGTTACTCAAAGCATTTGGAGTAATGCCTTTGTGGAATATTGGCTTTAATGGAATATCGATAAGTAATATTTTTGTATGTATAGAGATTTTTCTTGTAATATGTTTGTGGCTTATTCCTAAAAAGAAAGATTCTCTTAAAACTATTATCGCCTATGGATTGTTTTTGAGTTTTTGCGCAGGCATGATAACAATTTAAGAAAAAACTTAGCGGAGATACGATCTCCGCTTTTTTATTGATTCTGTTCTTGAGTTTACGAGAGACTACAGAATCAATAACCCGTCCGTAGCCCTGTCTGCCGACAGGCAGACTATGGCGAAGGAGGGTATATTAAGCAAAATTACAGAGAAATTCTCTGTAATTTTTTGTTGTTAAGTCGTTAAGTTGTAGTGTTGTAAAGTTATGCCTTCTGCATCAGTTCTCTTCCAACAATTTCTTTTACTTTCATGCCATCGGCTTTTCCTTTCACTTTTGCCATAATCTGACCCATGACTTTTCCCATATCTTGCATTGTTTCGGCACCGGTTTCCTTTATAACTTCTTTAACGATTTCCGTTATTTCTTCTTCCGATAACTGCTCTGGTAAATATTTAGATATAATTTCAAGTTCACGGCGTTCATCTTCGGCTTTTTCTGGGCGCCCGCCTTTCTCATAAAGCGCAATTGCGTCTTTTCTTTTCTTTGCTTCGAGCATCAAAACCGAAAGAACATCGTCATCTATTAATTCCGCATCTTTTCCTTTTTCAATTTCTTTATTATGAACAGATGACAAAATCCCTCGCAAAACCAAAACCTCTTGAGGTTTATTTGCCTTAAGGATTAGGACTAAGTCTTGTTTGATTTGATCAAATAGTTTACTTGTCACTTTGAAATTCTTTACGAATTCTTTCTGGGTCGATTTTTTGTCCTTTTTGAATTTCGCCCATTTTAACCATCTTATGCTTAAGTTTGCCGATTTTATTACGCCAAAGAGCAGATAGTTTTTCCTGTCGTTTTGTCGGTTGTTCTCTATAATAGCGTTTTTGGCGAACTTCTGACAAAATACCGCTTTCTTTTACATTCATAGAAAAACGGCGCAACAAGGAAGAAACATTTTCTCTATCTTGACGAACTGCTTTTACCATTTTTGACACCTCCTTTGTTTAATATTATTTTGTTTTTCAAGTGAAATCATTATTTTTTCGACTTATCTTTTTTAATTTTTGGGGTTTTCTTTAAAGCCTCTCTAATCTTTTTTGCAATATCCTTTATGGCAATAACCTCTTGGGTTCCAGCAACTTGATCGCGCAAGATAACATTTTCTTCCAAAGCCTCCATTTGACTAACTAAAACGGTAAATCTGGTATTACTTTTATCGGCAATTTTCTTTTGAGGCTTGAGGCCTGATTTTGACAATCCTTCTTGAATATATAGATTTTCTTTGCGCAATTCCTCAGTTAATTTTAACGCTCTTTTTTGACCAAAATCGCCAAGATGACTTATAAATACAGGAATCTCTCTTTTTGCATCAACCCTAATATTATTTTCTTTCATAAAACCAATCAGTCTTTCTAGTCCAAAAGCAATGCCAGTTGCAGGCACATCCCTACCGCCAAGCGACTTAATCAGATAATCGTAGCGTCCACCGCCACCCAAAGCTTCTTTGGCAGCATAATCTTTATTTGAAGGTAAAATTTCGTAAACAGGACCGCTATAATAATCAAGACCTCTCACTAAATAAGGGTTAAAGACATAAGGAATATCAAGAAAATCGAGAAATTCCAACAATTTTTCAAAATTAGCTCGGCAATCTTCACAAAGATGATCGACAATTTGAGGAGCTTCTTGGGTGATTCTCTCGCATTTTTCGTCTTTGATATCAAATAATCTTAAAGGATTGGCTTGAATTCTCTTGCGATATTCAACGGGCAACTTTCTTAACTGAGAAGACAAGAAACTCTTGAGAGCTTTAAGGTATTCAGGTCGGCAAATTTTACAACCAATACTGTTGATGTGGACGCTTAATTCGTTAATAGAAAGTTCTTTAAAGATCGCAAAAGCAATTTGAAGGATTTGAGCATCAATAATTGGGCTGGAACTGCCAATAACTTCGAGTCCAAATTGGTGAAATTCGCGCAAGCGATTATGTTGAGGTTTTTCGTGGCGAAACATCGATCCAATATAATAAAGCTTAACAGGATGACGGCGATTCTTCATGCCATTCTCAATATAGGCTCTAGCAATTGCAGCTGTTGCTTCAGGGCGCAAGGTTAATTTGTCTCCGCCTTTTGTTTTGAGGCTAAACATTTCCTTATCAACAATATCGGAAGAAGAGCCGATGCTTCTTGAAAAAAGCTCGGTAGATTCAATAATGGGCGTATCTATTCTATTGAAACCATGATATTCCGCGATATTTCTTATCGTATCTTTAACTTTGTGCCAGTATACCTGTTCTTCTGGCAGAATATCTAAAGTTCCTTTTGGTCTTTGGTATTTTAATTTAGGCATGGTGCCAAATTTAAAATCTAAAAATTAAAAAATACTAATTTCCAGTAATACCATATTGAGGCAAACTGAAAGCCATTGCTTGTTTTATTGGCCAAACACGGAAAAGAACTTTTCCAATTATGAATTTTCCATCCAATTCTCCCCAACCTCGCGAATCATAACTATGAAAACGATTATCACCCATGACGAAATAACTATTAGTGTCCAATGTTTTTGTTATGTTTCCTGGAGTCGTGCCTACTCCTAAATAAGCAGTTTCGTTTAAGCTAAATCCTTCGGGATGTTTGCTATTTTTAATATTAACTTGATCATCTGTTACCTGAATTGTTTCTCCTGGAAGACCAATGATTCTTTTTATGTAGAATTGCGACGGATCATTAGGATAACGAAACACAATAACTTCTCCTCTCTTAGGATTTCTTAAGTGGTAAGAAAGTTCATCAACAATCAGATAATCTCCATCTTGAAAGGAAGTTTCCATGCTGGCGCCTTTTACAAAGAAGGGTTGAACAATATAGTATCTTACGGGTATAATAATAATAAGTGAGATTGCGATAACTTGTATGAATTCCCAAAAGATTGAAAAAATTTTTTTCATTTTAAGAAAATACCAATTAACAGTCTGATTTTACCAGAAATTTATTTTTTATTCAATGCCCCAGAAAATTAAGGAATTTATTAAAAATCTTGCATTAGTTGTTGTTTTTATCTTTCTTGTCTTTTTGGTTATCTATATTCCTCAAAACAGAGGCTTTGATACGGCCAATTCTTTTACAAAGGGATTTTTAAATCTTGGGCGCATTTTCGAGCTCACTTTTTCTTCCTCTAAGAATTTGCTTGTCGATGACAATGGCTGGACAAATGTTCTTGTTCTAGGAAAACCGGGAAAAGGCAACCCCGCTCCTAATCTTACAGACACAATCATTGTCGCATCATTTCGTAAAAATCAAGTTGTCTTACTTTCAATTCCAAGAGATCTCTATGTTTTAGTGCCTAATCGCAGTTATAATCAAAAAATTAATTCTTTTTACGCGATGGGAATAAGCACAAATGATATAAAAAAGACAGTATCTGCGATTACGGGGCAAGATATCCATTATTCGGTGGTGGTTGATTTGGAGCTTTTAAAAGAAATTTCCGAATATGTTGGCGGAGTGAATGTTTCAGTAAAAGAAGATATTAAAGATCCTCTTTTTCCCGGCCCCAATTACAGCTATGATCCATTTTATTTGGAAAAAGGCTGGCGTCATCTTGACGGCGAAATATTGCTAAAATATGTCAGGACGCGTTATGATGAAGAAGGAGATTTTGGACGTATGACGAGGCAACAACAGGTTTTAGCAGCTCTGAGAAATAAAATAGAGAACCAAAATCAATTTCAGAATTTTAATATGGCGATGAAACTTTATGATAATTTTAAGGAACACATCGAAACAGATATTTCTATTAGCGAGCTAAAGTCGTTTTGGGAAATCGCTAAGGATTTAGATATTTCATCTTCTAAAGCTTATAGATTGACAATAAAAGATCCGCTTTTATTGGACGAATCTTATATTTCAACTTCCCAAGGCAGAATGTTTGTTTTAACACCTTCGCAAGGGCTTAATAATTATACGCAAATAAAACAATATGTCAAAGAAATTTATGAAACTCTTTAAAAGAAAAACATCGGACAAAATTCTCATTTTCGGATTAGGAAATCCTGGTGAAAAATATGAGCTCACGAGACATAATATTGGCAGAATGGTTCTTGATGAATTACTAAAAAAACATGGCGGTAATTTTGACGAAAAAAAGAAATTTCAAAGCGAGATCGCAGAAACAAATATTAATCAAAAAGAAGTTATTTTGGCAAAGTCACTAATTTATATGAATGAATCTGGTTATGCTCTAAGACTCATAAAAGACTATTACGGCATTATTCCGCAAAATATTTGGGTAATTCACGATGATATTGATATTGTTTTTGGAAAAATAAAAATTTCTCTTGGCCAGGGAGCAGCCGGACATCATGGCGTTGAATCAATTATAGAACATTTGGGCACAAAAGATTTTAACCGCTTAAGAGTTGGCATTTGGAATGAAGACTCTGGAGAGAAAAACAAAGAAATTACTCAAAATTATGTATTGGATAGATTTAACCAGAAAGAAGAGAAAGAATTAATCAGCATAAAGAAAAATGCAATTTCATTTATAGAAACTGCATTTTAAAAAAAAGCGCGGCCTCTCTCTTAGAGACCGCTCTTTCGTCTTGCTAGTTTAGGCTCCGAGTAGGAGGCTAAGTACAAACATCAGAGAACCTGCTACGGCAAAGACGGCTAGGTATGTCCAGAATACCTCATTGGCTGTTTCCTTTGCGAGCCGTGCTTGCCAGGAAATCTGGTTTGCGTATGGATTCCACTTCATAGTCTTTCCTCCTTGGATGATTTCCTTTCCTAATCTCACCTACGAGCGTTAGAAATCAGCGCAGTTGCACTAATCCCTAAACTTCACAGCCTAGCAGAAATAGGAGGGATTTTCTGCATCAGCACTCATAGGTAAGATCAGAAAAAGAAATTCTTACTATCTATTATCCATTATACTCCTTTATTATAGTTTTGTCAAGAATTTTAATAGTAATTTCGAAATTCGAATTTCGAAATTCGAAACAAATACAAAATTCAGAAATACTTAATACCAAAACTGTTTTGAATTTAAGAAATTAAGATTTAGAGATTGTTTCGGATTTTGGATTTAGGATTTCGAATTTTTAGTCATAAGTTCTATAATCTTAGTATTTTAAATTGACAGCTTATTTATTGATATGCAATCTATTTCGCCAATAATTATTCTCGCGAAAAAAGCAGAACTTTTTAACGAAGCGTTAGGCCTGGCTTGGGATAAAGCCAAGGCTGTTTTTGATCGAGCAGAAATTGATAAACTCAAAAAATGGTTCCAAGATAACCAAATTAAGATAAAAGAGGCTCGCGCTTTCAATTTCTTTTGGCAGAGATTTTCTCTTGCAATAGAACAAGAACAACACATTAATCCCTTTGAGCTTTTAAAACAACTAGATGATTTGAATTATGATAAAGCCAGAACTGTCGATATTCCTGGAGAATATGCTCATAGAGGGGAAATTATTGATATCTACCCGATTAATCTTGATTTTCCTATCAGAATTGAATTTTTAGGCAATACCATTGAAAAGATATATCGTCTTACTGAAAAAGAACTGAGAGTTATTAATATTGAAGAAAAATTTAAGGTACCCAAAGAAGCGATTCTAAATTTAGTTTCGGGTGATTTCGTTGTCCATCTTGATCATGGCGTCGGGCGATTCAAGGGTGTAATTATTCGAAAAGATAGAAAATATTATGAATTGGAATATGCCTGTAATGATATGTTGTTAGTACCAGAGGGATTAGAAAGTAAACTTTCTCCTTACCTTGGTTTTGTTCAGCCAAGACTTACGCGTTTAGGGGGAAATATCTGGGAAAAAACCAAGAGAAAGGTTAAAGAGGATGCGCTTAAATTAGCTGAAGAATTGTTGCGCCTTTATGCAAAAAGAGAAATCTCGCAAAGATTACCATATCAGGGGGAGTCAGAATTCGAGGATCAGTTATCAGCAAGCTTTGATTATGAATTAACAAAAGATCAAAAACAAACTTGGACAGAAATCATCAAAGATTTGTCTCGGGAAAGACCGATGGATCGATTAATTTGCGGAGATGTCGGTTTCGGAAAAACAGAAATCGCCATCAGAACTGCTTTTAAAATAGCCTTGAATAAAAGACAAGTTTGTTTGATTTCGCCAACGACAATTTTAGCAGATCAACACTATTCAACTTTCAAGGAAAGATTAGGGCAATTTCCTATCAATGTTCGGCTTTTAACGCGTCTTATTTCAAAGGCTGAACAAAAACAAATTTTACATGAATTAAAAGAAGGAAAAGTAGATATTCTAATCGGCACTCATCGGCTTTTTTCTAAGGATATCTGTTTTAGAGATTTGGGATTATTAATTATAGATGAAGAGCAAAGATTCGGCGTCAAGCAGAAGGAAAAACTCAAAGAAATGAGAGAGAATGTTGATATTTTAAGCTTATCAGCGACACCGATCCCGCGCACCCTTCACATGGCTCTTTCTAATTTAAAAGATATCAGCTTGATTACTACACCTCCGACCTATAAACTTCCGATTAAAACTTCTGTTTCGCTTTTTGATGCTGGCCTAGTCAAGCAAGTTATTCAAAGAGAAATATTGCGTCATGGTCAGGTTTATTATTTGCATAATCGCATTGGCACGCTTTCAGCGACCGAGCAAAAACTCAAAAAACTTCTCCCTGGATTGAGATTTGCCTCACTTCATGGAAGGATGAGCGAAAAATACTTGGTTGATACTATTCATAATTTTAGAAAGGGCGAATTCGATGTTTTGATCGCCACTTCTATTATTGAAAATGGGCTTGATTTAAAGAATGTAAATACTTTGATTGTGGAAGACGCAACACGGCTTGGTTTGGCGCAAGCGCATCAGATTCGTGGTCGGGTTGGGCGCGGTGAACGCCAATCTTATGCCTATTTTCTTTATCCGCACCACAGCTTAACGCCGATTGCAAAAGAAAGATTATCTGCGCTTGAAAGATATTCTTATCTGGGAGCCGGTTATCAATTGGCGGCCAAAGATTTGGAAATCAGGGGCGCGGGAAATCTTTTAGGGCGTGAACAATCAGGCGCAATCAACAAGGTTGGCATCAATCTCTATTATCAAATCTTGAATCAAGCGATTAGCGAGCTTAAGCTTGGCACTTTAGACTACAAAACTTACACTTTTTAGATTATAAAAAAAAGAGAGGCGATTTCTTTCGCCTCTTCAGTTTGTAACTACATGATTGTTGTTAGCCGAAAAGTTTTTCAACAAATCTTATGTGAGTAATGTGTTTTCTTTTAAACCAAGAATGAACAGTAAAGCACATAACCGCAAGAACTGATAATATAGCACCGGTCAATGCGCTATGAGGTGTTACGGTAACAACTAATGCCATAAATGTAACATATCCTATTCTGCAAGAAACTTGTAGCCAATTATTTGTTTCTGGAAATGTTAACATACACAGTATGAAGCCTAACCACAAAGCGATCGGCAATATTACAACAGGAGTAAATTGAGTTTCGAAAAACATGGTGCTAACTATAAACATAGATCCAGCAACAAGACATCCGAATATCACTCTAAAAAACAAAAACAATGCATCCTTGTATTTCATTTCTTCTCCTTTTTCTCTTTTTTTAAAGAACCAATTCTATATTACATTATTTATCATAAAAGTCAATCGATTAACGAGCTTAAGCTCGGCACTTTAGACTATAGACTATAAACTATAATATTTTATAGTTTCATTTTGATCCGCCGAAGGCGAGAGAAGAATTCCAAAGATTTTACTAGTTATTCGCGATAATTTGCATTTCTTATTCGCAAATATTGGCATTTTTTCTTAGAGCTCTTGACAAAGTTTTTGGGTTTGCTAAAATGCTTATTACATAAAGCGACTGGATAAAGCCAACCGCTAACCGCAAAAGACAAGGAAGGGGTAGTCAATCGCTCTTCTCCGCGTTCCGTGCACGCGTATTCCGAGAGCGACAAAAGAGGTGTCAACTCTCTTGGGACGAACAGACATGACTATGCCTCTACCCCTTCCTGCTGGAAGTCACAGGTTTCAGATAGCTGAAGCCTGTTTTTTTATTGATTGCGTTTTCGAGTTTGCGAGAATTACGCAATCAATAATCCCGCACCGTATTTATTCTGGTGCGGGATGTTGTTATGATATAATAATAAACTCGAAACATCTATCAGTAAACAGATTAGCGAAGGAGGATTACTTAATATTTTTGAGTTTATTTACCATATCTCTTGACAAATAAATTAAAAGGAGTATAATGGGAGTATGATGTGATTTGGGAGGCGGTGTGGTCTGCTATGTGCACGCTCGCAACGGTACTGGTTGTACTTACACCGCCTCTCTATCAATGGTCTGCAGCGCCGTCAGCACTGGTGATCGCCGTGGGTACTAAAAGTAAGCGATCGCACGGGTCTATTGACTCATCAATCGGCTGACACAGTTCTCGCCGGAATAAGGGACACTCCCCCGTCGTGGCGAAGGCTGCAGACTCACCGCCAAGTTAGTAGACCACTGCGCTTGAGTGGGCGGTAGCGAGCAATTTCAACTCGCGCCGGGTGCCAAGTCTTCTATCGGCATCTTCTACAGCTTGGCAAGGCAGTAAGCGGGCTCCACAGCGCTGGAGCCCGTCTTTTTTATTGATTGCGTTTTCGAGCAGAGCAAGAAATTACGCAATTAATAATCCCGCACCGTATTTATTCTGGTGCGGGATGTTGTGATATAATGTAATAAATCCGAAATACAAAGCACGAAATACGAAACAAATTCAAAATTCAAATATCTAATATTTAAACTGTTTTAGATTTAGAATTTTAGATTTAAATATTGTTTCGATTTTCGGATTTCGATATTCGAATTTTAACAAGAGAGTATTTCTGTTATCAAAAGCATGAAATTTAATTTCTGGAATAAAATTAGTAGACCAATTCTAGTTTCAGCTCCCATGTCTGGCATCACCGATGCTTCTTTTCGGTTTATGCTAGCAAAATACGGAAAACCGGATGTGATATTCACTGAATTTGTTTCTTGCGATGGGCTGTGTAGTGATGGCAAAGAAAGATTATTAAAACAATTGATTTATAACAAATCAGAAAAACCGATTGTCGCTCAGCTTTTCGGTTCAAAGCCAGAAAATTTCTATAAATCTGCTCTAATTTGCAAAAAACTTGGTTTTGATGGTATTGATATTAATATGGGCTGTCCCGATAAAAGCGTTGTAAAGCAAGAATCGGGCTCGAGTTTAATAAAAGATCCATTCTTGGCTGGTAAGATCATTGAGGCGACTAGAAAAGGCGCTGGTAATTTGCCGGTATCAGTCAAAACAAGACTTGGCTATAGCCAGATTGATATGGAAAAATGGATTAACTATTTGCTAAAATTTAGTTTAGATGCTTTGACGATTCACGGTCGCACAAAAAAACAGGGATATGGCGGAGAGGCAAATTGGGAAAAAATTGGCCATGTAAAAACATTAGCAAAAGAAATTTCTCCAGAAACTTTAATTATTGGGAATGGCGATGTTAAAACACTGGATGATGCTTATTTAAAAGTTAAGAAATATGATTTAGATGGTATTATGATTGGTCGAGCGCTTATCGCAAATCCCCTATTTTTCAAAAAGACGAGGCAGATGAAAGATTTATCAATTAGGGAAAGATTTGATATGCTTCTGGAGCACATAAAGATATTTGAAGAGGTTTTTAGGGATGACAACAGAAACTTTTCTGACATGAAAAAGTTTTATAAAAGCTATATTTCTGATTTTAAGGGCGCTAGCGCTCTTCGATTTGAATTAATGAAAGCAAGGAATGGTGAGGAAATTAAGGATATTGTGGAGAACTTTTTGAATGAATTTGGAAGTTAGTGGTATAATTGAATTATAAATGTAATTTTATATACTATGGAAAAATTAATAAACTATTTAACATTCAAGAAGATGGTAAGCTCTTTTCTTTTGAGATTTGTTTATCTTGTGGGAATTGCGGCTTTAATCATCTGGGCAATAGATTTTTTTATAAAAGGTAATGGAATTAGCATTGTTGCCGGTTTTTTGGTTTTAATCTTTGGAAATCTCATTTGGCGAGTTATCTGTGAGCTTTGGATAGTATTGTTTAGTATTCACGATATCTTGAGAAAAAGCGAAGATCACTTAAAAATCTTGAGCGATACAGTTAGAAAGTAATAAAAATTATTGAAGTCGGACTTCAATAATTTAAATAAAATTATTCAATAAAAACCCCGGTATTCCGGGGTTTTGTTTTAGGTATTGACAAAAAATATTTATTGACTAGAATGGTTATATAATTAGTTCCTAAATAATATTCGAAGATCCGATACCGATTTGATGCGGCGGAAGCTGATCATCTCGGGATGACTCGGTACACGAAGAAGCTGGGTTTTTCTCAAAACCCTAGAGGAAACGTCTGATCCTACTGTTGCGCTGGCGCTATAAGGATCAAGAAAGTGCCGTTGTATCTAAGGCGCAACTTGGATATAACAGAGAAGGCACGAGTATGTGCTCTACGCTCAAAGGGGTTTAGGCACGATCGTTTCTTGCTTTTTCGTGGAAAGGCGCGAGACGAAGCATCTCGCGATCTCGAAGAGAAGGGACGTGAGGATTCCCAGTTTCCGGAAACCTCGAGAATTGGTAGCTAGGACAATATCCCATCGGGGATATCATTCTGTCTCCTGGTCGGAGTCAGAAAGTTGAACAAGGTGAATTTTAGGCGAGTCCAGCCTAAAATGGAAACAGACCCTTGTCGAGGGAACGCCAAAGGGCAATCCCTTACTAGTTCTCTATCTTCTCTTCGGAACAACAAGGACTCAGGTCAGCTGAGTCCTTTTTTAATCTTCTTTTTTTTGACTTTTGTGGATTTTAAGATAAACTAATAATGGTTCTTTAAAAGGAGGAAAGATGTTTGGCCTAAAGAAAAGGGATCGTAAGAGAAAAGGAGTTCGGTCTACGACCTATTTTTTTCCTTGTCATGTTACTGCTTTTAAAATAAGAGCAGCTATTGAAAGGAAAACACTCACAGATTTTGTAACAGAAGGCCTCGATGCTTATTTTGAAAACGTATGTATTGAACAAGGATCTCAAAGATCCCAAGTTCTTAGATAGGTTAGTGGTATAAAGCAAGAGAGGACAAGAAGTCCTCTCATTTTTTTTGTGAATAAATTTTAACAAAGAAACGAGATCTTTCGCTTTGCTCAAGATGACAATAAACTAAAACTTGTCATTCTGAGGTGGAGCCGAAGAATCTCAGGGAACATACGGGATCCTTCATTTTATTCAGGATGACACTTTGAAGTGTCATATTTCCAGCTTTCCTTGGTCCAGTGCTTTGTTTGCCATTCTATCGGCTTCTTGATTTTCTTCTCTGGGAATAATCACAAACTCAATTGGTCTGGCAAAATCAATTTTGCGATTCCAGGCTTCAAGAAAGAGCTTCTGGATATTCGGCTCTTTTATTTTGTACTCCCCTCTCATTTGGCGAATCATAAGCTCTGAATCGGAATGAAAAATAATTTTTTCAGGATGATGGCAATTAACATGTTTCATGGCAAAAATAAGCGCCTGATATTCAGCTTCATTATTGGTTGTTTCGCCAATTTCTTTATGTTCCTGCCAAATAATCTTATTTGATTCGTCTTTAAAAACAATCCCAATTGAAGCTGGTCCGGGATTACCACGAGAAGCTCCGTCGGTATATACTTTTAATAGTTTCATGTTATTACAGATTATAACGATTTTAAATAAAATGTGTTAAAATTATTGATTTTTAATGTAAAAATACTACAATAATAATAATAAAGGTTAATTAAAAATAAATAGTTCTTTTCTAGGTGTGTTGATACTTACAAAGGAATTCCAAAAGGAGGAACTATGTTTCCATCGTCTATATGGCTGTTGATCAGTATTGGAAGTTTTGTCGTTTATGGATATGTATGGCGATTTACATATCTATGGATTGACAAACATAGTAAAGAAAATTGGCACGCATATGAAGGAGATTCATCATTGACTGGTTTTTCTTTTTTTTGGTGGATATATTGGCCATGTCACTTTCTTTGGCGATTATTTATCTATTGGCCAGATCATTTTCTCAAACGTTTAGTAGGAACTGATAACAGTGGGGCTTAACAAAGTTGTTAAGCCTTTTTTCTTTTGTCGAAAGATAATTTCCAATCTATTATTTTCAGCGTAATTCTCTTCTCTCCTTGCCACTCATCAAACATTGGCGTGAAGGCAAAATCGTAAGCATCTTCTTTATTGATGCCTTCAAAGCTAATGGCATTTTCGAAAAGAATCGCTCGCAAATAATATTCTTTTCCTTCTTCATTTTTTCTGATATTTAATAAAAGGTGCTGTTCTTTGGCGCCAATTTTCTTTATATCCATTATTTGGACATTCTCAATCGCGAAGATTGGCTCGGGATTTCCTTGTCCAAATGGCTCTAGTTCTTCAAGGGTTTTCTTTAGGTCATAATCAATATCAGAGAAATTTAGAATTGCATCAATTTTAACTTTTTTTAATAATTTTTTACCACGCAGAACTTTTTTAATTGTGCTACAAAGACATTCGGTTAGCTTCTTTGCTTCAGTAGTTTTGAAGGAAAAGCCTGCGGCTGCCTTGTGTCCTCCAAATTCCTTGAGGTAGGATTTGCATTCGCTTAAAACTTCAACAATATTTACTTCTGGGATACCACGACAAGATCCTTTAGAGATTTCTTCTTCCTCTTGGTATATAAAACTTGGGCGATAGTATTTATCTGTTACTTTTCCTGAAATTAACCCCACTATTCCTTTCGGATAATTTTTATGTCCTCTAATAATAACTTTTTTATCATCAATTTCTTCTTGAAAGACAGTTGATTGAATTTCTTTAAAAATTTTAAGTTGAAGTCGCTGGCGAGCTTGATTTTTTAAGCTTAATTCTTTAGCAATCTCAGTTGCTTCTTTTTCGGTATCAGTGTTAACTAAGAAAAAAGCTTTGTTGGCGTGATCCATTCGACCAGCAGCATTTAATCGAGGTCCAATCACAAAACCAATCGTATAAGCATCAACATTCTGAACGCGAAAACGATTACTTTTTTTATCAATCCATTTTACTTTTATATCTTTAACGCCAGCTTCTTTCAATAGAGCTTTCAGTCCTAATCGGCGGGTTTTGGCGAGTACCAAAAGACCATATTTTACCAAAGTGCGGTTTTCTCCTTTAAGATTCATCATGTCGGCGACTGTTGCAATAGCAACCAAATCAAGAAGCCATTTCTCTTCTTCTTCTTGGAAAATATTGTTATAAGTTTTAATAATCGCAGTCGCTAATTTAAACGCCACTCCGGCGCCAGATAAATCTTTGTTTGGATATTTTTCTCCTTTCTTTTTAGGATTAATAATGACATATGCTTTTGGCAAAATATCTGGAATTAGATGATGATCGGTTATGATGACATCAAGACCAAGAAAATTAGCCAAATCAGTTTCTTCTTTATCTGAAATACCGCAATCAACAGTAATAATTAATTTTATATTTTTTTCCGAAAGTTCTCTTATGGCGCTATTATTTAAACCATAACCCTTTTTCCTGTCAGGAATATAAATTAATGGATCCGTACCTATTTTTTTAAGCGTTTGATAAAGAACAGTAGAAGCGCAAATTCCGTCGGCATCATAATCACCAAAAATAGCGATTTTTTCATTATTCAACATTGCCTCTTTTATTCGATTGACTGCTTTTTTTATGCCAGATAACAAAAAAGGGTCATAAACATCTTTTTTGTAGTCAATCGAGAGAAAATCATCTATTTCTTTCTTAGTTTTTATGTCTCGATCGTATAATAACCGCAAAAGCAAAGACGGATAGTTTTTGTATTTTTCTAAAAACTTTTTTGGAACTTCTTTTTTAATTTCCCACACTTTATCCATAAAGATAAGTCAAAACGTAAAAGTTAAAACTCAAAACAATAATTTAAAACTTAAAACTATAAAACAATTCATTTTTAAAATTACTTTTGTATATTTGAAATTCCAAGTTTTGAATTTTAAGTTATAATTCTAAGCTTTTAGTTTTGAACTTTAAGTTTTTGTTCGAAGTACCATTTTAAAACATCGTAAGCTATAGGTGCCGCAGTTGTTGATCCGCCCCCACCCTCTTCAGCCAAGATTACCAGAACGATTTCAGGATTTTCATAAGGAGCGAAAGCAGCAAACCAAGCATGAGATTTTGTTCCATCACCGAATTGAGCAGTTCCTGTTTTGGCAGCTGATGATACTGGCAATCCTTGCAGAATTTGAGCTGAACCAGAAATCACAGTTTCCTTCAATCCATCTCTGATGTAGTCAATATTTTTCTTATTAAAAATATCATTGATTAAAATTTCTGGTTCAATCTGATTAAAAATTCCACCTGAAGTTTCCTCTACGGAAGAAAGTAATCGGGGCTTGTAAATTTTGCCACCATTAGCAAAAAATGCGTAGAGTTGAGCCACTTCAAGAGGGGTTAGAGCTACGTCTCCTTGTCCAATTGAGGCATGATAAGTATCTCCTATATACCAAGCTTCATTTTTGACGGATTTTTTCCAATCACTGTCAGGCACAAAGCCTGAAACTTCTCCGGGAAGATCGATTCCGGTTTTTTCCATCATGCCGATTTTTTTTGCATAATATTTGATTTTGCCAATTCCTAGTCCTTTAAAATCTTCGTATCCTCCACCAATCATATAAAAATAAACATTACAAGACTGAGAAATTGCTTTTTTAAGCGTAACCCATCCATGAATTTTCCAATCGCGAAAAACATAAGAAACATTTTGATTATAAACATTAGCGACACGAAGAAAACCTTCGCAATTAAAACCTTTTTCTGGTGAGATTATTTTTTCTTCAAGCGCTCCAATAGCAATAACAGGTTTAAAAGTCGAACCGGGAGGATAGGTGCCAGAAATAGTACGATTAAAAAACGGTCTATTTGGTGATTCAATAAGACTTGTAAATTTTTCTTGATCCATTCCTTGGCTCAATTCGCTATTATTAAAACTTGGGATACTGACTAAACTTAGAATATCTCCGTTTCTTGGATCAAGAGCAACTGCAGCGCCTGCTTTGAGATTATTTTTTTTGAGAGTATCTGTTAAAGTTTCATAAATTTTATTTTGAAGATCACTGTCTATCGTAAGAGAAATATCAAAACCGTCTTTAGGTTCCATTTCTGATATCGGTCTAACTTCATTTCTTAACGGAGAAACTTCGGTGCTTTTGATTCCAATTTTTCCTCGCAATAAATCCTCATATTGAAGTTCTATCCCACTTTTTCCAATATAATCATCTACAGAATAGTTGTCTTTTTTTATTTGATATTCTTGATCTGTTATTTTTCCGACATAACCTAAGACGTGAGAAAGGCTATAGGAATAAGGATAATCCCTTCTATTGCGTTGTTTGATCTCTATGCTAGGCGACCAATTATCCTTAAGACTTTTTAATGTAAAAACTTCTTCTGAGCTAATATCGGTAACAAGCCTTACAATGCTGTCTGACGAATCATTAATTGTTTTTTTAAGTTCATCTGTACTAGTTTTTACGATGGAAGAAATTTTTTCTAGTGCCTGCTCAATTTCCGAATCATTCTTCGGAGCATTTTTTTTGTTCCAAATGAGGTCGTATGCCGGAATATTATAAGCAATTTGTTTATGATTGCGATCATAAATAATACCGCGACGAGGCGTTATCAATTCAATTTGAGAACGATTTTTTTCTGCCAATATTTCATAATAAGACGATCCTCTGAGTTGTAAAAAAGCCACTCTGATAATAATAGTTCCGAACAAAAAAGCAATTAAAATAAACGGTAAGCTGATAGCTGATTTTTTTATTAAAACAGGCATTCTTTCGGGAATGTGTTCGTTTCGCTTATTTGACGAAGAACCTTCAATAAAGACATCTTCTAAGTCGATATTCTCTAAGCTTTTTTTAATTTTATTTTTAAAAAATCGCATAATTAATCATTAACGAACAGTTTTTTCTTAAACAACAGAGCCAATAAAATAATAACTAGATTTGTTAGTAAAATTTGAATAAGAATTAATATTCCAAAACGACCATCTATGGAAAGAATTACGAAAAAAATATTTTTTACAATAAAATACAGACAGGTACTAACAAAAGATAATCCTAGTAATGTTAAAAATGTCAGCGATCTTAAAAAGTTTTGACGAATTAATATTAATGCAAAACAAAAAATTAAATAAATAATTGTTTTTGATCCCAAAGGAATTGCAGAAAAAAGATCAAAAAGCAAACCACCAATAAATGTTAAAAGAAAAATAAAATCATAGTTTTCCAAAATGATCCATATAAAAATAATCAAAAAAAGTGGATCAAAATATTTATCAATACCAAAACGTGACAATACAGAAAATTGAATAAATATTGCCAAAAAAACAATAATTAATTTTAGAAAAAAGCTCTTAATCATTCTTTAAAAGTAAAACTTGTTCAAATTGATTTAAATTAACCAATGGTTTTAATACGCCGATTCTTGAGACTGCGGAAGGTTTTACAATAATTTTTTCCAGTTGGCCAACAATTAATCCAGGGGAATAACCATCAATGCCTGATGTAATAAAAATTTCTCCTATTTCTGGCTGATCTTGATAATTAATAATCTCGATCTCCAAAGAATCTCCGGCGCCAGTACACAAGGCATCAGTTCTAGTTTTTTCTCCCATAACAGATACAGAAAAATCAGAACTATTCAACAACTTAGCCTGCGATATGCTTTCATAAGTGTCGGTAACTTTTCCTATTAAAAATTTATCAGGAAGAATCATGGTTTCACTACCAGTCAAACCATCTCCTTTTCCTACATTAACAATGACAGATTGATTTGCCTCAGAAGATCTTCCGATTACTTTTGCTATAAAGAAATCTTGTTTTTTCTGTTCTTTAAGGCCAAGAGCTTTTCTTAGAAAATCATTTTCTCTTCTGATTTCGTCAATTTCTACCTGTATACTGGTTAAATCTAATTTCTTTTGCATTAAGCTAGTCAATTCATCTTTATTTTTCTGATAATTAATTAGTATCTCAAACGGCTTAGTTAAAATATAGAGATTTTTATCTGATAGGCTAAGAATTGGTTTTGCTCCAGAGAACAAGAAAGATTTAAAAGAATTCAAAAAAGCGCTCTGGTCAAGCGCAAATATTAAAATCGAAATAATAATTAATGACAAAAAGACAAAAAAATTCTTTTTCTGGCTAATTTTTTGAATCATCAAGGTTCAATTAAAAGATCTTTGTACTGATCAAAGTTTTCTAAAATAAGACCGGCTCCACGAACTACTGCCGTTAAGGGGTCTTCAGCTATTTTTACATTGACTTGAGTTGCTTCCCCAATAGATTTATCTAATCCGCGGAGAAGCGCTCCTCCTCCCGTTAGCACAATCCCCTGTTTCATAATGTCTGGCAAAAGCTCAGGCGGAACTTCCTCTAAAACCATCCGAATAGTTGCGATAATAGTTGTTACTGATCGTTCTATTGCCTTTCTTATATGATCATCGCTCACAAGAACTTCTCTGGGGAGACCGTCTATTAAGTCTCGTCCTCTCAAAAAACCCTCAAGATGTTCATCAAGCTTTATGGTTGATCCAAGGCTTATTTTTATTTTTTCTGCAGACTGTTCACCAACAAGAAGATTCAATTTTTCCCTGGCAAATTGGATAATGTCTTTATTGAGCCTGTTTCCGGCAATACGGATGCTTTTTTGCGCAATGACTCCTCCTAAAGAGATAACTGCAATTTCAGTAGTGCCACCGCCAATATCTACAACAAATTGGCCTGAAGCTTTTTTTATGGGAAGTCTGGCGCCAATAGTGGCAGCAACCGGCTCGTAGACAAGATAAACTTCGCTTGCGCCAGCGCTTTTAACAGCATCTTGGGCTGATTTTTGTTCAACTGGAGTGGCTGACATGGGAATGGCGACAACTACTCTAGGGCGAGAAAGAAAACGGAAAACTTGATCATTTACTAAATTAATAAAATATTTGATCATCTGCTCGGTTGCCTCAAAATCTGAAATCACGCCATCAACCAATGGTTCAACAGCCGAAATGTGCGGTGGTGTTTTTCCTAACATTTGTTTTGCATCTTTTCCAACAGCCAAAATTTTTCCAGTTTTTTTATTAATGGCAATGACCGATGGTTCATTAATAACAATTCCCTTGCCCGAAACATAGACCAAGCTATTAACTGTACCTAAATCAATGCCAATAATAGGGCTAAACTTTTCAAGCCACTTTGGTTTCTTGCCAAGCTTTTTTATAAAATCAAAAAATTTTAAAATATTTTTCTTCATGACTCTTTATCTTAACGCAAAAATTTACTAATCGCAAATCGGGTTCATACTAGAATTTAGAATATTGAATTCAGAATGAGAATGACAAATTAAAAATGGGCGTAATTTACTATTACGCCCTTGCTGTTAATGACTTGTTCCGCCATTCGGCACAAGTCCAAGAAGTTTGATTGAGACAAGATAGTAGTGAATCGGCGCTACCACAAGTCCACCGACAATTCCGATAGTCGCAATTTCAGGGATATTTCCACCAAATCTCCAAGCGATGAAAGCGACTATCATTGAGTCAATGAGACGAATCGCCCTCTTTCGGGAGTGGATGTAGCGGAAAAAACGCCAAGAAGCTTTAAGGCATGGGAATAAGAAGTCATTCCAAGTACCTTGAAAAATTAGACATATACTAAACAGAAGGAAAATTGGAAAATGAATTAATGCGCTTAGCCAATCTAATTTAACCATATCTTTGCAAACCAGCGGAAGATAGTCTTTTTCAAGATTTTTCATGTATAAAGCCGGAAGAATATAGGCCATCCCCATAAGTATTCCAATGGTGATGATTGCAATATTTACTCCAAAATGATAAATCGTTGAGGAGAAATGGATTGAAAGGATAATTCCGCAAACAAGTACCCAAGAACTAGAAAGAATACCGAGCAAAAACCGATATCCCGGTCGATCAATTGGCTTCAAGTGCACAAAGCATCTTCTTGCCGCTCTAAGTCCCTGAAGAAGTTCTTTTGGTTCTCCGGCCAGATAGCCGATGAATCCTCCAGAAAGAACGCCAATCCACCAGAATGATCCTCCGATAAGGAAAGCAATTAATCCGCCAATTACTCCCCCGACGATTACTCCCAGCGTCTGTTTTGCCACCTCACGAAACATTTTGCCTCCTTAGGCTGATTGTGAAGAACTAAGATTATCCTATTGCATAAGCGACATTATGTCAATGCTAAAAAGAAAAACCCGCAGCTATTCTGCGGGCAAGGGTTGTTCTTGATTTGATGCGACCATTTTTCTTAAAGCATTAAGAATAACTAGAGAATCATTACTTTCAATTATAACGACGTTTTCAATTCCCATGTTTCTTAAAATCTTTTCTTCATCGTCTCTCAAAGAACCATAAACTAAAATTTGTTTGGGATCAAATTTCTTAGCTTCTCCGATCTGCTCAAGAGCATCAGGAGTGCCAAGTAACCACTTAACAAGCTCTATGCGTAAAGGGTTACCTTTTTCATTAGCTTTTTCCCAAACCGTCCGATCCTTTTTTCTTTTTCTTTCCGGATATCTTTCCGTTGAGAGAACGACACGCCCAATCACGATTACATCGGGACGCTCGCTAAATTCAAGATCATGAATTGCTTCCTTTATACTCTCAGCTCTGTCAGTAGCAAAACCAACATTAGTAATAAGTGGTATAGCAAGTCTTAAGTCTTCATGATACACACCTTCGCTAATCCACAAAACCATTGTTCTTTTCATCTTTCCTCCTTGGTCAACTGAAGAACTAAGATTATTCTATTACACAACCAAGATTATGTCAACTGTTTCTCATCTTAATATTCAATATTGAAGTTTTATTTATATGTGATACATTGGAATTACGTAAGGGAGGAAATATGCCTTCAAAAAAAGTGATTATGGTTGTGTCTCGTGAAGTTCTTTTTCAATCTGGATGTTTCCATGGTTTTGTTCAAAAAAGATTTTCTGGCGATTTTGAGGATGTTATTCTCAAAAACCATCTTTTTATGGCTAGGGATGAGGCAGAATCAAATCCTAAATTTAAACAACCAATAGCATATATAGTTATTGTTAATCCAGTAACCAGAAAAGTTTTTGTTTTCAGACGCTCAAATCGCGATGATCGTTATCCTGAAAAAAGATTGCAAGGAAAACTTTCTTGTGGAGTTGGAGGACACCTAGAACAACAAGATACTCAAGAAGGAAACCCTATTAGATTAGGCGCCACTAGAGAGTTGGGAGAAGAAGTTATTATAGAAGGTTCTTCTGAAATCGTGCCAATTGGATTCATCAATGATGATTCTGATGATGTTGGAAAGGTTCATTTTGGTGTCGTTTATTTGGTAAAAACGCAAGCAACTAGAGTCCAACCCAAAGATCCTGAGGTTGAAAGCGGATCATATTATAGCCTAGAAGAGTTGGATCAACTTATGCAATCTTCTGATGTCGTGATAGAAAATTGGTCTCGTTTAATCATAAATCAAATGAGAGATATTCTGAATCTTTAATAGAGAAATAAGCAATAGCCTCCGTATATAAGCGGAGGTTTTTTAATAAACAAAAAACCCGAAAAATAATATCTTCGAGTTTTTTTAAAAGTTTATCTAAGGACGTTATGATTAATAATTTCTCCTGAGCTAGCTTGTGCGTCTATAACCCTAACCGTGTTTTGGTAGTATAAAAACATGACAACCGCAACAATGATTGTGGCTGCCACAAAAACAAACCAAAAGAAAATACTAGCTTTTTGTTCCTCCCTAGATTGCTTTTTTACTATAACTTTGAAACTTTTCATAGTTATTAATAAAAACGACTTTAAAAACTTCCTTTCCCTGATTTTACCATAAAGCAAAAAATGAGTCCTGTTGATAACTTATTCGCTAATTACCGGTTCGGGCTGAAAATCATTATTAATACGAGTTAGATGAGGAATCAAATTTATAATTTTTTTATCCTTTATTTCAGCAACAAGAACCATTCCTTCTCTTGTTTTGTCTGAAAATAATTGATCAAAAATAAAATTTCCTAAACTATAAAAGACCTGGGTATTATCTATCGTTTCAACTTCGCTAATAATGTGGGAATGATGTCCAACGATCAGATTTGCTCCAGAATCAACGAGTGCTTTGGTGATTGTTTTTTGACGAGAGTCGGCTTTTTCTTTGTATTCTTCTCCAAAGTGGATTGAAACAATAATTAAATCACATGAATTCTTATTTTTTTCAATATCATTTTGAGCGGATTCAATATCTAGAAATGCCATACCGGATTTATCATCGCCTGCTTCAAATGACCTAGGACCTAAATCGGTATAGGCAAAAAAACAGAATAGTGTGTCTTTAATAGTCTTTTTTAATGGACTATAGGCTTCTGTCTGATTGAAACCACCACCAACATAATCTATACCTGCTTCAGTTAGACGATTGAGCGTATCTTCAAACGCAGGAGTTGACCAATCACCCATATGATTATTCGCGATTGATAAAACATCAAATCCTGCTAATTTGAGGCCTTCTGTGGCTCTGGGATCGGCTCTGAATGAATAAATTGAGCCAACATTCATACCCTTATCAGAAATTGGTCCTTCAAGATTTCCAAAAGTTAAATCTGCATCAGCAAGCCATTTATCCATCTTTAAGAATGGCCATGACCAATTATTTTCTTTTGCCATTTTATCTCCGACAGCACGAGAAAGCATAATGTCGCCGACAAAAACCATATTAATCGTCTTGTTTTCATCGCTCATTTTTATTGGTTCTTTTTGACCGTCAATAATATTCTTAATCCCCCATCCGTTTTTTTGAAAGTAAAAAAAATAACTTGCAACTACAATAGTAATAACGAAAAGCAGAAAAAAGAGTTTTTTTATTAACATCTGACTAGATGATTATTACAAGCTACGAGAAATAATTTCTAATTTCCAATATCTAATTTCAAATCAAATCCAAATGACCAATTATCTAAAAAATTCACACTAGACATTATCCAATAATTAAAAACTAGATATTTATATTTATCTTTGATTTACTGAGTCTTGTTTTGGCAGACTACATAAGTACCGGATTTGGTTGCGTATAACTGGACGGAATCATCATTGGTATTACTAAATCCGCCCATTTCTTCCCATCCTTTATTTTGGCTATCATGAAATACCCATATACATATTTTAAAGTTAGCTCTTTTTGAGTAATTAAGATTACTTTGACTTACTTCGTTTTATGTGTATTTTAGTATCAATTTTGTGGAAGGATAAAATTCGGTCACAAAATTTCGATTACTATCTTGGGCATTTAATAAATAAGCAGTACGAAGTGTGTAGAAATTGCCCATGTCAACCGTTGAATTTGTTGAAGTTCCTAATGGGATTATTGCCAGCATTGTTGTTGCGTAATTTGTTGCTTGAGTCTGAGAATTTTCTGTTATAGATGAAGAAAAATACGTTCCCTGACATTCTGCAACGCCAAAATCACCACCTTCGGTTGTACATACATTACCAGTAGCTCCTAATGTGCAATGGACATTACCAGTTGAAAAAGTTCCCTTGCTCCATCTTGTTAGCACGTCAGTTAAATCACTTGCTTTAAATTTGCAAGTTCCATCTTGGCCTTCAAGTTTTTGATATAGTATTTTTTGCTGATTAACAATTTCCTGAGAGACGCTTGCCGGAAATGTTAAATCTATTTTTTCTGTTCGTAAATAAAAATTACATTTATCAGTTTCACTGCCTTTAATTTCAAAAAATGAAGTATTTGTATGTTTTATTCCAAAAACATCAGTCGTTGTGGTATAAATAACTTTTGCAGGTCTACAATTTATTGAAGCTTGAATCAAGCACTGAAGGTCTTGTTGACAATCTAAGATCGATACTGTTGTATTTGTATTCGCATTATTCGTATTTGTATTAGGATATGAATTAAGTTCTGTTTGATTGACTGGCGCGATTTTTGACCAATTAAGTTTTCTATCATTAAAATCCTTAACAGATTCTATCCAGCGTTTTTTGCCACCTTCTATTAAATACACCTTAAAATCGCCTTCGGCACGGATTAAATTATTATGCTCATACGCATTAAGTTCTTTTGCAGAGATTTCAAAAACATCTTCCCATTTATTGCCATAAGAGAGAAAAACTTCTGACGAAGGCATTCCACGGGTCATGCCTGATTCAGTTAAATAATAAACTGTCTGACTACCAATAGCTCTCAATGTCTTTGCTCGGGGATAAGCATTAAGCGTGCTCTCGGAAACTATCTGAATTTCGCTCCATTTAAAACCGTAATCATTAAAAACTCCAGCCGTTGGAATCCAATGGCGTTTGCCATTCTTTATTTCATAAACCTTTGATTGGTTAGTAGCACGCATTAGGGTTGCGGTAGAAGATGGAGTATCAACAACATTGTCATCATTTGGCGGAGGCGGAGGCATTTCCGCAAAAACAACAATCGCCGATAAAAAGAATCCAATAAAACTCAAAATAAAAACTATTTTTTTCATTTGATTGTTTTTAATATCATTCTAAACCATTTACAAAAGTAAAACCTTTGGATTCCTGCTTTCCTGCGTGTCCGGTAGGCGGGCAGAATCCAGAAACAAATCAGAATGACAGTAAAATCTTAAATAATGTATTATGTCACAATTTTATCATACTTTTAAGAAGTCATGCAATAATAGATATCCGCCTTCGCGTAAAGCTATTTATGCCAAAACGCTTGTAGCCAACCCTGAAGTACAATGAATTGACTTCAGGGTTATTGATTGCGTAATCTTCGCTTAGCTCAAAAACGCAATCAATAAAAAAAGGGAGAAGTGCTTTTCTCCCACCACTTACAATATTCCATCGATCTGCATTAACGGAATATGTAAGCGCATAGCATGTTGCTGGGTAGCTGCTTTAAGCTTTAAAGAAAGTTCATCTTCGCGCGATCTTATTTTTACTACTCCTCCTATTGAATCTTTCTCAAAATTTCTAGGAACTCGACCTTTTTTAGTAACTATTTTGTATCGACCACCTTCTGTTTTAACTATCTTTGCACAACCCTTCACTTGTCCCCCTTTTACTTGTGGCAATATTAACAATCTGTATTTCTTAAATAATCTTTCAATGCCATTTTTATATTTCTTCCTTTTGGAAGCTTCTTATTTAAAAGAACTGAATATTTTGGTCGTTTTGCCGGTCTCGAAAATTCTTCTGAGCTTATAGGAAAAACTTTCGGCACCGGGAAACTTGAATCAATTTCTTTTTTAGTATCAAAGATGATTTTTGCGAATTTATACCATGTCAATTTCGGTTCATTAGTAAAATGATATATTCCTGATTCAATATCTGATTCTATCATATATTTTATGGTATTAGCAAGATCTTTGGCGTAGGTTGGTTTTCCTTGCTGGTCATCAACAATAGATAAATCTTTTCTTTGATAAGCAGTATTTATCATTGTTTTTACGAAATTTTTTCCTCCTAACCCAAAAAGCCATGAGGTACGAATAAGATAATATTTTAATTTATCTCCAGCTTCTCTTATCAAAGCTTCTTCGCCAAGTCTTTTTGATTCTCCGTAAGTATTTAGTGATTTTTTAGAAAAATCTGTTTCTTTGTATCCTTTTTTATTTTTACCATCAAAAATATAATCCGTACTAATGTGTATAAAAAGAGCGTTCACAATTCGTGACGCTTTTGTCAAATAACCGACAGCTTGAGTGTTGACTTTCAGCAATAATTCTTTATTGGTTTCAGCACCATCTACGTCAGTATAGGCAGCCGCATTAATAATAACTTCTGGCTTAATATCTGTTATGGATTTTATAACTTTTTCACTATCTGTAATATCTAAATTTTCTCGATCCCAAGCAATTAAATTATAATTTTTGTTATCAGAAAATTCTATTACTAATGCTTGTCCCAACATTCCTTTTGCTCCAAGAATGAGAATTTTTTGCATAGATGGTCAAATCCGAAATTCGAATATCCCTGACTGCCGTCAGGCAGGGAAATTCGAAACAAATTATAATTTTCTAAATTAAAAATTCTAAACAATTATGTCTTTGTAATTTCAATTTTCTTGTCTTTAATTCCGACTTTTATTATTTCTCCTTTTTTGATATTTTCAGCAATAATCAGTTCAGCAATTTTATTGAGAATATGTGTCTGAATTGCTCTTTTAAGGGGTCTGGCGCCATAATCTGGATCAAAACCTTCATTGGCTAAAAATTGTTTGGCGTCTTTAGTAATTTCAAGCTTAATTCCTTTGGTTGATAATTGTTTCGTGGTTTTCTTTATTTCAAGATCAACAATTTTTTCAAGTTCTTGTTTTCTTAGATATTCAAACACAATAATTTCATCAATTCTATTTAAAAATTCTGGTTTAAATTTCTTGCGAATTTCTTCCAAAACTTTGGTTTTCATCACCTCGTAATCTTCAGATGCTTTTTCTTCTTTTTTGCCGCTATCAAATCCAATAGGAGCGTAGTCTCTGATGACATCGTTGCCAATATTCGATGTCATGATAATAATTGTGTTGTTAAAATTAACAGTACGTCCTTTTGCATCAGTTAAGCGCCCTTCGTCCAAAATTTGCAGAAAAAGATTGAATGTTTCTGGATGAGCCTTTTCTATTTCATCAAAAAGTACTACTGAATATGGGCGGCGGCGAATTTTATCTGTTAATTGACCGCCCTCATCATAACCAACGTATCCCGGAGGCGCACCAATAAGACGAGCTGTTGAGTGTCTTTCCATGTATTCTGACATGTCTATTCTAACCATAGCGTGTTCATCATTAAACATGAAGTCTGCTAAAGCCTTCACTAATTCAGTTTTTCCTACTCCTGTTGGTCCAACGAAAATAAATGTTCCAATTGGCCGATTTAGAGAAGTAACATCAGCTCTTGATCTTCTGATGGCATCCGATACGGCCTTAATTGCTCTTTTTTGGTTTACAATTCGTCCGGAAATAACATCTTCCATATTTAAAAGTTTTTCTTTTTCGTTTTGTAGCATTTTCTGAACAGGAATTCCTGTCCAACGAGAAACAACTTTAGCGATTTCTTCCTCTCCTATTTCTCGATTTAAAATAGAATTGCCTTTTTGGGTACGCTTTAGTTCAACCTCTGTCTTTTTAAGCTCTTTTTCTTTTTGAGGAATCTGGCTATATTTAATCTCAGCAACTCTTTCAAGATTAGAAGCTCTTTCAGCTATTTCGGCTTTCGTTTTTAGATCATCTATCTCTTTTTTTGCCTGATTCATCTTGCTGATTAATTCTTTTTCTGCTTTCCATTTAGCCATGAGCTTGTTATTTTGTTCTTGAATTTCGCTGATTTCTTGTTTAATTTTTTTGAGTCTTTTTTTCGCGTCATCGTCTTGTTCTTTTTCGAGTGCTTTTTTTTCAATTTCCAGTTTTATAAGAGATCTTTTTAAAATATCAATTTCTTCAGGCATACTGTCAATTTCCATACGCAAAGAGGAACCGGCCTCATCCATTAGATCTACTGCCTTGTCTGGCAAAAACCTGTCAGAAATATAACGATTAGAAAGTTGAGTCGCAAAGACTAGAGCTTTGTCGGTAATGTGGACACCATGATGAACTTCATATTTTTCTTTTATGCCTCTTAAAATAGCGATCGTATCTTCAACACTTGGCTCTTTTACATAAATTTGCTGGAAACGGCGCTCTAGGGCCGGATCTTTTTCTACATATTTTTGATATTCTTTTATAGTAGTTGCTCCAATGGCATGAAGTTCTCCTCGAGCCAACGCTGGTTTAAGCATATTGGAAGCATCCATCGCTCCTTCTGCCTGACCGGCACCGACTAAGGTGTGCATTTCATCAATAAATAAAATCACTTCCCCAGAAGCATCTTTGACTTCCTGAAGAAGCGCCTTGAGACGTTTTTCAAATTCTCCTCTAAATTTAGTTCCCGCAATCATTGCTCCTAAATCAAGAGCAACAACTCTTTTATTTTTGAGATTATCAGGAATATCTCCGGACACAATCCTTTGAGCTAATCCTTCTACAATAGCGGTTTTACCAACACCAGCTTCGCCAATAAGAACAGGATTATTCTTTTTTCGTCTCGTTAAAACTTGCATCACGCGCCTGATTTCATCTTCTCTGCCGATAATGGGATCAAGTTTTTCTTCCTTAGCGAGCTGAGTTAAATCACGACCATAGCTTTTGAGTGCTTGATATTGCGACTCTGGCTCTGTGTCCGTGATTCGAGAAGATCCGCGAATTCCTTTTAGAATATTTAAAACATTTTGATAACTAATTTCTTTATATTCATCACTCATATCGAGCGTCTGCGATCTTCTAAGGGCGTCAGTAATCATCCCTTCTTCACTCATAAGAGCAAGAAAAAGATGTTCAACGCTAACGTAATCATCTTTCATCTGATCGGCTTCTTCTTGGGCACGTTCTAAAACTCGCATCATATTTTGCCCCATAAAAAGTTGTCCAACGGACATATTAGAAACCATTCTGGGAAGAACCCTTAAGGCGTTTCCAATAATAATCTTCAGTCTTCTGTCATCTATTCCAAGTTGAGTTAGAATTGTTAAAACAATCCCCTCTTTGTCTTCCATCAAAGATGACAACATATGAAGAGAATCGATTTGCGGATGACCTAAATTTTGGGCAATTTCTTGCGCTCTCATCAATGCTTCACGAGATTTAGTTGTTAGGTTTTCAAAATTAAACATTTCTTTATATTTAACATGATGATTATTATGAATATTGTATCACATTTTTCATTTTTTAAAAGAAGTTGAGAGATAAATTGATTTTAAAATGAAATAACCAAGTAAAACTGTTGACAATGTTGACATTCATTATTTTAGTTATAGAATAAAAGAGGTTCTTTAAAAATTGGTACATAATGTAATCCTTCGACTTCGTTCAGGATGTAAGTTTTTCTGTTTTTCGTCTACGGCTCAAAAAGAAGAAACTAACAGGAGGGAAAAATGTTCGAGAGCAAGGACGTCAAAAGGCCGATTAGAGCCGGTATAATAATGGGAATATTAGCTTGTTGTGGAATAATAGCGCTTGGAATGTTTGCTATTACAAATTTATCGCCTAAAAGTGATAATCTTTTGCTGATATTGGGAATATTCTTGACTTTATTTTTGTTAATACTTGCGTGTATTTGTCTATATAGCAGCAAAACGCCAGGTGGGATTCCAGTCATTGATCCTTGTGATTATGTTAATGAACGTGAAGGAGGATTATTACAGCCAGTTTTCCAACTGATAACCCTCGTTGCTAATGATCAATGGATAGCATTAATGACAGAGCCAGTTCAAGAAGATGGAAATAGCAAGATGGTAGCCATTAGACATCTAGATTTTCAACCTAGTGATAGGTTGTTTCTCGTAAGATTTTTTGGAGAAAATTGCAGCGTCGGAAATATAACAACAATCAAGGTTGTAGCGATGCCTGTAACATCAGGACATGTCTTTGCTATTGTTCATGGTAGCGATACTGAAGCCTAATTGATTAAAGATAAAAGACCTCACAGAAATGAGGTCTTTTTTTAGTTCCAATCTATAAATAAAGATTTAAAATTTAGATTTTATTGGTAATTCAACATAGAAAGTCGATCCTTCATCTTTTCCCTTGCTTTTTGCATAAATTCGACCATTGTGAGCTTCGATAATTTTATGGCAGATATATAGTCCAATGCCCATACCGCCAGCATGAAACTTTTCTCCCGCCTGACCTCTCCTGAATTTTTCGTACATTGAATCAATCTCTTCATGAGACATGCCCACGCCAGTATCTTTAAAAATTATCGTAATTTTCTTAGAAGTAGTTTCTGTAGAAATATTTAGACCGCCTTTTTCTGTGTATTTAATGGCGTTATCAATAATATTCACAAATATCTGGCGAAGTTTATAAGGATCAGCGCTGATCGTTGGAAGCGGTGCGGTTTTATAAGTAAGATACAATCCTCTTTTTTCAGCATTAACTTTAAATTCGTTCACAACAGACTCTAAAATATCAGAAAGATCATGGACGTCTTGAAATTCGAATTGAAGCTTGCCTCTTTCAATGCGCGACAAATTAAGCAAATCGTTAACTAAGGTGATAAGACGCTCGTTTGATGCATAAACTCGGCTTAAAACTTCCGATTTTTCATTATCAAGCTTTCCGTAAGTTCCATCCAAAATCATTGAAACATAGCCCTTGATTGCCGACAAAGGAGTGCGGAGCTGATGCGATGCAATAGAAATGAATTCGGACTTTGCTTCATCTAATTTTTGAAGCCTAAAATTAGCTCTTTTCAACTTTTTTGCCATATCTTCCATTTCTTGTCTAGCATTAACCTCCTGAAGAACTGATTTAACCAAGAAAATACCAAAAATAATGGCGGCAAAGAAAAGACCGAGATTTAAAATTAATTGTTCTTTGGTGCGAAAAGTAAAAACATTTACAAGAAGGATCAAGAGCAAAAGTCCCGTAAAAACCTCTGCTGTCATGACGCGAATTTGCATTAGATGATGTCTCAAAACAGCATAAACACTAAACACTAGGAAGAAAAGAATTGTTAAAGAGGAAAAATTAGTAACAGCGTCAACTCCAAGAAAAGGAAAAATAATTGATCCTGAAATAGCAAGAAGACTTGATGACACTATACCAATCAACATATATCTTAACTGAATTCTAATTACTCCCCTGCTTTTTCTGTAAAACAGCATCAATCTTATTGAACCCCAAAGAGCAAAAATTATAAAATAAAACGCTAAAATCAAATAAAGCGGACCGTGAACAATTTCCCTAGAACCATCTCCTAAAACCCTTACTGAAGAAATATTGAGATTCGTTGGAGAAAGCACCAAAAAAACAAGCGGCGGAATGGTGATAATTAATTGTTTCAATACATTAAGTTTTGTATATTTTGGGAAAATATGGGTAAAATAAACCCAAATAGCAGGAATGGCAGCTGCCCAAACTATCGAGATTTGCGCCCAAAAATAAATTCCCGAAAGAGATAAAGAAAGATCAATAAACAAAGAAGAAGCTAGCCAAAATCCAACAAAAAAGATAAGCGCGGAAAAACTTTGATTAACAGAAGAAGATCGATTATTTGCCAAAACTAAAAGCGCCAAAGCAAAAACTGCTACGAGAATAATGATGGCGATAATAAAAGCTATGCCCATGAAGATAATTTATCGTTGGTTAGAGAAAGCTTCACATAAAAAGTCGTACCCAAATTAATACCTGGACTTTCAAACCAGATTCTTCCATGATGAGCTTCGATAATCTTATTGGCAATATAAAGACCGATACCGGTTCCATCAGGATTAACAACAGCGCTAGTTTTGCCTCTTTGGAATTTTTCATATACCGGCTTTTGATCTCCCGGTTTCATGCCAACGCCAGTATCTTGAATCGCTACCACAATAGAATCATTGTCGAGAAGAGTTTTTACCGTCACGCTACCCTTGAGTGTATATTTTATCGCATTATCTATAATATTTAGAAAAACTTGGCGCAATTTGTCTTCATCTGCGGTAATGAAGGGCAGATTGACTTTTTCGTACGCAAGTTTTAATCCACGTCTTTTGGCAATCATTTGAAATTCACTGACAACAGAGTCAAGTAAATCAGCCAGCTGGCAAGGTCTAAAGATAAATTCAAGTTTTCCTCTCTCGATGCGTGATAGATTTAAAAGATCATTAACTAGCTTAATTAGCCGCTCATTTGAAAGATAAATTTTATTTAAAGCTTCTTTTTCTTCGGGATCCTGAACATCGTCTAGGAGCATTGCGGCATAACCCTTAATTGCGGATAAGGGCGTTCGTAATTGATGTGATGCTATAGAAATGAATTCCGATTTTATTTCATCTAACTTTTTAAGCTCATCGTTGGCTTTTTTAAGATTACCTGCAAGATCTTGAATCTCTTCTTTTTGATTCATTTCGTTGATAACTGATCTAATAAGAGTTGCGCTGAAGATCAAGCCTAACAAAAAAACACCTAGGTTTATCATCAACCTCCAAGAACTATCAAAAGAAAAAATATTAATAAATAAAATAGAAATTAAAAACAAAGATATAATTTGAGCAACAATTATTTTTATATTTAAAAGCTGGTATTTAACAATTGCATAAGCAATGCCAGCAATAAAAAAGATTGTACTCACCTGGGCTATCCAGTTATACGAAAAGATAAATCCCCAGGGCAAAATTAAATTAGTTACTAAACCAGCAGTAACCGGAGTAAAAGTTGCTAAAATCACCCAGCGCATCTGTTTTTTGCCAAGAATGTCCGCTTGATTGAGTTTTTTTAGAAAGTTAAAAAATGTCCAGCTAAAATAAACGAAATAAAAAACAAAATAAACAGGATAACCTGCGCCGAAATAAATTTCTTTTTCCGCTCCATGCCTTAAAACAACATTATTAATAATAAAATTAGGAACAAACGATAAGGCACCAATAATAAAAGGAAAAAGATAAATTAGAAAAATTTCTGACTTTTTAATTTTAACTTCAATTCTTTGAAAAACTAAAGAAAAATATAAGAGGCTAGGCGCTATAAAGACCGGAAAGAAATATAAAATTCGGCACCACCAAAGCGCCGAATAATAACTACCACTCCACCGATAAGCGATCATGGCTATTGTCCAAAAAAATATACTTAAAGTAATTAAACTAAAAGCGACATTGACTGGATTTTTCTTTCGTTGAATATAAATATAAAATCCTAATCCAAGGTTGAAAGTTGCCGATATCGTCAGTAATATATTAACAGAATCCATAAATCAAAAAATACCTCCTTTTTAACATTTTAACTTTTTTTGATAAATTAGGCAAAAAGAAACAGGGGACGACTTATCCCCTGTTGTTTGCTTATGTTGATTTTCTAAATGAACTAGTTACGTTGCCAAGTTGGTGCACTCTCTCATTTATCCATACCAAAGCTCCTATTTGTTTATACCAAGGCGTAGACGGATCATCATCATAAAACCTGAATGCTTCTTTTTCTCCAGCAATTAAGATTCCTTCGGCAAAACAAGTTACGGCCTCTCCAGGTTCCTGCTGATCCATGGGAAACTTATACTCAAGCCCTGGAACAACTGCCATAACGCGAAGTACTATATTAGTAACATCCTTAGCTACGTTTGATGGATGAGTATCGTCAATAATGATAGTATTTGGCGATAGCATGTCCTGAGTAATAATGGCATTAGGCGCTGCTGTTGCCACGATTACTAAATCGCTGTCTTTAATCTTTTTCAGGTCACACGTACAGGCAAAATGAAAACCACTTTCTTCTGGAAACAAATCCCTAAGACGCCTAACTTCTTGTTCGTTTGCCTCAACGACCAAAAGATTATCAGTAACCCTCTTTTGAGCAAACCAAAGAAGAATAGCACGCCCCATAACACCAGCTCCGCCAATTAGAGAAATCTTTAAATCAGAGTCTTTCTGGACAGGAAAAACGATTTTTTCAATCATGTCTTGAATAATAATCGGTGTCAGAATTGTTCCTGTTACAATAGGACTCTTTATGCCACCATGTTTAAGAAACTTCGTCATGCGACCCGTAAGAGCACCCAAAATAATCGGCATTAGACCAAATTCTCTTTCTATTCTTTCAAGAATATCCAGGGCATCCTGCCAACTTCTTTCTTTGACTTGAGTATTGTGTCGATGTTTTTCTCTATCGTTTACATCAGGGAACCAATATTCTGGAAGCAACGGAAGAGTCAAGATTAAAATATTCAGCTTTCCGTAGGTTGCCCTATCAAGTACTAATGGCCACAATCCTTCAAGAAATTTAGTTCGGCGAACAGGATCCATTTCTTTCAAAAATGAACAGCGATTAAGAACATCTTCCATGCTTCTCGGATGAACCAGCATCACTGCATCTGGAACAAATCCGATTATTCTAGTCAGCTCATCTCTTGTTGCTCCTGATTGACAGGCAAGATGTAATAACAAATCTTTCTCCGTTGCTGTTGCCGACAATAAATCTTCCGCAGTTAGTTTGTCGCTAGAAATAAGTTCTCTTAGACTAGTGCGTACGCTTTCTCTGTCCATTTTCTCTTCCTCCTTTAAAGCTTCTTGCCGAGTGAAACGAGGCTGTAGAAGATTTTAAGTCCGCCGAAATTTTAATGAAGGCGGACACTGCCTATTTTTTAAAGAACTCATATATATTATATTATTAGCATACTTTCTTAAAAAAAGCAACTAAAAACATTGACTTAGGGTGCATTTGCTGATACAATTCAATTTATAGTTCTTTACAAAACTAACAAAGGAGGAAAAGTGCATAAGTTTTTACTGAATAAAGCAAAAGAATCTATTAAGAGATTATTGTCTAAACTAAGGGCGTTCGCTCTGCGCCACAACATCAGTTCTAAGATTTTCTTTTGGCTCTGGCTTTCTACTCTAATAACAAGATATGTAACTGTTGCTCTAAGAGGCGTTGATTTTCTTAACTCAAATCCATCAGTTGACATAACGTTGATTGTTATTAATCGCCTAGCCGCACTAATTGTTCCTATTTACGTTATTGGTTATGGAAAACATATTGCGTGGCTAAAAGTGGCATATGTTTTGCTCTTTATTTGGGGAACAATTGAGATTATCGGCATTAAGTTAATTGTTGGTCTGTTTTCGTAATATGTCCTTCTGTCAAAAAAGATAGAAGGACATTTTTTAATATGTTGTTTTTTAAATGGTATATTCTAAAAAATTTGCTTCTTTTTAATTTTATCCTTAAAATGGTTTCAGTCGTAAGTGAATTTTTTTATACATATAAAGCATCATGAACAATGAAATAAAATATTTAAACGCTTTTAATCAATTTGAGCTTATTGGACCCCAGACCTTAAAGAAAATAAAGAAATATTTTGGTTCTTACGAAAAAGCCTGGCAATCGTCTGCTCAATCTTTTACAGGCGCCGGATTAAAAGGAAAGATTATTGAATATCTTGATAAAGAAAGAAAAAACATTAATCCTGAAAAAGAAATGGAACACTTGGAAAAATACAAGGTTAAAATTCTAATAAAACAAGACAAGGCCTATCCTCAACTCTTAAAAGAGATTTATGATCCACCAGAAATACTATATTACTTAGGAAATAGCGAAGCTTTTTCTGAGTTTTCTCTTGCAATTGTTGGAACGCGCCGTTATACTCCTTATGGCAAAGAGGTTGTTGAATATTTTGCTTCAGAACTTGCCCAGATGCAGCTTACAATTGTCTCTGGCTTGGCTCTAGGTATAGATGCCTTAGCTCATAGAGCAACGGTAGAGGCCGGAGGAAAAACTGTTGGTGTCTTGGGGTGTGGGTTGGATCAGATTTATCCTTCTTCGAATAGGAAATTGGGACAGGATATTCTACGATCAGGAGGCGTGATTATCTCAGAGTACCCTCTGGGCTCTCCTCCATTGAAACATCATTTTCCTAACAGAAATAGGATTATTAGCGGACTTTCTCTAGGAGTTTTAGTCATTGAAGCCAATGAAAAGAGCGGATCGCTTCTGACAGCCAATCACGCCGTTGAACAAAATCGAGAAGTTTTTGCTATTCCAGGAAATATTTTTTCTATTCGTTCTGAGGGAACACATCAGCTACTAAAACAAGGCGCAAAATTAGTCACTAAACCAGAAGATATCATTACTGAGCTTGAAATTAAGAATATTAAAAGTTATAAAGAAACAAAGAAAATAGTTGCTGATAGTCCCGAAGAAGAAAAAATCATTAAGCTTTTAGAAGAGGTGCCTCAAGAAATTAATAAAATTATTAAAGAACTCAAATTGCCCGTAGCTCAAATCAATTCCTTGTTAACCATAATGGAAATGAAAGGAAAAATAAAGAATCTTGGTGGCGGATTATATTCATTAAAAAGATAAATACCATAAACATGAAAAATCTTGTAATAGTCGAATCTCCTACAAAAGCCAGAACAATTAGCAAATTTTTGGATAAAAACTATAAAGTTCTGTCTTCTTTTGGTCATGTTAGAGATTTACCAAAATCAAGACTTGGCATTGATGAGGCCAAAGATTTTGCGCCTGAATATATCATTCCAACCAAAGCGAAAAAGAACCTGTCTCTTCTTAAAAAAGAAGCAAGTAACGCGGATACAATTACTTTAGCAACTGACGAGGATCGCGAAGGAGAAGCGATTGCTTGGCATATCACGAGAGCCCTTGGGCTCTCGAGCTCAAAACGTAAAGCGCAAAACGCAAAACAAATTGAGAGAATTGTATTTCACGAAATTACAAAAGAGGCAATCAATGAAGCGCTAAAGAATCCTCGCGAGATTGACATGAAAATGGTCAACGCCCAACAAGCAAGGCGAGTTCTCGATCGACTAGTTGGTTATAAATTATCGCCCTTTTTATGGAAAAAAATAGCCAGAGGATTATCGGCAGGAAGAGTTCAATCTGTTGCTGTAAAATTGATTTGCGAGAGAGAAGAAGAAATAAAGAAATTTATAAAGGAAGAATTTTGGAGTATTATTGCCATCTTATTTAAAAATAAAGATAAAGAGATAGAAGCTATTTTAACTAAAATCGACGATAAAAAATTAGATAAACTTACCGTAAAGAACGAAAAAGAAGCTCAGAGTATTAAGAATGATTTAAGTAAGGCAAATTATAAAATCTTATCTGTCGAAAGAAAAAAGAATTTAAAATATCCCCTTGGTCCTTATACGACTAGCACACTTCAACAAGATGCTGCGATCAGGTTGCATTTTTCTTCCAAAAAAACAATGTTTGTTGCTCAAAAACTTTATGAAGGTATAAAACTAGAAAAGGGAGCTCCGACTGGTTTAATAACTTACATGCGTACCGATTCTGTTAATTTAGCAGAATCGTTTTTATTTGAAACTCAAAAATATCTCAAAGAAAAAATCGGCGCTGATTTTACAGAAGGAGTGCGCCATTTTAAGACTAAATCAAAGTCGGCCCAAGAAGCTCACGAAGCGATCAGGCCGACAAGCGCTTTTCGTGACCCAGAAAGTATAAAATTGCATCTTTCAAATGACGAAGCAAGACTTTATGGGCTTATTTGGAAACGGGCAATCGCTTCTCAAATGGCACCTGCTCAAATTGAAACAACAAAAATTACAATTGAAGCAAATGGTAGCAAAACATACGAACTTGAAACCAAGGGCGAAGTTATTAAATTTGAAGGATTTCTTAAAATATATAAATCAAATTCAAAAGAAAAAATCCTTCCAGAATTGAATCAAGGCGATGTTTTAAATCTTAAAGAAATTATCTCAGAACAGAAATCTACTCAACCGCCTGCTCGCTATTCGGAAGCAATGCTTATAAAAACTCTTGAAAAATATGGCATTGGCCGTCCATCAACCTATGCTCCAACGATTACCACTATTCAGACCCGAGGTTATGTAGAAAAAAACGAAGAAAAAAGATTCGTGCCAACTGAGATCGGCTCTATGGTGAATGATCTGTTAGTAAAACATTTTAATTCTATTGTTGATTATGATTTTACCGCTTCAATGGAAGAAAGTTTGGATGATATAGCGTCAGGCAAAAAAGAATGGGTACCAGTCATTAGGGAGTTTTATGGACCATTTTCTAAAACCCTTAAAGAAACTTATGATAAAGTAAAGACACAGAATGGAAAAGCGGTTGATAAAAAATGTCCTAAATGCGGCAGTGGTATGGTTGAAAAATTCTCTCGCTATGGAAAGTTTATCGCTTGTTCAAACTACCCTGCTTGTAAATATATTGAATCGCCTGACGGCAAAGAAAATAATGAACCGAAGTATAGCGACAAAAAATGTCCTGATTGCCAAGGAAGATTAGTTTTTAAAAAAGGAAGATTTGGTGAATTCATAGGGTGTGAAAATTATCCAAAATGCAAACACATTGAAAGCGGCAAAACTCAAAAAACTGGCGTTGATTGCCCGGCTTGCTCTTCTGGAGAAATAATCCAAAAACGCACTAAAAAAGGACGCATTTTTTATGCTTGCGACAAATATCCTGATTGTAAATTTGCGCTGTGGAATAAGCCGACAGGAGAAAAATGTTCTGATTGCGGAGCATTGATGGTGGAAAACATTAAAGGCAAGAAATTCTGTTCAGCAGGAAAGTTGTGCGCAAAACTAGAAGAGAAATGAATAATTAATTTCATTAATTACAAATAATATCAACTTATTAATTTTACGGAGGTCCGTCCTCCGTAATTTTAATTTAGTTAAAAAACACTAAAAAGCTTGATTTTTTTAATGGAATATGCTATAATAGAGATGTAGTGAGAGTTGCCTGAGAACTCAAGCTACAAGACGACGATGAAGACGAAGACGAAGACGAGGAAGAAAAAGGAGCAACGCAATGAAGAAGCAGATCGTTGTATTGGAGGAAGGAACCCCAGGCAAGATGTCTTTTGGTGTTTCAGAACGAATCTCGGACGACTCTCTTAATGAATTCTTTGGACCCCTTAGACCAACCTCTGATCCCTATCTTAAAAGGATTGGCGAACAGGGAGCAAGGGTTGTTCGCGCCTTGATGGCTATCAATGGCGTGACCGAAGTAGGGATTCGTCCATACGAACTAGAAGTTACGATCGGATCGGCTTTCTCTTGGCACGAAATCATTCCGCAGGTCCTTCGGGTCATTAAGCGGGAGGTTTTTCCCAAGGGAAAGATCGACATCAGAAACAAGGCGCTTTACAGCAAGGAGCCATTGCCGAAGTTGGCATGGCTTAGTCTTCGATTGCGCTTTGAAAAGGACTAAGAGTTCTTGCGTGGCATCTCAGGCATGCCGCTGACAGAACTAAGAGGGCTAGTCGCAGAAGACTAGCCTCTTTTTTTATTTATATTACAAAGATATGATTGATTTTTGAATAATATTTGATACAATAAACTTATAGTTCTTTAAATAGAAAAGGAGGGATTATGAAATTTTTCGTGGCGTATCTTCCAATAATTCTAGGTGCGGTTTTTGGTCTAGTGTTTGTTGTATTCACATGTAGAAAGCCATTTATGGAATGTCTTGAAACTATTTATCATGGTTGCGGTAGATATGATGCTTTACATGGTAATCCATTGAGAGACATTAGTCCTGATTTGTTGAAAAAAATGGACAAACGTCTAACACCAGAACAATGTGAGCGCCTTAGAAAAAGATACGCAGAGGGTTTCAAGCAAGAATCTTCCGGAATTGCGCATTAAGGAGGAGCAAATGAAAGAGTCAATTCTGTTTTTGCTCGGTTTTCTTATTGCGGTAACAATTCTGTGTCTTGCTGTTAGATTCTTATCATTACAAGAGGGTCCTTCGAAGAGAACGATATACTTCTTTAGCGCTTGTTCTTTTGCTCTTGCTTGTCACGGATTAGTAGCGTCACTTTAGAGAACGATTAGCGGAGAATGTTTTTCTCCGCTTTTGTTTTTTTGAAGATTTTTTGATAAAATGGGAAGCACTAAGCTATTCACAATTTTGTTGTCATTCTGAGGCGAAGACAAAGAATCCCATAGCAAGTAAAAAAGAGAGATCCTTCGCTGCGCTCAGGATGACATCATAAAACAAAGTCATCATGAAAAAAATAAAAAACAATAACACAACTTGGCTTCAACTTTTATCTCCAAAAATGGATGAATTGTTAGAGTTGAAAAAGAGTTATGGATTCCATTCTATTACCCTAGAAGAACTAAAGAGACCATCCTTGCGAGCTAAGGTTGAGCGCTATAAAGATTATATTTACATGGTGATTCATTTTCCAATATATAATCAAAAAGAACGTACCGTTGAGCCCGGAGAGCTAGATTTTTTGATTACTAAGAACACTTTAGCGCTTGCTACGATTCATTACACAAAAATTCAGGCACTGGACGAATTGGAGGAAGTTATGAAAAATGACACAATTCTTCAAAAAAAATATTTCAAAGATCCTGTCAGGCTTCTTTATCATATTTTAAGCGCCAATTTTGAATTTTCCCAAAGGCAATTAGAACATATTAGAAAAAATATTCTTCACTGCGAAAGCGAAATTTATCGCGGCAACGAAAGGCAGATGCTGGAAGAAATCGCCTATTTAATGCGCGATGTTTCAAACTTCAAGCGCATGATAAAATTCCATCATGAAATTTTGGAATCTCTCCAAAAGGAAATTACTAAACTTTTTGGAACAAAATATAGACCTTATTTAGAGAGCTTGTGCGGTCAGGCAAGACAAGTGGCCGATGTTCTGGAAACTTATCATGAATCGGCTAAAATGCTTCACGATACCAATCAAACCCTCTTCTCAGCCAAAACCAATGAGGCAATCAAAGTTTTGACCGTAATCTCTGCTTTTACTTTTCCCCTATCGCTTCTGGCAGCGATTTTTGCTTGGGATACTAAGGTTTTGCCGATTATCGGCATGGATAATGATTTTTGGATTTTAATCGGAATATTTGCGATACTATCCCTTTTGATGTACGCTTATTTTAGAAAGAGAAAGTGGCTCTAGGATTAGAATATGGAATATGGAAGTTAGAAGATAGATTTTAGAAGTTGGAATATAGAATATGAATAAAGGAAAAATTAAAAGTTTTAGCGATTTGATCGTCTGGCAAGAGGGGCATAAACTTGTTTTGTTAATTTATAAAACTACAAGTAATTTTCCCAAAAATGAAATTCATGGATTAACTAATCAATTAAGAAGAGCTTCTATTTCAATAACAAGTAATATTGCAGAAGGATTTTGTAGAAAAAGTTTAAAAGAGAAAATACAATTTTATTATGTAGCTCTAGGATCTTTATCTGAAGTCAAAAATCAAATTCTAATTGCCAGGGATCTAAGTTATATTTCGAGTGATGTTTTTGATAATATAGATTTACAAGTAATAAGTGTTGGTAAATTGTTAAATGGCTTGATTTCGAAATCAAAAAGTTTTAATTCTACTAAATTCTAACTTCCAAATTCTAAATTCATGTTATTGTACAATACCTTAACTAAGCAAAAAGAAGAGTTTAGGCCAATATCTAGCAATGAAGTGCTCATGTACACTTGCGGACCGACGGTTTATGATTATGCCCATATCGGTAATTTTAGAAGTTACATCGTAACTGATTTTTTAAGACGCACTTTAGAATATTTAGGTTATAAGGTTATTCAAGTAAAAAATATTACTGATGTTGGTCATTTAACCCAAGATGATATTGATGAGGGCGCAGATAAAATCGAAGAAAAAGCTAAAAAAGAAAAATTGAGTCCCAAAGACATTGCCAAGCATTACGAAGATGCTTTTCGCAGTGATGAAAAAACCCTCAATATTGAACCGGCAGAATTTTATCCCAGGGCAACAGAAAATATTCCAGAAATGATCGAAGCGGTAAAGACCTTGATAGATAAGGAGTTTGCTTATGAAAATGACGGTGCTGTTTTTTTTGATGTTACTAAATTTAAGGATTACGGAAAACTTTCTGGCAACACTCTAGAAAAATTAGAAACCGGCAGTCGCATTAAACCGGATCCAAGAAAAAAGAATCCTTTCGATTTTTACTTGTGGCGACCAGCTGAAAAAGATCATCTGATGCAATGGGATTCTCCTTGGGGAAAAGGTTATCCCGGTTGGCATATTGAATGTTCGGTCATGAGCAGAAAATTCTTAGGCGTGGATACTTTGGATATTCATACGGGCGGCGAAGATAATATTTTCCCTCATCATGAAAACGAAATTGCTCAATCAGAAAATCTAACTGGCAAGCCTTTTGCAAATTTCTGGTTCCACCCAAGACACCTTTTGGTTGATGGTGAGAAAATGGCGAAATCAAAAGGCAATTTCTATATTCTAAAAAATATATTGGATAAAGGTTATGGCGCTTCCGTTTTTCGCCTACTGGTCTTTTCAACGCATTATCGCTCCCCTCTTGATTTTTCCTGGAAAGCGCTGGATCAAGCAAAAGCTAATCTAGAAACTATAGTATTCTTTTTAGATCGACTGAGAGAAGATATTCATGAAACAGAAAAAGAAACTATGAATTCTAAAATACTTACAACTAAAACCAATTTTTTGGAATTTATTAAAAATGATCTTGATGCTCCAAATGCACTATCTGTGGTTCTTGAATTTATAGAAAAGGTTAATAATCTAATTGACGAGGGTAAAATATCTAAGAACGATGCAGTAAAAATTGAAGATTTTATTATGGATATTAATCAAATTATTGGAATTGATTTGAAAAGAATAATAAAAAGAACAAATAATAGCCCTGAAGACATAAAAAAACTTGCAGAAGAACGATATAAACTAAAAGAACAAAAAAAATATAACGAAGCTGATAAAATTAGAGATAAAATAGAAGCAAAAGGGTACAATATTATGGATACGAGTACGCGAAAAACTGAAAACATAAAACCATACAGAATTTATCCCAACAATCCCACTGGTCCTTTTGGTCCAAACGATTAAAATGAATTAATAATTCTAACTTCCAACTTCTAACTTCCAAATTCTAATCTTCATGCTTGATTTAAGAAAACAATCTGGAATTCCCATAAAACTCAAAGACAATGGCGAGCTTTATTTTTATAATAATTTTGCACCGATTGAGCCGGATATTCGCACATTCAAAGAATTAAAAAAATTTATTAATGATGGTAAAAAATTTACTGAGATCAAAGATTCAGAACCCTTTTATCTTATGTATCGTGGCATTTTTGAGTCAAGCAATTTAAGATATGACATTACGATTTTGCCTCCAAGAAAGATTGGCAATGAATTCAATAAAACTGTCGGGCATTATCACCCAAATAAACCTAAAACAAAAGTAGCATATCCAGAAATTTATGAAGTGGTTTCTGGTCACGCCTTATATCTTTTACAAAAAAATAATTTAAAAGATGCGATTTTGGTTGAGGCATTTGAAGGTGAAAAAGTTGTCATTCCTCCGGGCTATGGACATGTGACGATTAATCTCGACGAAAGACCTCTAGTCATGGCTAATCTTCTTGATGCTTCTTTTGAGTCAGGATATGATTTTTATAAAATCCACAAAGGTGGAATTTCCTATATAATAGAAGACAAAGATTCGTTTAAAGTAGTGCCAAATCCTAATTATCCCAAAAAGACCATTCCTAGAATGGCTCGTCCGCGGGATTTGATGTTGTTTGAAATAGATGCTTCTAGGCTTTTATTTCAGTTTCAAGAAAATCCCGAAAAGTTTTTTTGGCTCAGTAATCCTGAAGAATACTTGGTTCAGCTTGTTCCTCAAAGCTTTTTTTACTTCAAATGAAGGCTCATTTTAAATAAAATTTATTTTAGATAAAAGCTCACTTCAAATAAATGAAAAATATAAAAACTTATATTGGTGTAGACATTGGCGGGTCAAAAACTTTTGGCATTGTTTTCCGTGATGGCAAAATCATAGAAAAGTTAAAAGAAAAATCCCCGACTGATCATTGGGACACTTTTTTAATAGATTTAATAAAGAAATTAAAAGGAGATCATGAAATTTCCGGAATTGGCATTGGCATTCCCGGAGTATTAGATGAAAAAAAAGAAGCGCTTTTAGCAACGCCAAATTTGAAAAATATCGTTGGGATTAATTTTAAGAAAATTTTAGAAAAAGAATTCGCAACAGAAATTCGTCTAGAAAATGATGCTAATTGTTTTGCTTGGGGAGAATATCTTTATGGAGAGGGAAGCAAATTTAAGTCGGTTGTAGTGATTACTCTTGGAACTGGACTTGGCAGCGGTTTTGTTTTCGATGGCAAGCTTTGGACAGGATCATTTGGGACAGCGCCAGAAATGGGACATAATATCGTTCGAGCTGGTGGTGAAAAATGCAACTGTGGCAATCGTGGTTGTTGGGAACAATATGCCTCTTCTCAATTCATTTTAAGGCAAACTGGCAATAACCCCAAGACTCTCTACGAGAAAGCCCAAAGTGGCCATGAGTTAGCGCTTCGAGTTTGGAAAATGTATGGTTATTGGTTAGGATTGGGATTGGCTGACATTAGTAATATGTTTGAGCCGGAAGCAATTATTATTGGCGGTGGCATCACCCAAGCTTGGGAATTTTTTGAAAAAGACATGTTAAAAACTTTTAAAGAAAATGTCTTCTCGCCCATCGCTCAGCAAAAAACAAAAATTCTTAGAGCCAAACTCAATTTAGATGCCGGCGCAATCGGCGCAGCTTCTTTATTCAAATTGTAATTTGAATAATTTTAAATTTTCAACCATCAACTTTCAACATATTTAATGTAACTTATTAAATACGCAATGACTTGCGTGTTTTTTGTTAATATTAAAAATGCCGACGGGTTAGGTCGGCATTGTGCTTCTTACTGGCGCATGGAAAGCGGAACGTTCTCGGGATCTTTGAAATAATCGATGATCTTTCCCGAGAGCTCACCAAAAGCTTCTTTTGTTGCAAACCAGAAGACTCCCTCCATAAATCCGAGACCATCAAGATGCTCAGCGACATAACCTCCTTGTTGTGTCACTAATTCCTTAAGGTCCTGATTTGCATTACCAACAGCAATGGCTGTTGTTCCGTCGGCAAGCTCTCTGTCATTTGAACCATTAACTACCGTAAGAATGTTTTTCGGTTTGCACTCCAAAAGCTTGCAAACCATCAACACGCCATTCCCCTTACTGATTCCGATTGGAACGATATCAATGCATCCATCAGGATGCCGTTGAACTTTGAGATTGAGTCTGTGCGTTCGGATGATTTCTTCGAAATACAAAACCCATTCCTCGGTGACAGATATATCTTTGTCAGGAGGAAAGAGGGTAATGATCATTTCCTTGAGTTCTGGACGGTATGATACTTGTCGTCCACGAACCCAGAGAGTTCTTCTGATCTGGTCTATCCGGGCATGATAGCGAAAGAGAGAAAGACTCTCTTGGCCATCACCACTAAGACAGGTCGTTTCAAAGGCTGGCGGAGGTCCCGCATCAATCAATCGAAGCAAGAAAGCGCCACTCTCTCCTACGACATAGTCCCACATGGAGATGCCGACACCAGAGGCGACGCCTCGCATGTAATCAGCATTCTTGCCTGTCGCAGGCCCCATCTTGATTCCTAATTCATGAAGAAATCTGAGAAATTGAGCGACTTTCGGATCAATTGAACCGCCCTGCGGAACCATTGATCCATCCCAATCAAACAAGATCCCTTTGATCGTTGTTCGTTCCATCTTCCCTCCTCGTATCCATTGTATAAGAACTCTCCTATCTTACCATATTAATATTAAAAAGTCAATAAAAAATGCCTGATATTACTCAGGCATTCACTTTATCTTTCAAAAACTAGTTTATGCGTATCTTCTGTTGGTCGCTCAATAGTGATCTCTTCAATGAATCTTGCTGCCAATAGATGTACTCTAGAATTATCCGTAACCCGCGTTACGCAATCAATAACTCCTTGCGTTGTAGGATATGGCGATACATATCCATCACGATTAAGAACAACTTTCTTGGCTCCCTGCGTGACATTTGCAGGAGACATTGGCATTTTAACCCTATCAAGCGTTGGCAAATCTCCCTCAGAATCGCCAATACCTGCCAAATTTTCTATGGCAATATTACATTCTGAAGACCAGTAATCAAGACCCGATCCCTTATTCACACCACGAATAGTCACATCAACAGCTGACTTTGAATGTGTTACTTCAATAATACCTAGTTTGATCAGATCATCTACTTCTTCAATAATGTTTTGTGCCAATTCGCTTGCTTCAATAGCCCCATGCTGAACACTGAAAGAAAGCATAAATTCCTTACCTAGCTCTCTGACACATGGATACATTTTAGTTGTATCAATGATCTGTTGTCTTACTCCAATAAATCGAGAAAGAGCACTTTCTGTAATAGCAGGATTTAAATTAAACTTTTTAGTCTTTGGATAATAAAGAATTGATCCATTCTCGACAATGCTTGGAATGTCAGTCACAATTCCCAAGGCTTGAAGAGCTGCTTCTGCGTATGGTGCCTGGCGTCCAGTCACAAGAAACGCGCAGATACCAGTTTCTTGATAAAGAACCCTAAGAAGAACTCCAAGTCTCAAGATGTTTCTTGTCGGCCAGGAAACTCTTCCTCCGCCAGCCTCTGAGATACAACCCTCAAAATCGATGCCAATTGCTCTTATTCCTGTCATTTTCTTCTCCTTATGTATTTGTTTAAGAACTGTCGTCAGTCTACCATATTAATATTAAAAAGTCAATAAAAAATACCGGTTCGTAAGAACCGATCTTTATATCTTTAAATTACTTTGTCGTGCTTGTGGCTGTTGTGCTTGTTGTGGTAGTTGTTGTTTCTAATTCATCGTCAATCATTCCCTGAAATGCATCAAATTTTTGAGCGCCGATAAGGGGTTTGCCATTGACAAAAAATGCCGGCGTTCCAAAGTTAGTCAAATTTGATTCCTGAACAACTTTATTAATATTCTCAAAGCTTGCCTTAACTTGATCAGCAAATTTCCCATCATCTAAACAAGCATTGAATTTCTTGGTATCAACTTTTAAATCTTTTGCATAGATTTTCAGATTTTCCACTTCAAGGGCATCTGATTTTTCATATAATTTTTTATAAATGTCATAGTAATCCTTTCCCTGATCAACATAACATAACGCTGCTTCAGCGGCTTTCTGGGCGTTAGGATGATAGGGCAAAGGAAAATCAACAAAGAAAAATTTCACCTTGCCAGTATCAATGTAAGTTTCTTTGAGTTTCGGCATCGTTTCTGCCGCAAAAGTCTTACAAAATGGACACTCAAAATCACTGACCTCAATAATTGTTACAGGCGCATCTTCTTTGCCAATAAAAGGATGTCCTTTTGTGTCTATGGTGATGGTAGTAGGGACATTTACTTCATCTGGTGGCAAAGGAAGAGTGTCGGTTAAATCAGCTTTTTGTTCTTTAGCAACTTGCGAGCCATTGTAAAGGACTGCTCCGCCAATCACTAAGCCAGCGACAATAATTGAAATCGCGATAACGAAAATATTTTTTTGTGATTCCATAAAGTTCACCGTCATTCTGAGTGAAACGAAGAATCTCGTGATAATCATAAACACGGGATCCTTCACTGCGTTCAGGATGACATATTAATATATTATTTTAAGTTCTATTTATCTCATCTTATCAAAAAAAACATATCATGTCAAAAGGTCGTTTTTTCTCAAAAAACTCTTGACAAAACTTAAAATAGGAGTATAATGGATAGTGAGAGTGCGGAGACTTTACGAGAGCCTGCCGTATCTCTCATACCTCCTTTGCCAGTCTGCTTGCCGATGATCCGGCGCTGCGGCAAAGGTCTCTTGCCAGGGGGGTCTGACGAGTAGGTCGGACCCCCTCTTTTTTTATTGATTGTGTTTTTGAATTTATGAAAAATTACGCAATCAATAACCCTGAAGTCAATTTATTGTACTTCAGGGTTTAATGACATTCAGGTCTAATAAAGTTTATGGTTTACGGTCCTGTACCAGTATAAATACGGTGCAGGGTAAAAGAAACTCTAATTAGTAATACTAATAAGAGTTTCTAATATTTATAGTATTTCTTTTCGCCGATTTCTTTAGGAAAATGAGATTGCTTCACTTTTGAATCTTGAAAATTATGCGCATATTTGTAATCTTTGCCATATCCCCATTCTTTCATTAAATTTGTTGTAGCGTTTCTTAAATGCAAAGGCACGCCAAAAGCGCCTTTTTTTGCGTCTTCTTTTGCCTCAAGAAGCGCGGCATAAGAAGCGTTGGATTTCTTGGCAGTCGCTAAGTAGGTTACGCCGTGGGCTAAATTGATTTGCGCTTCAGGAAGTCCCACAAATTCAACCGCTTGCGCAACCGCGTTGGCAATCAAAAGCGCCCGGAAATCGGCATTGCCAATATCTTCTGAAGCAAAAATCACCATGCGCCTGACGATAAACCTTGGATCTTCTCCTGACTCAATCATTCGCGCCAACCAGTAAAGCGCGCCATCGGGATCAGAGTCGCGCATTGATTTGATGAAAGCGGAAATAACATTGTAATGTTCTTCGCCTTGCTTATCGTAACGCAAAGCGTGTTTTTCTAATATTAAGGAAAGTTCTTTGTCTTTAATCGTCTTTTGCTCTTTTTCTATAAAATAATTGGTAGCAAATTCAAGACCATTAAGACCAACTCTTGCATCGCCGTCAGCGTAGTTTGCTAAACGATCAAGCGCTTTTTCTTCAATTTTTAGTTTTAATAATCCAAATCCTTTGGTTTTATCTTTTAGAGCAACTTTTAAAATCTTTTTCATTGCTTCTTTGTCGAGTGATTTTAAAATATAAACCGCAGAGCGAGAAAGCAAAGGCGAGATGACGGAAAACGATGGGTTTTCTGTAGTTGCGCCGATTAAAACAATTGTTCCGTCTTCAACATGAGGCAAAAGGGCATCTTGCTGAGCTTTATTGAAGCGATGAATTTCGTCAATAAAAAGAATCGTTTTTTGTCCAGTAAATTTGCGCCTGTCTCTGGCATCGGCAATCGCTGAGCGAATATCTTTGACACCAGAAGTAACGGCAGAAAATTTAGAAAAATATGCTTTGGTTTTTTTGGCAATAATTCTAGCGAGAGTGGTTTTTCCTGATCCGGGCGGCCCCCAAAGAATTAAAGACGCTAAATTATCGGATTGAATAGAACGCTTCAAGGGACTATCCTCACCAACCAAATCATCTTGGCCAAAAAAATTATCAAAATCAGAAGGCCTCATGCGATCAGCTAAGGGCGCTTCTTTTGTTAATTGTTCTTTAAATTTTTCTTCAAACAAGTCAGACATTAAGTAGAAGATAGAAGTTAGAATTTAGAAGAATTATAATTTAAATTTTTAACTGTGATTTTGCACTTTTCACTTTCAACTTTTCACTTCCTTTTAATTATTTCATAATTTGTTTTAATTGTAAAGGATTGTATTAAAAAAGCTCCGGTAACTACCGGAGCAATACTTCTAGAACAAAAGTTGTTGCAATTCTTTGATTCTGTCACGCACAAAATCATTCCAAGCTATCGTTCCTTGCCGATCGCGCAATAACATCGCAAGTCTTTCTATTTTTTCTTGTAGCTTGTCTAGATCAATCGTGCCATCCAAAGAAATTTTTTCGATTGCTTCTTCATTAAAAGGAATTTCTGTGCCTTCTCCAGGATTTTTGTCATAAGCAATCACATTATCGCCATACGAATGGGATTTAAGATAACCCCTTAAAACACCTTCAACTCCAATTCTTTTAAAAATCTCGTGAATCCGAGTATTGCAAGATTTATCACTTATATTGCCCACACCCCAAACAATATCTTGACAAAGCTTGTCGTGGGTTTTTGGAACACGCATAAAGACCGGATGAGAAAAATTATTGGTATGACGAATCAGGTAGATAGCTGCCTTCTTGGCGATTTCCGGAATATTGGGATCATGAGTAAGCTTAATACAAAGTTCAACAAATGTCATTTCTCTATCAGAAACTCCTTGAGCGACCCCTGTTGTCATTTTTTCCTCCTTGATTTTTGAAGAACTAATTGATTCTTTTTTATCTTATATCAAATATATTTATTTGTCAAGAAAAAAAGAGAAGAAATTCTATTCTTCTCTTTGCTTATAGTTAAACCGAAAGCTTATGTGTGTTTGTCGGCAACCGTGGTTGCGCAAACCGCGTCTGGCTTGATCCTAACCAAGAAGCCTGATCCTTGGATCATGCCAACAATTTCCTTAATAATGCTTCTAGTTTTACCCCTTTCTCCGATATCAACATGGATTTCGAGATTGTAATTGAAACTGGTCTGAGACAAAGCGCTTTGCATCATTTCTAAAAGTTTCGTCGCTAACTCAAGAGACATCCAAGCTTCTTCGTGAATTCTTGTTCTTAGAACATAGTGTGTCGTTTTGTAGACTTTTCTATAGTAATAACGACCTCCATGACCTACGCGATGCACAAAAATCGCATTCACGAACAAACAATGGTCGGAATAAAGTTTTGAGTCAGTTCCGACACCTACGACATATTGATCATCAGGATTTGCTCTCATGAAATCAATAATATCGTAGACCGAACCATCGAGCGTTATTGGTCCTCTCGATGGACTTATAAATTGCGCTTGTTCTTCTTTTTTCATATTAACCCCTATTATTAGATTAACTCTTTTAAAATTAAAAGCAATGTACAAAAAAAACAGGTCTGCGTTTTTGACAGACCTGCGCTAATGGAAAAAACTATCCACGATTAGATGCGTTGCCCAACCCATAAAGAACATAAATAGAACAAGATACATTCCAAAGATTTTTGTCTTTTGCCAATGAATTATCGCCAAATAAGAAGCAAGTAAACTCATCCCAATTAAAGAAACATAGAATAGTTCGGGTGAATGTAAATTTACTTGTTTTAAGTGGAAGATTTTAACGATATCTGGTCCGCCAAATGTCCAAAAAAACATTCCCCAAAAAACCAATCTTCTTATTAGCGCTTGTCCTTTAATCGTTTCTTCTTGGACTAACCATTGTGATTTTGCGATTATATACCATGCCATCGCAACAATGATTGCCGACAATCCGCTAACATAGATCTCGGTTAAGCCACTGCCATTCAACCACCAAAACATTTTTCTCACCTCCGTTAGAAGATTCTTTCGAGTTTACGAGAAATGAAGATTCTTACGTCCGTCCGTAACCCGGTATGACCGGGTGAAGGAGGATAACATCGAAAAATATACACAAAATCTTTATGGATTCCTGTTTTCCTGCCTGACGGTAGGCAGGCACAGGAATGACATAAGGATTTAGTCGAAGGACTACATTTATTTTTCTTCCAAGAACTACCAAAAAGATATAATATTTTTTGAAATAAATCAAATTTTTTTCACAATCTTCTTTCTCTCTATTCTGTACACAATATTACATTCAATAATTCGCTTACTCCTATCTTCCTTTTCGCTGAATAAGGGATAATTTGATGAATTCCAATAAGGTCGCTAATCATTTTAAATTGCTTTTTGTATTCTTTCTGTTTTATTTTATCTATTTTGTTCGCCAAGACGATGATATTTTTTTCATATTCCTCTAAAGCATAAAGCATCTCTAGGTCGTCTTTGGTCGGGCCAATGCTGGCATCAATTATCAAAATCACTTTCTTTTGTTTGTAGTTAGAAACGAAAAAATACCAATTTACCATAGCCCTAAGGCTATCTCTCAATTTATTTGGAACCCTAGCATAACCATAACCCGGTAGGTCAATAAAATACAAAGAATCATTGATTAAAAATATGTTAATTTCTTTGGTACGCCCCGGGAAAGAGCTTGTTCTGGCTAGATTTTTTTGGTCAACCAAAGAGTTAATAACACTAGACTTTCCTACATTTGACCGACCAATAAAAGCAACCTGAGGAATACCATTTTCAAATATATCGTTGCTACCACGAACACTTTTTATAAATTGAGCTGACGTTATTTTCATATTCATCCGCATAATAACAAAAATTAGATACTCTTCTTGTATCCATTATTGTTAATTAATCATAAAAGAACCAAACTATTTCTTCTTATCTTTTTTTGGTTTTTTTGTTTCTTTTCTTCTGGCGTTATTTCCTTTTGCCATAATAATTTAAATTAATTTAATCTATAAACATTTTAGCATTATTTTGTGTATTTTACACTATTCTGCCAATATTAAAACAAAGAAGCGATTAAAAAACCAATCATTATAAAAATCAAAATTGTTTTAATTAAGACTCCTGTTATAAATCCCAAAAATGCGCCAAAAGCTGATTGAGTTGCCTGTTTAAGTGTTCTTTGGGCAAGTAATTCTCCTATAAGCGCGCCAAGAAATGGGCCAATAATCGCTCCTGGCAAATTAAAGAAGGCCACTCCCAATAAAGAACCCAGGAATGCGCCGATTATTCCCCATTTGCTTGCTTTGTATTTCTTGGCACCCAAAGAAGGAATAATAAGATCTAGAATAGTAGATATAATTGCTAGTCCAAGAAAAACTAAGATTGCTAATAGTGAAATATCTTTAAAATGAGTAAAAGCCGCGTAAATAAAAAGTCCCAACCACGCCAATGATACTCCGGGCAAAAAAGGCAAAATCACTCCGATCAAACCAATAAGCATTAGAACTAAAGCGATAGTAAATAGAAGGATTGTTGTCATGTGGGTAATTAAAGGTAAGTTGCACTGAGCTTGCCGAAGTGCTGCGGGGCCAGGATTCGAACCTGGATACACAGATTCAGAGTCTGCGGTCCTACCGTTAGACGACCCCGCAATGCAAAAAAGTTTAAAATTAAAAGTGAAAAGTGCAAAATGAAACAGAAAAAAGACCAAATGAGATCCTTCGCTTCACTCAGGATGACTTATGTTTTATAATGAAACAATTAGCTTCCGGCTTTCATTTTATCAATCAGTTTTTCGTGAGGAATCAGAGTTAACCCTCTTACGAAATTATCAAACATATCCAAGCGATATTCATATTCTCTTTGATTCATCACGGCATATCTGATCTCATGTCCCATTTCCGATTCGATTAATTTTATGACTTTAACTAATTTTAAGCGCTGAATATCATCAGAAATTATTAATAAATCTATCTTTGTACTATCAACATTCAAGAAAACTCCTGTTATTAATGCAAGTTTGATTTTTCCAATTTTTTGAAGTTCTTCCACTAATAAAGTTCTAACTTCTGGAGTTGATTTTAGAATGAGCGATTTAAGTTCTTCGTAGAATTGAAAAGCGACATTGACTTGATAAACGCGTCTTTCACGACCAATTTTCTTAGTATGTTCTTTTTCTTCTTCACCCGGCTCAAAGCGCATAATCTTTGATTTTAAAAGACCGATTTCTCTTAATTTCCTTAGTTGATAGCGAGTTGAGCTTGGATCAGAGTGGATTTTTTCAATAACCTCGTCTAGCGTGTATTCTGATTGAGCATTTCTAAAAAAGAGACGCAAAAGTCTTACCTTTATTGTCGAATCGAATAACCCCTCCAAAATTACATCGCTCATATTTTTAAAATTTTACAAGTCAATTTTTCACCTAAAACCATTCTACACCCATAAATTTTCTTTGTCAAAAGAATAAAAAAACTCCGCATTACCTGCGGAGTCAATTCTTATTAGGGACTAGCTAAATAACTCAGAAGAAGCTTAAGTCCTTCTATGTGACTATGAACAGGTCCACCGGGTCGTAAAACGATTTTTCCGTCGCTATCCATAGTAATGTGAATAAATTCTCTTGTGAATCTTTTTTGCGTTAGATCAATCGCTAAAGTGATTATTCCAGTCAACCTTGAGGAATCGGATCTTTCCACTCCTGGGCTCAATACTTCAAGTCTAAGAATATCTCCGGTTCTTTCAATCATTCTTGTTAAATATAAACTATCGCCACTGTTCAGACCTCCTCCAGCTACCAAAAATAAGTCTCCTAGTTGTACTTTTTCCGGATCGAAATCCTCAACCACTAACCCCGTAATTCTTGCCTCTTCCATAACTCTTCTCCTTTGTGCTAAGTTTTTAGGAACTGATAGTATCCTAAGTCATAATCACGCAAATGTCAAGAGAATTCGTCGTAAATCATCAATTAAGCATTACTATTCCGTTTCGTTTGTCAAAAAAATCTCAAGATTCTTCGTTTGGTTCGATAGGTTCACTATAAATAACTCAGAATGACATTCCGCCAATTGTCTTTTATTTTTTATCTTTTATTAGTATAATGGGAAATATGTCAGAATTTTATCCAAAAGCTAGTGAAATAGTTTTAAATGCCGCCAAAAACACAGAAAGTTTTTGCGAGACTTTTGTTTATGAACCGGAAAACATTGAGGAAGAGAAATTGGGTTATCTTTATGTTGTAGGACAGATTACTGGCGAAGAAAACTCGCGCAAACAAAGCACTTCCCTTTTGAGTTTTGTTGCTTCTCAAATATCTCGCGCTTTTTTCAAAAAAACTGGATTTTCGCCAAAGGAAGCTCTCGAGAAAACGTTAGCTGAGATGAATCAGATTTTGGAAAATGATATTACTTCAGGAAAGTTAGGGTGGATTCAGGAATTTAATATTGCAGTTGTTCTCCTGCACCCAAATACTGGCGATTTGTGTTTTGTTTTTAATGGCAATATCCAAGGACTTCTTTGGAGAAAGGGACAAATAATCGATATCGCCAGACAAATAGGTGGAAGTACCTCTCAGGAAACTATAAAAATCTTCAGAACAATTGCCAGTGGAAAAATTGTCCAAGATGATAAGATTATTTTCAGCGCCCCTGAATTAGAAAAAAAAATTCCCCTTAAAGATCTTAAAAGCGCTATTGATCAATCACGCTATATTGGAATGGGGCATATTAAAGAAATTCTGAGTCTAAATCAGGATGATAATCTTGCTCTGTTGATTGTAGATTTAACAAAAGCTCCTGAGCCAGAAAAAATAAAGACAACACCACTGCCAGTAGTAATAATTGACAAAGAAGAAATTGAAAAAGTTCAAGTTGCGCAGGAAAAACCTCCGGTAAAAAAGATCATTACTAAAAAGTATTTATTGGTTGTTGCTGCATTTTTGGTTTTAATGTCAAAAAATGGATTAGTATTCGCTAAAAAACATGCGCCAAAATTAAAATCATTCATCTTAAAATGCTTAAAGGGCTTTCATTTAGAAAAACTTCTTACAAAACTACACATAAAAGTACCAAAAACGAAGATATCTTTGGCAAAAATTGATAAAAAATATATTTATAGTGCGCTTTTTATTGTTCTTTTGATTATTATCTCTTTTGTTGTGATTACTTATGCTTTGCCTCATAAACCTGTAAATAAAAAAACTACCCAAGAAAGCGTTAATGGCATTCAACTTCTCGTTGATATTTCAAAACAGACTCTTTCATCAAATGCATTGGGTGTTTTTTCAAAAAATAGCAACATAGTGACTTTTGACGAAAGTTCTCTTTACGTCTTTAATTTAAATACGCAAAAGGGCGATTTTATCTTTCCAGAACTGACCCCAGGTTATCGTCTGGCATTTCAGACCGAAACTGATAACAATTTAGTATATTTGTCTTCTCAGGGAGAGGCTTTGGTTGCCGATAAGGATCTTCTATCTCTTGAAGTAAAAAAGGCGAGTGGTCTTGGCGATGAAATTATTTTAGACACGGCTGGTTTTGGTAATAATGTTTACATGCTTACAGGCTCAGGAAAAGTGCTTAAATACATTAATCTTGATTTTTCAAAAACATCAACATGGATGAATAAGGGCAGCGACTTTGGTGTTAATTTTCTTTCTTTGGCGATTGACGGATCGGTTTATGTCTTAGAAAAAGCAGGTATTATTCATAAATATACTTTAGGAGAAATGGATGTAGATTATTTAATAACAGTTCAGGGGATGGCTGAAAGCGGAGACAAGATTGTCACGAGAGCAGATTTTAAAAATCTTTATTTGATGTCCAAGAGTCAAAACAAGATCATTGTTTTTAACAAAGAGTCGCGCATCCAAACAAGAGTTATAGAAAATACTGATTGGAAAGAGCTAAAAAACATTTCCATTACGCCCGACGAAAAAACGATTTATCTTCTCGACGGATTGAAGGTATATAAGATAGATCTCTAATTTTTATATAAAACAAAATTACGGAAGTTGAACTCCCGTAATTTTTTATTCCATTTCTATATTCTAACTTCTATCTTCTAAATTCCATATTCTATTATTTAAGTTCTATTGTTGCGCCGGCTTCTTCTAGTTTCTTTTTCATTTCTTCAGCTTCAGCCATGCCAATACCAGTAGCAACTGCTTTTGGAGCAGCATCAACTAAATCCTTAGCTTCTTTAAGGCCTTTTCCGGTAAGATCTTTTACAACCTTAATAACTTGGATCTTTGATTGACCAGCATTGGTTAACATAACATCAACGGTTGATTTTTCAGCGGCAGCGCCTGCATCACCACCAGCAACAGCAGCTGGAGCAGCAGCAAAAGCCATCGCGCCTGAAACGCCAAATTTTTCTTCTAGGACCTTAACGAGTTCTGATAATTCGAGAACTGACATTTTCTCAATTTCTTCAACTAATTTCTTGAATTTTTCTGGAACAACAACTTCTTTTTTGTCATCTGACTTTGTTGTTGTTTCGTCTGGTTTGATATCTTTTTTATCTGTCATGTTTTTATAAATTAAATTCAATTTAGTAGATTAAACTATCTTGATTTAGCAATTGCATTGAGAGTCAAGACAAGTTTTCTTTGATTGCCATTTAAGACATTAACTAATCCAAACATTGTTGATTTTAGAGCACCAACGAATTGAGCTCGCAATATTGCAAGACTTGGAAGATTTGAAAGAGCAATGACGCTTTCTTTCGAAAGAAATTTGCCGTCAAGAAAGCCAGCAATAATCATGTCTTTGCTTTTTTGTTTTCCAAACTGACTAATGGTTTTTGCCAATTCGGCGCCATCCTCGCCCCATGAAAGCGCTAATTGTCCTTCGATTGACCTTATGTCAATATCTTCAAGCTTTGCATTTTTTAAGATGATGTCAATAAGCTTTTTCTTGGCTGCCTTGCACATCATCCCTTTTTCAAAAAGCTTTAATCTGAAATCATTGCAATCTTGAGATGTAAGACCGTGATAATTTGTAATTATAAAAGTCTGTTCCTGTTTCGCTTTTTCAGCTAATTCTTTAACTAGCTTTATTTTATCGTTCTTTTTTAGTTTCATATGATTGGATTTTACACAAATCCGAACTTTCGACCTTTGATGTTTTATACAATTAAAAATTGCGATCCAAAGACCGCAAAACAGATTGAAATAAATCTATGTGTTTTCCTGCGTAGGATGTTTAATTCCGGCATGCCGGAACCCTAACGGTCTTGGGAAGTATTCAATTGATAAATCAATTATATTCTTAAAAGAATAAATGTCAATACATTACCAACTTAAAGCTCAAAACGTAAAGCTCAAAACCTCTGCCTGTCGGCAGACAGGATAACTTAAAAGTGTGGGCTGAAAAACTTTAAGATTTAAGATTTGGTTTTAAATTTTAAACTTCCCGCAAAACTTTTTGAGTATATACGAAGAAATAGTTTTGCGAGGACCCCGTGAATTCTTAATATTTCTTGGAAATAACATGAAAGTTCACGGGACTCCCTAAATTCTAAGTTCACTATTGTTCACTAAGAATTTTGCGGGGTTGAACTTTGAGCTATTTGACTGTCCACTTGCACCCTGTTTTTCCATTCTTTGCTATTTGTTCTGCGAAGATAAGGTCATTCTTGTACATTGTCACATTATTGTTGATTTTAAGCGATACTAAGCCAAGTTTTGCTAATTCAACATTGATATTCGTGTCGTCAATTTTTAAATATCGCAATAAATGCCCAGCTTCGTCTTTGTCACTAACATCTTTTACTAAAGTCGCTTTTTTGCCCAGCGTTAATTCTGATAATTTATCTTTCGCTACCTGATAACACGGCTCCCCTACCTCATCGGCAATAATTCCGAGGAGAATCACTTCGTCTCCGCCTTCAATTAAAACAGAATCACCGTCCAAAATCTTAGTTACAACTGCCGAATTAGAACTGATTTGAGGTCGTTCCGTAACAATTCCTCTTAATCTTACAACTTCTTGCCAAGGATGCTGGCGTAAATTATCAAAATCAATATCGCGCCAAGAAAGACTGGATGTCAAAAATACGCCCAAGAGAAAACCGATAATAATGAAAATAATATTTCTGATCATGATGTTATACAAAAATTAATTAATTCCAGTATAACAAATTTTCATTCTCAAGAAAAGTGGCCATACCAAGAATACTTGTGGTGAGCTGGTCGAACTATTGACAAATGAATATTTTGTTATAGAATTATATTACAGAAATGTCAAAACTGAAAATACAATTTGTTACAACTTTTTCCTTTATTGTTGCTCTAATCGGGTTAGCTCTTTTTGTCTTGAGCACAAGCAACAATTCTAAGGAATATAAGGCAAAAGAACTAAAAACTTATTACTTGGAAAATCCTGAAATAAAAACGGTCGCCCCCGAAGAACAGCCAAGCGTTTTTTCTTTAATAAAAAAAGCAGCGGGATTTGAAAAGGAAATGAGCTACTTGATGCTTTTCCAAAACAATCTAGAACTTCGTCCGACTGGCGGATTCGTTTCTAGTTTTGCGACTGCCAAAATAGAAAGCGCTAAGCCGAAAGATTTTCAATTTTACGACACCGCTGTTTTTGATATAAAACTTTCAACGCCAACTCAGATAGAACCGCCTGAACCGATAAATAAATACTTATTCGTTAAGAATTGGCAATTTCGGGATGGCAATTGGTCTCCTGACTTCCCTACTGCTGCGCAGAAAATGATTGAATTTTATCATGCTCAGGGCGGCCAAGAACAATTCGATGGCGTTATTGCGATTACGCCTGAAGTGCTTGGCGCATTACTCGAACTTCATGGTCCTGTTGAATTACCAGACTACGGTCTCACAGTGAATAAAGATAATTTCTTGCTCACTTTGGAAAAACAAGTTGAAATTGATTTCAAAGATCAGGGCATTGCTCGCACAGACAGAAAAAATATTCTAAAAGATTTAGCGCAGATTCTGATAGATAAAACCATTGCCATGAATCCTTTAAAATCATTAAAATTGATTTCAATTGGCAGCGAACACTTAGAAAATAAAGACATTTTACTATATTTTACTAATCCAGAAATTCAAAAAGATGTTCAAAGATTGGGCTGGTCTGGAGAAATAAAACAAATCAGTTCTGACTATGTTTTTGTCGTTGATGCTAATGTCAATGCTTTTAAAGCTGATTATTTTATTGAAAGAAGCCTCAGATACGATGTTGATTTATCAAGCGCCACGCCTAAAGCAAGATTAACGATTAATTATTCTCATGGCGCCGAACAAAAAAGCTGGTTGGTAAGAGATTATCAAAGCTGGCTTAGGGTTTATACTCCAGAAGGCTCGTGGTTTACGAATATCAGCGGTCTTTCAACAGATCCGCAGTATGGAAAAGAATTTGGAAAAACTTTTATGGCTGGTTTAGTAAAAGTGCCTCTTTCCTCAGATCACGCGGTTGTTTTGGAATATGATTTGCCTCAAAATATAAAAACAAATGAATATGGCCTCCTGATTCAAAAACAACCTGGTATTGACGAGCTACCAGTAGAAATTAGCGTTACCTTTCCTGACAAAACTCAAAAGAATTTCAAAGAAACAATTACTGGAGACAAAGGATTCACGTTTTAATTAAGAATGTAGAAGTTGGAATATGGAATATGGAATTTGGAATTTAAATATTTAATTTTATTGAAGTCCTTCAATTCTTCAGAATAAATCGGACTTCAATAAATTACTTCGGATGCTCGAGATATTTTCTCGAGTTTTTTGCACAAAAAAGAGGCGCCCTATGGCGCCTCGCTGCTTTCATGCTTTCCAATTTTGTTAACCTCTCCCTGAACATCGTCTACGTCACATCCCCAAACACTAACCGACTCGTAGATAGCCGTCAAAACGACATTAATAAGTCCAATAATGCAAGGGTCAACACCAGCACAAAGATCGTCATTTCCTTTTCTGATGAATTCTCCATATTCTCCAAGTTTTTCCTCAAGAAGAACAAGGAGATCTTCGCTTAAATCAGTTCTAGCGGGAATGCTTCTTTCTTTGAATCTCTCACGAAGAGTTATTGCAACATCCTCGTCAGAAAAAATCCAACGCTCTTTTGCTTCATCATAAAGAGGAAGAAGCAATCCAAGAAAGAGAGTAAAAACATCAAGTTCGGCAATAACTAAACTTGCTTCCGGATCTTCTTTTTCACATTCTTCAAGAAATTCAGGAGCAGTTCTTCTGTCAATACGGACATCAAGAATACCAGCGTCAAATAATTCATATATTAAAGGGAATCCTTCGCGAGCGCAATCTCTTAGTGCAATCATTTTTCGAAGAACTGTTCGAGAATTAATCAAAAAACTACAAGCTCTTACAGTGCTATCCTGGGTGACACAGAAAGAACCTTCGGATACTTTACTGACCAATCTTCGCGCCGATTCTTCGCTGAGCATATAAACCTCCTTTTTTAAGAACTACTGTTATTCTACTATAAATCTCTGTGTTGTCAATACTAGTAAATTTTTTATTGTTTATAAATTAGAAATTAGAAATTAAAAATTGTTAGTTGTCCTCTTTATCTCCTTATTAAAATCGTGTAAAATCATTGTATGGAAAATATTTCATTAATTATTATTTTAATCGCTGTTCTTGGTTTTTTTTCTTGGTTGGTTTTTTATTTTACAAAAAAACATTTTGCCAAAAATACCAATGATTTAACTGGCTTATCGGAAAAAATGTTGGGTCAATTAAATGAAGTGACTAGCCAGGTTAATCTGAGGCTTAGAGAAAATTTGGAAATGATGCAACGCCAAGGACAAGACCTAAATTCACGCCTTGACAATACTCAAAGGGTCGTTCAGTCAGTAACCAATAAACTTACTGGACTTGAGGAATCATCAAAGAAAATTTTTGAAGTCGGCAAAGATATTTCTTCGCTTCATGATATTTTAAAAGCGCCGAAATTGCGCGGCGGTTTAGGAGAATATTTTTTAGCAGATATTTTAGAGCAAATTCTTCCGCGAGAAAACTATAGTCTTCAATATAGTTTTCGCGATGGTGAAACGGTTGATGCCATCGTGAGATTGCGCGATATGATGATTCCTGTTGATTCAAAATTTCCTCTGGAAAATTTCAAACAAATTATCGCTTCGAAAACTCACGAAGAAAAAATCAGCACAAAAAAACAGTTTATGCGTGATGTAAAAAAACATGTTGATAGTATCGCTGAAAAATACATTAGACCCGCTGAAGGAACTTCTGATTTTGCTCTGATGTATGTACCTGCCGAAAATGTCTATTATGAAATTATTCTAAAAGAAAAAGAATCGTCAAATATTACCAGTTATGCCCTATCAAAGAAAGTCGTTCCTGTTTCCCCAAATAGCTTTTATGCTTATCTTCAGGCAATTTTGATCGGTCTCAAGGGACTTCAAATTGAAAAAGGCGCTAAAGAAATTCTTATAAATTTGTCCCGCTTAAAAAATGATTTTGGAAAATTCGCCGAAGATTTTGATCTTTTGGGAAAACATTTAAATCATGCTAATTCAACTTACGAATCCGGTCAAAAAAGGTTAGAAAAGTTCAATGATAATTTAATTGCCATTGAGTCTTCTGAGAAAACAAAAAAACTACCCACGAAGGATAGCTAGAATTCAGAAGCTAGAAGTTGGAAGTTAGGTATCGGCAATACAGCCGATTTTTTTATTTTTAAATGTTTTCTGTTGGTGTCTCTATTGTGGTTGCGGTTGTCGTTTTGGCTTCCGCTTTTTCCATAGCAACATATTCATCACAAGCTTTTAAAATCACATTTTTTATTTGCTGAGGATTAGGTACTGTCCAGAAGATGAAATTGCGATCAAATCCTGCAGTATCAATACGAAGATTTCCGTAAACCAGAAGCGTTGGAATAATGCCTTTAATCTCAAAAGAAACATCTTGGATTCTGTTTAGTTTAAATTCAACAATATCTCTTTTAAAAAGACCTTTTTGTTCAATATCAATAATGCGTTCATTGGTTACAACCCAAGTGTCAAGCCAATAATCAGTTATTTTTACAAAAGCTGCGATCCAAGCGCCTTGAAGCGCAACAACACCAACCCAAAGAAAGATATTGCTCAGAGGATAAGTAGTAAAAACAGGCACATAGTTTCTTAAAAGAAAAACCGCGACAATCGCAACAATTCCAACAAAACTAATCAAAAAAAGATTCAAGAAAAGAATAAACCAATGTCGGTGGTAAACTGCTAAAATTGTTTCGTTGGGGTTTAGGCGAATCATAGAAAGTTAAAAGTTTAAAATGCAAAGTGAAAACTACAAATTATTAAGATTATTGTGGAAATTTGTTTTGAAAGAAATTGCCGATATTTTGAGAAATATTATTCCAAGGAATTCGGGCATAAAAAATGATATTCAAAATGAATAATATTAAGACAACTATTAAAAATACACTCAAAATTGTGCGTGTCACTCTAGGCGAAAGATCGTATGATTTCAAATGAAAAACTACCGACCACGTCAGCAAAAAATATACGACGAGAACCACGATTAATAAAACGAGCATTAAATATCCCAGCACAATAGAAAATTAAAAATTTAAAGTGAATGGTTCGACAAGCTCACCACAAGAAGTGGAAAATTACAATGCAAAATTAAAAATCTTAAATCGTCGTTTCTAGTTTTCGTTTTATATTTTGCATTTCATGATACTATTTTAATTCATAATGAAATAAAAGACAATAAAAAAAATCCCCGAAACAGACTAGTGCAGTTCGGGGACTAACTTTTATACTCCTATACTGGTAACCCTGTCTATATGACGAATTTCTATACGTCCGCTTCTCCCAAATTTTGCCCTCCCATAGGCACGTGCGTCACTTAAGCGCGTGAAATAATGAGGCAGAAGACTTGATCGAGGATTAATCTCCACAGGACCAATACCTACAAGACTCCAACGTCCTTTAGCGTATAGAGATAGAATATTTAAATTTTCTAATGTTTCTATCATGTTTCTTCCAACGCCTCTTTCTCTATTATCTACAAAAGCTCTCCAATTAACAACAACTTCACCGTTACGAAGCCACACGAATCCTTTTCTTACTTTTTCAAACGTTCTAATTGCTTCAGCCTTTGCACATTTTGGACAAATATCGGTACCTCTGTCAATTCTAAATCTGAAACCATCGTAATTAAAAATAGTCCATCTTGTTTTTGTTGTTATCGCCTTGCTACATCCCAAACACTTCATTCCTCTTTTTTTCATTTTCTCTCCTTCTCTCTTTTAATCAGATTTTTTTAAGAACTATCTGCATTCTACCTTTATCATTAAAGTATGTCAATAAAAAAAGAGGCACTTTGCTAGTGCCTCGAATCATATCTATGGCTTGACTGTTTCGGTCACAGTAAATCCTGCTTTTTCAAGAATCGCTTTTTCTTGAGCTGCATTCTCGCCACTCAAAGTAATCGGTCCATGTTCTCTTACATAGGTGCTCAAATCATCGAATCCTTGAATCTTGGCCATCAGTCCAGAATAAATATCTTCGACTGGACCCAGAATTACAACTTCATGGTTTTTGGCTCGTTCAAGGTCAATAGCAAACCAATTTTTTCCACCATCAAAAGAACGAAGAAGATAATTTCCATAACCTTCCATGTATCCTGACTTGTGCAGATAAGTTTTCTGATAGTAAGCAAGATCCTCTCGATCTCGAGCAAATCTGTTACTTTGACACAAAGATCCAAAATAGAAAATTCCTGAAGTCAATATTATTACCGCCAATATTCTAATAGCAACAACGTATGCACTATTTCGTCCTCTTTCAGTATCGCCTGCTGCCATTGCTCCTCCTTGGCTTTTTTAATAACTGCTAATATCGTAGCAAGTAAATATTCAAATGTCAAGAAAATGGGCAACCATACTAGGTTGCCCACTCTTGTATACTTATTCCAAAGATTTCAAGTATTTGCGGATTTGCCGTAGATAACCCTTGGCTTTTTCATATCCCCAAGCGTGAATGTTTGATCCGTCTTTTGTAACATCCTCGCTTTCAAAAAGCGCCAAGATTTTCTGACTAGCATTCTCGTATCCGCGTTCTTCAAGTTTCTTGGCGACATCGCTCCAGTTTATATTAATAACTCGCTTGCGCCAACCAATCTTGATGGTTCCGAATTCCGTTTCCATCAAAAACCATGGCGCACAGTAATCACAAGGACAATATTCGTTAGGAATTCGTTTTGTTCTGACAACCTTAAACCCTGCACTCTTGAAAATCGCCATAAAGCGATACTGTTTCTTCCTGGCAATTCGCTCTTTATGGCAATCTGTATGTTCATACGTCCAAACGGTAAAAAGTCCTTCATCGCCCTTCTGAATAACATAGTTATCGTCAATACCGTCTTCAATACCAACCCACCCATAGCGATTTTTTCCTCATTCTTCTCCCAATCCTCGGTGGCTCCGGGATATTCGGGAGAATGATCGATAAATCTATCATTGCGAATCATAGTGTCTGGTTGCAGAACGTAAATGGCATCCCGTCTTTTAGAAAAAGCTTTTCTAACTTCTCCAAGAGTTTTTCCTACGAAGTTTACAAGAGAAAAACTCTTGAAATTACGCAGAACAATCGTGTCGTGGCAATTTCTAATTGTCCATCCTTTATGGCAATGAGGACAAAGAAGATGAGGATGAGGCAAGCCACCACCCGCAGAGAATATTGTGTCCTTCATTGCAGGCCCCCATTCTGCTTCAAATTCCGACACAACATCTGGAATATCAGGAAACGCTTCCTTTGGAATAACATTCCAAGGAGCATCCTTTTTTGCTTTCCAGCAATTCCCACATGTGTCAAGCCAATAACGCCCTAAAACAACCCATTGTCTAAGCCTTTCGCCCCTACTATAACCTGCTTCGTGTCGCGCCTGAACTAATTCAAGAAATTTCTCCAGAGAAACGAGAGATGCCGCAATTCCATCCTTTGAATCGTACCATGGTCTACTAGTTACCATTCGACCTCCTTTTGGATTTTCCCTTGCACATGCAATTTCAAGGGCTTGCATGAATTCATCTTCGGTACAAATTTCATACTCCATAAGAATATTTTTTGAGTAATTCCACCATCCCTCAATCTTATTTCCCCATATAAGCCCAAGGGCTCTTCTAAAGTCATCCTCATTTCTTAAAGCAGGATAGACATCTCGCTGCCCAACGTCCATTCCTCTGCTCATCAGAAACTCTTTCTGAACTGACATTTGACCAAGATCTCCACTGAGACAATAATTGTAGCCTTGATCGTCCCTATGCTCTGCCGCAGCCGTTATTAACTCAACTACACCACTAACTTCTTTATCTCCGTTCATAGTTCCCCCTTTAGCTGCAACTATCCTATCATAACACCATTTAAATGTCAAGAAAAAGCTAAAAATTAAAAAAACTGCCCTTGATTTAATCTAAAGCAGTTTTTTTTAACCATTAATCACACTGTGAATTTGCTAAGCATTGGTCTTTTAATTCTTGAGTTGGCGCTCCTTCGCATAAGTCACAGACTTGCTGTTTTGTTTTTTCTAAATCCACACTTTGCATTGCTTGATTCATTTCTTCGGTTACATCTTGAAAGTTTTTATCTTGGGGTGGATTGAAAACAGAAGCATCAACTGACCATTTTTCGCAAACAAAATCTTTTTTCTGATCGGTTGCGGTAGCTCCCTGTTCTTGTTTAATGCCAGTTTCAGTCTCTGTGACCTTCATTTTTGAAGCCGTATCATTAAAATCATTCCAAATGTAAAGATATTCGCCATCGCTTATTGTGAAAGCATGTCCGATATCGCCCATAGTTACATCTTGATAAAACTTCTTGCCGTTGATGTACAAGACATTGGTTACATCCTTATCTCCCGTTGCGCTTTCTACCCAAGTACACTTCAATGGTCTATTCATAGTAAATAAATCATTGATTGAATACGAACCGTTGGGATTTACCGTTTCGTCTGTTTGGCTATTAGTTTCTTCTTTATTTGTGTTAGCAGCTTGATCGCTTGGTTTTTTTAAAAGAACACCGGCTACGATTGCACCTGCGACCACTACAACTCCTATGCCTATGTATATTTTATTCATAATATTATTTTTTGAGTTAATAAATTAAATCGACCTTTGAGGGTTATTACATAATTCTAAATTATTTTTTTCTATTTAACAACCATTGGAATTTTTCTCCTTCGAATAATGAGAAATAACGAAAATATTATTGACGACAACAAAGTCATAAGGAGATATGGTAGGGTTAATGCATTGTAATTACTAATTGCCAATATTCCAAAAATACTAGCGATGACCCCTACTTCCCAAGCAGAAAGTTTCTCTGACCAAGGATGATTGTATGATTTTCTAAACGTTGGGATAAATGCAATTGCGTCAATAAGGCAAACTAAAATTACTGATATTAATGGATTATTCAATAGCCACCAAACCAGAATTGCAAGAATAGCTACGGTCAGGCAGATTATGTCACTGCGAGTTATATTCTTTTCACCATAACGCAGAGACAAAAGAAATATAAATATAATTGAACAAGTTCCTATTGTCGGACTAATCACCCCAAAACCACCTTTTCCACACCATAAAGCAGCAGTTGCAGTTCCTTGAGTAATAGCCCAAATCAACCAAGTGAATGAATGCGGATGTGTTTTTTTTGATATTATATCTCTAAAATAAGGAATTGAAGAACCCAAAACCGCTATTGCAGTCGCAAGTGTTGCAAAAATAATTTTTATATCCATATTGATTTATATTTTACCATAAAAAAAGACCCATAGATAACCTATCTATGGGCTACTCGCACTAGCCTACTCTTGTGCCATCCGGACGAATCTGGAATTCTCTGCCATCTTTCTTTACTGTTGCAATTCCATTGTGGAAGTTCCCAACATCATCAAACCGCTGGTCATAGGCAGGCATATGATCATCGAGACGGACATGGAACCATTCATTTCCTTTCTTTACACAAGCTAATCCTTCGACAAACGGCCCGATAAAATCATACCTAAACTTTCTTCTAGCTTCCTGGGTACTCATTGGCATTTTACTCGCCCTCCTTTTATTTCCCCCGAGAACTTCCTACATCTTATCACTCTTGTATCTTAATGTCAATATAACGAGAAGCAGTTCATTTGATGCTGAATATTGCATCGCTCGTATCGTACACATTGTTATGTTCGCTATCCTCTATTGTAATAAGATATTTATCTGATACAGGTAAATCTTTGATACCCAATACCTCTGCGTATAAATCCTGAACAATCCACTCGTAGCTACCGGAGTTCGGAATATTAGAAACAATAGCGGCATTAAAACTTTGACTATCTTCATTTCCGGAAATTGCCAATCTTATATTTACAGATTTTATTTCTTTCGCTGTACTCCACAATATTTCAACCTTTTCCCCTTTTGACCAAGTCTCTCCGCCGTTCGGTGAAAGAACTTTTATTCCTTCTATGGGCAAAATACATCCTACATAATCTTTTTCGACATTGTTTTCCAATACAAGCGCACTATCTCCCTTGCTCCAAAAGATAAAAGATTCGTCACTATCGGCATAACGCGCTCCGTCTGCAGAAATTGTTTGGAGTAGGTCAAGACTTCGTCCATCGCTTAAGATAATTTTCACGCTTCCCGAAGGAATCGGCGGCTGTCCAGGCTCAACTTGCTTTGATTCTCCTTTATAGAAAGTAGCGTTTATGGTTTTGTCGCCGTTGCAAGTGTAAGTAACTTGAGTTATCAGGGATAGTTTTTTGCTTGATTTAGTATTGGCATACCATATAAATAAACCTGCAATTATGATAACTACGATCAAGATGATGGGAATGATATTTTTTTTCATATTTTATTGCTTAGTTTTATTAAATAATTTTTGAGCCGGACATCCAAGCTCTCGCTGTTTGCAGTATTTACAGGCCAAATGACCTCTTACTAATGCATTTCCTAAAAATCCTAGGAAAAAGAGCGCTACTGTGAATAAAAGAATTATCCAATTAAAATTTCTCACAAGGACAACAATTCCGACAAGAATAGGAATGACTGAAATCAAAAAGTCTGGAACAATATCTTTCCAAGTTATTTTTATATCAATGAATTTTGTTGGCTTACCTCTTTTGAAAAATAGACTGCTCAGCCTTCCTTTCCCAGAAAAACAGGTTTTTCCAAAATAATAACAATTCACACAATGTCCTTTTAACAACTTTATTTCCAAAATCAAGATATAGCAGATATAAAGCAATAACCACAATAAGCCAACCTGATAAACAAGAAATCCTCCTATAATATAAATGGCAAATGAAATGATGTTTGAAACTATTACCATCCAAAAAGGATAGTTTTCGTAACATTTTTGTTGTTCCATGTTTTTTAATTATACCAAAAAAATCATTTAATTAAATATCGTTTTTTATCATGAACACAATATGTGCCATCTGGATTTACCCATCTCTTTTCTTCCTGAGTTAAAAAGTATTTTATTCCTTTTGTTTTGATGGTTTTTAGATTTTCTATTTCGCTCATTCCATGTCTATTGCAATATCTTTTATCCAAGCGCTTAAGCCGTTCGCAAGGAAATTTATCACAATCAAAACAATACTCTCCTCGCCTGTCTTTGCAAAGTTTAATGCCACATTTTATGCACGCTTGATTGACTTTTCTGCCAGTAAAACAACCGGGACACTTATTATGTTCCCGCAGATAATGAAGACAAACACCGCAATTCATTCCACATGGCGCTATTAATTCTTTTTTCATGTTAGTAATTATTATACTATAAAAGTTCTATGAAAGCATAAAAAAATACCCATAGACAATAATTTATCTATGGGCTGTATGCTAGCTTACTTTTTCACCAGCATGATTAATGCGGAATGATCTCGGTTCTTCATCTGATGCAGCATATGCTGAACCATTTGAAAAATCCCCAAGACTGGTAAATCTTCTTTGATAGGCTGGAGTACCGTCATGACAAATATGGAACTTTTTACCATTTTTCATTGCATAGGCTAAGCCTTCAGAAAAAAGTCCAGTCTCTTCATATCTCTGTTCATAGGCAGGAACGCCATCGTGACGAATATGGAACCACTCATTGCCTTTTCTTGCGCAGGCTAAGCCCTCGTGAAAATCTTCAATTTCGTCATATCTATAGTCGTAAGCAGGAGTACCGTCGGGACGGATATGGAACCACTTTCCGTCCTTTTTTGCACAGGCTAAGCCCTCGTGAAAATCATGAACCACACTATAACCAAATTCATCTGCAATTTCCTGCAAACTCTTTGCCATTTTGTTTCCTCCTCTTGGCTTTTGAGAACTGACCACATCCTATCACTTAAATATTTTAATGTCAACAGTAGGATTATGGTAACACTCTCCTTTGGTCTTCAGCAAGCTCAGGGTTACAGAAGGGCAAAGTAAAAAGCCCCATTAATAGGGACTTTTTTTATGTGATTATAATAAACCGATTATTAAACAAAACTATTTTCGAAAAGCCAATCAATAAGTTTTTTTCGGTGCTGAGCAATAGACCATAAATTTCTATCTTTGAATAATGCTGGATGGAAATTCTGAAATTCTCCTAAATTTTCAATGGAGGCATGCGGGAAAACATCAGGAATGCTTTGATTATAAGTTTCCAAAAATACAGAAACAGTAGTCTGGGTTTTACTAAATTCATATGCCTCGTCTATTTTTTTCATTGCTAACAATTATATAACAAGTTAAACAAAAAATCAATCATAATAAAAATGTATAAAAAAGAGGGACTGGCTTTCCAGTCCCATGACTTCTGTTGCTTAATCATCGTCTGATGGATAAATTCCATCTATTTCTTCAAGCGTAAGAACCTCCTCTTGTCCTTTAAAAGAGAAGTAAATCCTATTCCCATCAATCTTTTCAAGTTTTCTTCCAAGTCTCGTTGTTGCGCCATCAGACATGACGATATCCACGATTTGTCCGATGAGTTGCGTAAGCTCCTTGCCCACCTTTTGCCTCCTTGTTCGTTTTTTCTACAAGCAAAAACCAGTCGGAAATGGAATTCTCGGATCATCCGCTCCCGTAACCTGAATAGCTGTATAAGCCATTACACCGCCGAGAGCCTCTAGTGTTTGTTCTTTGGTGTAATGACCATAAAGCACAACGTACTCAGGATGGTCACGACACTGAACTGCTTCAGTCATAAGACCGTTAATCAGCCTACCAACCTCAATATTGGTCCATTTCCCGCCAGGTCGATGTAGGACAGTCACTTTCAAATTACGACGATTTTCCTCCATCATCGCTAGTTGCAGATCTGACATGGTTCCTCCTTTTGATTTCTATATGCATTCTATCACAAAGAATATTCAAAGTCAAGACTGGAACCCCTTCTTCGTTTAAACCTGCCTACCCTGACTCCATCAGGCAGGCGTCAGGCAGGACTTCGGACGGGCACAGCAAAAAAGTCCCGTCAATAAGAACTTATTTTATTACGGATTATATCTTTTCTGATTAAATGATTATTGAACTTTTAAGAGATTATATCTCTTGTTTAATGAAGTTGAATTTGTTACTATATAATTAAATAGATTTTTTAAATGTGATTTATTTTAAATTTATGCCTGGAGAAAATATTGAACAAGATAAAACAGAAGGACATGCAGAAGAAACGTGGACACCAGAGGACGAGAGAAGAATTAAAGAGTACGAAAGTAAAAGAAAAAGACTTGAAACTGAAATAGAAAAAATGGGAGAATTTATGGACTCAGACGACGAAGTCAATCAGAGAGAATATTACCTCGATTGGCTTGATGAAGTTTATGCAGATGTTCTGAAAAAAAAAGAAAGAATTGCTGCTACTGCTACTGCTGAAAGAGAAAGAAATCAAGTAGGAGAATACGCAACACAAATAAGGGCGTTTAAAGAAAGAATGAGAAATATAATTGAGGAAAAATAAAATTAAAAAATAAAAAGCAAGGATTAATCTCCTTGCTTTTTTTGTATGGGATGGCTATGCGATTTAGTTGGAACTTATTATATAAAAAATGACCGAGGAGTCTTTCCTCGGTCATTGGTGTTCGCTAGAGTTGCCAGGTTTGGTTAGTTAACTCGCCTGATGACAGCTCATTCCCCTAAGGCAATAGAGTATCTGGCCTGTATGCTCACGAAGGGATCGTGGGCGTTCGGTCCCTGCCCGGGACCTCCTCCTTCGATCTACCAGCAGCACCTGCTGTCTCCAGTTAATGTCCCCTTACCTCCCTAGGGTCCCTAGCGAAACCGTATCACCATACTATCAAAATTATAAACCTTGTCAATACCCCTACAAATTTATACGCAACAAACTAAAAATATATGATACCATGTACAACAAAAAGCCACGCCAGGCGTGACTTTAAGTTATTGTTGTCCATTCGTCGCTTGCGCTCCTCAGGATCAATATATTCTAAAACGCGCCTTACTTTTGATCTAGTGCATTTCTGAGCATTTGCCTTAAGGTACTTTTCCCTTTAGTAGATTTGAAATATTGCTCCCTTCTTTTCGCATCTTTTTTTGAAGTATGAGCCTCGTAATACATTATCTTAAATGGTCTCCTGCTTTTTGTACTCTTAACTTGACCAGAATTGTGTTGAGAAAATCTTCTTTTTAGATTATTGGTAAAACCAATATAAAAACAGCCGTCTTTTAGGCTGCGCAAAACATATACATAGTAACACATAAGTTTTCAAAATCAGTCCGTCGGGTATCGCTGAGTTATGTACCGCGTAGGGTACACAACCATGAACCCAACGCGGTTCATGGGGTGGCTGACGCGACTTGAACGCGCAACCGCTGGGACCACAACCCAGTGCTCTAACCAAATTGAGCTACAGCCACCATAGAAAGTTTAAAATTTAAAGTGAAAAGTGAAAAATTTTGGAAACAAAACATCATACTACAACAAAAAAACAGGGTTAAAACCAGAAACAAGGATTTTTGTTATTCCATTAGAAAGACTTCGTTGCCTTCGTGGGCTTTTTGTTCTAGTTTCGTACCAAATTCTTCGCCGCCTTTGGCAGATGTAATGTCCTTGTGGTCAGCTTGCATTGACACTACTTCCTGCTCAAACTCGCCTTCGTGAGTTTTTATTTTTATCTTGCTTCCTATTTTTATTTCCCCTTTTTCCAATTTTACAATCCCCACTCCAATGTTTCCAAAGTAGTGAGTAATTTTGCCGACTAATTTTTCGGCCATATAGTTAATTTACAACTATGTCATTATTATACAAAAAACATAAAAAAATGCAACGAAAAGAGGTTTCCTTGACTTCCTGAGCTATATCTATTAAATTATGAATGAAGGGGAGGTGTTCTATGGTCGTCAAAAGATTTTTCTTTTGGTCGTTAAGAGGTATGGCGGTCATTCTCATTGCTCTTTATACTGCAGGTTCAACTCTCGTTATTGTCGGCATCTTCAGCCCTAGTCAATTTCTGGGAACAAGCATGACTATTAGCATGATTGGATGGCCAATGAGGCGCTATGAAGAAATAGAGGCAAGTTCTAGTTCTTGACAAGAAAACAGTTATAGATTAAGATATTCTTAGCGTTGGTTCGTCTAGCGGTCGAGGATACCGAGTTTTCCGCTCGGAGACACGGGTTCAAATCCTGTATCAATGCCCAGTAATCCCACATGAAAGCATGTGGGATTTTTAAACAAAGGAGGAATAGAATGTTATCTCGCATATTGTTCCTTGGAGCGCCAGGTGCTGGAAAAGGAACGCAAGCGAAGAAAATCGCCAAAAGTACAACGCTTGTTCATTTGTCCAGCGGAGATGCTCTGCGTGACGAAAGAAAATCAGGATCAGATTTAGGAAAAGAGATTGGAATCAAGATTGACGCCGGTAAATATGTTTCCGATAAATTGATTTTTGCCATGATGCGCAAGAGAATAGAGTCGGCTAAAAATGGCGGATTTGTTCTTGACGGAATTCCGCGCACCGTGTCACAAATAGAAATGTTAGCTCGAATTACTTCATTAAATAGAGTGATCGTGATTGATATTTCCAGAAAAGAATCGGTCAGGCGACTACTGAATCGTCTAAATTGTGAAAAATGTGGCGCCATTCATAGTAAACTAATTCTTGGTCAAGATGCAAAAACCTGTCCTTTGTGCGGTGGACGATTATTTCAAAGAGATGATGAATTAGATAGAAAAGTCGTAGAGGGTCGCTTTGACACCTATGTCCTGTCTACAGTTCCAATGATAGATTGTTATCAGGGCATCGGTTTGATCTCGAGAGTTAATGGAGAACAGCCGATCGAAAAAGTCTTCCAAGACATTATGGCTATTCTAGGAGCATAATAGGAAAACCCCATAGAGAATATGGGGTTTTTGTTTTAAGTCTTGCATATTTGTGAAAGAAATTGAATAATGAAGATGTAGTATGATTGTGGATATAATATGGAAAATATAGAAAAATTGAGTGATGAAAAACTCGTAGAGTTGGTGCGAACAAAAGATCAAGAACTTTACGCAGAAATTGTTAAACGATATCAGGATCGATTGCTCCGATATGTTTTGTATTTGATAAAAAATAGGCAAAAAGCCGAAGATGCGGTTCAAAATACTTTTATAAAAGCGTTCATAAATCTTATGGGGTTTAGCACTAAACAAAAGTTTTCTAGCTGGATTTATCGCATTGCGCACAACGAGGCAATCAATATCATAAAGAAACATAGAAAAGAGATATTATTGGATAAAGATGGCTGGGATCATCATCAATTATTAGAAGATAGACACATTTACAAACAGGTATCGGACAAAGAAACGAAAGAGCAAATTAAGAGATATTTAAGCCTTCTGCCCTTGAAATACCGAGAACCGATTACATTGTTCTATTTAGAAGAAAAATCCTATAAGGAAATTAGCGATATTTTAAGAATTTCTATTGGCGGTGTTGGCGCAAGAATCAATCGAGCTAAAATAATGCTTCAAAAAAATATAAAAATATAAGCGATTAAATTTAAAATAAATGCCAAAATCTAAATCAATAAAAATAAATAACGCAGAAGGTAAGAAAATAGAAATGGCTCAAAAAGTCATGAAAGAAATTGATAAAAAAAGCATACGAATGAAACCAAGAATCTTTTTCATTATTAGCTCATTATTTTTAAGTTTTGGTTTGTTTTTGAGTATTGCGCTAGCTTCGTTTTTGGTCAATTTAATATCATTTAGGCTCCGCATTCATGCTCCTTTTCAATACCTCAGATTCGGAAGGCCTGGCTATCTTCCTTTTCTTCACGTTTTTCCTTGGCCTATGTTAATTTTGGCAATTGCTAGTATTGTTATCGGCATAGTAATTATTAGAAAATATGATATTTCTTATAAAAAAAGTTTCTGGGGTATCGCTATTGGCTTGATTGTTTTTGCTATAATTTTTGGAATTATTATTGATAAGACCGGTTTTAATGAGCCTGCTTCAAAGTTTCCTCCAATGAGAGAAATGTATCACAGAGAATCTGTTGGTCCAGACTGGCTGGCTGGAAAAATTATTCAAGTATCAGAACGCCAATTGACTTTATTGACGCCTTTTGAAAAGAAAATCATTGTCAGGTGGGGTGAAGATACTCTTTTTCCTTTTGGATCCGATTTTACAGAAGATCAGCAAGTAAGAATAATCGGTCAATGGCAGGGAAAAGAATTTATTGCCAAAGGAATTGATATTGGCGGTGATAGATTACCTATTCCACCAATCCCTCCTGAGAAAGATAAGTTAATGCCTTTTCAAAAAGATAGACCAATGGATTTTTAAAAATAAATAGCATAAAAATGTGGAAAACAGAAATATTGTAAAAATTTCTGTTTTTTTGAAATAAATTGTCAATCAAGTTTGTAATATATAAATGGAGGATAATTCAGGCCTCCTTATTTTAAATCGTATCCATTTACATGAAAAAAATATTTTCTATATTCTCAAAGCCATTTAAAAAACATAAAATTATTTCGTCAATTAGTTTAATTGTTATTTTCATTGGCGTTTTTTTTCTTATTAAGGGACTAGGCGGAACTGCTAAAGCAACAACTCAATACACTACCGAAGCTGCGGAAAAAGGCAGCATTGTTTCATCCGTTTCTGGCTCTGGCCAAATTGAAGTTTCCAGTCAGGTTGATTTAAAAGCAAAAGCTTCTGGCGATATTACGTTTTTGGGAATTAAAAATGGCCAACAAGTCAAAAAGGGCGCTACTTTAGCAAGTATTGATACCAAAGATGCTCGCCAAAGCATTCGAGATGCGGAAATAAGCTTAGAAAACGCCAAAATTTCTTATGATAAATTAATAGCGCCTGCAGACGACTTAACGATTTTACAGGCAGAAAATTCTTTGGAACAAGCTAAGGAGAATAAGGTTACTTCAGAAACTAATCTGGAGAAATCTTACGAGGATACTTTTGGTAATATTTCTGATTCGTTTCTGGTTCTTCCTTCTGTCATAACAAAACTTGATAATGTTTTACACGGATATGATATTGGTCAAGCAGAATTGACTGTTATTGATTCCAAACAAAACAACTCGGTCTATATAGATACTATCAATCCAGAGGATCGTACTACGATTGAAAACTTAGTGACCAGAGCCGAAAACAGTTATAAAACAATTAGAGAAAGCTATGATCAGAACTTGGTAGATTATACAGCTCTTAATCGTTATTCCGACAATGAAAAAATTCAAGTATTACTGGATAAAACCGTAGAAACTGTTAAAAAAATGTCCGAAGCTATTAAGGATTTAATTAACACTCTTGATTATTGGATGGATTATCGCACTGATAAAGAAATGTCTGTGTTTGCGACAGTTACCGCTTATCGCAGCGACTTATCATCTTATTCTTCAAAAGTAGGCGGATATGTATCATCTTTGATTTCTAATCAAAATAATATTATTTCCGCGAAACAACAAATTATTAATTACGAAAGAACTATCGAAGAGAAAACCGAATCTCTGGCTGATTTGAAGGCAGGCGCAGATGAATTAGACATTAGATCACAAAAGCTTTCTTTGGAACAAAAACAAGTTGCTCTGCAGAACGCCAAGGATAAATTAGCCGATTATTATGTTTACGCGCCATTTGACGGCACAATAACCGATATTGTTCCAACTCTCGGAGAAGAAGTAAGCTCAGGAGCAACTATTGCTACACTAATGACTGATCAAAAAATCGCCGTTATTACCCTTAATGAAGTTGATGTGACAAAAGTTAAGGTTAATCAAAAAGCTATCCTTACTTTTGATGCGCTTAGTGATTTATCAATTACGGGTAGTGTCACAAATATAGATGCCTCTGGAACGGTAAATCAAGGAGTTGTTAGTTATGATGTTCAAATTATTCTTGATGTGAACAACGAGAACATCCGACCGGGTATGAGTACAAGTGTAAGTATTATCACAGAAAACAAATCAAATGTTTTATTGGTTTCCAATTCAGCGGTTAAGACCCAAGGAAGTAGTTATTATGTTGAAATTATGGAAAAAGATCAAACAGCCCCAACTCGCAAAACAGTTGAAATTGGTATAAGTAATGATACTCAAACAGAAATAATTAGCGGTATTAGCGAAAATGATAAGGTAGTAATAAAAACCTCAGCTTCGACCAGCAATAGTAACACATCTTCATCTTCATCAAACTCCTCTTCAAGTAAAAATAATAACACTGACAGGGGCGGACCTGGTGGAGCAGGTGAACTAATGAGAATTTTTTAAAATGATTAAGTGTGAACATTTAACTAAAATTTATAAAACTGGCGATACAGAAACTTACGCGCTAAATGACGCTTCCTTTAAAATAGAAAAAGGCGAGTTCGTGGCTATCATGGGACCATCCGGCTCAGGAAAATCAACTTTAATGCATATCTTAGGAGCGCTTGATCGACCTTCGAGCGGGACATATTACTTGAACGGGAAAGATATGCTAAATCTTTCTAATAATGACTTGGCTGAAATTAGAGCTCATGATATTGGATTTGTTTTTCAATCATTCAATTTATTGCCCCGCACTAGCGTCATCAGAAACGTTATTCTGCCATTAATTTATGATAGAAAAACTGCGCCTGAAGAAAGAGAAGATAGAGCAAAGCAAGCCTTAATTGCTGCAGGGTTGAATAAGGAAAGGTGGCATCATCTTTCAAATCAATTATCTGGAGGTCAGATGCAACGCGTTGCTATTGCAAGAGCGCTTGTTAATGAACCAGATCTAATTTTAGCGGACGAGCCAACTGGAAATTTAGACAGTAAAACAGGAGAGGTGGTTTTGGCAACATTTCAAAATCTAAATGATAATCAAGGTCATACCATTATTCTTATCACTCACGAACGCTATGTTGCTGAACACGCAGACAGAATTATTGAAATAAGAGACGGCAAAATCGTTTCAGATGAAAAAAACAAAAGAAAAATTGTCAGCGCTATTGATAAATTATCATGAGAACATCAGATTTACTCCAAGAAACATACTCAGCTTTAATATCCAATAAATCCAGATCAGGATTGACAATTCTGGGTATTGTTATTGGTATTGCATCAGTAATAGCTATGATTTCTATTGGACAAGGAGCAACGAGCAATATTCAATCAAATATTCAGGCCTTAGGATCAAATTTATTAATTGTTATGCCAGGATCATCAAAGGGCGTTGGTTCACAAGTAAGAGGCGGTATGGGGTCAGCGACTTCGTTGACAATTGATGATTCAGAGGCAATTGAACAAGAAATTGATTCAATCAAAACTATCGCTCCCGTTGTTTCGTCAAGAAAACAGGTAACCAGCAAGAATGGCACGAACACAAATACAAGCATATACGGCGTTATGCCAAATTATTTCTCCGTAAAGAATATAACAGCTGAGTTAGGAGAACTTTTAACTGATTTAAATATTAATAATTTATCGAAAGTGGCAGTTATTGGACCGACTACTCGCGATGATTTGTTTGGAGAAAATTCAGATCCAATTGGACAAAAAATTCGTATTAATAGCCAGGAATTTACCGTTATTGGCGTAACGGTGACAAAAGGAGGAAGCGGTATGAATAATTCAGATGATTTGATCTATATTCCTCTTACAACTGCTCAAAGATATATTACGGGAAGTGAATCGGTGAGTATGATAAATATTGAAGTAACTCAAGAAAAATTGATGGACCAAGTGCAACAGGAAATTTCTGATTTATTATTAAAAAGGCATAATATTTCCGATGCCGCAAGTGCTGATTTTTCGATTATGAATCAAGCAGATATTTTAGGCACAATGTCGTCAGTTTCAGGAACACTCACTTTGCTTTTAGGTGCAATCGCGGGCATTTCTCTGGTCGTTGGCGGAATCGGCATTATGAATATGATGTTGACAACGGTTACAGAAAGAACCAGAGAAATCGGCTTACGAAAATCCTTAGGAGCAAAAAATAAAGACATTAGCACTCAATTCTTAACCGAAGCAACTGTTCTGACTTCATTGGGTGGTATTGTCGGTATAATTATTGGTTGTCTCACCGCTTTCTTAATTACAAAACTAGGATCTCTTGCTACTCAAGTTTCGTTATTTTCTATTTTGTTGGCTGCTGGTGTGTCCGGTCTTATTGGTATTGTGTTTGGTTATTATCCAGCCAGACGAGCCGCCAAACTTAATCCCATCGAAGCTTTGAGATACGAATAATAATTGTAAAAAGTAAAATGAAAAATAATCTTCTTTCAAAAAATCCATTACCGATTCTTATTATTATCGTTTTTATTATAATATCTGTCATTATTCTTATCTTTGTCCTATCTAAAAAAAATGACACCGTAGAAAATCAATCTGAGGCAAGGCTTACTCAAGTTCAAAGCAATATACAGTCAGGATTTGATGAAAATTTTTCAACAACAACTCCGAATGATTTAATTGTAGGAGAATCTGTGATGGTGTTTGGTTTAAAAGATAGTAATGGTGTAATTTCATCTGAAAGAATTGTGCTTGGTATGACTCAAGAAGATTTTAAGAACCAACCAGGTCAATTTATGGGAGGAGAACCTGGTCAAAATCCAAATACTGCCAGCTCGCCCGATGGAAATACTACTAAGCAAGAAAACAGGTTCAGAGGAAATCCTCCTCAAGGTTTTCAAGATCTCTCACCAGAAGAGTTAGAAAAAATGAGAACAGCAAGAGATCAGGGTCGTCAAAGACTATCTGGTCAAATGGAAACAATTTTTGGAAAAATCACTCAAAAAGATGATGCTTCTATAACTGTTGTTTCCGATGACGGAAGTTCAAAATACATTCTTTATTCGCAAACAACGAAAATCTTAGAACCAAAAGAAATAATTGAATAATCCCCCCATTAAAGATGGAATAAAAAAATTCCGTCTTTTGTATTGCAAAATAGGCATTGTTTTGCTACAATTTTTAGTATAAATTTATGAAAAAGATTGTATTTTTTTTACTGTTCTTAATTATTGGATTAGGCTTTGTTTTTTCTAAGCCAATTTTGGCTCAAGAGGTCAAAGAAAAGACTCAGCTTTTCTTTTTTTACTCAAAAACTTGTCCTCATTGCGCTGCCGAAGAGAAGTTTTTAGATAAAATGGAGGTGAAATACCCAGACCTTGAAATTTTGCGTTATCTAAATACCGATCAATCAAAACAAGAATTACTCAAGTCGCTTCTCGATAAAATTAGCGCAGAAAGATATTTGGGGCTCGTGCCTTTAACTTTTGTTCAAGATGAATTTTTTCTCGGCTTTGATAATGATCAAGGCATGGGGAGCAAAATCGAATCAGCTATAAAAAATGCTATTTTAAATGATGCAACTACCACTCCTCCAATAAACAAAGATAAAATTAATCTTCCTATTTTAGGCAACATAGATACGTCAAAATATTCCATACCAGCATTAGCAGTTGTTTTGGGATTCCTTGACGGTTTCAATGTTTGTTCTTTGGGAGCCTTGGTTTTTATTTTAGGATTGGTTTTAGCTTTTCGTTCACGCAAAAAAACGCTGATTTTTGGCAGTATTTTTCTTTTAACGACAGCTCTTGTTTATGGAGCATTGATGGGTGTTTGGTATCAGCTATTTTCGTTGCTTTCTTCTTATATGTTTTTGATGCAGATTATAGTCGTGGTAATTTCTTTTGTCGGCGCCTGGTATTTCTTTAAGCAATTTATTAAATTTAGAAAGCAAGGAGTTTTGTGCGAAGCTAACGAAAATAAGACTATCAATAAACTTACCCAGAAATTAGGAAATACCTTTAATAATACTAGAAATATTCTACTTGTTGCTGGCAGCGTCCTTATCTTTGCTGGACTTGTTACGGTCATTGAATTCCCCTGCTCTGCTGCAGTCCCTCTGGTATTCTCTGGTGTCCTTGCGCAAGCGAATATCGGCGGTTTTCAATACTTCCTTTATATCGCTATTTATTTAGTGATGTATCTGCTAGACGAAATTATTGTCTTTTTGATTGCTTTCTTTACAATGAAGCTTTGGCTGTCGTCTGGAAAAGCGACAAAAATGATTACTCTGATCGAAGGCATAATTCTTCTTATTTTAGGCGGATATTACTTAGTTAGTCTGATTACATAAATGAGAATATTCTTCAATAATCGTCCTTCAAACTTTACGCTTCTTTTCAGAGAATTGGGTTATCATCCCGACAGGCAAAGAAAATTAGGCATTTTGAGTTTTTCCCGCCGTTTATCAGGCGCTGATTATCCTAAATTTCACGTTTATTTTGAAAAAGATAATAATTTCATTACTATCCATCTCGATGTGAAGGCGCCATCTTACGGAGGAAATACTGCCCATTCTGGCGAATATAGCAACGAAAATGACTGGCTTAAGGAAGAAGAACAGAGAATAAAAGAAAGATTTTCTGCCATTAAATAATTATTTCTATTGCGTGTGGATAATTAGATTGCTACTACCTCCACTTTTTGATAAAATCTATAAATGTAATAGATGTTATTAAAAATATGTTAAAAACAAAACGAGCAAAATTAAATATAAAGAAAATTTTAGCCAATTCTCCTGAAGGAAAAGTTTTCTGGACTTCTGACAAAAGAAAATTATATAACATCAGAGATTTTATAAAAGCGCTTGAAACTATGGATGACTTGACCTTTAGAAGCCATGTTAATTCAAAGAAAAATGATTTTGCTAGGTGGATAAATCTTGTCTTGGGTGATAAAAAACTTTCAAGAACTTTGCGCTGGACAACAACAAGAGCGACAACGATTCAAAAAACAAAAGAACATTTGAAACAGTATTATATCTGATCTCAGATAAATTAAAAGTTTAAAATTAAAAGTTAAAAGTTGCAGTTCAAAACTTAAAACTGTTTCAGTTTTAGGTTTTTATTGTAATGTAATGTAATTTAATTTAAGCTCAAGACTCAAGTGTTAAAACAAAAATCTAAGATTCAAGGGTTATTTAATTTTTAGTTTTGAACTGTGTTTTTGCGCTTTAAGCTTTAAGCTTTGAGCTAAGTCCATGCTTTTTAAAGTCAAAGTTACTCCCAATTCAGCAAAAAATGAAATCGTTGAGCATACGGCTAATTTTATGCGTGTTAAAATTGCCGCAAATCCTGAAAAAGGAAAAGCCAACAAAAAACTCATAGAATTTTTGGCTGATTATTTTCATATTTCCAAATCCGCTATCACAATTAAATCAGGCGAAACAAAGAAAGAAAAATATTTAGAAATTAAAATATAAGATTTTGAAAATAGTAAAAATAGGTAAGTAACCCCGCTCGGCAAACTCAGGAACACAATCAACCCCGAAGTACAATAAATTGACCTCAGGGTTTGATTTTCGTTTCCCTTCATAATTTCAGGGACGAAAATCAATTAAAAAAGAGCGGCTCACTGAGAGCCGCTTTGTGTTTCTAGAAAGAAATACTGCTGTTCAAGACAAACTTGAGCGCAAAGTTATTATTCACCCAAGGATCGGTTTTGTAATTGCCTTGTAATTCAGCTTTAAGCGTGATATTAAAGGCAATCAAGCGCAATCCTGCCAACCACCCGTAGGTATGACTCCAATATGGATTGCCAATATTGAGGTTATCGAAATTCGCGTAGCGCGCTCCTGCAAAAAGGCGAAAATCACAGTCGTATTCGCTCTTTATACAAATACTGCACGGATAGAAGAGTGAAGCTGACAGGTCGCCTCTTGTTTCATTATAGATTCCGCCAGGGTTATTGCTGAAAAAGTATGATCCAGCAAACCCAACTGGCTTATTTCGCCAGTCTAAAGCAATACTGACCTTGCCATACTCAGTACGCGGAATCCCGTCAATATAGAGCTTAGCAAAGAAACCGGGCGCATAAGTAGATGCCCAGATATCCGCTTTTCCTAAACAATATGGACTATTGCCTTCTAGGTCATAGGCATTAAATCCTCCTCCAACACCCATTGACCAATCGGCAAAAACGCCTCTTAGTCCGAAAATCGCAGACAGATCAGTAGTGCTGTAGAATGTTTCTTCAACTTGAGCGTCAAAAGCCAAATGATTGGCGACGACAACATTGGCTTGACCCCCAATATATCCGCCAATATTACCCGCATTCTCGACCTCAAGCCCAGACCACAGAGATGCGCCAATTTGAGTAGCGCCATCTGCTGTAAATCCTACGCAAGCGACAGCAAACAGCACCATACACAAACCAAGTCCAGCTACTAACGCTTTCTTCATGCTTCCTCCTTTGTTAGCTTTTTTGCCGAGTGAAACAAGACCTATCTTTTTATAGAACTACCAACATCATACTCCTGTTTTTTACTTTTGTCAAGAAAAATGGTAAAAATATTGACATCATCAATACAATCTGGTAGGATTTAGGTAGTTAGGTCATCCTAAGGAGGGATGCATATGAAAAGACTGCGAAGAGGTTTGGTGGTGTCACTCGCTTTGGTACTCGTACTGACAGCAGTGACTTGGGCTGGCTCGGTCCAGATCGGAGACTTTACTCTTCAGGATCAAGCCAATCAGGGATGTTGGAGAAGTTGCCTTGACGCAACGATCACGAAAGGTCCTTGCGAGACAGGCACCTTCACTCTCACCGTAAGAGGACTCGGTCTCTGCGAACAGGCATATTGGTATATCATTCTTGATGGAAATCAGCTGATTTCTTGGAGGCAGATCCAAAGAAACGGCGACTTCCTTATTCCTGTCCCGTCAAGATACAATGATGGGCAGGGAACATTCCATCTGGGGTACCAGACGGTCACCCTGATTCTGTCGACAACGCGACTCTTCGGAATTGCTGGACAATATGAGACTCTCGGTTCTTGGAACTTCCTTGGTTACCCCCGTTGCGGGTTTGTAGCCATTGAGTCGTTCTCTCTTTTCTCTAAGGATTGTTGCCAGCGATGCTGTTTCTGTTGCTGTAATCCTTAAGTCTGAGGAGGTGAGCAGAACTATGTGCTGCATCAACTGGAGTCTCGTTCTTGGAGTATTAGCAGCGATCGCAGCGATTGTGTTTCTCTTCGGAGGCGGCTGTTGCTAAGCAGTTTGGTTAGAGAAAGGAAAACCTCTAACAACCCCGTATCGTATGGTACGGGGATTTTTTTTAATTGATCGTAACTTCATTGAAAAGATTTTGTGGCGAGTTATAATCAAATTATGGTTTAGTTCTTTTAAAATATATAAGAGGAGGTGATCGCCGCAAAAAGAACAAAATTTCTGATTAATGAAGCGCTTGAGGCTTCGTTTCAAGTTCGTCTCCAGAAGGAGGAGAAATGAAAAGATTGGTCGTTTCGGTCTTGGTGTTAATGTTAACAATCGGTTTTGCCGTCGTTCCAAGTGTATTTGCAAAAGAATTTTCAGGGACTACGACAGGAACAGCGACAACAGCCAGCAGTCAGTTTATTAGCATACCTTTTTTTGGAGTCCAATTCAACAATCAATATGACTATTCTGGCGGAGCAAGACTCGGTTCAAAGGTCGGGTTACCAGCTGTAAGACACACAGCTAGCGCCAAACAAATTATCATCATCAACTTCAAAGTAATTGATTTGGCTACTGGGGAATGCCCCGTCAATGAGCCATATGCTGCCATTTTCAGATATAATGGCGAAAATGAAGCTGTTGCCCCTATCTATGGTTATGAATACCTGCCGTTCTCTTTCTACGCGCCTCACCAAGAATATCAACTCTCTATGGATGTGACTAGTCTGGACATAGGTAGTTACATTGTTTACATTGTTATTAGGGCTTCTTATGGAAAGATATATTCTCCAACCATGATTGGGTTTGCAATCACTGAATAAAAGTTCCTCAGTTCTTTTGGCACTACAAAGAAGTAGTGCCATTTTTAATTGATTTTGCCTTAAAATCTGTTATTAAAGGCTAAATCTCTTGACACAGCACTTATATTATGATACAAGGGAGGTAGTACTTGAAAAAATTAATCCTTCGATAAACTCAGGATAAGTCCTTCGACTTCGCTCAGGATATAAGAGTTTTTTACTTTCGTTATACTCAAGAAAAAACTCTAAGAGAGGTGAAAAATATGCCTTGGTGGGGGTGGTTGTTGATACTCTTCTTTACAGTTCTTGTTGGTTTAATTTTGAAGATTCGTTCTCTTTTAAGAGAATTTATCTGTGCTTTTCTTAACGTAATGGATCTTTCTGGTATAGAATGGTATATTCCAGAAGAAGAAGCAACAAAAACAGAAGGTACCTAAAGGAGGTACAAAGTGAAAAAGAGATTGTGGTTAGGAGCCGGAGTCGGAGTGTTAGTGTTGTCGCTTCTGGTGATTGCTGGATGCAATCTTTTTAATCAGAAGCCCAACATTGTCGGAATCACGGTTGATCACCTGACAGGCAAAGTGCCTCTTACAGTCAAGTTCACGCCGAATGTGACCGACGATGGCGAGATTGCAGAACTGGAGTATTACTGGGAGTTTGGCGATGGCATTACCAGCCATGAGCGAGCACCCAGTCATACCTTTACAACTGTCGGCAATTTCGTCGTCTATCTCACTATCACCGACAAGTATGGATCAGTGGACACATTCAGCCAGTCAATTGAGGCAACCAATCCTGGACCGGACTCTAAGGGGATTAGTTACCGAAAGGTCAATGGCGGATGTTCTGACTGTGATGGAGTGCCGCCTTATTGCGCCTCAAAAGATCAGATCGAATTCTTCGTGGTTGATCCAACACATCCGGTTGATGGCAATTACATTGTAAGCTACGACTGGGACTTTGGCGATGATAGCCAACCTGTTTCGGGTAATCCTGTTGTTTATAACTATAACCTCCCTGGCGTTTACACCGTGCGAGTCACCTTGACTGATAACGAAGGCGTATCGAATACCTTTGAAGGGAAAATCACTATCGAGGAGTGTTGTAGGCCTTGTGTTCCGGAGATCTCGATTGATGCTTCCGGTTGTTACAAGGTTGACTGCGCGATGGAGTTCTGCGGCGTACCTGACAACCACGGTCATAACGGCTGTCAGGATCTTGCCGCTGCCCTTGCCGCCAAATCACTCAACATCGATCCCAAGAATTATTGTGGCGATCCTGAGCCATGCGACTGTGAGAATTCGTGTGGTGGTTGCAATGGATGCCGCGACGGTGACTGGGAATGGCACTTCGAACTTGATGGTTGTGAAACCATTGAATACGGCAATTGTGTATACTACACCCCCGAGCAGACGGGAAGTTTGACGGTTCAGGCTTATCTCACCTGCAATGGCGCAACGAACTACGAAACAAAAACGTACACTATTTCTGAGTAATCTCGTTTAGCCAGTATGAAAAGCATACTGGCTATTTTTTAATTTCGTCTCTGAATTTATAAAGAGAAACAAAATTAAAATCCTTCCGAAGCCTTGGCGAAGGAGGATAATACATTAACAGCGAAGATTACGCAGTCAATAATCCTGAAGTCAATTTATTGTACTTCAGGGTTAATCGCATCAAATTATCATCAGCTATTGACAATTATATTTTTGTATGCTAGGATGTTAAAGTTCTTTTACAAACGCATTCATAAAAAGAAAAAAGGAGAGGGATATGCGAAACAGAGCGTCGAAGATGTTGTTGGTTGGGTTGTTGGGGGTTGTGTTGATTTCTTCTGTGGCTGCTTTTGCTAGTCACACGACAGATCTTTTCACCGAAGAAACTTGGTTAAGTTTCGGCATCGAAAATCAAGGTTTCATTGACCTGAGAATCTTTGGAACCGGAACCGCAGGTATTTTCACTAATGTGAATGATTGCGGATGTCCGCCCAATAATCTCTTAACTGACAATATTCTAGCTACTAGTCTCTATTCTCTTGATCTTCGCCAGCAATTAACTCTTGGATCCGATTCTGTGACCCTTGAAAGACAGCTTGATATTGAACTTGGAATTATGAATAATTCTACTTTGACTTCCTCGATCTCGCTAAGTTCGTCTTTCAGTGGAACTGGAAATATTGATGAAGCAATTTATATTGGCGGCGTTGATCCTTGCTCAGGAAGCGTTTGGCTCTACCTTAATGGTAGATTTTCGCTTAATGAGCGCGACAGTAATCCATCTCCAAGAAAATCTATGAAGGTTCTGGAGTGGAAAATTGAGAATATGGAGCTGGTCGTAACCCTCAAGAATACCGGCAATCAGGTGATCAAGGGGCCTGCAACCGTTACAGCTGGACTGTCTTACTGGGCCGATTGGGTTCCAGAAGGTCGTTTCTATAATGATCCCGATATCAAAGATGACTGGAATAAGGGAACATGGTTCTGGCAGGACAGCAATAGTCTTGGCAGAATTACCCTCAAGCCCGGAGAAACGACGACGATCAGATTCTCCTTACCGCCAATTCCGGACGATGCCGTTAAAGTTTTTCAGGCACGCTGGAATTACTGGTGGTTTGGAAATACTGACCAAGACCCGGATCATGACTTCGTCGGCTTCATTATTGATGTTGGCGGAATGTTCGGTAACGGTGTTTACGCGGTCGCCTACATTCCTTTCTTAACCAACGTCAATATCTAATCTACAACTCTTGACAGAGAAAGAAAAATAGATTAGAATGCTCAGACGATAAAGTTCTCTTCATACAAGAAGAAAGGAGACAAGGTGATTAGACCCATTTAAAATCGACTGAGTAGAGATGCGAGCAGCAAAGAAGCAAAGAACAAACCAACCAAAAAGCCGATCCGGCAAAAGGTCGGATCACAAAAGGAGTAAGCGATGAAGCGAGTAATGATCTGTGTTCTGGCTCTCGTGATGGCGTTGGGTGTGGGTGTTGCGACGTTTGCGGATGCAACCGTGACCAATTCTTGGTACATGGACAGCGGAAGCATGCAGATCGACGCTACCACAAATGTCGGCCCGTCCAACTTCCCTGGCTCCATCAATCCCGTAACGACGACCGTCAATGTTGACGGTATTTCTCAGGGAACTCTGACGAGTCAGGTAAAGACTACTCCGGTTAACCCCTACTACGGGACGTTTAACCTGGATAATCAGACCCTGGATGCGGCTGGGTATAATCAGGCGCAGGCGATTCGATTCCGACACAACGCGAACGATGATGTGCACGGATTGAACCCCACCAACGGATTCCTTGTCGACACCAGCGTGGCTGGTAACTACGATGTCTCGATCCGCACCAAGAACGACACCTTCGATGTTGAAAGCGCTCTTGATGCTACGATCATTATCCCTGGTGGCGGCGGTGTCGCGAATGTGCTCTTCAACCAGTCCGGTTCGACCATCACGCATACCGCTCAGGTCGCTCTGGCAACGAATGACGCTGGTATTGTGACGATGGTTAAGCCGACGTCTTACTGTCAGTACCTCTCCAATACCCTTATGGGTGATGTCGCCGCTTCCGGTTCTGGTTCTTCTTACATCGGAGCAGGCACGAACAACCCGGTTGGTATGGATTTCAATGCAAAGGGTACGACCGACACGACTCACAATCAGGAAGTTGATGCCGATAATGTCGTCGGATCAATTACCCATCAGGTAACGTTCGCTAATAACGTGAACTATGTTGATACGGTTCCCCTGAACCTGCAGTCTGGGGCTGGTACCGGTGCTTACTGGCCGTCGTTGCCACAGCACACCAGCGTCGGCTACCTCATTGATTTCCGCGGAACCAACAACCTCCCGGAGTAAAATCTGGTAGTCTAACCAAGTAAGTTTGTCGCCCTGTCGCTCCATCGTATAGAGCACAGGAAAAAGTAGAGTACCGCCAACTCCCTCGTATGGAGATGGCACAGTTCTTTCAGTCCGATTGCGCTTTCATTCCAGAGAGCCGCAGTCAAAACCTACGAGGAAAGCGTTGCTCTCGCGCAAGAGTGATGCCAACTTCGCAGCCTAGCTAGCGCAAGGGACAGGTGAGATTTACCTAGGAATCTCATTCTGTCCCTTTTTTTAATTGATTTTCGTCCCTGAATTTATGAAGGGAAACGAAAATCAAACCCTGCACCGAGCTTTGCTCTGGTGTCAGGGTTGACTCTGTTCTTGAGCATAATGAAAGATTTACAGATTCAATAACCCTGCCGAAGCTTTCCTCGGTCATCCATAGCCCTGCCTGACGCCTGCCTGACGGCAGTCAGGGCAGGCAGGTTTAGCGTAGGAGACAGCGTAGACGGGTAATTGTTTTATCCATTGCAACCAAACTCCAAAAGAGTAAGATATGAGTGGAGATGATGGTAGTCCTACGGTCGTAAATAAAGTCCGCCCTCGTCAAGACTAAATAAGCTAATGAAGTTGTCCTCCTCTGTTCCGGTTTACCGGAACTACGGCGGGACTTAAGATTTTCTAGTACTCACTTCGTTCGTCAAGAAACTCTAAAGGAGGTGTTCTCAATGTTCTTTATAATTAATAGAAACGCATCTCAAAGTATTGGTTGTCAAATATTTTTGAAAAGAATCTTGCCGTTGCTTAAAAAGAGCGGCATCGCCTTTGATTTCAGGATTACGAATAATCAAGAAGAAGCGCAAAAAGCTTGTCAGGAAGCAATTTTAAAAGGTGAAAAAATCATTGTCGCTTGTGGCGGCGATGGCACTGTCAATCTCATTGGCCGAGAACTTATGGGTACAGATGTCGCTCTCGGAGTTCTGCCGCTTGGCACATCCAATGATTTTGCGATTGCTTCTCTTGGAATGCCCCAAAATCCCAAGAAAGCTCTTGAGGCGCTTATGTCTGGCGCAAGAATTCAAGCTGATGTCGGGCTAGTTGATAAGCTTATCTTCCTGAATGTCTTTAGTATCGGCATTGATGCAGATATTGATCATTTGGCTCACAAACATCCAATCTTTCGAAGATTGCCTTTCAAAGAACTTCGCTATGGCCTGCCAATGATTAATGAATTGCAAAATCCCAATATTAGACAGGTGCGAATTGAGATTGACGGTAGAGTTGCTTTTGAAGGTGAAACCTTTTTTGTCGGCGTTCACAACGGCAAGCGCGAAGGTTCTTATTTTCCAATCAATCTTCAGGGCAGTATTTCCGATGGCATCTTGAATCTGCTTGTAATTGAGGATCTGCCATCGCTTCAAGAAAGACTCAAATATGTCATTCAAATGACAACGGGAAAACTTGACAGATTGCCGCGTTTACACACATTTGAAGGAAAAGAAATAAAGATTATTATAGAAGATGAAGACGAAGACGATGACATCCTTTCCGCTCAAGTTGACGGCGAACCGATTGAATTGCCAACGAATACAATCAAGATTAGCGTTTTACCAAAAGTTCTTTGGGTAATCACTAATGATCACTAATTCCCCGTATCAAACAATACGGGGTTTTTGTTTGCATAGTTAATAAAAATTAAATAGTTTTAAGTTTTAAATTGTTGTTTTGCGCTTTGAGTTTTGAATTTTAAGTTATATTATTTATTGTTTCTTTTTACATATTAAGTTCACAAATATAAATATTTCACCAAAATCCTTGACTTTAGTGTTCTAATATGCTATAATGGATAGTAGAAAGGGAAGTTAAGATTCCCTATGTACACAAACAAAAAAAACAAATACGAACCTAAGGAGGTTCAGAATGAAGCGAGGACGGATGTTTGTACTGCTTGGCGCGCTGGTCGTAGTACTGGCGCTCGGTCTGGGCGGATGTATGACAGTTCCGCCCACAGTCGAAGTCTCGGCTGATCGAACCAGCGGCTACGCGCCCTTGACGGTCGCGTTCAGTGCCGTAACTACTTGTGCAGATAAGACGCGCGCATGGTCATTCGGAGACGGTGGAACAAGTTCCGAAGAGAACCCAATCCACGTCTACCAAAACGTTGGCACCTACACTGCAACGGTTACGGTGACCAACAGCGGGATGTGTGGCACCGAGACGGCAAGCGACTCGATTACCATCACCGTCGGAGAGAAGCCGTTCGTCAGGATTACGTCTATCAACATCGACCTCAATCCTGTCTGCAAGAACATCCCGACGCGGGTATCGGCGGTTATCGAACACAGTCGCCCGATTACCTATGAATGGTCCTCAAGTGATGGCCACGTGAGTTCCGACTCGTCCACGACTTTCACATTCGGATCGGCCGGAACGAAGACCATTTACCTGACGGTACGGGACGATGCGGGAACGGTCGCATATAAGACCGCAACCCTAAAGGTTGAGGAGTGCTGCGACCCAACGCCGCCTTGTCCCGACGATCCGTGCGATGACCCATGCGATTCGATCGTATTGGACCGTCTGGAACCGGAGAGAGGATGCGTCTCGGCATACGATGAATTCGAGATCGCAGTTCTCTTCAACGACTGGCCGTGTTTCGATGAATGCGACCAGTGCAGAAATGTCTTCGATGAACAGAGCGTCGGAATTCAAGGTATCGTCCCTTGCCCATCGGAGCCAGATTGTGGCTGTGGCTGCAACAAGACGAAGATCTCTTGGGACTTCGCTTGGTGCTGCGGCGATTCGTCGCCGGTTCTCGGCGATGACTTCGAGATCGTGAAGGTGTGGGGAGATTTTGGCCAATACATCAAGGTCAAGTTCTTCCACTCCGGAACATGGACGGTTACCGCCTCTCTTAACGGAGAGGAGGTGACTGGACGGTACGAAGTAACCGTTCAGTAGAGAGTTTCAAAGTAGGAGCCCGTGCAAAGTGCGCGGGCTCTCTTTTTATTGACTGCGTTTCTGAGCAAGGCGAAGATTACACAGTTAATAATCTCGCCGTAACTTTAGTTAAGGCGGATAATTCCAAGATATTGCAAACGATTAATTTTTTAGTATAATCATAAGAGTGGAGTCACAATAACCTCTATAGTGGGCTAATGCATTGCGAGGGTCTGTAAGAAAAACAGGCCCTCATTTTATTGACTCTATTCTTAAGTCTATGCGAAAGATTACAGAGTCAATAACCCGTCCGTAACTTTAGTGAAGGAGGGTGTCGCGTTTTCGAATAAAATGAGAAACTACGCAATCAATAACCCCGGCGTGCCGGGGTCATTATTATGTAATTCCTCGTTACCTCGGAAACATAATAATGAGTTATCCACATTGAAAAATACCTTCAGGATTTGATAAAATATTCTCTTAAGTATTTCATCGAAACATTTCATCATGATAGGAGGGGAAATAGATTAGTTTAACAGCTCTCATTTTTTTGTGAGCTTTTTTTGTTTTAAAGGTCGAGTGATCTGTTTTCCTGTCATAAAATATTAAACAAAAGTATGTCACTCTGAGTCTTTCGAAGTTTCTCAGGATAAACTCCGTGAAGAGTCCCGGGGATCATTCATTCATTCAGGATGACAATAAAATTAAGGTGTCATTCTGAACGAAGTGAAGAATCTCGAAAAAAACTGTTAAACACGGATCCTTCACCATATTCAGGATGACAGTATAAAAACCATGAAAAAAATTATTAATGCCTTTTCTTTCATCGCTATTATTGTTGGCGTCGTTTTAGGCGCAACTGGCGCTTACTTTACCGATACCGAAACTTCTCCGACAAATGTTTTCGCTGCCGGTACTTTGGATTTGACAACAGATGGACCAAACACAACCTTGCCTATTCAAGTTACTAATATCAAGCCCGGTGACTTTGATTCCGGCGTTATTAGATTAAAAAACGCTGGGACAATTACGGGAGATATTATTGCTGCCACAATTAATAAAACTGACGATAAAGAAAACAATTGCAATTCCCCTGAAGCGCTTATAGACACAACTTGCGGAAATCCCGGTACTGGCGAAGGCGAACTTGATGATTATTTGAAATTGACTGTTTGGATAGACACAGATGGCAATGGTGTTTTGGATGGAACAGAAACTTACTTTGTTTCTTCTAGTCAAAGTTTAATTTTGCTTAATGGGGTAATTTCTCAACCGTCATCTGAAGTCAGTCTTTCTGCCGATCAAACAGCCGATATTAAAGTTAAATGGGAAGCTGATCCTGCTCATTTGGGCGGCAATATTTTTCAAAGCGATAGTACTGGTTTCTCGATTACTTTTGACTTCAAACAGAAGTAATCTAGAAATATCTTGAAAAGACTAACGACAAAGTATTTTTATTGGTTTTTGGGAGCGCTGGTTTTGTTTTTATTGACTTCGCTTTTACCCAGCGCTCCTCATAAAATACTTATGGTCACTTCTGGATCAATGGCGCCCGCTATCAGACAAGGAGGTATTATTGTTATTTTGAGAATGGCAGAATACAAAATAGGAGATGTTATAACATTTTTTGAAAAGGAAAATCACCAAAGAAAAATCACTCATCGCATCTTTAACAAAGATGAAAATTTATATACCACCAGAGGCGATGCTAATCCTAGTTCTGATTTAAAAAAAATCAGGCAAGATCAAATCTTGGGAAAAGTTGTTTTGGCAGTCCCTTATCTCGGTTATATTTTTAATCTGACGAGAACTCCGATTGGAATTATTATTCTCTTGTCAATTCCCTGCTTGGTAGTAATTTTTAGTGAGGTTAGAAAAATAAAGTGTCATTCTGAGTAGTTCGATGGATTCGATAAGCTCACCACAGGCAAGCTCACTATAAATTCCACGAAGAATCCCGTGTGCGTCTGTCATTCTGAACCCTTCGAGTTTCTCAGGATAAACTCCGTGAAGAATCCCGAGACTCTTCGGTCGCCTTAGGCGACCTCAAGATGACTATGTTCTTAGGATGACGATGATATAAGTATGTCTAAATATTTCAGTTACCTTTTAATATTGATAGTTGTTATATTTTTTACTAACTTTTCTTTTGCCTTTTTTACCGATGAAGAAACAAAGCAAGCGAATGGTTTTGAGGTGGGAACCTTGGATTTTTCTTTAGACCAAATCGCCACTTCTTCGCTATCCAGCATCACGCCCTCGCAATCAGGACACCTTGATTTAGTTGTTGAAAAAGAGGGCAGTTTAGATTTTCAATATCAAATAAAAACTTCTGATTTATCAGGAGAACTTTGTGATTATTTAAATATCAAGGCGAATCTTGGTGGCGACTTTAAAGAACAAGATTTGCTTTCTGGTTTTTCCTATCAAGCTTCCAGTACTCAAACTTTTAAAGACTGGTCTTTTGAATTTTCTCTTGCTTCCCAAGACGAATCCCTTTTTCAAAAATCTTGCAGCTTTAAATTATTGTTTGAGGCTTGGCAATTAAACTTAGAAAACAATTCTCAGGGCTTCTATAAAAATAGAGAGCTAGAGTTAACGCTTTCTTCGGGAACTTGGAGATCCGGCGTTTTTCTTAATGAATTCCTGCCCAATCCCATCGGATCCGACTCTCTCGTTATGCCCGAGGGGGAATGGGTTGAGCTTTATAATACTAGTGACCAGCCAATTGATGTTGCTGGCTGGCACATCAACGACGAAACCGATCATGCTATCGCTATCACCGCAACCAATACTTTGCCCGCTACAACAATTGTTGGCGCCAAAGATTGGTTGGTTGTTTATTTAAATCATTCTGTTTTAAACAATACTTCTGGCAGCAGCACTCCTGCCGACATTGTTTATTTATACGATAATGCCAATACCTTAATTGATTCTTATAGTTACCACGGCACAAATTGTGAACTATCCCCCACTCCTCAACAAACCAATTCCCTGACAACTTCCTCGACATGTAATACTGTTCTTGCGGTGCCAGAAAATAAATCGTATGCCCGAATTCCTGATGGAACTGGCGCTTGGTACGATCCCGCCCCCACGATGGGAAGCGTTAATAAATTAAATAATGACCAAAATTAAATTGCTAAAATATTTAATCATTGCTTTCCTCTTAATTCCGTCTTTGTTTTTTGCCAAAACAGAACAATTTGGCGATAAGCAGATTTTTATTGATTTTGGCAGCCTGCCTTTTAATCTAAATAATTTAATCCCGGGGAAAAGCGAAACTAAAGAAATTACCATTGATAACCACGAAAATTTTGATATTAGTGTCTATTTGGGAGCCAATAAAATTTCTGAAAAAAAGAATCTCGCTTCAGTTCTTCTCTTGTCTTTTGATAAAGACAAACCGATTTCGCTTTCAGAATTATTTAAAGAAGGTATTTTTGTTGCCAATATTCCGCGAAACTCAAGTAAAAACATTTCCCTTGAAATAGTTTTTCTCCAAAACTCTGGAAATGAATTTCAAGCAGGATCTCTTGGGGCTGATTTTAAAATTAATGTCACTCAGATTGGCGACAGTCATGAAACTTTCGGATCTGTTGTTTTGCCAGGAATTTATAATAGTTCGCCAAATAAAGAAGATTCGCCAATGAATTCACCAGAAAATAATACAAAAAATGAGAACTCTACAAGTTCTCAACCGGAAAATATAATACAGACAGAAAGTATTATTCCTGTATCCCCCTTATCTCCCACATCTTCTCTGTCTCCTTTGTATTATCCCTCGTCCTCATCTTCCACTATTCCTATATATCCCATATCTCCTCTGCATTCCTTGTCTCCCCTTCCCCTTCAGTCCAATTTATTTTCTATCTTGCCACCTGTCATCCTGAATGAAATGAAGGATCTCGTCGACAATAGTAACGAAACAAGGTTTTTTCTTATTCTCCTTTTCTTTATCTTACTTCTTATTCTTCTTTTAATTCTTCTTTGGCAAAAAAGAAGGGAAAGGGAATAAAAAATTTACGGAGGACGGACCTCCGTAAATCATTCTTCCGTCAAAAGAAGTTTGCGCAAGTAAACTTTTTTTATAAATATCTATAAATATCGTGCTTGCCGATAGAGATGAACAGGATATCGCCATTAGTCATCCTCTCAAAGATGATTCTATAATTTCCCGTTATAGATATAGACCAAATGCCTTGAAACTTTACATGTAATTCGTGAAGGCGCAAAGAAGTGTGTAGTGGGTTCTTTCTGAACAACGATTCTTTTTTAATTGCTAAATTAACAATTTCTTTTGGCAGTTTCTTTAATTCTTGCTGAAATTTTTTAGAATAATAAATAGCCTTAATTATCATATAGTTCTGCCATTGATTTAGCAGTAATCGCTTTGCCCTTTTTGTATTCCTGTCTTGACTGTTTAATTGAACTTAACAACTCCTGTTCAGAAATGATTTCCTTGTCCATCTCTACTAATCCTTGAATATATTTACTAACAGAAAAATATCCTCTTTTTCTAGAAAGGGTTTTAACCTCTTTGGCGACATTTTCTGCAAAAGATAAACTTATTACTTGGCGCATATAATTGTAGTTAGTTGATATAATTCTATTGTAATACAACTGTATTAATTAATCAATATTATTTATCCACAACTGTCGTGTTTTAATGTTGTTTAATGTAAAATTGTATCGTTGTGGGTTTTGTTTTGTTAGTTGTCAATCGACTGAATTTTTGATAGGATTAGAAGGAAGACACAAATCGGTCAATAATTTAATCAAATTATGGCTTTTCAACATAAACAGTTGGCGGATGGTGGATGGGTTAAGCTTTCTTTTTTTGAACAGATGGCAAATGTCGGAAGTGAAATCGAAAGAACAATTTCATGGAAAAATAAAAATAATCCTGATTACTCTCGCCAAGCATTTTTCAGAGGACTTGAACTTATAGATTTAACGATTAGCGATGTAAAAAATCAATCGCGACTTAGAGAGATTACAAAAACACGCGAAGCATTAGTGGATTATTTTATTTACGACAACGAGTATCATTCAAACAACAAACAGTGGCAGAATTATTTTAATTATTTTTTGTGGAAAGTAAGAGGAAGCTGAAATAATAATTCAGAAACGCAATCAAAAAACCCCGTATCGTGTGATGCGGGATTTGTTTTTTTCAATTCCTATGAATCGAAGAAAAGGGAGAGGGAGGCTCGTCCTCCCTCTCTGCGCGGGAGGGTACGGTGGGGTACCAATTACCCCTGGCATCCAGCATCCGTGGGTTGCAGGATTGCCACTATCTATATTATCAAAACCGTTCTTTTTGTCAAGATATAAAATGTACGAGGTCGAATCTCGTACATTAGTGAATTGAAGTGGGAAAAATTTATTTTTTCTTAAATGAAAGGGTAATCGCCAAACAGATCAAAAGAATAAATAAGACCAGCCAGAGATAAAGACAACTAAGAATTAGAGTAAGAATTTCTAAAATTAAAATCGTCAGAAGTTCAACAAGAAATATATTTTTATCTTCTTCTTTTCTAAATGATACAAAATAGTTAGTGAAAAAGTTGGCAAATCCAAGCGCAAGGAAAACCCAGATAAAAATAATCAACACATTCGCAAAGTAGAAAGCAAGCGCCAATGCGATATGGACAATAAATAAGGCAACCCAAGAGAAAAGCGAATGTCTTTTATTTTTCTGTCTGTAAGCTTCGTAAATTTTAAAAGCAGGATAGAGAGCGAAGACGAAGATCAGCCACCAAGGAAAACCAGCAAAACACGTTCCGCCAAAACCATTAAGAAGATTCGCGAGACTTGCCAAAAATCCGCCATTTGTTTGAGCAATTTCTTCTGGAGTTGCTTGCCCTGAGCTTGTCGAATGGGTAACTTCCGGTTCAGTTTGTTCTACTACAGGAGTTACGACTTTAACTTCGCCCAACTCCCCTGTCGGACCACCCACCCCGGAAGGTATCGGCTCAACAATCGTCGCTGGGCAAAGAGTCTTAAATGATCTTTCGTTGCCAAAAGCTGTGCCGACGGATCCAGTCATTGAAACTGCTCTATAATAATAAGTTGTGCAAACTCTAAGCCATGGAATATCTACACTGTGCAAAATCACACCTAAGTCATCGCTGGGATTTTTATAGGAATGGGCATAGCCGTAAAGCCCTGGATTATTTTTATTTAAAACATGGCCTTCGTCCTCAGCTGAATAAATAATTGTGCTGTTGGAATTAAGATTGGTTTCCCATATGAAATGGGCAATATCGCCGCCGACGCTTTCGCCTTCATTAAATATATTAAGTTCTGCCACAGGTGGAAGAATCACCGATCCGCCGCCACCGCCACCTGAAGATTCGGTTTTTTCAGTATTATCAGTTGAGCTTGAACACCCTGAATCCTCGGGATAATCAATCTTGCCGTTGTCATCATTATCAACACCGTCATTACATTGATAAGTTACTTGGCAAGTTTTTGAACAGCCATCGCCATCGGTTAAATTGCCGTCATCGCATTTTTCATTATAATTATTATCCAAAACTCCATTTCCGCAGACGGGCAAATAATTGCCAAAGTTTATATTTAATTTATCCTCGCTTTCTCCAAGAGTAAAATTATATGTCGGCGTGCTTGTCGGATAAGTTTGGATAAACGGCATCTTGCTAAAATTAACACCTTCCTTTACTTGATAAGTTCCTGCCGATAAATCTCTGAAAATATAACAACCATTAACATCAGTCGCCGTGGTTGTGCTAGCCGAACCCGATAATAATATGTCCCAACCGGAAAGTGTCACGGTATCGTCTAAAATATTATAATTATAATTTGCATCTAAATATTTACAACCAGAAATAGAACCGAGACTATCACCGCCTCCCCCACCACCGCCGCAACTTGAGTCAACTCTTTGTTCAGCTGGTTTTTGGGTGCAATATGAAAAATTATAAGTGAAAGTAAATTCTCTGTGAGTTGTGTCTGTGCAAGATCCTTGCACTTCCGTCTCAACACAATCACAAGAAGTGTCTGAAATATTCTGTGTTAAATCGGTGCAACCGTCAAGAGTGTTTGTTTGAGTTCTCGTTTGTTGTCTCATTCCATCGGCATAACATTCACCGTCTTGCCAAGTAGAATATTCACAGGTCTCGCCGCCTCCACCGCCACAGCTTGAGTCATCTCTTTGTTCAGCTGGTTTTTGAGTACAGTATGAAAAATTGTAAGTGAAAGTAAATTCTCTGTAAGTTGTGTCCGTGCAAGATCCTGAAACTTCCGTCTCAACACATCCGCAAGCAGCATCATTGGTTGATCGCGAATCTGGATAAGAGCTTCCGTATTGATCTTCGCAAGTTCTTGATTGTTCTCTTGTTCCATCACCTGAACAATCGCCATCTTCCCAAGCGCTACATTCATAATCCGAATTGCAGGATAAATCTTCTTCGGTTTGAGTATAATTTGCTCCGCAATATTCAAAATTATAAGAATAGGTTACGTCCGCTTCAGAAGAATTTTTACATTCTCTTGATAATTCAGAGGCGACACAAGCGCAAGTCGGATCGGATTGGGGATTTTCAAAATCTGAGCCGCAGTAACCGTAATTGTATGTAAAATAATGTTGCCTCAAGCCATCTCCCACACATTCACCTTCTTGATTAGTGTCTGATGACTGACAGCCGCAAGAGCTATCAGTTTCTTGGGACTGATAATCCGTTCCGCAATATCCAAAATTGTAAGTGAAGCTGACATCGGCGTAACCATCGCCTGCGCAAGTTCGATCTGTTTCTGAAGATTGGCAGCCGCAAGTATCATCACTGACTGATCGCGATTCTGGATAAGAAGTTCCATATTGATCCTCGCAAGTTCGGGTTTGCTGTCTCAAGGCATTATCAACACATTCTTCGTCTTGCCAATCGCCGCATTGATATTCAGACCCGCAAGATAAATCTTCTTTAGTCTCGGTATAATCCGCTTCACAAAAATCGTAATTGTATGAATAGGTAACTTCTGCGGAATTATCGCCGACACATTCTCTACCTGATTCTGAAGCAACGCAATTGCAAGTTGCATCGGCTTGAGGTTCTTCGTAATCCGCGCCGCAGTATTCGTAATTGTATGTATAGTAATGCTGTCTCTCGCCATTAGAAACGCACTCGCCTTGTACTCCGGTATCTGACGCTTGACAAGCGCACAAAGAATCTGTTTCATCTTGAGTGTAGTTTTGACCGCATTGATCGTTATTCCAAGCATAAGTAACGCTAGCTTCGCCGTCAGAAGAGCATTCGCGGGAAATTTCTGTTGAACCGATTTGATCGCAATCAATTTGTTCGGTCGTACAAGTCACTGAACAGCCGTCGCCATCAATTAAATTACCATCATCGCATTGTTCGCTACTATCAGTAATGCTGTTTCCGCAAGAAGGTAAATAATTCAAAAAGTCAATATCAGCGATATTGTTATGATTTGAAATAATTAAATTGTCGTAGAGGTTGACGCTCGGACTGGTAAGCGTGAAGTCGCCTTTGTCCAAATTAGGACCTTCGAAGATAGCATAGCTGCCATCGGTCAGTCCAGCGAATTGATAACAACCGTTTTGATCGGTGTCTTGATATAAAGTCGTCGAGGTGCCGGTGGATAAAACCATTTCCCAGCCAGACAATCCTTCTTCGCCATTGTCAAGAGCGCTGTTATTATTTTTGTCTTCGTATTTGCAACCCGAGATTGAACCGTATTGACAAACTTGATAAGCTATTTCATCATAAATTGGCGATAAATCACTGCCATTGGGCACATGGTGATAAGTCGCACCCGTAATCGTCGCAATATTTTGTAACATTGTTTGGTCAATTTGTCCATCGTCACCCAATCCGACGGTAAAGATTTTATAACCAAGACCAGCAGCGATTGTTGCCTGAGATTCAGCATAAGCGACATCCAAGGGATTTTCATTTTGTCCATCGCCGTTGGGTTTGTTTGCCAAGCCATCCGTTAAAAGCACCATCGCTTTTGTCGCCTGCGCTCGGGCTCTCACAGACGATAATTCCTGGATGCCTAATTTGATGGCATCGCCGATATTTGTTGCGCCTGAAGGCGTTAAAGCGTTGACGGCCGTAAGTGTGGAGGCATGATTATTTGAAAGAGTTTTGTCAAGAGTTGCAGTGGTCGCGTAAGACACCAAGGCGCTTTGATCATTTGATTTAAAATTATCCAAAAATGTATCCGCTGCATCTTTGGCATTCTGAATCTTACTTTTAACTGCAGGATAAAATACTGAATTTCTTGGATTTGGAAGATTTTTTGCACTACACCATTCTTGTGTTACATTGTAATCCGTATGAAAAACCCATTGAAAAGTATTAACTACCCATTCCATTCTCCACCATTCGCATTTGCTTTGAGCTGCTCCATCCGCCATACTACCAGACCTGTCCATAATTAAAATCGTATCCGTGTCAACAGAACACATATCATTGGCAAGAGATTTTTCCACCTTAAAAGTATTCAAAACATTCGTTGTTCCAAAACTACAAGTCTGCAAAACGAGCATTAAGATCGTTAAGCTGCTTAATAATATTTTGTTGTATCGTTTTTTAATCATTATACTTTTAAAAATCTCTTGCTTAAATTCGAATTTCTAAATCCGAAACTCGAAACAATGTTTAAATCTTAATTTCATTGTATTTAATTCAAAGCGCAAAGCTTAAAGTGCAAAACCATAACTTAAAACTTATGAGCTACTAAAGTTTTGATTTTTGAACTGTGGCTTTAACTTTTGACTTTTGCCTGCCTGCCGGTAGGCAGGAGTTTTAAACTTACTCTTACGAGAATAGGTTTCTAAAAAACCCTGCGGCTAGTTCCCAATCTTTTTTTTTAAAGACGAATGTCCTTACCGCAAATATCCCAATCAGCACAATTCCAATCGCAATCAAAATCAAACCAACTTTTCCTGGACCGATTGAAGCAAGCGCTGCCAAATACCAAGAGAGATCACGACCAACTTCAAATGCAAATTTATACTCACCTTGTACTACGCCATTTAATAGTGTTTTAATCTGTGCTTGATACATACCATTTTCGTGTCCACTAGTAGGCCATTCAATTAGAGGGATGATTTTTTGGGTAAAAGGAATAACTCCTTCATCTCCTTCTGGATAAGGATAAATCGCGTTAAAAATAACCTGATTATCTTTCAAAATTTTAAAATCAACCGTTGGTTTAATTAAAATATTGCCCTGGTTGCTGTAAATAATTCTCGTTTTTAGTAATTCGTTGCTTGCAATTACATACTTCATGGGGGTTACTAATGCTGTGAATTTAAGAATTTCTTGGTCTGTAATAGTAATGGAAATATCTCTTCCAATCCTCAATCTAATAGAGGCGTTTGATTCTCCTGCTGTTTCGCCTTCTGTTTCTATGGTTGTAATCATTGCTTGTCCTTTATATTCACCGTTGGGCGTATCTTGAGGAATAGTTAATTTTATAACACAACCTATTGTGCTTGTAGCTGGAACTTGAATTGTCGTAATTGGATTAATTGAGTCATCTTTCTTGTAAAACTTCGCCCATTTAGCAATTGCTCCTTCGGCTGATAATTCATAGGTAATAACTTTTGTGTCCGAATTAAGCAATATTAAATCTGCTTGGACTGTCTGTCCCCTTAAAACATCCTTTAAGACAATTGGTTGAGTTACTTGTCCAATTGCACCGGCAAATTGAGGCAAGACAAAAATTGAAGCTAATAGTAATGTAATGGCTAAATAAATCTTTTTCATAGTTTTATTAAAGTGGAAGTCGGTCTTCCTTTGGAAGTCCGCACTTCCTAAATATTGATTATATGTTCAGAGAAGTTTGTCGCCGACGATTCACGATTAACGACTGCGTCCGTCCGTAGTCCCGGTTAAACCGAAACGAAGGAGGATTCGCGGTTAACGGCTACGGTCAGCCACAAGCCTCTCCGGAGAAGGCGCTCATGTCTCATTGAGACAGTGAGAGCCTCCCCCTTCACGAAGGAATTTTTCCGTGCCTATCAAGGCGCTGGAAATCCCCCGCCTATATCATTATCTGTTCAGTTTTCGCAAGGTGAAAGTAGATGATCTACATAAACAGCACCGAGAGTCATCGTACCAGTGAATGTGTCTGATCCAGTAACTGGGAATTTACTCACATTAATTGTGAAATCCATTTCATTCGATGATGAAAGATCCAATTCAGCTAATAATTGTTTCGCTGCAGCATTTGGAGCGTATGGAGCAAATGCGGCATCATTGCCTAATCTTGCACCATAAGACACATTATAGTCTGAGCCAGTCATACCAAGACCCATATCGTTCTGTTGTACCGTCATGGCTAATCGTGTATTTCCTACATTTCTTACAGTAGCGTTATTGGTTCCAACGCTATCCCAAGCTAAATTACCATTGATGGTTTTGGTAGTACCCAACTTAACTGCACCATAAGAGATTTTGTTGAAATCAACTTCGTAAGCAGTTGTAGCAAGATAAGTGAAAGGATGTCCTGATGTTCCGTTGGTTCCATTTTTACCACTCTTATCTTGAGCTAAGACTAATGTTCGATAATCACCTGATGGGTCTTCGTAATCAAGTACTGCTGATCCACAATACACATAAGCAGTGCCCTTCATTAGCTCTCCGTCAGGATTACAGACTTCGGTATAGCTATAACCTGTTTCCCAAGTAATTAAGTTGGAATTAGTAGTACTATTTTGCAATTCGTTGCAAACAAGTGTTATGCCATCAGCCTTAAGAAGCTGGCTCAAAAGAAATTCATTACCATGAGGATTGCCACATCCCCAAGTTGGATGAACTGGTTTTCCCGATATTCCTGTTGGATAATAAATATCAGCATAAACATTATTAATGTCAGTCATGCCATCAGTATCTGTTACAATGGAACAAACTTGAATGGTTTTATCTGAATCATAAATTCCTGATGCCTTAAATTGTGAAGCTGGATCTGTCGAGTCATCACGACCATTAAGTCCTTGTGTCGCGGATGGATACATTTCCCAACTTGCTTTAACAATTGGGTTTGCTCCACTGCCCGAATCCTTCGTTAGTCCAGTATCAATAGCGCCAACGAATGCTGGGCTTACTATCCAGCAAATAGTTGCTAAGATAGTGTAAATTGCTATTACTTTTTTCATTTTTTTAATTTAAGTTATGATTTTGAAATGCAGAAGCCTCCTTTGGTTTCTTCATTCTTTTTTCATAACTAAGATCAATTTAAGTTCTCGATTTTTCAAATCGTATTTCGTATTGCGTATTTCGTACTACGCCCTACGATACGTTGAAAATCAGAGAAAAGGTTAATTAACCTTTCAATAATAAGCTTAGATGTGTGGTCGACCATTTTATGTTTGTCATCCTGATATAATCCTGTCATTCCTGCATAGGCCTGCTTCGACAGCAAGGCGAGCAGGAATCTGTTTTATTTCCTGGATTCCGCATCAAGTGCGGAATGACAGGAAACACTCAGGATGACGCGAAGCTTTAATGTTGTCACACATTTTTAGCTAAGCTTGCGAATTAATTTTCAACTTTCAATAATCAATTATCAACACTAGTGTAAATAATTTTTCCGTTTTTAAGGTTCTGTTCCTTCTCGCTTGGCTGTAGATGTCGGACATCTACACAACGATTTTAAACAAAAAAAACCAATCCTCTCTCGTGTTGGTTTTTAAATGAGCCGTTTGTCCCCCCTACAAACAAAGACAAACAATGCATTTTGTTGTTTCTAACAAATTTTTGTTAGCGATGAAATATATTTCTCCTCTTTCTTTATAACCAATCCTACCAAAAAAACTAGATCATTGTCAAAGAATGCATGGATAGTGATAAACCTGAAAAAGCGCCTATAATCTGTGGATAACTTTTCTAAGATTCTGTGGATAACTCAAACAGAGCTACAATATTATATATATAATAAAATCCGAATATCAAAATCCGAAATACGAAACAATATTTAAATTATAATTCTTAAAATTCATAGACATTAATGGATATTTATCCGCCCCGAGCGGATGATATTTATGGATATGGGTGGATATTTAATTGTAAAAAAAACCAGCACCAGAGCGTAAACCCCGAAGTACAATAATAAACCCCGCACCAGTATCCTGCTGCAGAATAAATTCGCTTCAGGACAAGTAAATACGGTGCGGGGTTATTGATTGCGTATTCCTTCATAAATTCAGGAACGCACTCAATAAAAAAAGGAGAGGGAAACTATTTCCCTCTCCAGCGCACGGCGGGTGGCAGGACGTCCACCAGGAGGACGCCAGGACACCGGGAGTGAGGAGCTACCTTCCTCAATATTTATGTTATCAAAACTTTATTCTATGTCAAGAGGATAAATACCCCGCACCAGTATCCTGCAGCAGAATAAATTCGCTTCAGGACAAGTAAATACGGTGCGGGGTTGTTAACTCTGTAATTTTCATTTCATTCAAAAACAGAGTCAATAAAAAGAGAGGGAAGCCATCTTCCCTCTCCGAACCATTGGAACGTTCCACTATGGAACGTGAGTCAAGAGAGCGCTGGGTATCAACCCAGCATTTTTCTTGTTTCTCGTATATAATACTAACAGAATTTTATTTTATGTCAAGAGGATCCTTCGACTTCGCTCAGGATAAATTCTTCGACCCTTCAACTAAGTTCAGGGCAAACTTCGCTCAGGATAAATTCTTCGACCCTTCAACTAAGTTCAGGGCAAGCTTCGCTCAGGATTGTTATTTGCGTAATCTTCGCTTAACTCAGAAACGCAGATAACAAAAAGGAAGGGAAAGCCATCTTCCCCTTCCGTGTGAATCACCAAGATACTCCCCAATGGAGCGTTATGGAGTCAAGAGAACGCCGAGAATCACCTCTGCGCTCCTGTTTACTATACTAACAGAATTTTACCCATTGTCAAGTTTTAACCAATCCTTAGCAACTGCTATAAAAACGCTTTTTCTATGTCCGTCATTTGCTCCCTATATTTTGTTTCAATATAGTGTCCGATCTTTCTAAGAGCTTTTATTTGAATTTGCCTAATTCTTTCTCGACTAATATCATGCAGAGCTGATATTTCTTTAAGAGTTAATGCTTTTGTCCCATCCATCCCAAATCGCAAGTTAATAATATCCTTCTCTCTATCATCAAGAGTCTCATTTATCGCCTCTTTTATGATTTCTCTTTTTCTCAATGCATTAAATTCATCTTCTTGAGAAGGTTGCTTGCCATCAGCATATTCTTCAAAAGTTTCTCCGTCTTCTCCAAGTTCAACATCCAAAGAAAGTCTTCCGCGAGTAGCAGAGATAATCCCAACAATACTCGCATCGCTCAATCCGTCTTCTTCAAGAATTTCTCCTAAATCTCTTGGATCCTCTTCTCTATCTTTCTCTTGAGAAATTTTCCTTTGAGCCTTGCGAATTGATTCAAGTATATGAGACGGTAGTCTTATGTCTCTACCATGATCCGATATTGCTCTCAAAATCGCTTGCCAAATCCACCATTTCGCGTATGTGGAGAATTTATAGCCTTTATGGCGATCGAATTTCTCGATAGCTTTCATTAAACCAATATTGCCTTCTTGAATCAGATCGAGCATGCTGAGCGTGGGAGAATAATAATGAATGTTTCTTGCGACTGAAACGACTAATCGCAAATTCGCTAGAGCAAATTCTTCTGTTGCCTTTTTGTCTCCGTTGGCAACTCTTTCAGCTAAAGCAAATTCTTGTTCTCTAGTTAAAAGAGGAATTTTGCCAATTTCTTTAAGATAGCTTCTAATTCCTTTTTGCCATTCAAACATTTTTCCCACCTCCGTTAGAAGATTCTTTCGAGTTTACGAGAAATGAAGATTCTTACGTCCCGCCGTAACTTTAGTGAAGGAGGACTTTATTCGTGACCGTAGGACTACATTAAGTTAAAGAACTATTCTAGGTCCCCATATTAACACATTTATAAGAAAAAGCAAGGATTATAAATGCGGTCACTATTCTTTAGTGACCGCTTACCATTTTACACAAGGTATCTTGCTAATTCATGAATACGTTCTCCATATTCTGCTCTGAGATAACATTTAATTTTTTCAAGAGCATTTTTTTCAATCTGTCTGATTCTTTCTCGAGAAAGATGATATTGCTCTGCTACTTCTTGAAGAGTTAGTTCTTTTATGTCTCCCAATCCAAATCGCAAGGTGAGAACATCTATTTCTCTAGAATTAAGAACAGCATTCATCGCCTTTTCTAAGATTTCTTTTTTGCGCAATTTTCTGAGCTCATCTTCTTGAGGATTTTGCTCGCCTAAAACATACTCTTCGGGAGCATCTCCATCATCGCCAATTATGGTCATCAAGGAAATTGCTTCTTGAGAAACAAGAACAATTTTTATGGTATTGGTATCTCCAAATCCATCCTCTTCAATAGGAATCTCTCTTAGGCTTTGTCTTTCAATAGCATCACTGTCATCGCAGCCAATAGATAAATTCAAGCACACAATATTATTATAAGCCCCGAGAGCAGCGATTAGTATCTTACGATTGGTTCCAGCGTGTTTTCTGCAAAAATCTGCCATCGCGCCGTTAGTCATACTAAGTCCTACGTCAGAACTCTCTCTTGTAAATTTGGAAACCAACCGTCTTGCATCCCATGGCAATCTAATATTGTTACTATGTTTTGCTACTGCCACCAAGACCGATTGTCTAATCCACCAAGCGGCATAATTAGCAAATCTACATTCTTTACAAGGATTAAATTTTTCAACCGCCCTAATTAAGCCCAATGTTCCTTCTTGGATCAAGTCAAAATAACTTAAATGAGAATCTCTTACTCTATATCTTTGTACAATTGAAGCAACTAATCCCAGATTAGCTCTAATAAATTTTTCTTTTGCCTCTTTGTCTCCTTGAGCAATTTTTTTAGCCAATTCAATTTCTTCTTCTTTGGTTAAAAGAGGAGTTCTGCTAATTTCTCTGAAATAAGCATAGAGAACTTCTAGTTGTCCAATCATCCCCCCCCTCCTTTGTTAATATTAAAGAACCATGATAACTGCCAACGATACTAGCACATTTTGATTAAAATGCAACCCTCCTACGCACAAGCCTGCCTGCCGGTAGGCAGGGCTTCGGAAGGGCAAGAAAATTAGTCGTTATTCGTTAATCGCGAAATGCGAGGTTTGCGGTTCACGGTTTACGCTTAACGGTTAACAGGTTTACATTTGACTTTCCTTCTTTTTGTTTTATAATGAAAGAGTTGCAAGTGTAGTCCCGCCTGCCTGCCGGTAGGCAGGGCAAGCCGGGGTCTAACCCTTCGACAAGCTCAGGGTAAAGAGCTTCTAATTTCACTGTCATTCAGCAAGAATCTCTAAGAGAGGTGAAAACATGAAGACGCAGGATAAGAATGATCAGTTTTTGCGAGAGTTTATTTATAAAGTTCTTTTTCCGTCATTGATTATAGAAACGGTTCTTTTGGTTATCATACTTCAATTTACAGGTTTTTCAGGGAAAATGATTACGACAATCGGCTTCGGTCTTCTGTTAAATCTAGCCGCTGCGATGTACATTACATTCGATCTTGCTATCTATTTACTTACGAAGGAAAACTACACCAATAAAACGATTCTTGGAGGAACAGTTGTCCTTGTTTCGCCATTTCTCGGCCTAGCAATTCCCGTCGCAATCAGCGTTTTCTTCGCAAGATACTTTTTTAAGTTTAAGTTTCGTTCTTTTCTAAAGACGCTTTGATTAACTTATCCACAATATCTCTTGACAGAGGCTAGGTGTTTGGTACAATAAAGAAGCACCGTTGTCGAACCTCCTTTGCGGAGTGCTCGGGGCGTCTCGCTACATGGCAAGCGGGACCAGAGAGGGAAGAAAGCTTCCCTCTCCTTTTTGTTATTGAGTGCGTTCCTGAATTTATGAAGGAATACGCAATCACAACCCCGCACCGTATTTACTTGTCCTGAAGCGAATTTATTCTGCTGCAGGATACTGGTGCGGGGTTTCAGGGATAATTGTTTTTATACTGGTGCGTAGGAGGGTTGCTTTTTTATAAAAATATGTTAGTATTGTTGGCAAGTATTGTTCTTTAATAATGAAAATACAGTCTAGTGTTAAAAAATTATTACCCTTCTACGCTCCGCCTGCCTGCCGGTAGGCAGGGTAGGCAGGGCAAGCCGAAGCTACGGAAGGGCTTAAGAATTTCTACTCTTCATTACATTCAGAAGGAAATTCTAAAGGAGGATGTTCAATGCCACTAGCGACGATTGAGAGTCATGTCCAGATGCCAGAAAAAAGCTTGTTCACAGAAATTCAAAGAAAAGAAGAACAATTAGAACTAGCCAAAAAGGCCAGAAATGGCGATAAAGAAGCTTGTGCACGCTTAGTTTTAAGCATGACCAAGCTAATCCTTAAGAGAATTTTCGTAAAGATCCAAACCTTTAATGACGAAGAAACTATTGCTGATTTACTTCATGACTGTTATTTAGTTTTGCTTCGTGTTTTTTACGATTCATCGGCAAAATTCGACTCAACAAAAGGCAGCAAACCATCAACTTACGCAGTTTGGTGGATTGACGATACGATTGGGAGAAAACTTCACGATATATCCTCTCCTATTAGATTGCCTCAAAATATTAAGTGGTCAATCGTCAAATTCGCAAGAGAACATCCCGACGCAAGACTCAATAGTAATACCGAAATAGCGATAGTAGATTTTGCTAGAAAGAATAAGATTAATCCCAAAACTTTAATCGCCGCTCTTGGAGTTTTTGATGTGCTGTCTTTAGACACGCCCATTAAAAGTGACCCTGATGAGACCGCTGAAGTTAATGGTATTATTGATGAAACTTTTTCTCCAGAAAAAGTTGTCGGAGAAGAGATCAGAAACAGTTCTATAAGAAGGCTTATTTCTGAAGCGATGGTCTTGGGTCTTTCTCAAAGGGAAGCAGCCGTCCTAAGGGCGCGTTACGGAATGAATCCTTCAAGAGAAGAACAAGGATTCGAGGAAATAGGCAGACAGCATGGGATTTCTGGCGAAAGAGCTCGTCAGATTGAAAAAGAATCGCTTGAAAAGATTAGAATGTGGCTTGAAGCTCATCCAAAGTACAGCCGTTTACTGGGACAGCTGGAAGCAGCAACATGCTCCTGAACATAGGTTCAGGAGTTTTTTATTGATATTTATTTTTGTTGTGATAGTATAGTAATATGTCAATCGGAAAATCAATAGGAGGGAAAGATGATTGAAAGAGTGATCTTCGGACTAAAGATATTTGAAATCGCGGCATTGCTTGTTGTAGTCGTTTGCGCCAGCGTAGCTGCAAAACTACATTTTGAGAGATATAGAGAACTTAGAAAGCTAGAAAAAAGTAAGTAAAAAATACTAGCGGAGACAAGGTCTCCGCTTTTTTAATCGCGATAAAAAAATGAGTCATCCTGAATGAAATGAAGGATCCCGAGATTCTTCGCTAATACTCAGAATGACCCTCCTACGCCAAGCCTGCCTGACGACAGTCAAGACTCCGGACGGGCAAGCAAGATTTTAATATTTTAAATCTTTAAATTTTACCTCGCCAACTTTTTTGGAAACTAAAGTTTCTTTTTCTATTTGAGAAAAGGTTGATTCGTAAGTTGGACAAGTAATATCATAAAAAACACCGATGGGGATCTTTTTGGTTTCTTCTGCTTTTTCAAAAGCTTTTATTTTATCTTTGGCGTCATAGTCTTTTTCTTCTTCAAGCTTATAAACTCGTTTTCTGAAATAATCCAGCGTTTGAACCTTATTGAAAGTAACGCATTGCTGCAAAACGTCAACATGAGAAAAACCTTTGTGCTTGATGGCTTTTTTTATGGTTTCTTTTAGATGCTCAAGGTCGCCGGCAAAACCTCGAGCCACAAAACTTGCGCCCGAAGAAATCGCTAAACTAATTGGGTTGAGCGGTTTTTTTACTTCTCCCCAAGGAGTCGTTTTTGTTTCATAGCCTTTTTCTGAAGTCGGAGAAGATTGGCCAGTCGTTAAAGAATAGGAATGATTATTACAAACAATATGGGTAATATTAATATTTGATCGAGCCGTGTGAATCAAATGATTAGTGCCTTCGCCATAAGCGTCGCCATCGCCCGTAATTGCCAAAACCGTCAGTCCATGATTGGCTAATTTTGCGCCCAAAGCGATTGGCAAACTTCTTCCATGAAGAGAATGAAAAGCATAAGCCTTGATATTATTGACCATATTTCCTGCGCAACCAATGCCATAAGTAATAATAATTTTATGAGAGGGAATTTCCAATTCGGCTAAAGCCATTTTGACTGCCTGCCAAATAACAAAATCACCACAACCGGGACACCATGTCGGTTGACGGGTAGTATTATAATTTTCCGGTTTTAATTTTTCTTCCATAAGATTTTTTTTATGTTTGCTAGGGGTAATTTTTTTAGATAAGCAACAATTTCTTCAGGCCAGAAAGGACGACCATCATATTTCAAAAGCTTATCTTGAATACCAATGCCCGTTTCTTGGCGAATCAATTTGCCAAATTGCCCCGACTGATTGCATTCTATCAAAATCAATTTTTTCGATTTCCTTAATATTTTCTCTGCTCCTTGAGGGAAAGGATAGATGTCGGTGAAATGAAGATAATTGATTGATTTTTTTGTGATAGGCGAGGAGTAATTGATTGAGTCGAGCGCATCAAGAATCGGCCCTTTATTTGATCCCCAGCTGACAATCGTAATATCGGCATCTTTTTTGCCAAACATAATGGGCAGTCTTATTTCTTTTTTTATGCCATTGATTTTTTTAGCGCGCTTATCCATTTGCACAATTCTATCATCGCCATAGGCCTCAACGGAAAAACTAAATTCGTTATGTTCATCGCTATTGGCAATGTGCTCCCCTTTTTCTGCGCCAGGAAAAACCCTGGAAGAAATGCCATCTTTGGTATTTTCGTAGCGTTTATAGTTTTCACCAATTTTCTCTAAAATCTTTCCCCTTTCAATTGCCATTTTTATTTCACTAAGTTTTTTTGAAGAAACCGTGTATTGGCTTTCTCCTAAAAATTTATCACTTAAGACAATGACAGGAATCTGAAACTTTTCTGAAAAATTGAGCGCCCTCCAAGCCAATTCATAAGCTTCTTCGGGATCTCCTGCCGCCAGCACGACTTTTGGAAAATCTCCGTGTCCAGCATTTAAAACAAAACTTAAATCTCCCTGATCTGTCCAAGTGGGTAGTCCAGTCGCCGGCGCTGGTCTCATAACTTCTGCGATTACAATCGGTATTTCTGTCATGCCCGACAAAGAAATCGCTTCATTCATTAAAGCAAATCCCCCACCAGAAGTCGTAATCATTGATCTTGCGCCCGCAAAAGAAGCGCCAAGAGCTTCGTGAATTACGCCGATTTCATCTTCGCCTTGATGAACAACCATATCATAATCTCGTTCATGGGCAATTAAGTATTGAAAAAGTCCCGTTGATGGGGTCATTGGATAGGAAGCAAAAAACTTGCAACCGCCGACAACAGCGCCCATCGCCATGGTCGTATTACCAGTAATTAAAACATGTTTTTTGTCAATAACATCTTTATCAAAAAATTCATTGGGCGTGACTTTATAATGATTGATAACATAATGAAAACCCAAATCAACTGCTCTTATATTTTGCCTGATCATCTCTTCTTCTTTTCCCGAAAAAGACTCTTTGACAATTTCTTTCAGTTCTTTTGCGTCTGTTCCAAAAAACGCCAAGCTTGCTCCCAAGGCGACAGTATTTCTTAAAAGCAGGTTGCCTGCTTCTTTGGCAAGATCGCTAAAAGGCACATTAAAAGTGTGTTTTCTAGGGATTTTTCTTTTATTGGTAACTGTGGACGCATCATAAATCATCATGCCTCTTTCGCGAAGATGTTCGTGATCTACTTTTATTGTTTCTTCATCAAGCGCCACCAAAAAACTTACTTTGTCTGAAGCAGATCTGACGGGCTGATCAGAAATATCAACTTGGACAGTATTGTGACCACCGCGAATTAAAGAAGGATATTCAGAATAACAAAAAACATAAAGACCTTTTTTAAGAAAAGCTTTTGCAAAAATTTCACCGGCACTTTTTATGCCATATCCTGCTGGTCCGCCAATTTTCCAAGAATACCTCATGTGTTTAAACTCAAAACTCAAATCTTAGAACTCAAAACACCTGTCTGCCGACAGGCAGGAAAACTTAAAACTATTAAACTATTTAGCTTTGAATTTTGAGTTGTAGTTTTGAGTTTTGAACTTTGCGCTTTGAGTTTATAAAGAATTATTAATTGCGATTTGCAAGACATCTTTTCGCTTCTTTGGCAATAGCAATATTTTCTCCGCTTGGAATTGCAAAAACAGGAACACCTTTAAGAATCTCCAATCCATTGACAATTTCATTGCGCGTTGTTTCTATTCCTGATCCAATGCTTCCTGTAAAAACAATCGCATCGATATTTCCGAGAATCGCAAAATAAGCACCAATATATTTTTTAATATGATAAACAAAAACATCAAAAGCTAGTTTCGCTTTCCGGTCGCCTCCTTCTCGTGCCTTTAAAACATCCCTGAAATCAACAAACCCAGATAGTGCCTTAACACCAGATTCCTTATTTAAAAGATCATCCAACCGATCAATAGATAACCCGTCTTCTCTTATTAATTTTAAAATTATTCCCGCATCAATATCGCCACATCTCGTTCCCATAACTAATCCCTCAAGCGGAGTAAAGCCCATTGAAGTATCAATCGCTTTGCCATTCTTTATGGCAGTAATTGAACTCCCGCCTCCCAAATGAATAGTAATTAAATTGCATTCTTCTATGGCCTTTCCCGTGTGTTGTGCCGCTTCCTCGGCGACATATTGGTGGGAAATACCATGAAAACCATATTTTTGGATGCCATCATTATAATACTTCAGGGGAAGCGCGTAGGTTTTGGCAACTTCCGGCAAGTCTTTGTAAAAAGCCGTATCAAAAACGGCAAAATTAGGAATTCCTGTCAATAATTTAAGACTCGCTTTTATTCCCTGAACATTATAGGGGTTATGAAGCGGCGCAAGAGGATTATATTTTTCAAGATTTAAAATATTTTCGTTTTTAATCTCCGTTGTCTGGACAAATTCCCTGCCACCATGAACAACTCGATGACCAATAGATTTTATTTCACTAGTATCGCCAATTTGTTCAAGCGCTAATTTCAATTTCTCTTCAATGCTGATATCGAGCAAATCATTGTTTCCTTTTTTAAGCGACACTAAATCTTCATCAAATAACTCCCATTTGAAAGTGAATGATCCGATATTTAAAACTAAAATTTTCACAGAATTATTTCTCCTTCTTCTTCACAAGTTTTACCAAGCCCGCAAGCATTAGCTTCGTCGGTATCAATATGAAAAACTAAGTCAAAACCTTCGCCAACCCGAGCAATAACATTATCAAAAACCAATCCCCTCTCGCCTTCTATTTTTATTTTACAAATCTTGCCATCCTCAATACCCAGTTCACTTGCCTGTTCCTTTGATAGATGCAAGTGCCTTTTGGCAATAATGACAGGTGTTTGAATGGCGCCATTGGGTCCAAGAACATTGACTCTGGGTACAGACTTGATATCGCCGGATAACTTAAGAGATGTGTCAATGCCAAGTTTAATAGTATCCGTTATAGAAAGTTCTACCTGAGAATAGGCTCTTTCAGGACCAATAATGCGCAGCTCAAGTTCACCTTTTTCTGTTTTAACGCTGACAGTTTCTTGGGAAGCAAAATCATCGGCTTGAGAAAGCTTATTTCGCTGCCTAAGCTGATAATTTTCTCCAAATAAAACATTAATGTCTTGTCTGGTGAAATGAATGTGGCGAGCCGAAACTTCAATTTTAATTAACATGAAAATAACTTAAAGCTTAAATGTTAAAGGTCAAAGCCATAGCTTAGAGTTCAAAGCTCAAAATTCAAAGCTAAATAGTTTAATGGTTTTAAGTTTTTGTTTTGAGTTTTAAGATTTGAGCTTTGAGTTATCATGACTAATTTACAATTTTACCAAATTTTATATCCTGTCGCAATCAAAACTGGGGAAAACAAAAAACCCTCCTTCGCTAAAGCTACGGACGGGTTATTGATTGCGTAGTCTTCGTTACACTCAGAAACGCACTCAATTAAAAACACCCTGTACCACGCTGAATACAGGGTTCGCTGATTGTTACTCAATTTGCGTAACGATGGGAACTGCGTTTCCATTTATAAAGATTCTAAGTCCCTTCACTCCCGATGCTTTTAACAAAGGCTCAAGAAATTTGATGTAGTCATTTGGGAAGTTATCAAGATTCTGGGAAAGCCCTCTTGTTTCGTACAAGAAAGTCAGTCGCCTGATATACGCCTCAAGAGTGTCCCCATGAGAAATAATTCTCTCATATTGCGCCATGATTGATTCGTCGTCTTCTCCCGGAACAACCGTAATCTCAAGATGTAGCTTAGCAATCGCTGGGTCAATAATGACTCTGAATGTTTGCGAGTAAATAGGAATGGATTTCAAAAATCCACTTTCATAAGCCTTGGCTTCCTCAGACCATCTCAAAATATGCGTGTTTGTTCCGTAGTGAGTGATAAGATTATTCCGAGTATCAACTACCGGTCCAGAAATATAAACTGTCGAAGCCAAGAAAAAGATTAGGGTTCCTATAACACCTATGATTACAGATGAAAATATCTTTCCAAAGCTATCGCCGAAATGTTGAGACTTACCCACTGCCCAATTAATAATCAGCCAAGAAATCACACAAATACCAACTCCCACAAGAATTGCTCCCAACCATGGACTCATTTTGTCCCTCCTTTGTTAGTTCTTTCTTTTTGAGTCATAGACGAAAAATAGAAAAACTTACATCTCGCCGTAGTCTTGAGTCCATTTATGGAAATGAAATGAATCTATCGAAAGACGTAGGCGGATTACATTATTTTGATTTTTCCAAGAACTACTCACCATTCTATAATAATTGTGGTAAATGTCAATGGTTCCTGCCTGCCCTGACTGCCGTCAGGCAGGAGACAGACAACATTACAACCCTACCCTCCTTCGCCTTTAGGCTTCGAACGGGCAAGCAACGAAACAAAAAAAAATGAGTCATCCTGACCCCGTACCGTAAGGCATAGGGGAAGGATCCCGAATTATCGCTCTTAAACACGAGATTCTTCGTGGAATTTATGGTGAGCTCGTCGAACCACTCAGAATGACTCTTGTTATAAGTTTACTCCGAAAAAATAGAACCAACCACTCAGAATGACATTCGCACAAATAAAACAAAAGAGGGTCGAAGATTCTTTTTCGACCCCTGGACTTTTCGGATCTATTTATTCCTTTCGCCTCTTGAAAATCATGATTGAGACTAAGGAATAAATATTAAACCTATTCCAACAACAGTCTCAACAGCGGCCATCTTGAAGAGCAGTTTTGCAGAAGAATCCTTACTACCTTCCCATGCTTCGCTAATACCCAAGAAAAACGCCGCTAAAGCAGATAAGAAAAATACGACACTCCACCCAATCATAGCTCCTCCTTTATTCCTACTCCTATTATACTACTAAAATTCTAAAAAGTCAATCTTTTGTGTCATTTTACCACAAAAACAAAAGGACCTCTTGCGAGGTCTTTTGTTTTGTAAGGTACAATTCTAATTAATTTTTAGAATTCTCTTTTGAAAGCTGGTCTCTCTTTTGGAGGCCTTGCTTCATCAATCTTTAAGGCGCGACCGTCTAATTCTTTGCCATTAAGCATTTCGATGGCTTTCTTTGCTTCCTCGTCTGATGCCATTTCAACAAAACCGAATCCCTTTGATCTGCCTGACATGCGATCCATGATCACAGCAGCAGATTCAACGGTACCAGCTTGTGAGAAATGCTCTTCCAAACTCTTGTCTGTAGTGTTGTAGGAAAGATTTCCTACATAAAGCTTTTTGTTCATTGTAATTGAAACTTGTGTTAGTTAAATTTATCGACCTACTCTCAGATAACCTTAACTAAGTTGTCCCTTTTACGGGAAAAAGCTTTAGCAGAGGGGTTCAGAGAGCACGACATCTGTTTTTCATGTTTTACAACACAAAAAACAATGTATGACAATTATACTCTTATTTCAGGTAGAGTCAATAGATAAATGTCCACAACATAAAAAAAGGGGCATAATGCCTCAAATAACGAAAAATATGGATAGAATTACAAGTCAACCTCTAATAATATAGGACAATGATCAGAACCGTAAATATTATCCAAAACATCGGCAACTTTTACATTTTTTAAGAATGATTTTTGAACGAAGAAATAATCAATGCGCCAACCAATCCCCCTGTCTCTAGCGCCAAATCTGTAAGTCCACCAAGTATATTTTATATCCTTGGGATGAAAATGGCGAAAAGTATCAATAAAGCCCTCCTTAGTCAGCTCATCAACAAAACTTCTTTCCTCAATTGTAAAACCGGCATTTCTTTCGTTTTCTTTGGGATTTTTTAAATCAATCTCCTTGTGCGCAACATTGAAATCGCCCGTTAAAATGATTGGTTTGTCTTTAAATTGTTTTATAAATTTTAGATAGGCTTCGTTGAATTCTTGCTTGAAATCAAGGCGCGCCAATTCTCGTTGAGTGTGAGGAAAGTAAGTATTTGAAAGATAAAAATCTTCACATTCCAAGACTAAAAATCTTCCTTCACTATCAAATTTATCAATACCAATTTTGTCTATAACTTTAAGCGGTTTTATTTTCGTTAAAATTGCCACGCCCGCATACCCCTTTTTTTGAGCTTGCGAGTGATATAAATAATAACCAGAAATATTTTTTATTTCAGGCGGAAAATCGTCGTCATGAGCTTTAGTTTCTTGCAAACACAAAATATCCGGCTTTTCTTTTGAAAACCAATCCATAAAACCGTTCCTGACTGCCGCCCTGATCCCATTCACATTCCAAGAATAAATTTTAAAGTATTTCATATAATTAGATTTTATCAAAGTCTTGGTAAAACAAAAAGGGTCGCCCTAGGCGACCCCGTTTTCTATTAATCTATACGACAGCAGGTCTTAAACCTATTCCATCATCTGAAGATGAATCGTAATGGCGATATCCCCTTGAAACAACAGGAGGAACAAGAGCATTAATCAGCTTCTTAACAGGACTTTTCCCCAGCACATTTCCAACATTCATACACCCAAACATAGGCGCTGTCTCTCTCAATCGTCTAGCAATTTCAATGATAGCATCTTCTTCTGTGAAACTTTCTATGTACTTTACATCGCCTACGCTTTTAGGAACTTTCACTCCCTGAATCTCAAGGTACCCGATAAAAATATCTACCACTAATTGGCTTACATCACTATTAATCCCTGCAAACGGAAAACTAGCAGTCAATATGCGATTCTTGGCATCTTTATTGGTAAATCGATGATCCTGTTTAACGATAGCGATGATTTTTCCCCTGTGTCGCTTCAAAAGACCCAAAAGAATTCCAGCCAATTTTCGCCTCTCCATGCGTCTTTTGTCCATAAATCGTTCCGCCTCCTCTATTTATGGTTTTTTAAAACCAATTTATCCCACAAAGCTTTAATCTCAGCAACCATATCATATAATTCCCCTCGGAAGAGTACAGCTCCGTCGAACTTTTCTGGCTCCGCTAAGACTCTCGGAGGAGAACCTTCTCGCCAACTCGTAAGAAGGACCACGGGAAAATCAGAACGCCATTCCTTGATTCTTCGAAGCAGGACTACTCCTGCCGCAAATCCATTACGTACAAGGTGTTTCTCGTCTTCATGAACAAGGGAAACATCACCAATGTTAAACGATAAATCAGTGCAAACCATTTTCTCCTCGGCCCTTCCACTTTTTAGATGTTCTAATGCCTCTACGCCTGAGCGCGCTGTTCTTGTTCTTAATCCTTCCTGTTCTTCCAAAACTTCCAATAAGGTCTTTAAATAAAACGCTTCCCCGGTAACAACCAAAATCTCTGCCATTCTTCCTCCTTTGGATTTCTTATGAACTTTGGCAACAAGCCGCCAAAAGACAAATTTTTGTTTTTACGGTACTATGTCTATATCTATCACATTAAAACACCAATGTCAATAAATTAAGGTAATTGAAAATATTTGGAAGTGAGACTTCCAAATATTTATCTATTCAATCTTTCGACTTGATTATTGAATACTTCGCAGAAAACTAACATATGTGTGGGAGGCTGAGCCTCCCACATATCTCGTTTTTTTTATTGAATTGTTTAAACCATTGCCAGTTGTAGAAAATCGGAGGCTGAGCCTCCGATTTTTGTAAAAATTTATTTATTTTCTTTTATTGTGTATAAGTACCTTATTGACAAATGATTTTATTAAAGTATAATGATAATAGAAGTAGTAAGTCCCAACTGACGCTATTCTGAGGTATCGAGTAATCGAACCGTTGAAGATTAGAGCACGAGCAGTTGGGCTACTTTTTTTTATAAGGGGATAGTGGATTGCTCACTATCTTTTTTAATTTTGGCTCAATCATCTTAAACCAAGTTTGATTTTCCTGAAGTAACTGATAAAATACACCGCAAAATTGATCGGCCAATTGAAGCGTCAGGAATTTTTCAGAATCTTCAAAAGATATGGAAAATTTCTTTCCGGAATACTTATCTTCCAATCCCTTTTTTAATGTATTGATGATTTCTCCCTTTTTTATCTTTCCTGGCCTAAAAGAATCCATCGTTACAATAACAATTTTATCATCAAAATAATTCCACTCATTCAACAAAAGATAGTTTAAAAGATCTAAATAAAGCTTATCGTATAAAAGCTTCTCTTTATGAAAATAATCTTTGGACAATTGGTTTTTAAGTTGGTAAATCGCATAAATCTGAATATCGGTTTTTTTCAGTTCTAAAAATAATTTTGGTTTCAACGCACGATTCCCTAAAGGATTTGTGCTTTTTATTTCCTGATTGATAAACTTTTTCGGAAGCGTGTGTTTTTTTGATCCGCTTATAAATATTCGCAATTTCTTTTGGATTTTTAGTGGCAAATCCCGCAATAATCAAAAATTGGTTTTTCTCTCCCTTTCTCAGGTTGAATGATTCGTCAAGATAAATATACATTGGAATTTAAGTGTTGGATTTCAACCCCAATTTAATTTTACTCCCTGCTAATTGTCCGCAAGCGCCTTTGATGTCGCGGCCAAAACGAAAACGCTGAGTAACATTGACGCCTTCTCTTTCCAAAATTTCCCTAAACCTCATTACTCTTTCACTTGGCGATGGCTTAAAGATTCCCACAGAATTGCAGGGAATCAAATTAACCATATAAAGTGGCTTACGCATAAGCTTGGCTAAATCATAAGCCAAGTCATCGCTATCGTTTACGCCGTCAATTAACAAATATTCAAACATAACTTTTCTCGATGTTTTTTCAATATATCTATCAACCGCTTCGAAAATATTTTGGAGCGGATATTTTTTATTAATCGGCATCAAGCTATTTCTTAATTCGTCATTGGGCGCATGAAGAGAAATTGCTAAATTAACTTGAAGGTTTTCTCCAGAAAATTTTTCTATCCCTTCGGTAATCCCAGCCGTTGAAACAGAAATGTGCCTAGCGCCAATATTGAAAACATCCTCACTATTTAAAAGCCTGATCGCTTCCATGACGTTATCGTAATTTAAAAAGGGTTCGCCCATTCCCATAAAAACAATATTGCTAATTCTGTTTCCATCTCCAGTTTTTTCTAAAAATCTTGCAAAAGTCAAAACTTGCATGACAATTTCCCAAGAAGAAAGATTCCTTTTAAAACCCATTTGACCCGTCGCGCAAAACTCGCAATTTAAGGGACAACCAACCTGACAAGAAACACAAACAGTTCGGCGATTATCTCGATGGCGCATCAAGACAGTTTCGATTTTTAAATCATCTTCAAGAGAAATAAGCGCTTTGGTGGTTTTTTCATCAACCGAGTCAAAAAATTCCGATTTGATTTCAAGCGGAAATTCTTTTGCCAATTTTTCACGAAGTGATGCTGGCAAAGCAGTTGCTTCCTGCCAATTAGAAATTAAATCAGAAAAAATCACTTTATAACATTGCGTTAAACGATACTTTGGCTGGCTATTTAAAATTTCTTCAAGTTTTTTCATATTTATATAATCTTATTCTAACAAAAAAAAGAGAGGCGCGCTACTTCGCCGCCTCTCGAACTTTTTCAACCAAGGGTTCGCCGGTGACTGGATCGAGCCGCTCCGCCAGATTGCCCTCAACGAGAGCATCGATGACATCCTGTGTGTAATCCTCGTCAATCACCAACAGAAGATCGCCTCTGAGTCTTGAGCCGATGAACCACCCGTTTGGGAAGTTCCAAATATCGCACCAGCGCATTTCCTTTCCCTGTCTGGGATTCCACCCACCGTACTGAAGATGGAAACTGGAATGTCGCTCTCTCAGAACATCATTCCACTCCTGAACGAATTCTCGTTCTGTGAGATTCGGATTGCGTGGCTTAAACAAAGCTCTCTTTCTCATCATACCCCCTGTTAGAGATTCTTGTCGAACGTAGTAAGACTAGAAGCTCTTACACCCCGCACCGTGCTATGCTCTGGTGCGGGGCTTCATTTAGTTTTCTTTATTTAAATCCCAACCTCTCTCTACTATCTATTATAGCATATTTAACATAAAAAATCAACTGTTTTCATGATTTTGTGAAAAAAGTTGACAGAAAATGTCCTATTTGTAAATTTGATGATATGCCCAAATAAATGCACCAATGCTCCAAGCGAAATCTCTTTCAGATTTGTAAAAAAGCCGCTGAATGGGCCTGCCTCTTTTATCGTAAATCTCGCAAAAACTGCCATAACCCAAAGCGATTTTTGCAATTGTTGCTAGATTTTCAATCGCTTCTTCTCTCATGCCAACTTTATTTTTTGCAATCGCATCTGCCGCTCCCAACCAGAGCCAGCATAAGCCATTATGATAATCTGACATGCCAAATAATCGCAATAAAATTGATGAGGCAACTCTTTTAGGATAGTTAGGAACATTGGTCAGGCTGGGAACATAGCGATTGATGCCAAAATTTTCAAGAGTGATTTCTATTTGTCTTGATTGTTCCGGATTGGCAATACCCCAAATAATTGCCAAGACATTGCCATCGGTTGAAAAATGATTGTAGCGTTTTTTGCTTATCCAATCAATGAAATAGTGAGAATTCCAGAAAAGCTTGAGAATATATTTTTTTAGATTGTCAGCTTTTTTTTCGTAATAACTGCTTTTTTTGTAATTTCCCAGAAGAAGAAACATTTCGGAAAGGCATTTAAGGGCATGGCAATAGCAAATGTTGGTGTAGAGAACTTTGCCGCTTTTTTTTATATTGTCAGCCCAAGTTGAGTAATAATCCTCTTCGATGAGCGGGTCGGTGTCGGCGTTTTGGGTCATATACCAACGAATGCTTTTTTCCAACTTTTCAATGTTTTCTCTTAAGAAGCTGATTTTTCTAGTTTTGCGCAAATATTCTCTGAATAAAATAACGATTAAAGAATTTTGGTCGGTGGGACTTTTGTCAAATCTTTTATCTTCTTTATAATGGGGCTTGCTTTTACCTAAGACGTTAAAACCAAGAGCGCGGATTGCTAAAAACAATCTTGAATCGCCAATGCGGAAAGGTAAAAGCCCGTTGGATTTTTGATAGCTAAGGTAATGTTCAAGAGTTTTTTTGACAATTTCATCGTCGCCGATTTCTAGCGCCCCAAAACAAGCAAAAACATTGTCTCTCGCCCAATAATCAATAAAATGATTTCTGCCAGTTATAATCCCTTCGCCAGTATAAAGTTTGCGAAGGCTTTGAACTGCTAGTTCGTAAGCTTTTTTTATTGTTTCTCGTTGAGTCATAATTATATTATACAAAATGATTGGTCATTTGTCTTGAGTATAATTGGCGCAAAAAAAACGACCTAGTGGCCGCAAAGAGTTTTGTGTTATAAGTTCGTAAATTATACTTCGATCTTTGAGAAAAGATAAGCACCCAAAACAAGAATCAATCCTGTAAGAATGCTTAAGACGAGAAAGTCAGTAGCTAAGCCGAATTGTGAAACGCCGATAAGAGTACCGCGTAATCCATCAACACCGTAAGTCAAAGGATCAATTTTAGCAATTATTTCCAACGCTTTTGGCGCTCCTTGAAGAGGGAAAAGCGCGCCTGAAAGGAAAAAGAGGGGCATGACGAGAAAATTCATAATGAGTTGGAAACCTTGCATATCTTTTAGGATTGAAGCGATTGCCGTGCCGATCGCGGTAAAAAGAAGAGCGATTAAAAATGTGAAAACGATTGCCAATGGAAGAAGAAGCAAATTTTGCGGCCTAAATCCAATCAAGAAAGCAAGAAAGAGGATAATAAGACCTTGAAGAAGAGCGACAGTTGCTCCGCCTAATGTGCGTCCGATCATGATTTTAAGACGCGATGTTGGAGCAACGAGAGTTTCTTTCAAAAATCCGAATTGCCGATCCCAGATGATTTCGATGCCAGAAAAAAGCGCAGTAAAAATAATGCCCATCGCAATCACTCCCGGAGCGAGAAATTGAATATAATTACCTCCGCCGGCTTTCTCGTACATTTGATTCATGCCAAAACCAAGCGCTACCAAAAAAAGAATTGGCTGTCCTAAAGATCCAATGATTCGCGCCTTGGATCGGAAATATCTTTTTAATTGTCTAAGCCAGAGAATATAAATCGTGTTCATGGTGTTTTATTAACGGCTTCGGTGCATTGCCCTCATTGCCCTTAAATTATCCATAAATCCTGCTTCTTCATCGCGGATAGTACTACCTGTCAATGCTAAGAAAGCATCTTCAAGCGATGATGTTTTGGTTTTTTCTTTTAGTTCTTTCGATGTTCCCTCGGCAATAATTTTGCCATGATCAATAATAGCAATTTTTTGCGCTACCCTTTCCGCTTCTTCCATGTAATGTGTTGTGAAGAAAATTGTCATTTGCTCGCTTTTGCTTAATTCTTTTATATAATTCCAAATGTGATTGCGGGTTTGCGGATCTAGTCCCAATGTCGGTTCGTCCAAAAAGAGAATTTTGGGATGATGGATTAATCCTCGCGCTACTTCAAGCCTTCGCTTCATACCTCCGGAAAATTTCTTAACAAGATCGTTTCTGCGATCCCAAAGTTCAACGAACTTTAAGAGATGCTCAATGCGCTCACGACGAATCTTCTTGGGAACTCGATAAAGAACGCCATGAAATTCCATATTTTCGTAGGCAGTTAATTCATCATCCAAACTCGGATCCTGAAAAACAATTCCGAAAGATGCTCTGACTTCATATTTTTCTCTGATCGGATCAAAACCGTTCAAGCTGATTTTTCCAGTTGTTGGATGAAGAAGAGTGGTAAGAATTTTTATTGTCGTGGTTTTACCGGCGCCATTGGGTCCTAGAAAAGCAAAAATTTCTCCCTTTTTGACGGAGAATGATATGTCGTCAACGGCCGTAAATTTATCGAATTTTTTAGTTAAATTTGAAACCTGAATCATAGTCATTACATTTTACTGGAAAGTCCGTAACTTAGCAATGCTTATAATTCAAAATGTTAGACACTCGGTGTCTAACATTTTGAAGACTTACTGTGAATATTTTTCTTTAATAACTTTACGCAAGATTATTTCGACTTTTTTAACACTTTCGTCGTCTATTATGGAAATAGGAATAATTTCTTTATTAATTTTCTTTAATTGATTAATTTTTTTGGTAATTTCTTTTTTTTCAAATAAATCAGTTTTTGTCAAGAATATGTATTCCGGTTTTTCTAAAAGCTGTTTATTATAGACACCGAGTTCATTTCTAATAACCTGATAATCTTTGAGAAGATCTGTCGATTCTGAAGATATGAAATGAAAAAGAGTTTTGGTGCGTTCAACGTGGCGCAAAAATTTTATGCCCAATCCCTTGCCATCAGACGCGCCTTCGATTAGCCCGGGAATATCCGCTAAAATCAATTCATAATAAGTGCCCAGATTTGGAGTGAGCGTAGTAAAGGGGTAATTAGCAACTTTGCTTTGGGCGTTGGTAAGTTCGTTTAAAAGACTAGATTTTCCAACGTTGGGTAATCCTATAAAACCGACATCAGCGATCAGTTTTATTTCAAGCCTTAAGATTCGTTCTTCGCCTTCGCTTCCGTCTGTCGCTTGTCTTGGTGTTGTGTTAGTTGACGAACGAAAAACAAAATTGCCATAACCGCCTAAACCACCCTTAGCGACTAATAAGCGCTGGCCAATGGAAATAATTTCTGAATCTTCTTTTGTTGAAAGATTATGGACGACAGTACCGATTGGCACTTTTAAGATTAAATCTTCTCCGGTTTCACCGTCATTCAAGCTTGATTTTCCATTTTCGCCATTTTTTGCGACTAATTCTTTTTTGTAACGAAATTGGGCGAGCGCGCTGATATCAGATACGCCTTCTAAGTAAATGTTGCCGCCATTGCCACCGTTGCCCCCAGTCGGACCTAGGCTCATTTTTGTCCTATTGAAAGCAACTACTCCTCGTCCGCCGTCACCGGCTTTTATTTTAATTGTTACATCATCAATAAACATATTGTTGTTTTTTATCTTTCTATTCTATCAGAATCTTTGAGATAAAAAAAGCTCCGAGGCACTATCTCGGAGCGAATTTCTACATAGGTACCCAATGAAGAATCTTTTTAAGCAACTGCCCAACGGTTAAATCTGGTTTAGTCCCAGTACATTCTTTGCAAATATGAGCTGTTTCTGTCCTTTCATTTGTTGCATAATCAAAAACACTAACACTAAAAGCGATGTGCTCCGACCCTCCACGCTTAGTGCAAGCATACTTCCCGCAAAGAACGCACCGAGAACAATTCTTGTCCTCTACTCCACAAAAATCGCACTCAGTAACCTCGACTTGTCTCGTCACCTTTTTCTTCGCCATAACGCCTCCTTTGGTACTGACAATATTCTAACAAAACTTAATTTTAATGTCAATTGTTTATTTAAAAAATCTTACGAAGTCGGACTTCGTAAGATTTTCTTGACAAATTATGTGTATATGATAGACTCATATCAGTTCTTAAAATATAAGGAGGAAGGGATGGAAAGTTTTTTTCCGTGCTCAATGCAAGTTGGCGACTTAGTGGTTATTAACATCGTGGGCATGACAGAATTATACATTGCAGAAATTACTCAATCTGATCCTTTAAAAATGAAAGTTGCGGAACGTGGTCCATTGGCTCGCTTACAAAGTGGTGATTTCCTAATCTTGACAGTAAACACCTTTTTACTTCAAAGAGATCTTCACGAAAATACTCGTGGTTTTTGGTCTATGAAACACAAATCGCGTATACTTTCTGGTCTTGCAAAACTTGGAGTTAAAGATGGCAAAGTGCGTAGAATCTTCCATCACTTAGTGGAAATTCGATAATCGAAACATGAATCAATCCTCTAAAGAGAAATAAGAGAAATAAAAGAAATCAAAAACCCACGCATAAGAAAGTGCGTGGATTTTTTTATCTTACAAACAATCTTACGAAGTCCGACTTCGTAAGATTTTCTTGACAAATTATGTGTATATGATAGACTCATATCAGTTCTTAAAACAAAATAAAGGAGAAAAATATGGAAAGCCAAGTTGCTTGGGATACTCTTGTAATGTGGAGCACTATTGCTGGAATAATCGGTCTTTTGGGAATTGGTTTGGTGTTTTTTTTCATCAGACCATTAGAAAAATCACGAATCTTTTGGATTATCGTAACTCTGCTATTGGGATTCAATACGATTACCTTGTGGACTCAGTATAAATCTCCCGCTGTCTCTATCTGGTTCCCATATCCTGACAGGACATTAAGTCTGTTAGGAGAGATTATCGTCCAAGGAGGATTTGCTTTCCTTTCCCTTATGAAATTTATCATTCTCGTGATAACTCCTAAAAGAAAATAAAACAAAACCCACGCATAAGAAAGTGCGTGGATTTTTTTATGTAATAAATCTAGGCTTTTCCTTTAAAATTTTCTAAATATTTATTGATTTCTTGAATTGCCCTGTCTTTTCCATAAAAACCTTTGATTTCAAGAGTTTTGCTTTTTTGAATGCCCAGTTCTTTAAAGAAATTCTCAAAAATGGTTTTGTAATCAAACGGCAAATCTTCCAAATCTTGATATTTTTTATATTTCTGATCCGCCAAGGCAACCGCAAGAATTTTATTATCTTCTTCGCCTCTGTCTAAAAGTTCTATAATTCCAATGGCTCGGCATTTAACAACTATTCCCGGTTCAATCGGATGATCAGTTAAAACAAAAGCATCGGCGTGATCGCCATCGCCGCCCAAAGTTTGAGGGATCAAGCCATAATTAAATGGAAAGCAAAAACCACCCGTAAAAACCCAATCGAGTTCCATCGCCCCAAATTCCTCATTATATTCATATTTGTTCTGATTGTTTTTGGAAATTTCAACAAGCACATTAAACTCATCAATTTTTCCAAAAGGAATGTTTTTAAGAATCATATTTTTAATTTTAATTTAATTATTTAAATCGTTATTTTTCGGTTTAGTGTCCTCCGCTCTTTTCGCTGTCATTTCTCCAAGTTCTCGAAAACTGCCCTTCCCGCAAGTTTTTTCTATTAAACGCGCAATTGGCAATAACCTGCCACTCATAGCCGCCTCTACGAATAATTTAAAAACATCTTCCCTTGAAGAAAATTCACTCTGATTTTTTTCATATAAATTATCTATTAATTCGTTTAGTTGTTTTCTTTCATTTTTATAAGAATACTCCATTATTCGAACATTTGCCCCGCCATCTTCTTGCGGTATTTCGCTTAGCGCGGCAACAGTTTTCCTCAATGACTCAATGTCTTCTCCAGTACGAGCGCCCAGCGCAGTTATCGCTTCTTCTCTTGCCTGATATTCTTCTTCTAACTCGGGAATTTTCGAAAGATATTCTTGGTCAAACCTCATTTCCAGTTCAGTCATAATCGCTTCATCAATGTCCCTAAAATAAGCTGCGTCGGCATCTCTTGAAACAATTGAAAAACCCGCTCGTCTTCCTATTAAAGATATATTTTCTGTCTCTCCATCTTCCGATTTTGCGACAAGCTGAAAATCTACCACATCCTGCCTATCCGTTCTTTGAACAGAATGAAAAGAATTTAAATGGAACATTTCGTGTGAAAGACCTTGAAGAAAATTTAGCTTATTTCCCTTCCTGTAATCTTCCACTACTATGATTCTTTGTTTTGTTAAAAAATATTGAGCGGCAATACCCTTAAACTTTTCGCCGAATATTGCAAGTTGTTCGGAATTCATTGCTGATTGATCGGGAATGTGAATATTTTTTGCCGGAACTTCAATTGCGCTCACTCCATACCGCCCTAAGAATTCTTTCATTTGCGCATTTAATCTCGATATTAGATCATCTAATTCCTGTGAGTGTTCTTTTTCTTTGAAGCTTTTTTCCTCAGCTTCAAATTTTCTTTTGAAATAATCTAAAAGTTCTTGTTCTGTCGTTGCATCAACTCCAACAACCTTTGAAATAGTTGATTCTCTTGAATCGTTATTTGGATTTAATCGTTCTTGATCCACTTTTTTAAATTAGTTAGTTGTGTTTTATTAAAATTCTTTATAAATTCTTTCTCCGTTAATTTTTCCCATATTAAGTAATACTTTTTTATCTTCATTGACATATGCAGCAAGAATTTTTCCAATAAACATAATGTGATCGCCTACTCTAACTTCTTCTTGTAATTTGCACTCAAAATTTATTGTTGCATCTTTCAATAAAGGCGATTTGATAAATTGCGCCTTTTCTGTTGCGATTTTGCTTTCTTTGAATTTATCTACATCTCTGCCCGAGACAGAGCCAAACAATATTACTTCTTTTTCTAATGATTTATTCGAAACTGCAACTACAAATTCCTTGCTACTCCTAATAAGTTCTTGGGTGTATCCTTCTTCCCACAAAGCCACTGCGTACAATTCAGATTTTTTTGAACATTTCATAGCATGACCACATATCATTCCCGATGGTTTTCCTTTTTCATCAATAGATATAACAAAAACGCATTTTTCAGGCTTAAACATATCAAACGCTTCAGAAACAGAAACTTTTTTCATATATATAATTTATCAACTAAACAAACAGCGCAGAAGTTGGACTCCTGCGCTAATTCATTTTTACTTTTTCGCTTTTGCTTTTTTGGCAGATTTTTTCGCGACCTTCTTTTCTTTTTCTTTCTTTGGTGTTTCTGGTATTACATCTTCCTGCGCATTTTTAATGGCATTTTTGAGTTCTGGTTTATTCACTTCCTTCATGATTTTCTTCTTTTCAACTACCTCAACAACTTTTACCGGTTCGCTCGGAGATAAAATCTTTAAAATTCTGTCTAATTTGCTGTTCAAGGCTGCCAGCTGATTAGTAATTTGTCCTTGCCCACCACCGCCGCCTCGATCATTCCTTCCACTGCCATCTCTCTTAAAGCAATCATTGCAATAAACTGGTTTTCCGCTTGTTGGCTGGAATGGGACTTCGCATCTCGCTCCGCAACCAGAGCAAGTCGCCGAATACATTCGTTTGTCTCTGTCACTTCTTCTGAAATCGCCCCTTCCTCCGCCACCATAAGAAGAACCTGATCCCCCGCGCCCAAAGCTTGATCCACCACCGCCAGAGTTTCTGCTCTCTCTCTTGCTTCTGAAACAATCATCGCAATAAACTGGTCTATCGCTCGACGGCTTAAAAGGAATTTCGCATTTCTTGCCGCAATCAGCGCAAACCGCCTGATGCATTCCAAAAGAATCATTATCAAAAGTTTTCTTAGTATCTTTTCTCATATTTTTAAATTATGTAAATTAATATGTTCTATTGTATCACATCTTACGAACAATTGATAGGGTTATTGACAAAATAATGCAGTTTGCTATACTTAAGACAGAATCACGATAAAAAGACACCTCTTAAGGTTCCGTCCTTCTGCGGTGTCTTTTTGTTTTTCCATACGCCAATTTCTTCTGCAAATTATCCATAAAAGCAATTTTTTCTTTTGCTTCTTTTGTGAGCAACACCGAGCAATTTCTTCGAGCCGGACTTATTACGCTTTCCAATTTTTTGTTATTGTATAAATATTTTACCAAACAGTAAAAATCGCCATCGCTTGTTATAATAACTGCTTTATCATATTTTTTATAATCAACCATCGCCTGCAAAACCAAATCGGCATCAATATTTCCTTTTACAACACCTTCTTTATTTTTTAATATTGGCTTAAAAATCAGCGCATACCCGTCATCCTTAAGAGAGCTGTACATATCCTTATTCTCTGGCATATAGCCAATAAAAAGATATGCCTTCGTTACGCCATATTTTTCTTTTAAATATACCCTAAACTTCCTAAAATCCAGCCTCCATTTCAACTTCCTGATGCCAAGATTGAGATTTTGACTATCAATAAAAGCGTAATTGTTTAATTTCTTTTGCATGTTGCCATTTTATCATTTTCTATAAATATCCGCAAAATTCTGCCTATATTTCAAGCCGGCCCGCCTGACGATAAGCCGAAATGAGCCATAGAGTCTATGGCTCAAATGGAAGAAATGAGCCATAGCGTGAGCCATAAGATGTGAGCTTGCCATTCCGAAGTTTTAACGTAGGATGGCCATCGAATTCGTTTGAAATTGTCCTTAATTCCTATTTATCATTAAATCATTTGGATTTGATTTGATATTTGAAATTTGTTATTTGAGATTTTTCATAATTCCAACTTCTAGCTTCTAAATTCCGAGTGTGAGCCATAGAATTATAATATAAAAAAAGACCCCGACAGACTGTTCTGCCGGGGCGATCCAAGCTATCCTCCTATCGGACAGCTCGGAATCACTGCTTCGTTTCCCTCCTCAGGAAACTTCTCTTCGATCAGCCTCTCGTCTGCCTCGAGGCCATTCCAATAATCCTCTTGGAATCTTGTTTTGCTCTCGGTTTCTCTCTTCGTCGCCCTTTCTTCCAGCTCCGCCACCGTCACCATGAATCGGGAAGCGTTCTTCCTGACCCACTCACGGAACGGTTTCGCGTGAACCGTCACGCGCGGATCATCCAAGAGATCTTCCAAATCCCCAAAGTCGGGGACTTCGATGAATCCCGCCTTTTGCTTCATGTAGAGATCACAGAGGCGCTCGATGTCGCAAGTCGGTCGCGGAAGATGCATGGGAAGCGTCGCCATGACCACAGCGATCATATAGCCCAGGTTGCCGGTCCAAACACCTCTTCCTTTCTTCTCGTAGAATGTGTCCCATTCGTAGCCCAGATTCCGGAAATAGTTCTCCGGAAGTCCGACGGGAAGCGTCTGGCGCTCAAGCACTTCGACAACGAATCCGTTGTCGCAAGATTCAAGCTTGCCAGTCTCGAGACCGCGAAGGCGAAGTACTGGCCGCTGGCGCGTCTTCCCCTTGTCGACGGCACCATACCGACGGACGACTTCAAGAACCTTGAAAGGCTCATGATCTGCTATCCCAAATGTGCCGCTCAGCCTCACAACGAAGCCGGGCGCCACATAGACGCAACTTCCTGAATACTTCGCCGTTCTTTTTTTCCTCCTCACGTTTCCTCCTTGTTGGTTGAGTACTTTTGAATGAAAACCCTAACTCTCTCTTTCACTATCCATTATACCACATTCCAATCCAAAAATCAAGTGTTTGTTAAACTTTCTTAACGAATTGATTGAGTTTTAGAAAGTTTTACATCCTTCCGAAGCTCCGGCTAGTTGGAGCGTAGGAGGATTACATTAACAATAAAAAAAAAGACCCGGCGTCTGTGCCGAGTCTTGATTTGCTTGAAAACTATTTCGCTTTCTTTTCGGAAGGTAATGGCCTAAATAACATAGCAAACTTAGAATTGATGTAAATGCGTCTTCCTTGATCATCTTCTAAGACTAAAACCAGTATTTCAGAAGACTTGCCAAGTGCTTTTAGAGCCATGCTTCTAACGCTAAAGAGACTAAGACGATCATGTGCCACTAACCTAACTTGTCGAATAACTCGTCTGTACCGAATAACAACATCGAATTTTTCACCCTTCATGTACCTAAATATGACGTTATCCTTATCAACTGGGATACCAAACACATTAGAACCTTGTATGCTTCTTCCTAATATCTTTCTTCCTTCAGCTAAAGCAACAATGCTAAGTTTTCCCAAATCTTTTTTCTCAATGACTTCGTCGAACTGAGTCAATCCGAACCACTTCACTCCTCGCGCCATACAGCCCTCCCTTAGAGATTTTTAGCGAACTTTTGTGAGCTTAAAAGCTCTTAGGTCCTGAGCAAAGTCGAAGGACTTCCTCCTTCCCTTATCCTACTATTTTTCCAAAAAAAGTCAAGAATAGAATAAAATATGTTGGAGGTCTCACCTCCAACATATATTGACTAGGCTTAGTATTGATGCTTTTTTCTATCGCGCCATTCAATTATGGGCTCTATGATTCTGCACCAAATTAAAGAAAGAACTACTAAGAGAATTGAAAGTGACAACGCAGAAAACAATACGAGGTCATTCACTATTCCAAGGCTAGGACAAGGCGCAATAGCGCCAACCAATCTTAAGATAACATAAAACATCCATCCCAATACATAAAGACCAAGTGCTAACTGTAGCCACATGACAAAAACCATCTCGAACATTCTATCATCCTCCTTTAGATTTCTTTGTCGAACTCGATGAGACTTAAGAAATCTTAAGTCCCGCCGAAGCCCTGTCTGCCGATAGGCAGGCATTGCGAAGGCGGACCCTGCTCCCCCCAAAGCCCAATCTTCTCCCGCCTGCCTGCCGGTAGGCAGGGCCTATCGGGACTTCTTCCTTTCTAAATCCTACCATCCAATATCATAAATGTCAACAAAAATATGTGGGAGGCTGAGCCTCCCACATATGTCCTTGACTTTTTGCAATAATTTGTTAGGATAAAAACAGTTCTTAAAAAATAAATAAAAATACAGTCCCGGCAAACCGGGACCTAAGAGCTTTTAAACTCACTAAAGTTCGTTAAAAATCTCTAAGGGAGGATAAATGAGAAAACCGTACATTGGGATCACGGGCATCACAAAACCAAGCGAAGTGAGGGCTGCGCTGAGCGTATTGCCAGAAAACGGTAATCGCAAATTGATGGTCGGCGTGCTTGTTACATGGAAATCAATCCGTGGCATTAATACAAAACCCCAATGGGCAAAGCAAATGCCAGATCCGCCAGTAATGAATCCTATTTTTCTAGCCGACAAACGAGTAGTAAATCTTGTTCATTTCAGCACCGAAGAAGGTCGAGAAGATTCAGTTCTCGCTGATTTACTTGGTATTGGAGGACTTGCCGGATCAAATTTTGGTGGTTTCCAGCTCAATCTTGCATGGCCAGATATTCGAATGATGAAACAGTATCGAGAATACGTTGGATTTGTTCCACGAATTGTGTTGCAGATTGGACAAAAAGCTATTGAAACCGCTGGCGGGCCACAGGGCATCGTAGAAAGGCTTAGTCCTTACATTGACGCTAATCTCATTAATGATATTTTGCTCGATCCAAGTGGCGGTCTCGGTAAGCCCTTTGACACTGAACGAGCGCGTGAAATCCTTCGTGAGATCAAAAGGCAAAACTGGCATATTGGTCTTGGCGTCGCTGGCGGACTAGGACCTGATTCCCTTGGTCTTGTCCAACCACTTGTCGAAGAATTCCCTGAGTTGAGCATTGATGCTCAGGGACGCCTTCGCAATGCCGAATATGATCTCGACATAGAAGCAACGAAAACCTACGTTATTAGAGCTTCTCAAATGTTCTCTCAAGCTCTTACTAGTACTTAGAAATATAGAAAATCACTCCCGCATAAAGTTGCGGGAGATTTTTTTAATTTACGGAGGTCCGTCCTCCGTAAATTTTGTATAAATATACAAAAAAGTCCCAAGTCTGCCTCTATTGTTTCAGATATCACTCCGTACTAGCAAAAATACCCATTAGTATGTCCTTAATTACAGCGCCTTCTCCCAAGCTATCTCCAATTTTTCTAATTATAAGAGCAGTAGTTTGATAGGATCCGAAAGGAGGGTATAACAATGGATCTAAAATAAAAAGAGACGACCCATCGCTTAAAGATAAATTATGTCCTGTTGCTATTTTAAAATTTATTGTCGTAGCAATTTTTCCAATGACCACAGAAAGAATAGGGGTAGCGATAAAAAACATTAAAAGAAAAACTGCAATTGCTTTTTTGAGATTGAATAATTTCATAAAGCGATTGATTAAAAAGAAAAATAAGCATGACACAAGGATTAGTGGTATTGAAGAAAGAAGAACTGTGGCGGAAGAATGATTAAAGATAAAATTTATATCTGTTGGATAGATTAAAACGAAAAGAAAATATAATGCCTCATATAAAAAGAAAAATATTGCTATCTTTTTAAAAAGAATTGTTTTGTCAAATCGTTTCGATATTTTAAAAAATACCAATAATTTCAGCGCTATCAAAATCAGAATTGCTATTGCAACTATAAGAAAAAAAAGGAAATGGAAAAAACTATTATTCGTTAAAAACATATTTTTAAATTACCAAGTTAATATTCTATTTTACCACAAAAAAATATTATAAAAATAAAAAGTGCGAAGAACGAACCTCCGCACATTAATTTTTAATAATAATCTCTTTTACGCTTTTTCTTATAGTGTTGAGGTCAGACCTCAACAGCCAAATTTATCGAAGTCCGACTTCGATAAATTTTTACTTCGATAAATTTTTAAACTGGCTTGTATCCTAAAATATCTTTAGCTTTAGTAAGATCAACATTTTCTGATTCATCGGTAATCGTAAACGCCTCGTACCATAATTTTTTATCGGTCGTAATCGCTTCTTCAAGAGCCTGCAAAGCATTCCCCATTTTTAATTTAATTCCATCAATTCCCCAACTTTCGCCCTTTTTCCCTCCAATCGGACCTAATCTTAAAATTATCACTTCTATTTTCTTTCTTAACCCATAATTGGCAAGAATTTGTTCGGCAATAACTTTGCTCGTTGAATAGGCAACATCGCAATCTCGGCAATTTAAATCCTCAGCTTTAAGATGTTGAGTGATGATAGAATTTGATTCTTTAATCGGCTTTATATAAGGCACGCCTCTTTCTAGTCCATAATAACCGGTTGAGCTGGCATAAACCATTCTTCTTATATTATTTTCAATCGCAGCGTTTACAACATTAAAAGTGCCTTGGCAATTAACTTTAAAATAATCGGAAAATGTTTTGGTTTCGTCAGGTCCGCGAATAGCAGCCAAATGAACTACAATATCGCAACCTTTCATCGCTTCTTTTAATTTTTCATAATCCAAAATGTCTTGTCTCAAAGCCAAGTCATATTCAATGATTTCGTGCTTCTCGCCTAAATAATTAATTAATTCGCTTCCGATATAACCGGAACTGCCGGTAATAAATATTTTCATAAATTTTTAATAATAACTTCTTTTACGCTTTTTCTTGGCGAGGATTTAGGTTCTTCGGCCGGATAGCCCGTGATAATCACAAATGGCAAAACATAGTTTTGAGGAATTTCCAAGATTTCTTTTATTTTCTTTCGATCTACGAGTCCAATATAACAAGTTCCCAATCCCAATTCTGTCGCCATTAAAACCAAATTTTGCGTGGCGATAGCCACATCTCTGATTGCCCCCACATCTCCCAAAACTTCTTCATCAAAACTGCCATAATTTTTCTCTAATCTTTCTTTGGGAAACACGCTCGCATCGCCAAGACAAACAATAATTAACGGTGCTTCATAAACAAACGCTTGCCTGAAAATGTTATTTTCCTTGAGTAATTCTTTTGTTTTGTCGTCTTCGATTAAAATAAATCTGGAAGGTTGGGCATTGCAAGCTGACGGTGCCAACCGAGCAGCATCAATCAATTCATTAATCAAATCTTTCGGAACTTTCTCATCCGCTTTAAATTTCCTAACACTCCTCCTCTTTTCAATAATGTTTTTTAGAGTCATAAACTTGAATCCTAAAACAATGGCATAAAATTATTAGTTACATTGCCATGACCTTCATTAATTCCTCTAATACTTTTTTGTATTTTAACAAAACCTCCCTGTGCAGCGCTGACCAGTTATTTTCTTTATAATACTTAAACAATAAGACTTCTTTTTTAAGAATCTTATTAATTTCAAGATTAGTTTTTTTACCAGGATGAGCGAATTTTGAAACAATGCAATTTATGTTTCTGAGACCAAAAATATCTTGGTCAATATTTAAGCCTTTTTCTTTAAGCATAAAATGAAATTTGTTTATGTTTCCACTAAATTTCTCTATGTTGGGCAATATTTCTTTGCCCCTTTCTTCAGAAATTTTTAATTCTGTAATTTGCTTATCAAAATCATTAAGAAAAGATCGTAATACAATACAACAACCAACGAATTCATTTTTGGTCTTTGCCGGTTTCACTTGTTGATAAATTTCTTCTGATTGTGAGAAAAAAGAGAACCCAAATCTCTCGTCAGCAATACTAGTTTTATTTATGTTTAATCTTAATTTTCCTATATCGTGAAGCACGTCTGCGGTTTCGTACTGCCTCTTTATTTCCTCTTGTTCTTTCATCTCTTCAGATTGTTTTTCTTTTTTTATTCTAGATTGTTCATTCTGTAATATTTCTTTAGCTCTTTCAGATCCGATTTCGAGTATTTTCTGATGAAGTTTGGGTACAATTCCTCCGTGCCAGGTAGAAATTTGTTCTACAAAAATATTTTCCGTTTTCTTTCCCTTAATAGAATCGTATTTATCGTAATAAAAATTAATATATTCTTTTGGTTTTAACTTTAAAAGTTCTTCGAGCGCTGTTTTCCTTGCATCAATTTCTTGTTCTTCATCCTCAAAACATTCCCGTAAAAATAATTCCAGATTACTCGTCTCTTTGTCTGCTTTTTTGAGATAAGCAGAATATGTTTCTATGTCATATCCTCGAATATCTTTTGAGTTCATGTCTGCACGAAATAAGTTTTTTACCTTGACGACAATCTCTGACTCAAAATATCCGATATCAATAAAATAGTCCACCATCATAGAAATATCGGCTGATCTGCTGGTTTTATGCGCTATTTCTTTCAATATTTCGATAGCATCGCTAGTTTTAAAGCTTGTAAGGTCAGACACGAAATAATGAGAAATCGTAGTATTCTGGAATTTTTTGTAGGCTTCGTATATCTGTCTTGGGAATATATTATCGCCAATCTCAACCATTTCATCAGAAAGACGGATTGCCCTTTTCCAATCGCTAGTTGCATAAAGATCAGCTATTAATTTTGCATTGTAGTTAGATGACATTTTTTTCCTTTTCTAAGATTCTATTATAAATTTCTATTTATATCCTTAATCAAATCTTTAATAAGTTCTTTTATTTGATCTCTTGATTTTCGGGTGAATTCAAGAGATTGGCCCTTTGGATCTATAACATGCCATTTTATAACTTTCGGATTTCCAATTAAATAATCAGGAATCGGATCTCTTTCGTCCACAGTAAAAATTATTTTATCTGCGCTATCGGCCATTTCTTTTGTCAGTTGTTTGCGAATATTCTTTGAAATATCCAAACCATCTTCTTTCATTACCTCAAACACATTTTTAACATCTGCTGTAATTTTTCCGATTGGCTGTTCTGGTCCGCTAAGTTTTGTTCCCGCAGAAATAGCTTCAATTTCGCCATTAGTTTCTTTATTAAAAAGCGCTTCCGCTATTTGGCTTCTTCCAACATTTCCTCTACAAACAAATAATATTTTCATAATTCTTTTATTTTCCTTAAAATCTTCACGCCAGTTATGTAAAATCTGAGGCTTAGCCTCCGATTTCTTTATTATCGTAATCGCTTTCTTGAAATTGGAAATTTAAAATTTTCTCCTGAAACTATTTTTTTGCCAGTTTTTTGCTCCAATTCCAAGCGCGCATTTTTGGCAACGCGACCACCCTTCTTAGCTGGTATTTTATTCTCTTCCAGTCCCCTAGTTTCCATGGTTTCCGCAATCTGACGAGTAGAAAGTTCCGCCAATGCCGTAAATACCAATTCCGCATCTGTCATATGATCGCGCAAATTTTCTGTCTTTAATCTTTTTAAATTTTTATGTTCTTTTACCGACAAATCACTCCATTCCTCGTGAATAATATTGGTTAAAATCGCATATTCGTCCTGTTTCTTAACTTCGTTGTCTTTCCAATAATCCGTCAGCTTATTTCTGATTTCTTGTCCCATCATTCTTTGCTGAATCCATTTTTGACTTCGTCCCATTCTTTGCCAATAATTTCGACTGCGATTAAGCGCCCTTTCCGGATCGTTTATTTCTTCGATTCTTTCATAACCAACTCGTGCTAACCAAAGCTTAAATGGTTCGGCTTTGGGTGATGGAATTGACTGAATAATTCTAAACATTGTTTCTGTATCAGCAGAGTCGGTCAGATAAAACTTACCATCAACGGCTTGCATTTTCAGTTGGTTACATTTTGTAACCACCTCACTTCCTTCATGTTTTAAGCGGTTTTTGAGTACTTTCCAATAATTTCTTGGGTTTTTGCTCGCGTTTAACGCATCAACAATATCCACTACCGAAAAATACCAAAGTTCTTTTTTTTCATCCCAAATTCGCCTAATTTTCTTGCCTTCAAAAATCGCTATTTGTTTTTTATTATTTTTTGCCATATTTTTCTTAATGTAACGGAAGTCCGACTTCCGTAAATATATCAATTTATACTTTTATTCCTAACATCTTAAGTACCAACAAAACAATCATTAAAATCATAATTACCAATATCAGATAATTAGTATATTTTTTATTAATCTTTAATAATACTTTCTTCCCAATGTAAGTTGCGATTATTATAAACGGTAACAAATATATCAATATTGATAAATCTACTAGCCTCACCTGATTGGTAAATAGCCTAACGATAGTTGCTATAAGAAAGTTAGCGGTACCAATAAAAGCAGTCGTGCCTTGAACATCAATAATCGTCAGCTTTTCTGAATATAAGTATCCATTTCTTAAATCAGAGCCGGCAAGCCCAAATCCTTGAAGAAAGCCAGAAAATAATCCAACAATCCAGAATGTCAATTTGTGTATTTTCTTTTCTTTTATATTTTTATTGATAATCTCGCGTATTTTTTTATAAACAAAATACACAAGAAACAGCAAGATAATTATCAAGAGTACATTCGTATTTATTTCAACTAGTGATAGTGCTCCGAAAATCGCCCCCAGAACAGATATCGGCAATAAACTCTTTATATATTTCCATTGAATATGTTTCCTAAAAACGAATATCCTTACAATTCCACTTAAAACAAAATAAAAAGATGCCAAGCCAATTGCGTTGTGCGGATCAGTTATTATAGCAAGCAATGGTGTAGTCGTCGCAGAGCCAGAAATCGGTATAATAACATTGACAAAGGTTAGTGCCGCTAAGACTATGAAAATTAAAATCTTCTCCATAAAATTTTAAACTTTCTTAATTTTTTCAACAATTTCAGGAAATTCGGATTGATTAATCGGAACTTTTTTTCTTCTTACTAAAAGAAGTATGAACATTCCTCCATTTACCATAGTAAGCATAGAAACAAATGCTAGAGTCAATAAATTATATTGTTCTAAGGCAAGAATTATCAAAATATCGCCAATAGCCCAAGTTCCCCAAGCAAAAATCGTTTCAATCCAAGGATTTTTATATGACTTTCTGAATGTTGGGACATATCCAATTATTCTAATGCCAGTCACTAAAAAAATAGATAATACTGGTAAATCCAATAACCACCAAATAAAGATAGCACCAAGAGCAATAGCAAGAAAGGCGATGTCTATGCGAGCTATGTCTTTTTTCCCATTACGAAGAGATAAAAAGAATACTAATATTACAAAAAAAGTTCCAATCGTTAAAGCTATCGCCCCTGTTCCTCCTTTTCCATACCAAATGCCGGCAGTTGCCGTTCCTTGAGTAATAGAAGAAATCAACCATGTAAATATATGTGGTCGCGTCTTTTTTTTAATTACATCAGAGATGTACGGAAGGAAAGCTACAATTCCTATTACAGATGAGAGAATTGAAAGAGCGATTTTTATGTTCATTTTTAAACTATTTCTTTAATTTTCCCAACAACTTCAGGAAATTCGGGTTGATCAAAATGGCCTCGATCTTCAAAAATCATAGTTTCTGCCATGGGCAGATCTTTTTTGTATTTTTCAAAATCTTTAAACGAAACAACTTTGTCATCTTTGCTGTGAATGAGAAAAACCTTGCCTCCCTGTTTTTCTAACTTTTCCAAACTTTGAGGCAGAGAAAAATCGCCCAAAGAATATCCCGATACCTCATTGTCATAGCACGCCGAGACAAGAAAAGTTGCTAATATTTTTTTAGGAAAATCATTTTCAGAAAGATATTTTGCCACAAAAGTTCCGCCCAACGAATGTCCCACTAAAATCAAATTATCAGATAAATAGGGGAAATATTTTTCAAATATAATCTTCCATTCTTTATATTTGGCGTTCATGGAATTGGGCATTTTAGGAGAAATCACGTCAAAATTTTCGCCTAATTTTTCTGCCAGCGTCTCTTTCCATCTCTTTATCTTTGATTTTTCAAGATTAATTTCGTAATCATTTAAAAAAACAAGATACTCTTCGTAAGTATCAAAAGTATCTCCGCCATGAATAACTAAAACTTGTTTTTTCATAGGGTGTTTAGATCTCAATATTGATTGAAATTGGCAAATGATCAGAACTTTTTGAATCTTCAACTTTAAATGAATTTGTTTTTACGTCTTTGCTAGTAAAAATATAGTCTAAGCGTATATCTATTGTCTGAGGATTACATCTTAAACAACCTTCTGGATATACACTCCACGTAGGAAGCGATAAAGGATCAGTGTCAATTAAAACATTCTGCATGCTTTTTATCGCTGTACTATCCGGCGCCGCATTAAAGTCACCTATTACAACAAGATTGTCTTGAGGAAGCACCTTGATAAGATTTTTGACTTGCTCGTTCTGTTCTTCAGATTCCTGTTGATGAGTATGAATTAAATGAGTACTGAATACATGTAACACTTTATTTTTAATTTGAATATCGGCTCTCGCTGCAGCACGACCATCAACTTCAGATAATATGTATGTTTCGGCATTGATTATTTTATATTTGCTAAAAACCGCTGGTCCATCATTCCATATTTTTCCGCCCCAAGTTTTCTTAATAGGAGCAAAAACATGTTGATAGCCCAAACTTTCTAGATAATCAATAATATTTCTTTCAGGAATATCTGCTTGTACTTCTTGAAGACCAATAATATCAGCATTACACGTTTTGAGAAAATCTTTAACTTGATTGAATTTTCCCTCAATCCAAATATTCCAAGACAAAATCTTAATTTGCATATAAGTTATTTTGATTCCTTCTTTTTGCTAAAAACGAAAATGTAGAGAATTTCAAGCAAACCCAGTGTGTTAATTAAAAGCAACGCAACGAACCACCATTTTTCATTTCGACGCGCTGCTTTCCACAAAGCCGCTCCTTTCCAAGGAATAATCCACAGTGCTAATAATATCATTATCCACCAATTATTTGTCATAAATTGTTCCATAGTAGTAATTTGCTATTTAAATATACTGCGAGAGTTGGTAAATGTTAGAAACGCAATTCTGCAGAGTCTATACCCCCCAACTATTAATATCATACCCCGATCCTGCCATTAACAAAAGTCTTCACGCCAAATTTTTTAGTGTTCTAAAAATTTCACGGCATACATAAAGATAATTCCAAGTAGGAATATGCCAAAAGACATAATTGACTTTTTAATATTGCTCTCTTTTCTTATTTCTGGCATTAAATCAGAAGCGGCGATATAGATAAACCCGCCTGCGGCGATTGGTAAAAGATATGGCATTACGCCCTCAATATAAAAAGAAGCGAAATACCCGACAACACCGCCCAAGATAACCGTTGTCGCAACAATGTAGTTTAATACTAATGCTTTTACCTTATTGAATCCTGCGTGTATGAGAACGCCGAAATCGCCAATTTCCTGCGGTATTTCGTGCAAAGCCATGGCAAGCGTTGTTATTATCCCTAATTTGAAATCAACCATAAAAACACTTGCTATTACCAATCCGTCAATGAAATTATGCAGAGAGTCTCCCACTAAATTCATATAACCGAATGTGTGAACTTCGCAGTTTTCTTTATGGCAATGACGCCAGTGAAATAGCTTCTCTATCAAAAAGAAAAGGATAAAAGCTAATAATACGACAAAGAATAGTTTTTCTGCCTCCATGCCCTCGGCGGCTTCTGGTAATAAATGTAAGAAAGCGCCACCTATCAATGCCCCCGCAGACAAAGAAACCAAAAACATTGTTATTTTAGAAAGCGTCTCTTTATTAAAAAACAAAAACAAAACGGCCAACCAAACGCATATGCTTATCAAGAAACAAGCTATCAGAATATTTAATAGAATCATATTATTTTTTCACTCCCTGGCATTTTTGGCATAAGCCATAAAACTCAAGCGAGTGGCTAATTATTTTAAACTTATTTTGTTTCTCAATTTGTTTTTCTTGGCTTTCTAGTTCTTTGCCGAGTTCAACGCATTTAATATTTCTACATTTTAAACAAACTGCGTGATGGTGATGGTTGGAAATAATTTCGTATCTTTTAACTCCATCGTCAAGTTGAAATTCCTCTATTATATTTTCATTCCTCATAAACTCTAATTCTCTATACACGGTTGTTTTATTAGCACTTATATTCTTTTGCTTCAATTGTTTTTGTATATCCTGACAAGAAAGAGGTGTTTTGGATTTTTTATAGAATAAATCTAAGATAGCTTCACGTGTGCTTGTGAGGCGGAAGCCGTCTTTTTTAAATCTGTCTAATATCTCATTTTTATTTTTCATATTATCATATATTAACGCAACAGGGTTGCATTTGTCAAATATTTAAAACGGCTTGCGCCGAATAATATCAAACGCAAGCCGTTCACTACTCTATTTATTAAATAATTTTAAGGCTAACCCAATTTTTTCAAAGCCTCGGCAAATTCTTCATCGGTTGCCATTTCTCCCTTCAAAATCTCGCAATTCTTGCCTTGCCAATATGGCAGCCCGCTCATGTTCTTTCTGGTTACTTTTTCCGCCATTTTTCGGTCGCCCCCAATTTGGCTTATAAAAAATTTAACACCGCCCTCAAAAATCTCTTCGCAAGATTTGACACCACCATCGGAATTAACACAAAAGTGGCAAAAATTAGAATTTTCATCACCACCAGCGAAATCTTCTTTTTTAGTTAATGGCATTCCACATGCCTGACAAAATTTTTGCATAATTTTAGATAATTAATTTTTAATAATTTATGATCTTTTTTGAATAATCAAATAAACAGCAAAATAGACAACCAGAGATGCAAAAAATATTATTCCGATAAGCCCCAATTCATGGTCAACAATATAGTTATATACCGTAGCGAGAAATAGCAATGTGATAGTGATTGCCCAAGATATGGCGGTAGTTTTTAAGTTTTCAATTTTCCAATTTATATTCATAAAATTATAAAATTTCTCCCAAAAAATTTAAGTAATAACCGCCTTCGCAACTTGCCACCCATCTGCCAAATGGCGCCCACATCACATTATAGTCGCAAATCAGCTCTCCAGTATATTTATCTATTGTTCTATCTATTTCAACTCTTTCTTTAAATACTTTATCGTGCAGATTTTGATTGTTTAGCCAAGGCGCCCATGCCGCTATAACGATTAGGGCAATAATTCCCACAATGATAATTTTTTTATTTTTTGTCATATGTTTCTAATTATTCTGTTGCTATTGGAATTTTACCGCATTTTGATTCTACATTTCTAACTACGGTAATTATATCATCAATCTGCGGTTCGGTGGCAATCAATTTATTACCGTTTTTTAGAGTCAGAGTCACAATCAAGCTATGTTTTTGAAAAGCTTTTCTAACCTCGCAGTTATTAACGGCCAATAACGCTTGCTCCCAGGTGCTATTTGTCTCCTGAACAAATATTCTTCCGTCGATTGTTTGGCACTGGGCTGGATTGGATTTTAATATCGAAAACCCTGCCATGACACAAGAATCAAAATCGGTAATCTGTTTTAGAAGCTCATCGCATTTTTCTTTATCTTCTGAATAACTCGATACTAAACATTTGAAGAGCTGGCTTGCCAGAGTATTTTCGTTTAAAGTCGAATCCCATTTAATAGTTTGAACTATACGATCCACCGTTGCGTCAAGATCAAAAGCTTCTCGTTCGCTCGTGCAGGCCCGACTCTGCTCCTCATCGTAATTGACGCAATTAGGATAGCGCAAAACAAAACTAACTAAAACCAGCTTCCCTCTTAAGGGAGTCGTGTAAACGTAGGAAGAATAAACGCTCCCAGTAGCTCCTTCGTTTTTAACGTTAACGCAATAAATTCTGTTATCGACCAACCTCTGGCTGGTTATTTCAAGCATACTGCTTTTCTCTTGAGGCGTTTCTACGCAGGAAAAATTACCTGATTCAACCTTTATGGTTGGTGGCCACCCTGCAACGCTAATATATTTTGCCAATAATTCTTTGGGGTATTGATACGTTATTCCGTTGTCATTGGTGATTGTCACCCATAGATTATTATCGGAACCATTGCTGTTTTCGGTAATAGTCCAAAGCGAATAATAACGGCCGTAATATTTGTGAGTAGCAACTGCGCTTTGTCCTGTCGGAGATTTGAAAAAATAACCTGATCCCATTTGTTCTGTAAATTCATACCCCTTTGTTTTCATAAAATTATGTATCATCATCCCGTTCTTACTTTCGGTCATGAATTTATTATCCGAACCAGACAATTGGACTATGTCCGCATCACTAAATTTTAATTGAATAATCCCTTTGATTTCTGACCAAGGATTGCCCTCCTGAAAAATAACGGGAGAATACATAAATGCAAAAATTCCAATCACTAAAATAACAAGGGTAATGACAAGCAAAAACTTTTTATTTTTTGATGAGTGTTCAAAAATCATATTTTTATTTTATTCCAATTTTCCAAATAACTATCCACTGCGTTAATAAATATTCCTGGTTTTGCCAAATGAATATCGTGTATGACATTTACTTTTACCACCTGGATATTTTTTACGATTGAACGAATTTTTTCAACATCTTTATCATCCAGCGCCCCGAGCAATCCCCATGTCTCATGCCTTGACCAGTATGCATGTATCAATAAAACAGGGCACTGAATTTTTTTCAGTGTTTCTTCTGGATCGAACCCCGCGCTTAACCTTCCGTCAATCGTTGCTTTTGAGAAATCAACATCGTATTCGCTTATGAATTTTAGACCTGCCCTTTCATCAAATCTTGCATTAAGCAAATCATACGGCTTAGATGGTCTAATTTTTTTATTAATTTCAAGGCTAATCGCCCTATAACTTGCTATAAAAGAAGGCATCATTAAGAGCTTTTCTTTGCCTTTTATGGGAATCCCCTGTTTGGCAAAAAATCCTTTTATATCTCTCTTCGGCTTATCAAGCGTTTCAATCGCGGTTTGAAAAAGACGATACATAAATTTTTCTTCTTTAATCCTTGGGTACATCGAAGAAAATAACGGCGGATCTTCTGATATAGCGGCAGACACATATTGTGGCGCATTAGCAGCAAGCCAAAGGGAAAGAACCGCTCCAGAAGAAAGTCCCGAAACAATCGCGGGCTTCTTAACAACTTTTTCTAAAAAAAGCTTTAAATCTCCTCCGCAGATATTGTAAGAATATCTTCCCGGGGTTCTTGTGGATTTTCCGTGACCCCTGAGATCAATAACGAAGACATGATATTTTTTTGAAAAATGCGGCATTATCGGTATATACCCCTGCCAAAATTCCATTTGCCCGGGAATGAACAATAATGGCGGACCATTGTCTGAGCCCTCAACATAGTTCAAAACCACATCGCCAGTATCAAACTTTTTTTCAGTAAATCCTTCGGGAATAGTTTCAACGGAAAGCCTAAAAGGATCAAAAGTTTTCGCAAGCAAGAAAATTATTACTCCCAAAAATATCCAAAATCCAGGCACATGATAAACCACCACAGCTAAAATCGCCAATATCCCTAAAACGCCATAAAGAATGATCTTATTCATATTTTTTATACCCATCTATCAAATATAAAATTCCTGGAATGATAGGCACAGCTAAATTGATGCTAAGATTTGCTTCTGTCAAAAGTCCGACAATAAAACCGATTGCAATCGCGATAATGATAAGCCAGCCTGCAACTTTCGGATATTTCCAACCTAAAGCCAAGCCGATAAAAACCAACGGCATCATAGATAAGGCAACATTCTCCCACAGAGAATAATTCGGCTTAGCAAACGGCAAGGGATTGCCGTAGCCAAAATAAAACGGTAAAGCGAACACCAAAATACACAATGCGATTATTCGAGCGAACCATTTGATTGTTTTCATAAATTTTTATTTTTAATAATAACTTTTTGGGAAAGTCCTGGCTCAATTATTGAATCGGGCATATAGGTAACTTTATAAAGATTAAATAAATTATTGGCCCTATATGATGCCTCCTGGTCAGATAGCTCCTCACCAAATCTCTTTTTATAAAGCTCTTTAAATTCTTTTATTGCTTCTTCTGGTAAACTCATATTAATTTACAAGAAAGTCACAGAACCGCAGATAGCGTCTAAATAACTTTAAACACATCTCACGATTTCCTATAACTTCATAGCTTTTCATCACATTAGTAAATCCGCCATGACCCGTCGTTTTGTCGAATAAATAATCCATCATTTCTTCCCTTGTTCTTATGTTCTCTAGTGCTATAGCAAGTCCAAAATGGAAATATTTTGAATTAGATGTTAGCCAATCTGTGTGGGGAAAACTATTATTCCTTAGTAACTCAATAAATGGTTTAATATTTTTATTTACAGCATAAGTCTTCTCAACTAATAATCTCCATGATTCTGGCTTGGTCAGCGTAATGCCATTGTTATAATCATTAAGTTTTTTATACAGAGCAGCTATCTTCTGTTTTGTTTTCGCTTTTTTAAATTCACCAACAAAATCAATTTCCGAAATCTTTATGTCTCGATGATAGTCATCCTTCTCATCAAAAGTTACATTGGCTTCTTTGTTATATTTTTTACATAACTCTACGAAAACCAGTTTAATTTCTTTAAAGTCGATATCTCTTAGGTAATAATCAAGCCCTTCTTTTTTCATTTCTTCAACCTGTTGATATGCATTTTCAAATGCTTTTTTTCTCTCTTCGTCAGCATAAAAATCACTTTGGGCAATGACTAAATAAATCTTAAATTTCTGCTCGAAGTAATCAGCGGATGGTTTATTATCGTATCTGTAATCCATACCATACTCTTTCATCCCATCTTCAATCTCATCAAAGGGCAAACCACGTTTTATCTTCCCTTCAAGGATGGATGAAATCGCTCTATTAGAAAAATTCCTCCCGCCCTTCTTTTTCTTTAAATCATTTTTCAGTTCAACGGCAAGTTCAATATCGTATTTAGATGCCAAATCAATAACATTATAGGGTCCGTGCCACGTATGATCGCCATCTGTAATCTCACTAACACGAAAAGTAAGTTCGTAAATTCTTTTCGTATATTCCCTGAGCTCCTCTCGCGAAGCCCAATTATTTCTCCATAAAATCTCTAGCGCTTCTACTAGTAGATAACTCACTATAATATCTTTATGCCATCCATGTCTTACCATCCCCTCATTGATGCCCTTAGCAATATAGGCCACCGCTTTTTGCTTATCTACCTGTGCAAAAAATGAAGCAAGATCAAAGCAGTGGCTTACGTATGAAGGAAAATCGTCATCCCAATTTTTTAATTGATTTTCAAAGGTTTGTAGTTCGCTCCTGTTTATTAGTTGTACAAATAGCTTTCGATTCAAATTAAGCAATTCCAAACTAAAACTGAACGGTACTAGATTATTTTCTTTTGTGATTAAACTATTTTTTATACTTGTCAGCTTTTGTAAACCTTCTAAAGAATTCGAAAAAATATGTGCCCAAAGAAAAGACATATCAACGCTGAGATATTTGCCGCCATAAGTTCCTTCAGTATAAAAATCAACAAATCGAATATAATCACGCGCAATAGCCTCGATTTTCTTCTTACCACTAAGTAAATCAATATAATCCTTAAATAATGCAGCATAAAGGCCGAGTTCATTATAATATTTAAAGGGATGTCCTTTTTGTGGCTTTAGATACTCTTCAAATGTATTTCTGCTTAAAATAAAAGAAACAATTGCATAATCAGTGTGGGTCTTATACATATGCCAATCCACCTGACGTTTATCCCGTAGTGTCTTCAATTCATCTTCTAAAAACTTCTTGTTTTCATTAGTCAGTTCCAAGCCGAATAAATATTTAGAGAATAAGAGCTTAACATTTTGAATGTTTAAATTACCAATTCTTGTTTTTATTTTTGAGGATAAATTCTTATCTGTTATTAGAGCTGGCAAATTTCTATCAGAAACCATTATATCCAATAACATTAAAACTTCT